>Ga0310810_10000033_pt1 | contig 171657 bp, 138 predicted proteins | sample NCmetagenome_FD_207641 | JGI IMG/M metagenome (GOLD analysis project Ga0310810, IMG submission 207641) | Soil microbial communities from experimental microcosm in Duke University, North Carolina, United States - NC | ecosystem: Engineered > Artificial ecosystem > Soil microcosm > Unclassified... | reverse complement strand
CGCTCTATCTGCTGCTGCGCACGCTCGGGTTGCCGCTCGACAGCCGCCCGGCGGTGTTGCGCCGGAAGATTCTGCCGGCGCAGGCGGAGCAGTTGCACGAAGTCTTTCGCCGGCGACTCGAGGAGCACGTGCCCGCCGCCTACCTGACGCGCGAGGCGTGGCTCGGACCGCACAAGTTCTACGTCGACGAACGCGTCATCATCCCGCGCTCCTATTTCGTCGAGTTGCTGCCGGAGCTCCCGCTCTGGCTGCCGCGGGGCCGGCCGGTGAGGCGGGTCGTCGACGTCTGCACCGGCTCGGGTTGCCTGGCGGTGTTGCTCGCGCGGCAGTTTCCGGGGGCGAAGGTCGACGCCATCGAGCTGTCGCCCGCCGCCCTGGCGGTGGCGAAGTTCAATCTCGCGGCGCACGGGCTGACGCGGCGCGTGCGGTTGCACCGGTCGGACGTGTTCGACGCGGTCCCGCGCGCCGCCTACGACGTCATCCTCAGCAATCCGCCCTATGTGCCGACGCGCGAGTTGCGCGGGCTGCCCGAGGAATTCCGGCGCGAGCCGGCGCTTGCGCTGGACGGCGGCCGCGACGGACTCGACGTGATCCGCAAGCTCCTGCGCCAGGCGCGCGATCGCCTGCAGCCGCACGGGATCGTCGTGCTCGAAGTCGGCGGCCTGCGGCGGGCCATGGACCGGGCGTTTCCGGAACTCGACCTGCACTGGCTGCACACCGCCGACGGCGAGGACTGCGTGTGCCTGATCCAGGCCGCGCGGCTGCGGCACGGGCGGGCTTAGCGCAGGGGAGGCAGGTCAGGCCTGACGCCCAACCTACAAAGCGGGCCGGCGCCGATGCGCGTCGCGCCCCACGCTCCTTTCAGGTCGCCGTTCGATCGCGCTGGTCCGCCTCCCGACCCGTGCGGTAATTCCGGCAGTCGCGTCCGACGCGGACGGGAAAACCGCGCAGGGGCGAAGCGGGATTGGTGCAAAGTCCGTAGTCGGACCAGCCGCCATCGGGCATCGGCTGAAAGCACACGCAAGCCTCCGAGCATGGCTGGATGATCTCGAGCGGCGGGTCGACTGGGAATGCTTCCGGCATGAGCATGGCACGCGAACGCGGCGCCACTACTTCGCCGGGGGTGGCGGATGCACCGGCTGGCCGGCCTCCTGCCAGTCCTTAAGCCCGCCGGCATTGGCGACCTTGTGCCCCTGTTCCGCCAAGGCGGCCGCCACGACGCCGGCGCGATGCCCGGTGCGGCAATAGAGGATGAGCTCCTTGGCGCCGGTTTTCGCGAGGAACTCCTTCCATTGTTTCTGCGCGCCGTCGAAATCGCTCTTCGGCAGCAGGACCGCGCCGTCGACGACGCCGGTGGCGGCCCACTCGGACGGTTCGCGCACGTCGATGAGCACGGCGGAGCCGTTGGCCACCAGCTTGGCCGCATCGGCCGGGGCGATCTTTGCGACCTCGGCGCCGAAGGCCGTGGCCGCCGCGGCAAGAAAGAAGAGTAATATGCGATTCATGGAAGAATGGGTCGTTATTTGGCTTTGCCGGATTCGACGAAGGAAACGCGAATGAGGCCCCGCCATTGGTACCCGGAATAATCGACGGCCTTGTCCGCGGGATAATGTTCGGCGAGGTAGGAGCGAACCTCGGGGGCGAGCGAATCCACCGGGCCGTGGCATTTGATGCAGACCGGCATGGTGCTGACCGGACGATAGACGCGCCACTCGGGCGGCTTGCCGGTGGGCGTCACGAGTTGGATCAGCTGCGGCGGCACATCGTCGCCTTCCTGGAGGGCGTCGTTGATCTTGGTGAGGACGGCGCGGTCGGCGGCGTCGGGGGCGTTCGCCGGATTGCGGAGCTGCAGGCTGGTCAGCTTGATGGCGGTGAGCTGCGGTTGGTTGGCCGGCAGCCTTGGCATTTTGAAATCGCGCAGATGGGCGATCTGGAGGGTCTTGATCAGGCCGTCGGTCTGGATGCTATGTTCCACCTCGTAGATGAGCGTCGTGCCGACCCGCTTGATGATTTCGTCGGCGTTGCGCCGGATGGTGGCGGCGGCGGGGTCGTCGAGTGCGATCCAGATGAAGGGAGTCGAACCGGCGACCGCGGGCTCCGCGGCCCGGCCGGCCAGGCTCCCGAATGCGACGAGCAGCAGCATCGGCAGCGTCTTCATGGGGTCATGATACTCCAGCCTGGGGCTCCATCGCAAGAGTGTCGATGCGGTAGCCGGTCAACGCACCCAGCCCGCCCGGATGGCTCCCAAGGTGGCGCCGCCGATGACGATCCACAGGAGCAGCGCATGCAGCAAAGGGCGCGCGCCCACGGCCCGGACCACGGCGCGGCTCAGGCCGGTGCCGATCAGGTAGAGCGTGAGGGTGAGCAGCGCGCGGGAGACGAGGCTGACCGGATGCACCGCCGGGGCCAGTTCCGGCACGAAGGTGAACAGGGTGGAGATGGCGACGAACCCCACGATGAACCACGGCACGCCCACCCGGCGGCGGGCGGGGCCCGCGCCGGAACCCCGCCGGAACCAGGCGCCGAGCACCAGGGCTACGGGCACGATCCACAGCGCCCGGGCGAGCTTCACGGTGGTCGCGACCAGCAGCGACTCATGGCCGCGGGTCAGCGCCGCGCCGGTGACCGAACTCGTGTCGTGGATGGCCAGCGCGCACCACAGGCCGAACTGGTGCGCATCCAGTCCGGCCCAACCGCCGATCGCGGGGAAAATGAGCAGGGCGACGCCGTTGAGCAGGAAAACGACGGCGAGCGCGGCGGAGGTTTCCTCCGTCTTGGCGCCGATGGCGGGCGCGGCGGCGGCGATGGCACTGCCGCCGCAGATGCCGGTGCCGGCGCAGATGAGCGCGGCGACCTTGGCGCCGATGCCAAGCCGGCGGGCGAGCCACGCTCCAAGGGCGAAGGTCGCGACGAGGCCGGCCAGCGTGTAGCCGAGACCCGAAAGCCCGACGCGTGCCACCACCGTGAGGTTGACGCCCGCGCCCAGGCCGACGACGGCGATCTGCAGCAGCCATTTTGCGGCCCGGTTGGCGGCATTGAGACAGGGATTGCCGAGGGTCAGCGCCAGCGCCGCGCCGGCGAGCAAGGCCGCCCACGGCGGCGTCCACGGCAGCAACGACGCCACGACGCCGAGCGGCATGAGCACGGCGGCGACCCGGTCGGCGGGACGATCCGGTTCAACACCGCAAAGGGTTCGAAAATCGAAACTCACAGGGCGGAATGCGTCGCCGGCGAGTGCGCCGCCCCAGGCTCGACCGCGGCCGGCGCGCGCGCGGGCGCGACCTGGTCGAGCGCCTGTTGCACGTCCCAGATGAGGTCCTGGTGATTCTCGATGCCGATGGACAGGCGGACGAGGTCATCGGTGACGCCCCAGTGGAGCTTGTCCTCCGGCGTGAGGCCGGAGTGGGTCATTGCCGCCGGGTGCTGGGCGAGCGACTCGGTCGAGCCGAGCGAGACGGCGAGCTTGAAGACCTTGAGGTGGTCGAGGAAGGCGAAGGCTTCCTGCTCGCCGCCGCGGATATAGAAGGAGATCAAGGAACCGGGCCCGGTGTGCTGGCGGCGGTAGATGGCGTATTCGGGGTCCCCGGGCGCAAGCAACCCGAGGTACCGGACCTCGCGCACCTTGGGATGGGCCGCGAGGAACGCGGCGACGTGCTCCGCGTTCCGCTGCTGCTGCTCGGCGCGGATCTTGAGCGTCTCGAGCGAGCGGGTGAGGAGCCACGCCGTGTACGGGTTGGGCATGCCGCCGAGCATCGCGCGGTGCTGCGCGATCGCCGCGAGGAGGACGGGATCGTTGGCGATCGCGACGCCGCCCACGACATCCGAATGGCCGCCGATGAACTTGGTGGCCGAGTACAACACGATGTCGGCGCCGACCCTGGCCGGCTGCGCGAACACCGGGCCCGCCATGGTGTTGTCGACGATGACCAGCACGCGCCCGCCGGGATGCCCGGCGGCGAGCTCCTTCATGCGCCCGATGTCGGTCAGGCGATTGCTGGGATTGGCGGGGCTTTCGATGAAGATCGACCGCGTGCGCGCGTTGAGCAGTTTCTTCGCGGCGGCCGGGGCGTCGACGCCGGCCGGCACGAAATGCGCCGCGATGCCGAAGGCCTGGAGGAAATGGTGCAGCAGCGCGTCGGTGCCGCCATAGACGGGCGCACACACGATCATCTCGTCGCCCGGTTGGTGCGTGGCCAGCAGCGTGGTGGCGATGGCCGCCATGCCGCTGGAGAAGCTGTAGGCGTCCGCCATGCCTTCCCAGAGGGCGATGCGATCCTCGAAGATCTCGAGGTTCGGATTGTTGATGCGCGAGTAGATGAGGCCCTGCTCGCGGCGCGGCGGCGGGGCGCCCTCGCCGTGCGCCCAGGAGAAGAAGCGCTTGCCGTCGGCGGCGCACTTGAAGGCGAACGTGGAAGTCAGGAAGACGGGCGGCTTGACGGCGCCCTCGCTGAGCCACGGGTCAAAGCCGTGGCTGAGGGCCATGGTCTCGGGGTGCATCCGGGCGATTTCGGAATCGGAGAGTTTAGACATGGGGTACTTTGGTTGGCCCCAGCGTACCCCTGCGCCGCGCAATTGTCCGCACTGCGGAAGCAGCGCCCCGCACTAATTACGCCAGCTTGTCGCCGCCATTATGCGGCGCGCAGTGCACGCGTGGTTCCGCGAGTCATGCCGGCCGGCGGACGAACGGGATTCGACGGGTTATGTCCGCTTGCGCGCGATGACCTGCACGACCGCGCCGCGGCCGGTGTGGCCGTCGCCCTCGAGGATGTCGCGTTCGAGCTCTTGGCCGTGGAGAAAGTCCAGGCCGGCGAGCTCCGCGCGCAGGGCGGCAAGTGTCGGCAACAGGGTGACATCGCGCGGGCCGCCGGTGTTGAAGGCCAGTTGCGCGGGCGAGTAGCACTCAAGCACAAAGACCCCGCCCGGTTTCAGGCCGGCGGCCGCCCGCGCGAGGACCTTGGCGCGCAGCATCGGCGGCAGGTGCATGAAAATCGCGACGATGCCGGCCCAGGCCTGTTCGCCGGGGTCGAAGTCGTTGAGATCGGCGACGACGGTGGTCAGGGCGACGCCGCGCTTCTCCGCGAGCGCGCGGGCCTTGGCGAGGCCGGCGGCGGAGAGGTCGACGGAGGTCACGGCATGGCCGAGCGCGGCCAGGTGCACGCCGTTGCGGCCCTCGCCGTCGGCCAGGCACAGCACCGGGCCGGGCGGGATCCGGTCGGCGACCGCCGCGAGAAATTCATTCGGCGCGGTGCCGTAGATGTAGCTGTCGCCGGTGGCGCCGTAGCGCTGGTTCCAGAAAGTGGCGTCGAAAGGAGTGGTCATTGCAGGGCGTTGAAGAGCCAGCCGACGATGGTCGTGCCGACGAGCACGACGAGGGAAAAGGCCACGAGCAGGCGGACGCTCATCACGCTGCGCAACATCACCAGCTCGGGCAGGGAAACGCCCACGGCGGACAGCAGGAAGGCGAGCGCGGTGCCCAGCGGCACGCCCTTGGACACGAAGGCGTCAAGCAGCGGCACCGTGGCGTTGGCGCTGACGTAGAGCGGCAGGCCGGCGAGCGAGGCGAGCGGGACGGTCCAGGCGCCGGTGCCGGCGAAGAGCTTCTGAAAATAGCCGGACGGCACGAAGCCATGCATGGACGCGCCGAGCAGCAGGGAGACCACCAGCCACGGCAGGATCCGCCGCAAGATGCGCCCGCTGGTCTCGGCGGCGTCGCGCAGCCGGGCGCGCGCGCCGGAGAGCGGCGGATCGTCGTCCGCCGCCACCGGCTCCAGCGCGGCGGGTGTGAGCCAGCGCCCGGCGCCCACCAAGGTAAGGGCCAGGCCGCCGGCGATGCCGAGGGCGATGCCGACGCCGGCGTAGGTGAGCGCCAACCTCCAGCCGAAGGTCGCGGCGAGCAAGGCGACCGCGATCTCGTTGACGATCGGCGACGTGATGAGGAACGCGAACGCGACCCCGACCGGGAAGCGCGCCTGGATGAAGCCGAGGAACACGGGCACGGACGAACACGAGCAGAAAGGCGTGGCCGCGCCGAAGGCGGCGGCGGCCGGATAGCCGAAGAACCGGCCGCTCGGCCGGTCGAGCCAAAGGCGGATTTTCGCGAGCGGCAGCGCGCCGCGGACGAGCGCCATCACGAACGCGACGACGAGGATCAACACGACGATCTTCTGGAGATCGTAGACGAAGAACTGCAGCGCCGCCCCGGCCCCGCGCGCGGCGTCGAGGCCCGTCAGTTGCACCGCCCGGTCGGCGATCCATTCAGCCCAGGTCCACATGCGCCGTCACGATCTACCAGGCCGGCCGCCGAAGCAAGCGGCGCGACTCATTCCTTTTTTTCCGACTCGGAGCCGCACGTGCTCAGGCCGAGCGGCACGTACGCCGGGCAGAAGCGGATGACCGCGGTCAGCAGCGGCAGAAAGCCGATGAGCCCCCACCAGGATTTGAAATAGTAACCCGCGCCGAGGACGGCGAGGCCGACGATGATGCGGATGATGCGATCGAGGGAACCGATGTTGGTTTTCATGGGGTGACGTGGTTGGGTTCGGGAAAAGAAACGCGCGGCGCGCTCAATGGACGCGGGTGCGCGGCGAGGGCTGTGCGATCGGCCAGCCGGCGTCGAGCCACGCGGCGAGTCCGCCGGTGTTGGCGGCGCGCACCCCCTCGGCGACGAGCATCCGCGCGGCCATGCCGGAGCGCGCGCCTGAGGCGCAATAGAGCAGGACTTCGCGATCCTTCGCCTCGGCGAGAAAGGGCCGCCAGTGGTGGCGGGCGCCGGTGAGGTCGCTCAACGGCAGGAGCTTCGCCGCATGCGCGACGCCAGCCGACCATTCGCCCGGTTCGCGGACGTCGATGAGGACGGCCGCGCCCGAGCGCACGCGATGGGCGCAGTCGGCCGGCGCCAGGCGGGGCGCGGAGGTGAACAAAGATTTGAGCAGTTGCTTTGGATTCATGAAGGGGAGGCGCACGTCTGGTCGGGAACCGCGACCGGCTCGGAGGCGGGTGGCGGATGGGCGCCGGCGTGGGTCATGTAGTAGATGAGCGGCACTGCGAGCGGGCTGATGACGAGCGAGGCGATGGCGCCGAAGAGCAGCGAGATGGCCAGGCCCTGGAAGATCGGGTCCGCCAGGATGACCAGGCCGCCGACCACGACGGCGAAGGCCGTCAGCATCATCGGGCGGAACCGCACCGCGCCCGACTCGATGCAGGCTTCGGCCAGCGGCCGCCCATGGCTGAGCCGCAGCTCGATGAAGTCGACCAGGATGATCGAATTGCGCACGACGATGCCCGCGCCGGCCATGAAGCCGATCATCGACGTCGCGGTGAAGAACGCTCCCAGCGCGGCGTGGGCCGGCAGGATGCCGACGAGGGAGAACGGAATCACCGTCATGACGATCAGCGGCGTGGCGTAGTTCTTGAACCAGCCGACCATGAGCATGTAGATCAGGATGCACACGGCGCCGAAGGCCAGGCCGAGGTCGCGGAAGACCTCGATCGTCACCTGCCACTCGCCGTCCCACTTCATCGCCGGCTCATGGTCGTCGAAGGGCATCGTGGCGTTGAAGATTTTCACGGCGGGTGCCGTGCCGCCAAACTCCCGGCCGTCGAGCTTCGCGAGCGCCTTGTTCATCGCCAAAATCGCATAGACCGGGCTCTCGACTGCGCCGGCGACGTCGCCGGTGACGTAGATCACGTTCTGCAGGTTCTTGTGGTAGATGTTTCGTTCGCCGCGGGTCGGCTCGACGGTGACGAGCTCGCGCAGCGGCACGAGCGGCGCCGCCGGATTCATCTCGGAGCGGACGGGCAGCGCCAGCAGGTCGTCGGGCCGGGCGCGGAGTGCGCGGGGCAGCTCGAGAACCACGTCGACCGGCTCGCGGTCGGCGGGCGTGTGCAGGGACGTCACCGGGTAGCCCTGCATGGCCATCTGCACCGTGCGGGTGATGGCGGCCTCGCTGATGCCGAGCAGCGCGGCCTTCTCGCGATTGACGCGCAGGACGGTCTTGGCCTGCTGCTCCTCGACGTACCAGTCGACGTCGACGACGCCGGGCGATTGGGTGAAGATGTCGCGGACCTTCGCGGCGAGCTGGAGGCGGGCCTCCTCGGTCGGGCCGTAGATCTCGGCGACGAGCGTCTGCAGCACCGGCGGGCCCGGGGGCACCTCGGCGACCGCGACCACACCGCCGTATTTTTGGGCGATGGCCGCGAGGCGCGGGCGGATGCGCCGGGCGATGTCGTGGCTCTGGGCCGAGCGCTCGTGCTTGGGCCGGAGGTTGACCTGCAGGTCGGCGACATTGCTGCCGCGGCGCATGAAGTAGTGGCGGACCAGGCCGTTGAAATTGAAGGGCGAGGCGGTGCCGGCATAGACCTGGTAGTCGCGCACCTCGGGCTCGACCCGCACGGCGGCGGCCATTTCGCGGGCCACGCGGGCGGTCTGCTCCAGCGTCGTGCCCTCGGGCATGTTGAGGATGACCTGGAACTCGGACTTGTTGTCGAAGGGCAGCATCTTGACCTTCACGGCGCCAATCCCGACGAGGCCCATCGAGGCGACCGTGGCCGCGGCCACGACCGCGAGGAAGGCCCAGCGCCACGACCGGTGCTCGATCAGCGGGCGCATGAAACGCTGGTAGAGGCGGGTGAACATGGTGTCCGGCATCGTCTCGTCGGCGGCCTCCTCCTCCTCGGTGAGCGGGGCGTCGATGAACTCCGCCGCCTGCGGGTCGCGGTGGGCGTGGCCGCGGAGGATCTTGAGCGCGGCCCACGGCGTCACGGCGAAGGCGACCAGCAACGAGAAGAGCATGGCCGCGCTCGAGCCGATCGGGATCGGGCGCATGTAGGGCCCCATGAGGCCGCTGACGAAGGCCATCGGCAGCACGGCGGCGATCACGGCCCAGGTGGCGAGGATGGTCGGGTTGCCCACCTCGTCCACCGCCTCGACGGCGATCTGCAGGAGGCGCTTGCGGCGGCAGCTCGGCAGGCCCATGTGCCGGACGATGTTCTCGACGACGACGATGGCGTCGTCGACCAGGATGCCGATCGAGAAGATCAGCGCGAACAGCGTGATGCGGTTGAGCGTGTAACCGTAGAGGTAGAAGACGAGCAGCGTCAGGCCGAGGGTGACCGGGATGGCCAGCAGCACGACGAGCGACTCGCGCCAGCCGAGGAAGAGCAGGATGAGCACGGCGACGCCGAAGATGGCGAGGCCCATGTGGAGGAGCAGCTCGTTGGACTTCTCGCTCGCGGTGGCGCCGTAGTCGCGTGTGACCGAGACGCCGATGTCGGCGGGGATCAGCGTGCCCTTGAGGGCGGCGACCTTGCGCTCGACGTCGGCGACGACGTCGATGGCGTTCGCCCCCGGACGCTTGGCGATGCTGAGGGTGACGGCGGCCTCCTCGCCGGCGCTGGCGCCGCCGCGGCCGAACAGGACGTAGTTGGACGGCTCGACCGGTTCGTCGGCGATGGTGGCGACATCGCGGAGGTAGACCGGGCGGCCTTGGAAAACCCCGACGACCACGGCGCCGACGTCGCGGGCATCACGGAAGAAAGTGCCGGTCTGCAACAGGGTCTCGCGGTTGTCGGTCGACTGCGCGCCGGTGAGGGCCTGGGCGTTCGCCTGCTGCAGCATCGGCACGAGATAGCCGGGGCTGAGGTTGCGCGAGGCGAGGCGCGAGGGGTCGAGCAGCACGCGCACCGCGCGCGGCTGGCCGCCGATGATCGTGGTCTCGGCCACCAGGGGGATCTCCTTGACCACGTCGTCGACCTGGACGGCAAGCCGCCGGAGCGTCGCATGGTCGTAACGAGTGCTGTGGAAGGTGAGGGCGAGCACGGGCACGTCGTCGATCGTGCGTGGCTTGACCAGCGGCGGCGTGACGCCCAGCGGAATGCGGTCGAAGTTGGACTGCAGTTTTTGGTTGAGGCGGACCAGCGCGGCCTCGAGGTCGGTGCCGACCTTGAACCGGACGATGGTCATGTCGCCGCCCGGGCTGGCGGTGGAGTAGAGGTACTCGACGCCGGGGATTTCCCAGAGGAGCTTTTCCATCGGCCGGGTCGCGCGGTTTTCGACCTCCCGGGCGCTGGCGCCGGGCATGGCGACCATCACGTCGATCATCGGCACCTTGATCTGCGGCTCCTCCTCGCGGGGGAGCATCAGCACGGCGAAAAGCCCGAGCAGCAGCGACGCGGCGACGACGATCGGCGTCAGCTTGGAGTCGATGAACACCGACGCCATGCGGCCGGCGAAGCCGTAGCGCGCCGGATCGGCGAACGGGGCGGCGCGCTGACTCACGGCGTGGCCTCCAGCGGCTGGCCTTCGCGCAGGCCGGCGGGCGGCGCAAGCACGACGCGCTCGCCGTCATCGAGGCCCGAGAGGATCTCGACGCGGTCGCCGCGGGCGGCACCGGTCTTGACGAGCCGGAGTTCGGCGCGATTGCCCGCGCCGGCGACGAAGACGCGCTCCATCTGGCCGTCGATACTGACGGCCGCCGCCGGCGCGAGCAGGACGCGGACGGGCGCGCCGGGGATTTGCAGGCGGGCAAACTGGCCGGACCGCACGGAGAGGCCGGCCGGCACGGTGAACTTGGCCGTGACCGTGTGGGCGTTGGGGTCGGCGGCGGACGAGAGTTCGGCTAGCGGGGCGGCGAAGGTGACGTGGGCGGACGCGACGTCGACCTCGACGGGCGTGCCGACCGTGAGGGAGCCGGCGAGCGAGTCGGGAATCCCGGCCTCGACTTGGAAGGAGTCGGTGCCTTCCAGCTCGATCAGGGGCATGCCGGGCGACGCGAGATCGCCGGCCTCGACGTACTTGCGGGCGACAAAGCCATCGAACGGCGCGCGCAGCTCGGCGTAGCCGAGCATCGTCTGCGCCTCGCGGACCTGGGCCTCGGCGACGGTGGCGCGGGTCTCGAGGTTGCGGACCATCTCGGCGGTGCTGGCGTGCTTCGGGAGCAGGTCGCGCTCGCGGGCGAGGTCGCGCTGGACCTGGTCGAGGCCGGCCTGCGCCTGGGCGAGCCGGGCGGAGATCTCGGCGGCCGAGATCCGGAGCAGGAGATCGCCGGCGGACACGCGCTGGCCGAGGGCCACCGGCAGCTCGTCGATGGCGCCCATGAGCTTGGCGGCGAGCGTGGCGCGGCGGACCGGGCGGATCGCGCCGGTGATCTCGGTGAGCACGGGAACGCTTTCGGTGTGGACGACGACCAGGCGGACGCGGGCCGGCGGCAGGGCGGCGGCGGTCCCGGCGGCGGCCTCGTGGCGGGAGCACCCGGTGAACGCGGCCAGCACGGCAACGGAAAGGAGGGGGAGTCGGAGGTTCATGCGGGAAAGGTTTAGTGGTTGGCGAGCAGCGGGAACCCGAGGGCGCGGCGGTAGTCGGCGACGGCGACGCGCTCGTCCGCGACGGCGAAGGCGTGGCGCATGCGCGTTTCGATCAGGCGTCCCTCGACCCCGATGAGCTCGGCGGTGAGGAGGAGCTGCTTGGCAAAACGCTCGCGGCTCAGCGCGGCGCTCTCCTCGGCCTGGGCCACGGCTTGGGCGGAGACGGCAAGTCGTTCGCGCGCGTCGGCGAGGGCGAGCCGGGCCTGCTCGACCTCGAGGCCGATGCCGAGCTCGGCCTTGTGCAGCATTTCCTTCACCTGCGCCAGCTCGGCATTGCTCTGGCGGATCTTGCCGGAGGCCTGGCCGCCATCGAAGAGATTCAGGTCGAAGGAAAGGCCGGCGAGCCAGCTGTCGGCATGCCGGTCGAGTTCCCAGCCTTGGTCGTACTGGTAGCTGGCGAAGGCGTTGACGGTGGGTCGCCGGGCGCCGCGGGCAACCTTGCGCATGGCCTCGGCGGCGGCGACACGCGCGCGCAGGCCGACCAGCTCGGGTCGCTGGGAAAAATCGACTCCGTCCGGCGCGGCGAGCCCGGCCAGGGCGGGATCGTCGTCGGCCAGCGCCACCGGCGCGGCGGGATCCTCGGCGCCGAGGACGAAGTTGAAAGCGCGCTCGGCCAGGCTGGCGCCGTGCCGGGCGGCGGCGAGCTGTTCGCGGGTTTGCGCGAGTTGGACCTGGAGGCTGAGCAGGTCGGCCTTGAGCATCTGCCCCGCGTCGAAGCGCGCCTGCGCCACGCCGACGGCGGACTCGTAGGCGGCGACGCCCGCCTCGAGCGCGCCGACGGCCTCCCGGGCCTTGCGGATGTCGAGGTAGGCCTTGACGACGGCGGCGCCGAGCTGGTTCTGCGCGGCGCGGACATCCTCGGCCGCGGCCCGGACGCCCGCCTGGGCGGCCGCGAGGCCGGCGGTCGGCCGGCCGCCGCCGTAGAGGTTGTAGGCGACCGTGGCGGTGGCGTTGAGATCGTCGATGCGCCCGGGGTGGTTGAAATCGAGGCCGAAATTGAACGCCCGCTGGTTGAGGATGGAGCCGAAGGCCATCATCGGGCTGTTCGTCTGGGTGTACCGGCCCTGGAGCAGGAGCTGCGGGTACCAGGCGGCGCGGGCCTGCTGCACCATCGCGTCGGCTCCCTCGGCGCGACGGAGCGCCAGGCGGGCATCGGGATTGTCCTTCAGTGCGGCGGCCAGCGCCCGGTCGAGGGTCCAGGGCTCGGCGAGCAGCGAGCCGGGGAGCGCCAGCGCGAAGAGGAGGGAGGGGAAGGGGAACCGGAAGCGCATGGCGGGATCAGAGACGGGGATTCAGGGCCACGAGCAGTCCGAGGAACCCGCCATAGAGGGCGCCGCGCCACCAGGTGGAGGTCAGCGGACAGTTACCCGAGGTGCACGAGCCGAACCAGCCCAGGAGGGCGCCGAAGGCGGCGCCGGCGATGACGGGGAGGAGGAAGCGGAACATGGGGGGACGCACGGCGGAGGTTCAGCGGCGGCCGCCCCAGTGGATGGTGCCGGATTCGTCGAGCCAGCCGAGCTTGGTCAGCACGATCGTCGGCGGGCAGAAGCCCGTGAGGGCGGACTGCATGAGGTTGAGGCCGACAAAGCAGGTGAGCAGCAGCCACCACGGGCTGACGAAGTGGACCAGGACGACGCTGAGCAGCACGGCGGAGCCGGCGAGGAGGCGGATGAAGGACTCGATTTTCATAAAAGTATATGCGCATATGCGTATATACTTGCCATTTTGTCAAGCGGGGTTTTGGTGGCGCGGCATGGCTCGCAGTTTTCCGCTCCACGAACAGGCCCTCGAAATCGTCGCCCGCCGCTTTGCCGTGCTGGCCGAGCCGATGCGCCTGCGCCTCATCCAAGCCCTGTTCGATGGCGAAAAGAACGTGACGGAGCTCGTCGCCGCGACCGGCGGCAGCCAGGCCAATGTCTCGCGGCACCTGCAGACGCTCCTCGGCGTGGACATCCTCGCCCGGCGCAAGGAAGGCCTGCAGGTGATCTACCGCATCAACGACCCGAACATCCCGAAACTCTGCCAGCTGGTCTGTGGCGGGCTGGAAAAATCCCTCAGCAAACAGGCCGCGCATTTCGCGCCGGCGGACTAGGTCCCGCAGCGGGGCGCTGACGTCCTTGATCAGGACACCAGTCGGGAACACCGGACTGGGCCGCCGCCGGTCGCGGGGCGCGTTTCACGTCGCGGCGGCGAAGGGACTCGCCGCCCTACCGATCGGACCCGCCGGCCGCGTCAGCCGGCGTGGGCGGCCTCGCTGACCGCCTCGTCCATCTCCTCGTTGGAGAAGACGGCGGAAACGTCGTCGTCCTCGTCGAGCGCCTCCTGCAGGCGCACGAGGCTGCGGGCGAGGTCGACGCTGGCAATCGGAATGGTGTTGGTCGGGATGTAGGCGATCTCGGCGCTGTCGGTCTTGATGCCCGCCTGTTCGAGCGCATGGGCCACGCGGTCGAAGGCCGGGATGGCGCAGCGGACCTCATAGCCCTGGTCGGTGGTGATGACGTCGTCGGCCCCGGCCTCGAGGACGACCTCCATCAGGCGGTCCTCGGTGGTTTTCTCCTTCGCAATGAGGAACTGGCCGGCGTGGAGGAACTGGAAGGCCACGGCGCCGTTTTGCGCGAGGTTGCCGCCCCAGCGGGCAAACTTCGAGCGGACCTCCTGGGCGGTGCGCTGCTTGTTGTCGGTCGTGGCCTTGACGATGAACGCCACGCCGCCCGGGCCGTAGCCCTCGTAGGTGAGTTCCTCGAAGACGACGCCCGGCAACTCGCCCGTGCCCTTCTTGATGGCGCGATCGACATTGTCCGCCGGCATGTTGGCCTCCCGCGCCTTGAGCAGGAGCGTGCGCAGGCGCGCGTTGGCCTCGGGATTGCCGCCCCCCGCCTTGGCGGCCATGGTGATGTCGCGCGCGAGGCGCGAGAAGACCTTGCCCTTGCGCGCGTCGGTGACGGCCTTGAGGCGCTTGACTTTGGACCACTTGTTATGGCCGGCCATGGGGAAGGGAGCTCTAAGCGAAAAGCTTTAAGCGGTAAGCTGGAGTCGTCGCAAGCCGGATGGCTGGGACGCTTACGGCTTAGGGCTTACCGCTTACCGCCTTTCTTCGGCGTCACGTTCTTCGGGCCGGCGGCGGCGTCAGGGGCATTGTGCAGCTGCGGCTCGGGCATGCGGTTGATGACGAGTTGCTGGCCGATGGTGAACAGGCCGTTGATGGTCGAGTAGAGCGCGAGGCCGGCGGCGAACTGGTAGAAGAAGATCATCATCATCCACGGCATGAGCTTCATCATCGTGGCCTGGGCGTTGTCCGTTGTCGGCGTCGGCGTCAGCCGCATCTGGATGATCGAGGTCGCGCCCATCAGGACGGGCATGATGTTGATCGGGAAGCCGAAGAGATGGCCGATGGTGTCGGGGGCGGAGAGGTCGCGCGCCCAGAGGAACGAGGCGAAGCGCAGTTCGGATGCGCTCTGCAGCATGCAGAAGAAGCCGATGAAGAATGGAATCGTGATGAGGATCGGCAGGCAGCCGCCCAGCGGGTTGACCTTGTGCTCCTTGAACAGGCGCAGCGTCTCGGACTGGAGCTTCTGGGGGTTGTCTTTGTACTTCTCCCGCATCGCCTGCATGATCGGGTTGAGCTTCGCCATGCGCTTGGCTGAGCGGGAGGCGGCGAGCGTGAACGGCAGGAAGACCGTCTTCAGGAAAAGCGTGGTGAGGACGATCGACCAGCCCCAGTTGTGGACGCCCGAATGGATCCACGTCATGATCGTCAGCAGCAGCGGGGCGACGAGGCCGGTGAAGAAGATCTTGTAGTAGAACGACGAGTCGAACTGCATGACCTTCGCCTCGTTGTGCTTGAAATGGTCGGTGTTCGCCAGGCGCTTGTATTCCTTGGGGCCGGCGAAGTAGTTTGCGCCGAAGGTCTCGGAGCCGCCCGGGGGCAGCGGTTTTAAGTCGAACTGGGCGTAGGTCGTCACGCCGTAGGCCTTCCGCTCGGTGGCGGGGGCGGCGGGGTCGAGTTTGATGCGCTCGATGTGCACGCCGGTGCCGGGTTGGTCGGGCGTCAGGATCATCACGAAGAACTGGTTCTTCACGGAGGCCCAGGCCAGGTTGGTGGTGTACTGCAGGAACGGCGGCGGCGTGCCGTCCTTCATGCCGACCATGGCGAGCAGGCCGCCGCCTTCGAGCTCGCTGCGGCTGATGAAGTTCGCGTCCTTGCCGTCGGAATAACCGGCGTACAGGTACTGGCCGAAGTCGCGCTCGTTGAGCGGCGCGGCGGTGCCGATGTTGAACACCGTGCGCGGCAGCGGCAGCGCCTTGGCGGTCAGATTGCGAAACGTGGTCTCGTGCCGGACCTGGTAGCTGTCGCGGTCCGCGGTGGGCGCGAGTGAGTAGCGGCGCGTGATCTCGAGGTCGGCGGTGGCGGCGCGGTAGACCACCTCGGTGGCCGTCTGCGACACCAGCTGGTAGGCGGTGTGGCTGTCGGCGCCGGGAAAGTCGGTCAGGCTGAGCGCGGGCGCGGCCTGTTCCGCGTTGAGGGTGTAGGGTTCCGGCTCGCCTTGGACCGCGGGATATTTCTTCAGGCCGACGCGGTCGATGGCGCCACCGTGGTTGGTGAAACGCACGATGATGAAATCGTTCGACAGGGTCACGTATTCGGCGGGGGTCACCGCGGCCGCCGGCGAGGTGGCGGGCGGGACGGCCGGCACGGTGGCGGTGGGGGTGGCCGCGGCTGGCTGGGCCGGGGCCGGCGCGCCGGTGACAGGCGTCGCGGTCTGGACCTGGTCCGGCGGCGGGACCGGGAGGCGCGGCGGCGCGAGCTTGATCCCGAAATAGAGGCAAACCACTGCCCCGAGCACGAGCAGGACGCCGATGGTTAAATTCTTCTTGTCCATGAAAAGTGAGTTCGAGGCCGGTCCGGCTCAGGCGGCCGGCGCGACCGGGGACGAAGGGCGGCGGCAGTTGTATTTGCGCGGGACCGGGTCTTCGCCGCCCGGATGCCACGGCCCGCATTTGACGAGGCGCCGGGCCGTCAGCCACAAGCCGTAAATGAGCCCGTGCTCCGCGAGAGCGTCGCGGGCATAACAGGAGCAGGTCGGGCTGAACCGGCACCCGCCGTGGGGGCTGATGGCCACGAGCAGCGGCGAGAGCGTGCGCTGGTAAACCCAGATGAGGCCGCCCGCGAGCCGGGCGGGAAGAGCGACGAGGTCAGACATTTTTCGCGGGGGCGGCCAGCTTGCCGCAGGCGTGGAGAAAGCGACGCTCCAGTTCGGTGAACTCCAGGCGGAGGAGGGCGAAACGGGCGGTGAGGATGAGATCGGTGCCGGCGGGAACCACGGCTTGGTGCCGGCGGAAGACCTCGCGCAGCCGGCGCTTGGCGCGGTTGCGCTGGACGGCGCCGCCGACGGCGGCGCGGGAGGCGACGACCCCCACGCGGGCGGGGCCGGCAGCGGACTCAACGGGGCGCACGCGCCACGTCAGCAGGAAGGCCCCGCAATCGATGCGGCGGCCCTGCTCACGGACGGCGCGGAAGTCTTCGTTGCGCCGCAAGCGCTGCCGGGCGCCGAAACGCATCTCAGACAACCGTCAGGCGTTTGCGGCCCTTGCGACGGCGGGCGGCGAGGACTTTGCGGCCACCGCGGGTGGCCTTGCGGGCGCGGAAACCGATCTTGCGCGCGCGTTTCTTGCGATGGGGGCGGAATGTAGGTTGCATGGATGACGGGAAAAAGAGGGCCAAAGTCGCCGAGTAGGCCGGCGGGTGTCAAGCGAGAGGTTTTCCCCGAAAACGGGCCGCCGCAAGCTTGGTCCGGTTACTTTCTCGCCATGAAATTCCGCGGTGAACAACCTGCGGACAGAAAGTCTTTGCGTCCGGGCGCGGCCGTCACGAGCTTGGGCGCATGGCCGAGCCATGCAAGAAACCGACCCGTTCACCGGACACCCCAGCCACCTCGCCGGCTCCCGCCTCCCGGGCCCTGCCGGATGGGCCGCTGTTCTGGACGGTCACCGGCAACGACTTCGGGCGCTCGATCAGCTGGTCGAAGCGGCGCGGCAATGCGGCCTCGGAACAGATAAAGACCTCGATATCGTCCGCCTCGCGGAAGACGAAGTAAGCCTGCTCGAAGGCGCCGGCGGCGAATGGGCCGCGCTCGGCGAGGCAATCCGCGGATTTCGCCGGCTGCTGCCGCTGGTGCCGTTCGCGGCCTTCGGTTTCGACACCGACACGGCTGATCCCTTTGAAGCCAACACGGCCCGGCTGCGCCGCATCGGCGGCGGGGTGGAGGCGCTGGCGTTCGTCGACGCCGCGCACTCGGTGTACAAATTCTTCCTGTTCCGGGAGGGCGGCGACGTCGGGGCGACCTTCGCGTTCCGCCGCGGCGAGGGCGACCTGCTGCAGGCCACCGCCGTGCCCGGCAGCTACCGGATGCTGTTTCGGAAGCTGCAACTGACGCACACGTTTGGCATTCCCACCGAGATCGCCGGGATCACGCCGGAGGGCATCGTGGTGGCCAAGCAGACGTACGGGCGGCTGCTGCCGGAAAAAACGGACGTGTCCGGGCTCGACCCGGAGCGGCTGATCCCGATCCCCTCGCGCTTCCTGCGGGCCGATCGCGATCACCCGCGCCTGGCGTTCCTCGACGGCGAGCCGTGGCTCGTGGCCGACACCCACGATCGCAACGTGGTCGTCGACGACACCGGCGCGTGGCGGATCATCGACCTCGTGGCGGCACCGCTGACGCCGGACCTCCTGGCGCCGCTGGCCTTGTTCCGCGACTGGATCGAGCGGGCGCGGCTCGACCCGCGGGCCGAGGTCATGGCCCCGGTGGACGACGCGGACTTGTAGGGCGGGGTCTCCGAACCCCGCCCATACGAAGGGCGGCATTCGGAGATGCCGCCCTACATGCAACGCACAGGCACTCGTGCCGGCGCCTTACTGCAATTTTTCCAGCTCTGCCAGAATGACCGCGGCCTGCTGATCCGTCGTGCCCTTGTAGTCCGTGTAGACCACCTTGCCATCCTTGATGAGGTAGGCCGAGCGATGGGCGAGCGAGGTCGCCGGGTAGTCCGGAACGCCGAAGGCATTGCTCACGGTCTTGTCGTGGTCGGCGATGAGCGTGAACGGCAGGTGGTACTTTTCCTTGAAGGCTTTTTGGGCGGCGACGTCGTCGTGGCTCACGCCAATCACGGCGACGCCCTTCTTGGTCAGCGCCTCGTAGCCGTCGCGCAGCGAACAGCCCTGTTTCGTGCAGCCGGGCGTGTCGGCCTTCGGATAGAAATAGACGAGCGTGAACGGCTGCTGCTTGTAGACGTCGCCGAGGTTGAGCGTGGCACCGGAGTCGGTGACGCCCGCGACGACGGGCGCGGGATCGCCGGCTTTGACGGGATCGGCGGAGGCCCGGGCGAAGAGAGCCAGCAGGGCGGAGAGCATGAGCACAACGGAGCGTGGAAGTTTCATGGAACGGCCAGCCTATTCGGAAGCGGCCGGATCGCAAGCGTCCGGCCGGGTGCGCCCGTGTCCTAACCCGGCGCCGACCGCCGGCCGGTGGAACCTGCCGGCCCCGCGGGGCGGGGCGCGCCGGGCTCGTGCGAGTGCCGGGCGGTCGTGGCCGCTCAACCCGCCCGGGCGACAACGGAAAGTTTTTCCGGTTCCGCGCCGAAAACTTTTTCCGTGCGAACGCCCGGGCCCGCGGAACTCCCGGAGGCCGATCCTGTTTCAGAAGCCAGCCGCACGCCGCATCGCACGGCACCGCGGCCAACCAAGAAAAACATGAACAAGAAAAACTCCCTCAAGGCTTGTCTCCTCCTGGCCGCCGCCACACTCGGGCTCGCGGCCGCCGCGCCCGCGGCCGAGGAGCCGACGACTCCTGCAGCGGCGCCGGCCGGTTCCGGTGGCCTGCTCGGCCAGACCTACGCCGGGCTCAGCTACAGTTATCTCCGCCTCGACAGTTCGCCCGTCAACGCCGACCGCTATGGTTTTGAATACAACCAGGCGCTGAATCCCGGCTTCGACGCCGTGTTCAACTACGACTGGACGCAGACCGGCCGGTTCGGGGGCGATCGCGCCCGCGAGCAATTCCTGTCCGCCGCGCTGCGCGTGTTCAGCACCGGCTGGTCGTGGGGCCGGCCCTATGTGGAGGCGGGCATCGGCTACGACTGGATGCGGCTGTCCGCCGGCGTGCGCGACCACTCCTTCGCCTGGATCGGCGGCGCCGGCATTGAGTTTCAGGCGGCGCCCAACCTGACCGTCACGCCGTTCGGGCGCTACCAGCGGCTCGACGGCTACGGCGACAAGAATCTCTTCACCTACGGGGTGAAAGCGAACTACTGGCTCACGCACCAGTGGGCCGTGTCCGCGCAGCTCGATCGCAACGACAGCCAGGACATGGGCTACAAGGTCGGATTCAATTACCGCTTCTGACTTTCCGTTAGTAGTGATGCAGTAGTGAAGCCGCGGTGCAGGGGTGCGCCGCGGCTTCTTCGCGCCCGGCCGCCGGCCGGGGTTCACCTTCCTTTCACAATCGGTCGCGCCACCCGTAAGGAACCGGTGAAGAACCGGGAAAAAAATCCTGAAACGCCGGCCGCGCGCAGATCGGGCGGGAACCCGCCGGGAGAATTGTTTTCTTGAACTGGCCGAGACGCGGGGTCCACGCACCGCGCGGCTCGCCCACCCAACCACCAACCCACCATGAAAACTCCGTTCCTCCCCAAGTTCACGCTGCTCGCGGCGGCGCTCCTCCTGGCCGGCCTCGCCCGCGCCGAGGTTCCGGTCGTCACCGCCCCCGACCATCCGGTCCTGCGGGCGCGCGACACCGGCCTGCTCGGTCACACCTACTCGAGCTTCAACTACACGTTCGGCGACCTCGACCGCACCGCGGCCGACATGCACACACTCGGGTTCGAATATAACCGCGCGGTCGAGCCGGGCCTCGACACCTTCGCGGCGGCGTCCGAGGCCTGGTCGACGCGCTTCAGCGGCGGCGGACGGCTCCGCGAACTCGCCGTCGGCTTTGGCGCGCGTTACTTCCAGGAATACCAGGGGCTGAAACCCTACGGCGAACTCGGCTTTGGCTGGGATTGGGACCGCGGGCCGGGCGGCTTCGACGACAACGGCTTCGCCTGGCAGGCGGCGGTCGGCGTCGAGGTGCCGGTGACGGCCGGCGTCACCGTGGCGCCTTATGTGCGCTACGAGAACGTCTCGAGCGTTCCGGACGGCGACCACTGGCATTACGGCGCCGCGGCCAATTTCTGGGTGAACGACCGGATGGCGATCCAAGGCGGCATCGAACGCCAGGATCATCACAGCTGGAATTACCGTCTCGGGCTGAATTTCAGCTACTGAGCGGTACCAAGGCGCGGGCGCCGGGACCACCGGCCGCCACGGGTGAACCTGACCTTCACACCGGCGGGTGGAACCCGGCGTTCGCGCCGACCCGGGTGCGGCCCGGGTTGAAATCGCCGCCGCGCATCGCGCGCTTCGGCAGCGTCACCTTCGACGAACCGCTCCGCGCGAGAGATGCCCGATGCGGTTCAGCTTCTTCGACGACCGCGCCGTCGTCTGAGCCGGAGGTTGAAAAGCGGCGCGGAAACCGGCCGCGCGGCGCACATAACCCTTGCCTCGTCCCGGTGCGGCGTTAACACCGCGCAGCCTCGCCATGCCGCCGGCCCCCTCCGCCTCCGCCAGTCTCCGCCTCCACCGGCGATTCTATTCGCGCGGACTCCGGAACTTCCGCGATCTCGTCGTCTGGCTGCCCCCGGGTTATGGCCGGGGCCGGCGCCGGCATCCGGTCGTCTGGTTTCACGACGGGCAGAACATCTTCGACCCGGCGACGGCCTTCCTCGGCCACGCCTGGCTGGCGGGCGAGCGCGCCGCCGAGTTGATCCGCGGGCACCGGATCGTCCCGCCCATCATGGTCGGGGTGTACAACTCGGGCACGAACCGGATGAACGAGTTCGCCCCCACGGCGGCCGAGTACCGCGGCGCCGACGGCGAGGGCCTGCACAGCTCCGGCGACGCGAAACGCTACGCGCGCTTCTTCGTGCAGGAGGTGATGCCCTTCATCGAGTCCCGTTACCTCACGCTCGGCGGCCCGGCGCACCAGACGCTCGTCGGCGCCTCGATGGGCGGGCTCGTCTCGCTGTATTTCCCCCTGTGGCATCCGCGGGTCTTCGGCCAAGTCGCGGCGCTGTCGCCCTCGGTGTGGTGGGACAACCGCGCCGTGGTGCACGTCTACTCGCGGCTCCGCAAACGGGGCGATTTCCGCGTCTGGCTCGACCTCGGCACGGCCGAGCCGGGTCTCGAGGGCGTCCAGATTCTGCGCGACACGCTCGTGGCGAAAGGCTGGCGGGAAGGGGTGGACCTGGCTTACCGCGAAATTCCCGGGGCCGGACACGACGAGGCCGCGTGGGCGGCGCGGATCGGCGAGGTGCTGGCGTGGGCCTTCCCCCGGCGGGCGGGACCCGACCGCCCAAGACGACCCGGTGATCGCGTCAACCGAGGCGGAACCGTCAAGTAGGGCGGCGACTCCGCTCGCCGCCGCGGCGCGCCGGGACGCCGCGCCCGCTCAATCCCGGCCCAGCAGGCCGGCGACCCACCCGGAGGCGAACTGCGTGGCGATGACCGATACGGTGAAGAGATAGAGGCCGGGCCCCACCTCGATCTGCGCGAGCCCCGCGGCCTTCATCGTCACGATGAGGATCGCGACCACGAACACATCCAGCATCGACCAGCGTCCCCAGTTCTCCACCCAGCGGTGCAGGCGGCGGACGCGGACCAGGTCGTGTTCGCGTTCGAGCCAGATGACCGTGAGCAACGCGAGCTTCACGCAGGGAAACACGAGCGTGAACAGCGACAGGACCGCGAAGAGAAAGTATTCCCCCTCGCGAAACAGGGTGATGATGCCGCCGAACACCGAGACCGCGTCGTGAAACACCCAGAACTTGGTGACGGTGAAAAACGGGAAGAAGATCCCGGTGGCGAACAGGAGGAACGCGCCGGCGAGCAGCCAGGGAATCGACTGGTGGCGCAGGGGAACGGACATGGGGCGGCGCCCGCTTAGATGTAGTACATCTCCGTCGGGTTCTTGGATGCCAGCTGGTCGAGGGTGTAGCTCTTCGTCTTCGCCACGAGCGCCTCACCGATCTCGCCCCAGACCTGCTTCAACCGCCGGCCGCTGCGACCCTGGAAATTGCCGCTCAGGTGCAGGGCGCCGCCCTCGACCGCCTCGAGGATGTCGTGCAGGGTGATGTCCTCCGGCGGGCGGGCGAGCGCGTAACCGCCCTGGTTGCCGCGCCGGCTGGTCACGAGCCCGTGGGCGCGCAGCTTGCCGAGGATCTGCGCCAGGAAATTGGCCGGGACCGCCTCGGTGCGCGCCAGGTGCTCGATCTGGGCCAGGTGGCCGGAATCGTGCAGCCGCGCGAGTTCCGCCATGACCCGGCAGGCGTAGTCGACTTTGACGGAAATCCTCACTCGGCGATGACCCTAAACGGCCGCGCGGAGCGGGCAAACCTTTAGCGCCTCAGATGACATAGTCGCCGTTCTCCGGCTTCACCAATTCGGCCGGCGGCTGCAGCATGCCCGCGGCGACCGTGGCATTGGTGCCCGGCTCGATCAGGATGAAGGAACCGGTGAGCCGGTTCGTCGTGTAGCCGTCGTAGAAGATCGGCTTCGCGGCGCGCAGCCGGATCTCCCCAAGGTCGTTCACCGCGAGGGCGGCGGGCGCGGGCTCGGTCGCGAGGGTCCCCATGTTCAGCCGGTCGATCAACTCGGTGACCGCAACCTGCACGGTCTGGGTCGTGTGCTTGAGCAGAAGTTTCCGGCCGGCCTGCAGGGCGCGCGGGTGCATCCAGCAGATTTCGGCGCGCAGGTCCGTGCCGGCCCCCGGCAGGTGGTCGGGCCCGATCAGCATGCTGCCGCGGCTGACGTCGATGTCGTGCTCGAGCACGAGCGTGACCGACTGCGGGCAGAACGCCTCGTCGACCGGGCCGTCGTAGGTCCAGATCTGCTTCACCGTGGTGGCGATGCCGGCCGGCAGGGCGATGACCTTCTGGCCGGTGCGGACGATGCCGCCGGCGATCTGGCCGCTGAAGCCGCGGAAGTCATGCAACGCCGGATCCCGGGGCTGGTTCGGCCGGTTGACCCATTGCACCGGGAAGCGAAACGCCTGCAGGTTCCAATCGCTCGCGATGTGGACCGTCTCGAGGTGGCCGAGGAGCGTCGGGCCGACATACCACGGCGTGTGCGCGGAGGGCTCGACAACGTTGTCGCCGTGCAGCGCGCTCAACGGGATGAACTTCACGTCCTTGATTTCGAGGCGCGGCAGGAACTCCTCGAACTGGGCGCGGATCTCGCGGAAGCGCTGCTCGCTCCAGCCGACGAGGTCCATCTTGTTGACGGCGACGACCAGGTGCGGGATGCCCAGCAGGGCGGCCAGCGCGGTGTGACGGCGGCTTTGCTCGATGACGCCGGCGCGGGCGTCGACCAGAATGATGGACAGGTTGGCCGTCGAGGCGCCCGTCACCATGTTGCGCGTGTATTGGACGTGGCCGGGGGTGTCCGCGATGATGAACTTGCGGCGCGGGGTGGCGAAATAGCGGTACGCGACGTCGATCGTGATGCCCTGCTCGCGTTCGGCGCGCAGCCCGTCGGTGAGGTTGGCGAGGTTGATCTGCCCGCCGCCGGTGATGTCGGCCGAGCGCTCGAGCGCCTCGAGCTGGTCCTCCATCAGCGATTTCGAGTCGTAGAGCAGGCGCCCGATGAGCGTGGACTTGCCGTCGTCGACGCTCCCGCAGGTGTTCAGGCGCAGGATGTCGACAGGGACGGGGACGGGCGGGGCGGACATGACTTCTTCGGTGAACATTTAGAAATAGCCCGCCTTCTTGCGGTCCTCCATCGCGGCCTCGGACGCGCGGTCGTCGGCGCGCGAGCCGCGCTCGGTGACGCGGGCGGCGGCGATTTCCGCGATGATGTCGTCGACGGTGGCCGCGGGCGACTCGACCAGGCCGGTGCTGATGATGTCGCCGATGGTGCGCACGCGCACGACGAGTTCGCGGGTCTCCTCGTTCGGCCGCGGCGGCAGCAGGTCGGTCACGGGCAGCCACTGCCCGCCGCGACGCACGCAGGCGCGGCGGTGGCTGAAGTAGATCGATGGCACCTCGAGCCGCTCGCGCTGGATGTATTCCCACACGTCCATTTCGGTCCAGTTGCTGAGCGGGAACACGCGCATGTTTTCGCCCGGGTTGAGCCGGCCATTGTAGAGGTTCCAGATCTCCGGGCGCTGGTTCTTCGGGTCCCACTGGCCGAAGCTGTCGCGAAAGCTGAAGAAGCGCTCCTTGGCCCGGGCCTTTTCCTCGTCGCGGCGGGCGCCGCCGATGCAGCAGTCGAAGCGGAATTCCTCGATCGCGGCGAGCAGCGTCGGGATCTGCAGCCGGTTGCGGCTGATCTCGCCCGGGGCTGGCTGCGCGAGGCCGTGCGCGATGGCGTCCTCGACCTTGCGCACGATGAGCTTGGCGCCGAGCTGGGCCGCGCGGCGGTCGCGGAATTCGTTCAGCTCGGGGAAATGGTGGCCGGTGTCGACGTTGAGGAGCGGCAGCGGGAGCTCGGCCGGGCGAAACGCCTTTTCCGCCAGCCGCAACAGGCAGATGGAGTCCTTGCCGCCGGAGAACAGCAGCGCCGGCCGCTCGAACTCGCCGGCAACCTCGCGCATGATGTGGATCGCCTCGGTTTCGAGGTGCTGCAGGTGGTCGAGATGGTACGAATTCATCGAAGTTGGATCTGGGATCGAGGATCTCGGATCTGGGATTTCAGGTTTGGGATTTCGGGCCTCGGGTCAGCGGTCGATCCATCGCGCGGCGAGCGACCGTGCGCATGAATCAGGTTGGTCAGCATGCGCGCGGCGTTCCCCACCCCGGCTTGTTCAAATGCTTCGCCCATGGAGTGACTCCGAGATCCCCAATCCTAGATCCCGGATCCCAAGGCCGCGCCCTGCGCGGCCTGAGCGCCCCAGGCGGCGTGCAGGCCGCACTCGCGCTTCTCGTCGGCCTTGGCCGGGTCGAAATAGTCCCACTCATTCGGCAGGTGGTGTTCGGCGAGGTAGGCCTCGAGCTGCGCATCGCTCCAGTGGAACAGCGGGCTGACCTTGAGCGCGCCGAAGTTCGCGTCGCGCGTGACGAGGTCGAGCCCGGCGCGATTCGGGTTCTGCACCTGGCGCAACGCGGTGATCCAGACGGCCGGCGCGAGCTCCTTCATCCCGCGCTGGAACGGCTCGAGCTTCATCTGCGCGCTGAAGCGCTTCAGGCCGGCCTCGTCGTCGAGCGCCGGGAGCGGGCCGTGGAGGGCGTCGCGATGCGCCGGCGTCAGGCGCGGCAGGTAGGGCTTGAGGTTGAGTTGCAGCCGCGCCCGGAGGTCCTCGGCGTGGCGGTACGTCGCGGCGCGGTTGTAGCCGTGGTCGACCCACAGCACCGGGATGTCCGGCTGCGCCGTGACGGCCAGGTGCAGGATGACCGCCTCGTACGGGCGGAAATTGGTCGAGACGATCGCGCGGCCCGGCGCGCGCGCCAGCGCCCAGCGGATGATGTCCAGCGGTGGCCGCCCGCGCAGCTCGGCGTTCCAGCGGGTGAGTTCGGTGTCGGTCATGCAAGGGCGGAAAGGGGGGCGGGAGCGGCATCCCCGGCCGCTCCCGCTGTATTTTGTTCAAGCAACACACAGCGTGAACAAAAGTCTCCGAAACGCTCGCCAGGCCGGCGCTCAGCCTTCCAGCGCTCGAGCAGCGGGCGCAGCTCGGCCTCGATGTCGGCGTCCTTGACCGTCTCCCGCCAGATGCGGTTGAGCCGGGCGCCGGCAGCGTCGCCGCCGATCCAAAGCTGGTACCGGCCGGGCGCCTTGCCGACCAACGCGATCTCGGCCATGTAGGGCCGCGCACAGCCATTCGGGCAGCCGGTCGAGCGGATGATGATCTCCTCGCCGCCGAGGCCGAGCTCGCCGGCGAGTTTCTCGATGCGGTCGATCAACGCGGGCAGCATGCGTTCTGACTCAGCCAGGCCGAGGCCGCACGTCGGCAACGACGGGCACGCCAGCGCGGCCGCGTGCAGCACCGTGGTCTGGGCGGCGACGTTGACGCCATGGGTCGCGAGCAGCGCGGTGATGGTGTCCTGGTCCGCCGGCGGCACGTCCGCGAGGATGACATTCTGGTTCGGCGTGATCCGGAACTGGACGTGCGGAAACTGCTCCGCCACGCGCCGCAAGGCCGTCTTCAGCTCATGGCCGGGCGCGTCCTTCACGCGGCCCGTCTCGACGAACAACGTGAGGAACAGCCTGCCGTCGACCGCGCGATGCCAGCCGTACAGGTCGTGCGTCGACGTGAACTCGAACCGGCGCACGCCGGTGAGCGCGTTGCCGCTGCGGCGGTTCACCTCCGCCGTCATCCACGCCGCGCCGCGCTCCTCGACGACGTACTTCAGCCGCGCGTGCTTGCGGTTGGCGCGGTCGCCGAAATCGCGGTGGATCGTCAGGACCGCCTTGGCCACGTCGATGACCTGGTCGCGGGTGACGAAGCCGATCACGTCGGCCAGCCGCGGGTAGGTGTGCGCGTTGCCGTGGCTGCGGCCCATGCCGCCGCCGACCGCGACGTTGTAACCGAGCAGCCGGTCGCCCGCGACGACGGCGATGAAGCCGAGGTCGTTCGTGTAGATGTCGATGTCGTTCACCGGCGGGATCACGAAGCCCGTCTTGAACTTCCGCGGCAGGTACGTCTGCCCATAGAGCGGATCGACGAAATTCTTCTGCGCCGGCTCGGCGAGGTCGAGCTGCACGCCATCGAGCCAGATCGACGGATAGGCCGGGGTCTGGGGCGCGAGCGCCACGGCAATGCGCTGGCAGTCGGCGAAGACCTGCTCGCGCGCCCGCGACGCGGCCGGCGTCGGCGAGCACGTGACATTGCGGTTGACGTCGCCGCAGGCCGCCAGCGTCGAAAGCATCGATTCGTTGATGCGCTTGATCAGCGGGCCGAGGCCGGACATGAGCACGCCGTGAAACTGGATGCTCTGCCGCGTGGTCAGCCGCAGCGTGTTGTTGCCGTGCTGCGTCGCGAGGTCGTCGAACACGATCCACTGCGCGGCCGTCATCACCCCGCCCGGGATGCGCCCGCGCACCATCAGCATGTACTTCTTCCCGGCCTTGCGCAGGTCGCGGTCATCCTGCTGGTAGATGCCATGGAACTTGATGAACTGCTGGTCGTCATCGGAAAAACGGTCAGCCGCCGGATCGTTCACCGTGGCGGCGATCTGGCCGGCCAGGGTGGGGACGTTCTGCTTGAGAACCTCGTTCTTGCTGACGGTTGGCGCGGAATCTGCGGACATGACAGGGTGAACGGTTGCACTTGTTATCCAATGGGTAAAGTATAAAAGAGGTCATATATACTAAAGATGTCATGATTACTTCAAACCAGTCCCCGCCAAAGGGTTTCGTTTGGCTCGTCGGCGCCGGGCCGGGAGCGGCTGACCTGATCACCGTGCGGGGACTGAAGCTGCTCCAGGGGGCGGACGCGGTGGTGTACGACGAGCTGGCGAATCATGACCTGCTGCAACATTGCCCGGCCGGATGCGAGCGCCACCCGGTGGGCAAGCGGGCCGGCCGGCACAACGCCTCCCAGGACCAGATCAACGCCTTGCTCGTCGCGCTGGCGCGGGAAGGGAAGAAGGTGGTGCGCCTGAAAGGCGGCGACCCGCTGGTATTTGGCCGGGCGGGCGAGGAGATGGCGGCGCTGCGCGCGGCGGGCATCGGCTTCGCGGTCGTCCCCGGCGTCACGGCCGCGACCGCCGCCGGCGCGGCGGCGGCGCTGCCCCTCACGCACCGCGACCATTCCTCCGCCGTTGTTTTCGTCACCGGTCACCAGTGCGCCGCCAACACCGACGCGCTCGACTGGGGCTCGCTCGCGCGGCTGCGCGCCACGCTCTGTTTCTATATGGGCGTGCGCCGGCTGCCCGAGATCGCGCACAACCTGATCGCCCACGGCATGGCCGCGGACATGCCCCTGGCCCTGGTCAGCGAGGCCACGCGGCCCACGCAAAAGATCCAGGTCGGCACGCTGCGCGACGCGGAGAAGTTTTCGGCCAGCCTCGCGGGCCAGCCCGCCTTGGTCATCGTCGGCGAAGTCGCGCGCCTGGCCGACCTGTCCGCTCGCGTGCCGGAGCTGCAGGCCGGTTTCATCCAAGGGTAGGGCGCGGACTCCGCTCCGCGCCGCGGCCGCGACGGCGTTGATCCTGGGTGAGGTGGCGGATTCGCCGGGAGCGGCGGGCGGGAGTCAGTCGTCGCGGGGTGAGGGCACCCCGCCTCCAGGGCCGGCCGCGCGCCACCGGTCCGCGAGGATCTCGACCAGCAACGGATGGGCGCCGACCAGCGTCGTCATCGTCGTGCGCAGCGGCGGATGGGCGGCCTCGGCGGCGCGGCAGATTTTCGCCACATCGCCATCGACGCCGGCATGCCGGCCGGGGAGCAGGAATTGCATCGCCACAATCACGCGGCCTTCCGACCACGGCGCCCGCGCGAGCAGATCCGCCAGCAACGGCGCTGCGAAATCATATTCCGGCTCCGGCCGCCGTTCCATGCTGCAGGGCGCGACCGCCGCGACTTCGCCGCCAAGCAGGCCCGCGAGCTGCGAGGCCAGCTCGTTGCGCACCGCCGTCACCGCGGCCACCGGGCTGCCGTGGTCCACGAGTGCGACCCGGGTCGCGGTGGCGGGATTCTTCGCCAGTTCGAACCGGACGTGGTCGGCCAGGATCCGCGCGAGGCGGTCGTCGCCCGGCGCGTGCAACGCCGGCGCGAGCCGCGCGCGCAACGCCGGGTGTTTCTCGCGGAGGCGCGCGAGGCACCCGGGGATATAGGCGGTGAGCGCCTGGCTGGGGCCGAAGAACAGCGGCACGATGACGAATTCCTCCCGTCCCGCGGCGAGGCGGCGCTCCAGCGCCGGCCCGAGGATCTCGGCCGCGCGACCGTTGAGCTGCGCGGCGTCGATGGCGGACGAATGCAGCAGCGATACCGGCTCGACCGGCTCGCCGAGCCGGAGGGCGAGCTTCGTCGCCAAGCCGCGCAAGGCGAGCGTGGCGGCGGGCTGCAACGAGCCATTGTCAACGAGCAGCGTGAGCGGAGCGGGCATGGTTGAAATGGTGGAGCGATGGTTCCGCCGGAGCGGCGTATGTCAAACTGTAGGGCGGGGTCTCCGAACCCCGCCATCATTCTGTCGTGCGAAAAGGAAGAGGGCGGGGTTCGGAGACCCCGCCCTACAATCATTCCCGCCAAAGCCGACCCGACGTCATTCCAGGCCGGCCACGTTGACGTCCTTGTCGAATTCGACGGCGAACTTCACCGGGATCTCGCGCTTCTCGCCGGGCTTGAGGTCGAGCGTCCACTTCAGCGTGCCCTCGTCGGTCGCCTTGACCTCCTTCGGGTCGGGCGCGAGCGGCTTCACCACGATCTTCTCGTTGCGCGAGACGGGCAGCTGGTCGGCGACGACCACGCGCTCGGCGGTCTTCTTGTTGTTCTGGATCGTGATCAGGTACTCGTACGTGACGCGCTTGCCGGAATTGGTCAGGCCCGTCTCCTCGGTGAACTTGTTCACGCGCTTGTGCTTCACCGCGATGCCGTCGTCGGCGCCGAGGGCGAGGTCGAACTTCTCGCCCGACATCACGGTGCGCACGCTGCTCGTGGCGACGAAGGTGCCGTCGAGGAACACGTTCATGGCGCCGGCAAGGAGCGGAAACTCGGACGAGTTGACCACCTTCGCCGTCAGGTAGGCGGCGGCGAGGCGCTTCGGCACCGTCAGGTACTCCGGGTTGGTCTTCAACGTCGCGGCCGTGATCGGCACCCGTTGCGGGGCGTTGTCGCTCGCGATGCTCGCGGGCGACGCGATCCGGAACGACGCGCTCGTCGCGCCCGCCTCGAGCGTGGCGACGGCCAGTTCGGCGTCCTTTTCCTCCGGCGCGGGCGCGTTGTTCGTCAGCGACTGCATGTTGATGTACCCGCCGGCGGCGGGGCCCTGGCGGGCGGCCGCCATCTCGGCTTTCTTCCGGATCTCGTCGCGCCGGGCGTCGTCCAGCGACAACGCGACCGGCCGCGGCAGATAGAGGTCCAGGTTCCACACGCCCAGCACGGGCGCGGCGCCGCCGAGCGACGGTCGCGCGGTCGAGAGGGTCAGCGCCACGTCGTTCCAGTCCTCGCCCGTGCTCTGGCGCACGAGGCCGAAGTAGCCGAGGGCGACCGCGCGCTCGGTGCTGAGGACGCGGGCGTCATAGCTCGGCACCCACGAAGCGCCCGGCACGGTGTAGGAAAGCGCCAGGTCGAGATGGCCGGCCTGCGCCGCCGCCACGCGCACCGTCACGGTCTTGAAGGCCTTGCCCCCGGCGCCGCGCAGCTCGTTGAGCTGCTGCTGCACGGTGTTCGCCTTGTTCTGCAGGTCCTCGCGCTGCTCGTCGAGGGTCGCGGTCTCGGCGACGATCTTGGCCTGTTGTTCGGAGAGGAAGTTGAGCGAGTTGGTGAGCTGCGCCAGGTCGGGCCGCGGCACGTCCTTGGTCGGCGGCGCAAACAGCGCGGCCTTCATCTGGCCGAGCATCGCGTCCTGCGCCTGGAGGACGGCGGCGCGGTCGCTGAGCCCGCGCAGCTGTTTCGCGAAGGCCTTGAGCTGATCCTCGAGCTCCTTCACGCGCGCGTTCGGCGTGAAGTCGACGTAGGTGCGCTTGGCGCTGACATCCAGGATGGTCGCGGCGGCGCTGCCCTTGCCGCTGACCTGCAGCGAGTGCTCGTTGATCGCCTCGGGCAGGTTGGCGAAGACGAGCTCGGCAAAGCCGACGGGCAGATCGAGGCCGGCGGCGCGGGTGACGACCGCGCGGTCGGTGTAGACCGTCACGGCCGAGATGTGCGAATCGACCGCCGCGGCGCGCAGCGCGAGCGGCAGGAACGGCAGGAGGGTGAGGAGGCGGATGATTTTCATGGGGGAGAGGGATTGCCACTATGACGGGCGACCCGGGCGAATCTTAGGCCGGCGCCGCCCCGGGCCCGAGCGAAATCCGTCAAGGGCCCGTAAAACCGGACCACTCCACGTTTGCCTCGCGCCCGGTCCGCTGTTTGCTGGCCAAACCATGCTCTACCACTGCGTCTACTTCTGGTTGAAGCCCGATCTCACCCCGGCGCAGCGCGCTGATTTCCGCCGCGGGGTCGAATCCCTCGCCGGCATCAAGTCGGCGGAGAAGGTCGCCGTCGGCGCCCCGGCCGCGACCGAACCCCGCCCCATCATCGACGCCAGCTACGACGTGGCGCTGGTCGTGATCTGCAAGGACGTGGCGGCGCACAACGCCTACCAGGTCGACCCGATCCACCTCGCGTTCGTCGAGAAGTTCAAGACGTTCTGGACCCGCGTCCAGATCTACGACTCGCAATAACGATGCACGCGCCACGCGGCGGCCGGACTCTCCTGCTCGCCTTGGGCCTCGCGACCATGGCTGCCGCCGCCGACTCCCCGAACTACGACGAGGCGAAAGTCCCCGCCTACACGCTGCCCGATCCGCTCGCGCGCGATGACGGTTCGCGCGTGACGACGGCCGCGGCCTGGCCCGCCCGGCGTGCCGAGCTCCTGCGCCTCTTTGAGGAAAACGTTTACGGCGTTACGCCCGCCGGGCGCCCCGCGGCCATGCATTGGAAAGTCACCGCGTCCGACCCAGGCGCTCTGGCCGGCCGCGCCACGCGGAGCGAAATCACGGTCTGGTTCGGCGCCGGCGAGTCGGGCCGCTCGATGCGCTTGCTCGTCTTCCGGCCGAACGCCGTGCGCGGCCGCTGCCCGCTCTTCCTTGGCTTGAATGTCGACGGCAACCACACGGTCGATCCCGACCCCGGCATCGCCCTGGCCGAGGGCTGGGTGCCCAACGAACGCGCCCGGGGACCGACGGATCATCGCGCGAACGCCGCCATGCGCGGCACGTGGGCCGCCCATTGGCAGATCGAGCGGATCGTCGCGCGGGGTTATGCGTTCGCCACCGTCTACAGCGGCGACTTGTGCCCGGACCATGCCGGCGGGCTCGAGGAAAGCATCGCGGCGCTTTATTCGCCCACGCCCGGCGCCGAGGCTCGTGCGAGCGACGCCTGGGGCGCCATCGGCGTCTGGGCGTGGGGCCTGAGCCGGGCGCTCGACGTCATCGCCGGGCAACCCGACCTCGACGCCGCGCGCGTCGCGGTCATCGGGCACTCGCGATTCGGCAAGGCGGCGCTCTGGGCCGGCGCGCAGGACGAGCGCTTCGCCCTCGTGATCTCCAACGAATCCGGCTGTGGCGGCGCCGCGCTGAGCATGCGGGACTTCGGCGAGACGGTCGCGGCCATCAACCGGGTGTTTCCCTATTGGTTCGCGAAGAATTTCCGCCGCTACAACGGCCGCGAAGGCGACCTGCCGGTCGACCAGCACGAGCTGCTCGCGCTCGTGGCGCCGCGGCCGCTCTACATCGCGTCCGCCGAGGACGACCGTTGGTCGGATCCGCGCGGCGAATTTCTAGCGGCGCAGGCGGCGAGCCCGGTCTACGCCTTGTTCGGGCGCACCGGCCTCGCCCCGGGCGAGATGCCGGCGGTCGGTGCGCCGGTCGGCGACGCGGTGCGCTACCATATCCGGCCGGGTCCCCACGGCATGACCGCCGAAGACTGGGGGCACTATCTCGACTTCGCCGACCGCTGGTTCAAGCGGGGCTGACCATTCCGCGCATGCCGCAGCTCCGGGATATGGTGGTTATCATCACCGGCGCCTCCGCCGGCATCGGCGAGGCCACGGCCCGCCGCCTGGCGCGCGCGGGCGCCAAGCTCGTCCTCACCGCGCGCCGGCCCGACCGCCTCGGGGCCCTCGCGCGGGAACTCGATCCCTCGGGCGCGCAGGTCCTGGCCGTGCCGGCCGACATCACGAGCGACGCCGACCGCCGCCGGCTGGTCGACGCCACGCTCGGGAAGTTCGGCCGCATCGACGGGCTGGTGAACAATGCGGGCTACGGCACCCGCGGGCCGGTCGAGATCGCGCCGGTCGAGCTAATCCGAAAGAATTTCGAGACGAATGTCTTTGCGCTCATCGCCCTGACGCAGCTCGTGCTCCCGGGCATGCGGGAGCGCGGCGGCGGCTGCATCGTCAATATCGGATCCGTGGCCGGCCGCATCGCCCGGCCGATGTCGAGCATCTACGACTCCACCAAGCACGCGCTCGAGGCGCTGACCGACGGCCTCCGCGGCGAGTTGAAGCCGTTTGGCGTCCGCGTGACGCTCATCCGGCCGGGTTTCATCCTGACGGAATTTGTCGAGGCGGCCAACTCCGCCTCGGCGGACATCGCGGCGCACGCGGGTCCCTACGAGCCTTTCTATCGCGGCTATCAGGAGAACACGGCGATGATGCGGCGGATCGCCGGCGTGCCCGATGCCATCGCCCGGCTCGTCGTGCGCGCGCTGGCCAGCGACAACCCGGCGCCGCGCTACAGCGGACCAACGCACGCCAAGGTCTTCCTGTTCCTCAAGTGGCTGTTGCCGGACCGCGCGATCGAGTACATCCTGCGGCTCAAGCGCTGAGGCGGAACGCGCCGTGATTCACGGATGGCGGGATCCGTTTTTGGAGGCGGGACGCCCCCGTCCCGCGGGATGCCATCCACGTTTGTCCCTGCGCGGGGTGAGGGCACCCCGCCTCCATGGGCGCTCCGCGGCCAAATGCTCAATCCGGCCGCGCGGCCGTCGGCGGATTGGCGAGGAGAAAGGCGTGCAGCTCCGCCGCGAACTTGAGGCCGAAGCCCGGCACGTCGGCGATCGCCGCGGCGCTGGCGGCCCGCAGCCGGTCGAGCGACCCAAAGTGCTCCATCAGCGCCGCGCGCCGCACCGGCCCGAGGCCGGGCACGTCGTCGAGCACGCTCTCGCGGATTTTCCGCGAGCGAAGGTCGGCGTTGTAGGTGTTGGCGAAGCGGTGGGCCTCGTCGCGCAGCCGCTGCAGCAGATTGAGCCCGGGGTCACCGAGGGGTAGATTCAGCGGGGCGCGCTCGTCGGGAAAGATGATCGTCTCCGCCTTTTTCGCGAGGCCGATGAGCGGCGGCGGCATGCACTCGAGGCGCACGAACGCCTTCAACGCCGCGGCGATCTGGCCGCGGCCGCCGTCGATCACGACCAGGTCGGGGAAGGCGCGGCCCTCGTCGCGCAGCCGGCGGTAGCGGCGGGACACGACCTCCTCCATCGCCTTGAAGTCGTCGTTGCCGACGAAGCTCTTGATCGCGAAACGCCGGTACTGGTCCTTGTCGGGCCGGCCGTCGGTGAAGTGCACCATCGAGGCGACGACGAACGTGCCCGAGATGTGCGAGATGTCGAAGCACTCCATGTGCGCCGGCGGCCCGCTGAGACCGAGCGCGCCCTGCAATTGGCGCAATGCCTCCTCGTCCGGGCGCAGCTGCGTGAGGTCGCGGGTGAACTTCCTTGTGCGCGCCAGCGTGCGCTCGAGCGCGAGCACGACGTCGCGCAGCTCGGCCGCCTTCTCGAACTCCTGCCGGGCGGCGCGCTGCTGCATCTCCGTGCGCAGCGTCGCCAGCCACTCGCGGCTCTTGCCGTCGAGGAAATCGCAGGCCGGCCCGACGCGCGCGCGGTACTCCTCGCCGGTCACCACGTTGGGCCAGCCGGAGATCTCGGCCCGCACGTCGTCGTAGAGCTGCCAGCGGCCGTCGGGCAGGCGCTTCGGGTTGGTGTCGGCGAGCAGGATCCCGAACTTGCGCCGCATCGTCGCGAGCGTCTTGCGCAGGAGGCCCGAGTGTGCAAACGGCCCGAAATAGCGCGAGCGCGTGTCCTTCTTGAACCGCGTCAGCGCGAACCGCGGCAGCGGGGCGTCGAGGTCGAGCCGCACGAGCAGGAAGCGCTTGTCGTCCGTGAAGTCAGTGTTGTATTTCGGCCGCCACTGCTTGATCAGCTTGCCCTCGAGCAGCAACGCCTCGGGCTCCGATTTCACGGTGATGATGTCGAAGTCGGCAATCATCTCGATCAACGCGCGGATCTTCGGCTGCTCGCGCAGCGCGCGCTGGCGGCCGGCCTGGAAATAGGACGACACGCGCTTGCGCAGGCTCTTGGCCTTGCCGACGTAGATGATCCGGCCGAGGCGGTCCTTCATCAGGTACACGCCGGGGCCTTCCGGCAGCGCGCGGACCTTTTGCTTCAGGGTTGGAGGATCGTCAGCCACGAGAGCGGTGAGCGGTGAGCAGTGAGCAGTGAGCAGTGAACGGTGAGCGGTGAGCGGTGAGCAGTGAGCGGTAAGCGGTGAGCGGTGAGCAGTGAGCAGTGAGCAGTGAGCAGTGAGCGGTGAACGGTGAACGGAGAACGGAGAACGGAGAACGGAGAACAGCTTTCAGCCCGACCTGCGCATCCGAACGTTGCGCGCGAATGCACGCAAAGCCTTTTTGCAAGGGGAAAACCGCTCTTTTGCGAATGAGAAACGGCCGCGCCGGAAGCTGGCATTTTGCCGAAAAGGAGGTAGGTTTCCGCCCCGACACACACTGTATGGCCACACCTGAACCGTCAAAGCCGCGCGCGACCGGCGCCGCGCCGCGCTACGAGCTTCTTACGCTGGGCGACGAGCTCCTGCTCGGCCTGACGGCCAACGGCCACCTGACTTTCATCGGTTCCCAGCTCGGCCGCCGCGGCGTGCTGCTGCAGCGCAACGTCACGCTCACCGACGAGGCCGGCGTCATCGCCGCGCAGTTCCGCGAAAGCTGGGCCCGCAGCGACGTCGTCATCACCACCGGCGGCCTCGGCCCGACGTGCGACGACCGCACCCGCGAGGCGCTGGCCCAGGTGCTCGGCCAGAAGCTCGTATACGACGCCGCCATCGAGCGCGCCATCGCGGAACGCTTCGCCCGCATCAACCGCAAGATGACGTCGAACAACCTCAAGCAGGCCTACCGCTTCGAGCGGGGCGAGGTCCTGCCCAACGCCAATGGCACCGCGCCCGGCCTCTGGGTCGAGCAGGAGGGCAAGGTCCTCATCATGCTGCCCGGCCCGCCGAACGAGCTGCAGCCGATGTTCACCGAGCAGGTGATGCCGCGGCTGGCCGGGCTCGGCCTGCTCAGCGAGCGCGAGGCCTACATCCAGATCCGCACCGCCGGCATCGGCGAGTCGCTGCTCGAGACAAAGTTCCAGCCGCTCTTCGATCGCTACCCGGGCCTCGGCGTCGCCTATTGCGCGCACCAGGGCCAGGTCGACTGCCGCCTCAGCTCGCCCGACGAGTGCTACAGCCTCGAGGGCCTGCGCGAGCTCGCCGAGGAATGCGCCGCGCTGCTGGGCGACGACTTCGTGTGCTTCGGGCACGACTCGCTGGCCAAGGTCGTGGCCGACCAGCTCCGCGAGTCCGGCCGCAAGCTCGCCGTGGCGGAGTCGTGCACCGGCGGGCTCCTCGCCAACAGCTTCACCGACATCTGCGGCGCCTGCAAATTCTTCCAGGGCGGCATCGTCTCGTACAGCAACGACGCGAAGATGATGCTGCTCGACTGCCCCGAATGCCTGCTCTCGCAACACGGCGCGGTCAGCGCCGAGTGCGCCGTCGCCATGGCCACCGGCGTGGCCGAGCAGCTCGACGCCGACTTCGGCATCGCGATCACGGGCTTCGCCGGCCCGACCTCGGGCAACGGCGAGAATCCCGTCGGCACGATTTACCTCGGCATGCATGCGCCCGGCGGCGACTGGTCGCGCAAGTTGACCTATCCCGGCCCGCGCGGCGCCGTGAAGCAGCGCGCCGTCACCGCCGCCACCGACTGGCTCCGCCGCGAGCTCCTGCGCGAATCGCGCAAGGTCGCCGTCCCGCTGGCGAATTGAGGCGGCCACGCCGCCTGGTTTGGAGGCGGGACGCCCCCGTCCCGCGGGCGGCCATCGCCGTTCGCCCATCGCGGGGTGAGGGCACCCCGCCTCCAATTCGTGTGGCGGCGGGATCCGCGATTCCGCACGACAATTCGGGGCATTCGTGTCTGCCGGCCTTGGATCGCCGCGTTCCGTCTTCCTCCGTGAAATCCGCATGCTCGCTGGCGCGATTCCCGGGCGTTTTTTTCGTGCGCTTTCGCGGGATTCATGGGCAAATCCCGACCCCATGCCCGCCGCGCCGAAAGCCTTCGTCATGATCTGCGGCCCGGACGATTTCATCGTCAACCGGGTCGGCCAGGCGCGCTTCGCGGCGCTGGCGGCCGAGGGCGGCGCCGACGAATTCGCCCGCGAGATCGTCAACGGCTTCGCCGCCAACGTCGACGAGGTCGAGGCCGCGGTGAACCGCTTCCGCGACGCCGTCCAGACGGTGCCGATGTTCGGCGGCCGGCGCGTCGTGTGGTTCAAGGACGTCAACTTCCTCGCCGACACCGTCACGGGCCGCGCCGAGGGCACGCTGCGCCAGGTCGAGGCCCTCCAGGAGCTGCTCGCCAAGGTCAACCCCGAGGACGTCGCCATCGTGATCACCGCCGCCCCCGTCGACCGCCGCCGCGCCTTCCCGAAGTGGTGCGAGGCGCACGCCGACTTCACGCTCGCGGGCGGCGACGGCGAGGCGGCGGGCGAGGCGCTGGCCGGCATCGCGCTGGCCGAGGCCAAGGCCTGCGGGGCCGCCTTCGCGCCCGGCGCCGTCGAGCTGCTGCTCGCGAAGATCGGCGCCAACACGCGTCTCCTCACCGAGGAAACCCGGAAGCTCGCGACCTACGCGGGGGAAGGCGCCACGATCGAGGAGGCCCACGTCGAGGAGCTCACCCCCAACTTTGCCGAGGGCGATTTCTTCGCCGCGGCCGACCGCTTCTTCGCCGGCGACCTCACCGGTACGCTGGCCGAGCTTTCGCGCCATTTCTTCGCGGGCGGCGACGCGCGCCCGATCCTCGCTGCGCTGCAGAACCGCAACCGCATCCTGCTCCAGGCGCGCGTGCTCATCGACGCGGGCGACCTGCGCGCCCCGGGCAACTACGGCTTCGACAAGGGTGCCTGGGCCCGCGCGCAGGAGGCCTACGCCGAACTCTACGGCGGCAACACCGAGAAGAGCTCCTACAATTTCTTCACGCAGAACCAGTGGTACGCCGGCAAGCTTGTCAGCGGCGCCAGGCTGCCGCCGCTGCGCCGCCTGATCGACAACCAGCAGGAGTTCGTCCGCACCTTCGAGGAAATCATCCGCCGGCCCGACGAGCAGGAAGCCGTCCTTCGCGACATGGCCGTCCGGTGTCTGACGTAGGGGCGGAAAGTTTGGACAGAATTAACTGAATTCTCCGGCAGGGATGACAAGACTTGGGCCGATGTGAGGTGGTTGATTCCGCGCTCCAAATTCGGTCAATTCTGTCCTCTCCCTGCTGCGCCCGCTTTTCCATTGGCAACCCGCGGGGCAAGCCCTATCGCTACCCCGCCGTGAAGCAACCGACGCCCGCCGCCGAAACCATCCCCAATGTCCTCGCCGAGCGCTATGCCTCGGCCGCGATGCGGGAACTCTGGTCCGGGCGCGGCCGCATCCTGCTCGAGCGCGATTTCTGGATCGCCGTCATGAAGGCCCAGAAGGACCTCGGCGTCGCCATCCCGGCCGACGCCATCAAGGACTACGAGCGCGTGCGCGACGACGTGGACGTCGACCGCATCAAGGAGCGCGAGCGCGTCACGCTCCACGACGTGAAGGCGCGGCTCGAGGAATTCTCCGACCTGGCCAAGCGCCAGTTCATCCACCTCGGTCTTACCAGCCGCGACCTCACGGAAAACGTCGAGCAGCTCCAGGTCGCCCGCGCGCTGCAGCTCGTGCAGTTCAAGGTCGTCGCCGCGCTGCTCGGCTTCGCGCGCCAGGCCGCCGCGCACCGCGACCTCATGATCACCGGCCGCACGCACAACGTGCCGGCGCAGCCGACCACGCTGGGCAAGCGCCTCGCGATGTTCGGCCAGGAACTGCTGCTGGCGCACGAGCGCCTCGCCGGCCTGATCGGCCGCTACCCGGTCCGCGGCCTCAAGGGCGCCGTCGGCACGCAGCTCGACCAGCTCACCCTGCTCGGGGGCGACACCGACAAGGTCGACCAGCTCGAGGCGCGCATCGTGAAGCACCTGGGTTTCAAGGCGTCGCTCGACGCCGTCGGCCAGGTCTACCCGCGCAGCCTCGACTTCGACGTCGTCACGGCACTCCACCAGGTCGCCGCCGCCGGCGCCAGCTTCGCCACGACGATGCGCCTCATGGCCGGGGCGGGCCTGGTGACGGAAGGATTCCAGGCCGGCCAGGTCGGCTCCTCCGCCATGCCGCACAAGGTCAACGCCCGGAACTGCGAGCGCATCTGCGGCTTCACGACGATTCTCTCTGGCTACGTCACGATGACCGCCGGGCTCGCCGGCCACCAATGGAACGAGGGCGATGTCTCGTGCTCGGTCGTGCGCCGCGTCGCGCTGCCCGATGCCTTCTTCGCCCTCGACGGCCTGCTCGAGACGCTGCTCACGGTCCTGGGCCAGATGGAGGTGTTTCCCGCGGCCATCGCCGCCGAGAACGAACGCAACCTGCCGTTCCTCGCCACGACCACGATCCTCATGGAGGCGGTCAAGGGCGGCGCCGGGCGCGAGACCGCGCATGAGGCCATCAAGGAGCACGCGCTCGCCGCAGCGAAGGCCATCCGCTCCGGCGGGGATGCGGACCTGCTTGGCCGGCTCGCCGGCGACCGGCGAATCGGCCTCGGCAAGAAGAAGCTGCAGGAGATCCTCGCGCAGAACGAGCGCTTTGTCGGCGCCGCCCCGCACCAGGTCGACGCCTTCGTCGCGGCCGTCGAGCCGCTCGGCAAGAAGCACAAGGGCGCGGCCGAGTACCGGCCGGCAAAGCTGTTGTAGGTAGGGCGCGGACTCCGCTCCGCGCGCCTGGGTTCTTGAATGTAGGGCGGGGTCTCCGAACCCCGCCATCCCATCTTGGAGGCGGGACGCCCCCGTCCCGCGGGTTGCCATCGACGAGCGCCCGTCGCGGGGTGAGGGCACCCCGCCTCCATGTCGCAGATCGATTGGCCACAAGAAGGCACAAAGAATCACCAAGAAATGCTTGAGCCTGTTCTCGTGTCTTTTCGTGCCTCTTCGTGGCGGCACTTGCCTTGGGTCGTACGCTTTGGAGGCGGGACGCCCCCGTCCCGCGGGTTGCCATCTCCGCCACATCGAGCGGGGCGCGGGCACCCCGCCTCCATTTGCGATCGAGGCGCCGCCGGGTTACGCACCCCATTACGCCTCCGCGGTATCCATGCTCCAATGCGGCCCGTTTTTTGTCCGGCTGATCTACGTCGCGGCCTCCTCCGCACCCGGGCTTCAGCCCCCAGGTTTCCCTCCGCTCCGTCCCACCGGGCGGATTTGGGGGAGATAGGACTTGCCACTCCCCGGGCGCTGGCCTTTTTTGACCATTCCTTTTGTTTCTTTCCCAGCTTTAACCACACCACACCATGGCAGAAGAATTAGTCGGCAATTGCTTGATCGGCCAGTCCGGCGGCCCCACGGCCGTCATCAACGCGACCGTCGCGGGCGTTGTCTCCGAGGCCCTCAACCATACCTGCATTGAAGAGGTTTACGGTGCGCTCAATGGCGTGCTCGGGCTCCTGAACGAGGACTTCGTCGACCTCGCCGCCGAGTCGCAACAGGCGATCCGCGGGCTGCACATCACGCCCGGCGCCGCCCTGGGCTCCTGCCGCACGAAGCTGAAGAAGCCGCAGGATTTCGAGCGCGTGCTCGAGGTCTTCAAGGCGCACAACATCCGCTACTATTTCCACATCGGCGACACCGACTCGCAGGAAACCGCGGTCAAGCTCGGCGAGCTCGCCAAGGCCCAGGCCTACGAGCTGCGCATCATCGGCATCCCGAAGAGTATCGAGAACGACATCGCCGCCACGGACCACTGCCCGGGCTACGGCAGCGCCATCAAGTACATCGGCGCGACGGTCAAGGAACTGGCGCTCGACGCCGACGCGATCGGGCAGGGCGACCTCGTCACCATCGTCGAGGTCATGGGTCGCCACTCCGGCTGGCTCGCCGCCGGCGCCTCGCTGGCCAAGCGCCGCGACCACCCGAACGACCCGCCGCACCTCGTCTACGTGCCCGAGGTCGCCTTCACCAACGAGAAATTTGTCGAGGACGTCCGCCGCATCCTCAAGCGCGAGAAACATTGCGTCGTCGTCGTGGCCGAGGGCCTTGTCGACAAGGACGGCAACTACGTCGCGGTCGAGGGCGAGCAGCTCGGCGGCGTCGGCGAGTTCATGAAGGACCTCGTCGAGCAGCAGGTCGGTGCCAAGGCCCGCGTTTCGCGCCTCGGTGTCGCCCAGCGCGCCGCCGCCCACCTCACCTCCAAGACCGATGCCGACGAGGCCACCCTGGTCGGCACCGCCGCGGTCAAGGCCGCGGTCGCCGGCGAGTCGGACAAGCTCGTCACGCTCGTGCGCGGCGACGGCGACACCTACACCTGCGAGACCGGACTATCGTCGCTCACCGATGTCACCGCCGGCCTGAAGAAGCTGCCGCGCGAGTGGGTCAACGAGGACGGCGTCAGCCTGAACTTCCAGTTCTTCCGCTACGCCACGCCGCTCATCCAGGGCGAGGTCACGGTGCCCTTCGAAAACGGCCTGCCCGCCTACACGCGTCTCGCCCGCGAGGGTGTCGACAAGACGCTGCCGGGGTATGAGGCGTAAGTAGTAAGCAGTAAGCGGTAAGCGGTAGGAGCGGCTTTACGCCGCGATCACTGCTGTTTTGGAGGCGGGACGCCCCCGTCCCGCGGGTTGCCATCGACGATCGCCCTTCGCGGGGTGAGGGCACCCCGCCTCCATTTCCTGCGGTCTGAAGCTTCGGGGTTGAAGGCCTGGGATCCTTGACGCACCTTGGCGGGGCCATGTCCCGTACCCCATCGCATATCCTTGGTGTCAGCCTCCTGGCCATGTTTGTGGCCATTCCCGGCCTCGCCGCCGCGGCCGCCACGCCGATCGTGACGCACACCACCGCCGGCGACATCGAGGGCGACCTCAGCGCCGACGGGCTCGTCTCGGCCTTCAAGGGCATCCCGTACGCCGCCCCGCCGGTCGGAAAGCTGCGCTGGCAGCCGCCGCAGCCCGTCGAGCCGTGGACCGGCGTGCGCCCGGCGCATACGTTCGGCGCGCGGGCCATGCAGGGCCGGGTCTTCTCGGACATGCGCTTCTTCGACAATGGCCCGAGCGAGGACTGCCTCTATCTCAACGTCTGGGCTCCGGCCAAGGCGGAGAAGCTGCCCGTCATGGTGTGGATCTATGGCGGCGGGTTCGTCGCCGGCGCCACGTCCGAGCCGCGGCAAAACGGCGAGAGACTCTGCCAGAAGGGCGTCGTGGTCGTCAGCATGAACTACCGGATGGGCGTCTTCGGCTTCTACGCCCACCCGGAGCTCACGGCCGAGTCGCCGCACCACGCCTCCGGCAATTTCGGCCTGCTCGACATGGTCGCCGCGCTGCAGTGGGTGCGCGACAACATCGCCGCGTTCGGCGGTGACCCGGGCAACGTCACGATCTTCGGCGAGTCCGCCGGCTCGTTCGCCGTCAGCGCGCTCATGGCCTCGCCCCTCGCCCACGGGCTCTTCCACAAGGCCATCGGCGAGAGCGGCGCCATGTTCGGCCGCACGCTCGGGACGCACGCGCGCGCCGAGGCCGAGGCCAACGGGACGAAGTTCGCGCAGGCCTATCTCGGCACGACCGCGCTCGAGCAGCTGCGCGCCGTGCCGGCCGACCAGCTCCTCGCCGCGGCGCTCAAGGCCCGCGAGGCCCATGACGACGCCGCCTTCGGGCCCGACATCGACGGCTGGTTCCTGCCGCAGACGCCGCGCGACACCTTTGCCGCCGGGAAGCAGAACAAGGTGCCGCTGCTCGCCGGGTGGAATCACGACGAGGGCGGCCCCTGGGAACTTTTGGGCCAGGACAAGCCGACGCTCGTTAATTATGTGAAACACGCGAAGGAGCGCTTCGGCGACCGCGCCAACGCCTTCCTGCTGGCCTATGGCGCCACGAGCGACGCCGAGGCCCGGCGCGCCGCGGCCGATTTCGGCGGCGACCAGTTCATCGGCTTCGGCACTTGGAAATGGATCGAGATGAGCGTCGCGACCGGCGGGCAGCCGGTGTACCGTTATCGGTTCGATCGCGACATGCCGCGCCCGGCCGATGCCAGGCCCGACTGGACGCCGGTGGCGTACCACTCCGCCGAGATCGAGTTCGTCTTCCGCGTCCTCGACTCGAAGGAAGGCCTGACGTTCGGGCCCGACGACCACAAGGTTTCGGAGCTGATGGCGTCGTACTGGACGAACTTCGCCAAGACCGGGAATCCGAACGCCGACGGCCTGCCCGCCTGGCCCGAGTACAAACCCAGCGACTACCAGGTCATGCACCTCTCCGCCGAGCCCGTCGCGGTCCCCGACGTGCATCGCAGCCGCTACCTGTTCCTGGACGCACCAACCGACAAACGCTAAGCATCGGTCGGAGGGCCGGTCTCCTGACCGGCCGCATGTTCGTGCTACGGTCGGCCGGGAGGCCGACCCTCCAGCCACCATGGATAGCGGCAAGCGCAGAGCCGTAGGAGCGGCTTTACGCCGCGAAGGCCGGGCGGGGGGATTCCATTCCCCACCGTTGAATTTCGCCAACCACGAAGGACACTAAGGACGCCAGGGTGGGATCGACAACTGGAGGGCCGGTCTCCTGACCGGCCGCATGTTCGTGCTACGGTCGGCCGGAGGGCCGACCCTGCAGCCACCGTGGACGAAGGATTCCGTGCGGTCCGCTGTTCGTCCTCCGCTACGGCATCTTTGCCGATCCCGTCTGCTTGGGCGGGGCGAGCCGCTCGATCTGGATGTAGAGGATGTACTGGCCGTCGAGCTTGGTATAACTGGTGGGGCCGTCATCGGCGTACCAGGGGATGAGCGTCGTGTTTTGCGAACCCAAGACGGCCTCCACCTTGGCGTGGGAGAGGCACATTCCCTTCGGCACGTACACCAGGTTGGGATTAAAAAAGCCGGGGTCGCCCTTGATGTTGGCCTGGTCCTCCACGCCGACCGGCCGGTTCTCGCCGCTGGCATGGTAACCGATCCCGAGATGCGCCGTGTGGGCATAGCCATCGCTGTCCTTTTCCTCGAATGTCTTGGTCAGGATCGTGGCCCATTGCTTGGTGTCATTGCGGCTGAGGCGCGCCGGTTCGGCTGCCTGGGTCATGGCCTCGTAAGACGTCCACCAGCTCGTCCAGTCATTCCACGGCCCATCGTCGTTCTTGTCCCATTCGAACAGGATCGGTGCCACTATGACCAGACCGCCGGTGTCGCTCAACTCTCCTTCCCACATCGTCAGCGGGAAACGATCGGTGCTGCCGACCACACCGGGCTTGGCCGTCGTGATCGACGAGTCGGGGACATAATCGCCCGTCTGGATGCCGCCCTTGTCGCTGGCCGAGCCCGCGCGGATCCGGTCGGGGAAGCCGTTCGTGTCGCCCATGACCTTCGTGCGCACGGAGCCGACGTACGTCAGCGGCCCTTCGTCGGACAACGTCGCCACGCTGGCGCCGGCGAAGATCTCGTCGCGCTTGCCGTCCACCTGGAACATGTCGTCCGTCGTCTCGTGGACGCACTGCACGCCGAGGAGCGTGACGCGGTAGCGGTCGACCACGCGGCGTAGCGTGATGCTGGTTTTGGCCTGGTTCGGCGCGGGATAGAGCGTGCCCGCGTCGCTGAAAACCGCGGCCAGGCGGAATTCGTAGGTGGCCACGGCCAGGCCGGTGACCGTGAAGTCGGTGCCGCTGCCGAAGAACTTGCCGTCCGGCGGGAGCGTCGGGCCGTAGAGCTGGTAGCCGTTGACGCCCTGGACCGGCACCCAGGAGACCTTGACCACGCCGGCGCCATTCTGGTTCGCCAGCAGCAACGGCGTCGGCGCGACCGGCGGCTGGGCATAGTCATAGTCCGCGGAGCCGACACTCCCGTCAGTGTGGTGCACATTGATGCGATAGATGGTGTGCGGTTCGAGGAAGGCATGGTCGCGGAACTTGAGCGCATTCAGGCTGGCGGCGATTTGCGTGCTGCCCTTGGAGTCGACCCGGAAGATGTCGAACGAACTCCAGTTGGCCGCTGACCAATCGAGGTCATGGCTGGCGGCGTTGACCGACTGGACGTGGATGTTCGTGGGGGGCGGACCCGCGGGCGCGGCGCCGGTCGCCTTCGACAGGCCCGCGGAGTTAGCCGCGGCCATCTGCGCCGGCGTGGCGGTCGCGATGTCGGGCCGCGACGGAGCGGCGGTGGTCCCTCCGCCCTGCGGCGCGACCGGCGGGGGCGGCGTGCCCAGCCGCTCGAGCTGGATATAGAGCGTGTATTGACCTTCGAGCGCCGCGTTGGTGAGGGTTTCCGGCGCATCATTGATGCTGTACGGAATCACCACGGCGTTTTGCGTCCCCAGTGCTTTTTCGACACTCATGCGCGTCAACACCATGCCCCACGGTTGCCAGTAAAGAACTGGCTTCGCCGTGATCAAGCCGGCGGCCTGGTCGTAGAGCCCGATCGGCCGGTTGGCGCCGGACTCATCGAAGAACGGTCCGTAGTGGACCGGCGCGGCGTAGTTGTCCTTGTTCGGCGGCAGGTATTCCGTGAACGTGAGCCACGACCAGATCTGGTCGCCCTTGATCGGGTTGCGCGCGGCGTCCGCCAGGCCGGGCTCGCCCCGGGGCGTCTTCCACCAGCCGACCCAAGTGTTCCAAGGCCCGTCGTCGTTCTTGTCCCACTCAAAAACGGTTGGCGCGATCGTCACGATGTCGCCGTTGTCGACCAGTTCGCCCTCCCACACCGCCAAGGGAAAACGGTCGGTGGTCCCCTTCACGCCGATGTAAGGGGTCTTGATCGACGAGTCGGGCACGAAGTCGCCCGTTTGGATGCCGCCCTGGTCGCTGGCCGTGCCGGCGCGGATCCGGTCGGGGAAGCCGTTGGTGTCACCCATGACCTTCGTGTGAAAGGCCGTGGTGTTCTTGGGGAGACCTTGGTTGCGCGCGACCGTGGCCACGTAGGCGCCGGCGAAGATCTCGTCGCGTTTGCCGTCGAGCTGGAGCATGTCGTCCTTGGTCTCGTGCACGCATTCGACGCCGAGGAACGTGACGCGGTAGCGGCCACGGTCGGTCAGCACGTCGAAATTCGCGCTGGCTTCCTTGGGCGCGACCCCCTGGCCGCGAGCGCCGTCATACACCACCGCCACCCGCACCCAGTGGTTGCCCACCGGAATGCCGTAAGCCACCAATTTGTTGGTGGTGAGTCTCTGGTTGATGATGGCGGTAGTCGGACTCGACACCTGATAGGTCTTCGCGGCGTTATTCCCGGCGGGCGGCACGTCATCCCAGCGCAGATTGACCTTGTTCGGGCCGGTCTGGACGGCCTTCAGGCCGGTGACGACCGCCGGCTGGGGCGGATTTGCGTAGGTATAGTCGAGGCTGCCCTGCCGGCCGTCGGGATAGTGCACGACGACGCGGTAAATGGTGTTGGGTTCGAGGAAGGCATCATCCGAGTAGCTCCGGTCCTGGGTGCCGGCGAGGAGCTGGGTCGTGCCGGTCGACAGCACGCGGTACAGGTCGTTGGTCGTCCCGGTCTCGCACGACCAGCTCAACTGGTGCGCGTAGGGATTGTTCGAACTGACCTTGAAGTTTGTCGGCGGCGGGCCGAGCGGCGCGGCGCCGGTCGCTTTGGACGTGGCGGCGACGTTCGTGGCGGCGGCCTGCGTTGGCGTGGCGGTCGCCGGGGCCACGTTGCCGCCAGCGGCCTTGGCCTCGGTCTTGTAGGTGAAGATGCGCACGCGCACGTCGGTACCGCCGGCCTTGATGGCGTAGAAGCGGATCTCGGCCTCCTTCGCCGGCATCGTCCACTCGATGATGCGAACCCGGTGGCTATCGGACCCGCTGGTCGAATCGGCGCCCTTCCTCCAACTGGCCGTCGCCAGCCGCTCGAGATAGTTGCCTGCGATGTCATCCATGGCGGCGCCCGTGTGGTAGGTGGCGATTTCCGTGTCGCGCAGCTTGCCCGGGTCCTGGCTGTAGCCCTGGCGGACGAGGCCGGGCGGCCGGGGAAAGTCAGTCGGGTCTTTGGCGCCGGCGTCGTGCGCCGGTTGGGCTTTCGGCCCGAGGGAGTCCTTCCCTTGGGCGGCGGCGGGGAGGGCGGCGGCGCCGAACGCCGCGGTGGGCGGCAACAGGGCAAGCAGCAGCACGGCAATCGGCGCGAGGGTCCTTTTCATCGGGGGTGGGGTTGAGCGCTGGGCGACCGAATGTGCGGGGATGCGGACTCTCTCGGGCAAAATTTTCCCGCAGGCAAAGCTAAACCCGGGGGCGGTCGCGTTCAGTTAAACCGCTACTGGCTGCGAAGTCCGCAAAAGTTGCGCAGCCTAGTCAGGCAACTGTAGGGCGGGGTCTCTGAACCCCGCCTCATCCACCCGGGCAACCGGAGACACACCCCGTCGCTTCGCGCCACCCCTCTTGATAGAGGGGACCAGGCAAAGGCAAGTTGACGGGAATTGTAGGGCGGGGTCTCCGCACCCCGCCTCCATGTCTCGGATCGATTCGCCACAAAAAGGCGCAAAGATTCACAAAGAAATTCCCTAACCCTTTTCGTGCCGTCTCGTGCCTCTTCGCTCGCCGCGCCGCAGTCGCGGTTCCGCGACGAAGGCGGGTGGCCAATGCTTCTGGTTCGGCCTTGGTACTTGAAACTTGGCACTTCGCACTTGCCCCTTTGCGGCTCGTTCCGTCCTCCGGGGTTGCGAACCGCGTCCGGATCGTAACGGTAGCCCGATGCAGCGCATGTCCCGGGCGGTGACCGTCCTCTTGATCGTGAACCTCGTGGCTTTTGTCGCGGGCGTGGTGCCGCGCGGGAGCAACTGGTTGGTCGACGCCGGCGCGCTCTGGTATCCGGCCAACGACCATTTCGGCTTCTGGCAGCTGGTGACGTACATGTTCCTGCATGCGAACTTCAGCCATATTTTCTTCAACATGTTCGCGCTCGTTTCGTTCGGGACGATCCTGGAGCGGGAGTGGGGTACGGCGCGTTTCCTGGTTTTCTATTTTGTCTGCGGCGTCGGTGCCGCGCTGGTCCAGACGGGAATCAGCTGGCAGGAATTCCACGGCCTGCAGGCGCGCCTCGTTGCGGCGGGGATGACCCCGGCTGAAATTGGCTCCCTGCTGGCCGCCGGCGGCGGCAATATTCCCCGCGATCCGACGGTCCGGGCGGCGCTCTTCGACCTCTACGGTATCTACGCGCGGCCGATGCTCGGCGCGTCCGGGGCGATCTACGGGCTCCTGGTGGCGTTTGGCTTTCTCCATCCGAACGCAAGGCTCTCGCTCATGTTCGTGCCGGTCCCGATCGCGGCGAAATATTTCATTCCCGGGTTGCTGCTCCTCGACCTGTTCTCCGGCGTCACCGGCTTTTCGATTTTCGGCGCCGGCATCGCGCATTACGCCCACCTCGGCGGCGCCGCGATCGGCTTCCTCCTGATGCTCCTCTGGCGGCGAAGGCAAGAGCTGAAAGCTGAGTGCTGAGAGCTGAGGGCTTAGGACGAAACAGCAAAGGGCGACGCTCGTAGAGTGACTCTGCAGATCATACAGCCACTGCCCAACTCCTGATCAGCGCGGATTCCGCCGGACTTCTGTTTTCAGCTCACGGCGGGGAAATTCGCGGCTTTAAGGTCGCAATTTGCGACCTTAGACGTGGAAGACGGTGGACAACAGTCTGATGCAATTCGGAGGGGGCAATTTGCTTCTGGGCCGAAACACCAACCGAAACGGGGCCGGCATCGAAAATTTCTTCCCTGGGCGTTCACGGAATATGGCGCAGTGATGGCGGCCAATGTCCTGCGCAGCCCCAAAGCGGTGGAGATGAGCGTCTATGTCGTGAGGGCATTCATTGCGCAGCGCGAGTTGCTGGCGACCAACGCGGCCATCATGAAACGGCTCGCGGAAATTGATAAGGCATTACTGGAGCATGACAGCGCGCTGATTTCGCTGTGGGAAAAGCTCCAGCCGCTTCTTGCCCCGCCACCGGAACCACCGCGCCGGGAGATGGGATTTCACACGCGCTTGAAGGGAGGTTGAAGCATGGGGACTGGCGACGACATCTTGTTTCGGCCGTGACCGAACCGCCCTCCACCTTCGCCGAATCGGCTACGGCGGGACACGCACGGGGGCTTGCCGGCCTTGGTACTTTGCCACTGGGCTCTGCACGCCTTCCCGCGCCCGCTCCGAGTCTGGCCCTTTGACCCGTCACTCGTCACTTGTCACACGTCACTCCGTCGCGGCGCGTCCTAAACCAGCTCTTCCTCTTGATACTTGAATCTTGGCACTTGGTACTTAACCGCGATCTGTCGCTCGCTCTTCCTCTTGGTACTTGTGACTGGCCTCTTGCTACTTGCTCGCGACAAACGCCCGATCCGTTTCTTTGATCTGGGCATTCCTCTTGGCACTTGGCACTTGGCACTTGGCCCTTTCCCGCGACAAAGTCGCGGGCCTGGGGGCCTGTAGCTCAACGGTCAGAGCAGGGGACTCATAATCCCTTGGTTGCCGGTTCGAATCCGGCCAGGCCCACCAAGCCGCAGGCTTGGTGGCGGCCGGATTTGAACCCCGGGTTTGACGAAGAAGGGGCAGCGCGGAGCGCTGAGGGCTTTGCCCCGGTCCTGGTTTGGCAGGACCGCCAATCCCGGCGGGCCCACCACTCCGCGAAGCGGAAAGAACCAAGGTCCAAGGGCGAAGTATCAGGGTAGGGACCAAAATGCCGGTGCACCGACACCCGCAGATTTTTGTGACCTTTTGTGTTTTTTTGTGGCCAATATCTACCCAAAAGCCGCCGGTGCCGGCGGGTGGTTGTCTTCCGGCGCGGGGACTTCCGCGCCCGGCGTGCCCATGCCGGCGGTCCAGCCCGCGACGACGCAGGCGATGAACTGCGCCACGGCCAGGCTGACGTGAAACACCCGCGAGAAGGCGAAAGCCATGAACCCGGCGATCGCGCCGAAGACGACGTAGCGCTGGAGCGAATGAGGTTGTCCTAGGAGGAAGTTCATCGCGCGAATTTTTATCCGACGGATTTCTCCCAGATCATCATGATGACCGTGACCACGCTCGCGGCGATGCCGCAGTAAACGCCATCCCAGAAGCACGGCATGACCGGCAGCTTCTGCCGCTTGTTTTGGATCGCGGCCGCCAAGGCGGCGCCGACGACCCCGGAAACAAACGCCGAGACGAGGCTCGGCCAGATTTCAGCCAGAAGTTGCATGGAGGGTTCCGCGCCGTGGCCCCGGCGGCGATGCGACGCAGCCTGCCGCCCCCGCCGCCCTTGGCAACGGTGAAACCCAAGAGCGACTCCTAGCCTGTCTTCAGCCACTTCTGGATTTCGCTCCTTGGGGTTCGAATCCCCGCGGGGACGCAACCGAAGGCATATTACACCTGTTCCCCCAAGCTCGCCCTAACTCGGATTCTCGCGAGCTTTCATCTCGTCCTGGCGGGCAGGTTGTCGTTTGACGCGGGCGGGCGAGCTCAGTTGACGGTAGGCAGTGGACGGTGGCGGCGCTGGAATCCAATTAGCTCTTGGCTCATCGAGTTGGGGAGGTAGTTTCGAGTTTCGACCCCGGGGCCACGGGCGATTTAAATCTCATGACCTGGAAATTCCTGGCAGGCTTAGGCCTCGGTGTCGCGGCATTCGCATTTTCCTTCGGCGCGGATTTGCCTGACTTGGCGCAACTAAAAATCGCCGCGGAAACAGGCGATCGCGTCGCGGAGTATGAATATGGCCGGCGCGTCGCTTTCTCGAATCCGAAGGAGCAGTTCGACTTGTATTTGAAATCAGCCCAGCAGGGCTACGGCCCTGCGCAGGACGCGGTCGCCGAGATTCTCCACGCTCGGTACATTCCCGATGCCAAAAAGAAGAAAGCGACCGAACGGGAAGCAGCGCGATGGGCAAGCCGTGCTGCTTATCAGGGCATAGTATCAGCCCAGGCACGGCTTGGATCGTATTACGATCGAGGGGTGGGCGTCACAAAGGATCCGGTGAAAGCTTACATGTGGATGGAGATCGCGGTGCGAAACTCTTCGGCCCCGCCTCATTTTGTAGAGCACTCGATCTACAAGGTTAATCGCGACGCGTTGATTAAACAGACCTCAACCGACGACATCCTCAAAGGCCAGCAAATGGCGGCCGCATTTCGCGCCGAAGACTATCTGGGTATGACGCCAGTCGAGGCGGACCTGATCTTCGCGGATCTGAAGCTTACCGCGATCTATCAAATAAAGAACTATCAGAGCGCTGTCGTGAACAACGTGCGCATCAACGTCGGCGAAACCAAAGCGCTGCGGATAGACGACCAAACGATTTCACTGACTTGCCTCGCGATCGAAGGGAAATCGGTGCGACTGGCCATCAGCCGAACCTCATTTCAGACAACGCTGAATTTGGAGCACTGACCTTGAACGGACGAATTGCCGAGTGGAATGCCGAGCGGGGATTCGGTTACCTCGAGAGCGGGGAACGGCGGTCTTCCTGCACGGGTGGGAATTCAAGGAGCGACACAAGCGGCCGGAGGTGGGTGACCAGATTCAGTTCGTGTTGGGCTGGGACCGGCAGGGCCGGACGTGCGCGACGGAGGCGACGCACATGAACGACGGCGGACGTTTAGGGATTGGGCATTTTCTCGTGCTCGTGGCGTTGCTGGTCGCGCCGGGCTTGGCCGTGTATCGGAAATTCGGGCCGATCGGAGCGGCCTACGTCGGCGGCTGGGCCACGGCGCTCTCGTTGCTTACCTATTTCTTCTACGCCTTGGACAAACGCCGCGCGCAGGAGAATGCCCGTCGCGAACCAGAGAAACTGCTGCACCTCATGGAACTGGTCGGCGGCTGGCCGGGCGCGTTCCTGGCGCAGTATCAGTTCCGGCACAAGGTGCGGAAGGTCGGGTATCAGGTCGTCTTTTTCCTCATCGTCGGCGTATACCAATTCATCGCCGTGGATGCGCTGCGCGGCTGGCCGATCCTGAAGTCGTTGTTCAACTGACCCGGCCGGCCGCGATCCCCGGCCCTCCAGGGATGGCGGGATTCGGAGATCCGGCCCTACAGGAATCCGTGTCCTCCGTGAAATCCGTGGTGAAGAATCCGAGAGCAGGGCCCGGGCCCGGCAGTGAGCCGTGTTGATTTGCCACGAAAAGGCGCAAAGCGTCGCAATAAGAGGGGCCTAATTTTTGTGACTTCTCGTGCCTTTTTGTGGCCAATCAATTCGTGGGATAGGCGCAATCCGTGGTTAAAATGAAACCCGGTAAGATCACGCGGCCCGCAGGGACGCGGGCCCTCCACGCAAAGGCGTCTGGACATCGCGGCGTAAAGCCGCTCCTACAGATGAAGGCCCGGCCTCGGGTCATTCCCCCCAGCAGATGCCGAGGGCCTTGCCGGTTTGGATGAGGTCGCCGTCGACGGGCACGGTGCGGAGCTTGCCCACTGCGTCGGCGATCGGCACGTCGGCGGTGTCGGGCGGGCGCAGCGCGACCATGCGGCCGAATTTTCCCTCGGCGATCAGCGTGACCGCCCGCGCGCCGAAGCGCGTGCAGATGAGCCGGTCGAAGGTCGTGGGAATGCCGCCGCGCTGCAAATGGCCGAGCACGCAGATGCGCGTCTCCTTGCCCGTCCGCTGCTGCACCTCGGCGGCGACGACCGAGGCGATGCCGCCCAGCCGGGCCTCGCGGCTCACGCCGGCGATCGGCGACGCCGACGTCACGAAGTCCTTGTCCTTCTCCCGCGCGCCCTCGGCCACGGCGATGAGCGTGAAATGCTTCCCCTCGGCCTCGCGGGCCGCGATTTTCTGGCAGATGCTGTCGTAGTTGAACGGAATCTCGGGGATGAGGATGACGCTGGCGCCGCCGGCGATGCCGGCATGCGCGGCGATCCAGCCGGCGTAGCGGCCCATCATTTCGACGACCATGACGCGGTTGTGGCTCGTCGCCGTGGGACGGAGCCGGTCGAGCGCCTCGGTGGCGAACGACACCGCCGTGTCGAAGCCGAAGGTGATGACCGTGCCGCCGAGGTCGTTGTCGATCGTCTTGGGCACGCCGACCACGGGCATGCCCGCCTCGAGGCACTGGAGGCCGATGGAGAGCGAGCCGTCGCCGCCGACCACGACGAGCGCGCTGAGCCCGAGGTCCTCGAAATTCCTGCGGGCCTCGGCCAGGATGGCGGGATCGATGCGCTTGGACTCGCCGTGGCCGACCTTGGCGGAGAATCGTCCGGTATTCGTCGTGCCGAGGACGGTCCCGCCGAGGTAGAGGAGGCCGTCCATCTCGAGGTAGTCGAGCACGCGGGTTTTCGCCGGCGAGAGCAGGCCCTCGAAGCCGCCGAGAATGCCGAGCGTCTCCCAGCCCCGCTTGGCGGCGGCCTTGACAACCGCATAGATGACCGTGTTCAGGCCGGGGCAATCGCCGCCGCCGGTCAGGATGCCGATGCGCTTTTTCATGGGGAAAGAGAACTGCGAACCGGCGTGGTCGGCCGCCCGCATGATGCGGCGCCGATGGGGATACTCAAATCCTAATCCGGGGCGGGGCGGACCGAGGCAGAGAATTAATGACCACGGATTACACGGATGGCACGGATTGGGATCGGACCGAGGCGGGGCCAAGCATCGCGGCGTAAAGCCGCTCCTACAATTGGGGGTCGGGCTCCCGCCCGACCGGGAGCCATAAATCGAAAGGCCACAAAAAGCACAAAAGGCGCAAAGATTTTCGGTAGGAGCCTCCGAACGCCGCCGGAATCACCCGAGGGTTTTTAACCATGGATTACACGGATGGCACGGAGGGAAACCCGGGCCAAGCATCGCGGCGTAAAGCCGCTCCTACAATTGGAGGGTCGGGCTCCCGCCCGACCGCGGCCCAGCGGGAGCGGGGCCCTCCAGGCGGGGTCCGAACATCCATCCGCCCGATCTCACAACCGCAAACATTGCCCGGGGTTACGACACGAGCATTTCGTTTTGCCGGGGAGAAAAAGTTGGGCACCTACCTGCGGTTGGGGTGGTCGGTATGAGATGCACGCCTCCCAGCCTCGCTGCCGGACTGGTATTCCCGGTTTGGATAATGTCCTCAATGGCGGCTTCGTCCGCAACCGGCTCTACCTGGTCGAAGGCGACCCGGGTTCGGGCAAGACCACCCTGGCGCTGCAATTCCTGCTCGAAGGGCGCCGCCAGGGCGAGGCCGGCCTCTACCTCACCCTTTCCGAATCGAAGGAAGAACTGGACGCGGGCGCCCGCTCGCACGGCTGGGAGCTGGAGGGGATCGAGGTGGTCGAACTCGCCTCGCGGGACGCCGCGCTCAGCGACGAGAATTACCTGACCATGTTCAACCCGTCCGAAGTCGAGCTGAGCGAGACGACCAAGGTCGTCCTGCAGGCAGTCGAGGCGCGCAACCCGACCCGCATTGTCTTCGACTCGCTCTCCGAGATGCGCCTGCTCGCGCAAAGCTCCCTTCGTTACCGCCGCCAGATCCTCGCCCTCAAGCAGTTCTTCACCGGCCGCGCCTGCACGGTGCTGCTGCTGGATGACGGCACCAGCGAAGGCCCGGATCTCCAGTTGCAGAGCATCGCCCACGGCGTGATCAAGCTCGACCAACTCGCGCCGGTTTATGGCGGCGACCGGCGGCGCCTGCGGGTGATAAAATACCGCGGCACGCGCTTTCGCGGGGGCTATCACGACTTCGTCATCGCCGACGACGGGCTGCGCGTGTTTCCCCGGCTGGTCGCGGCGGAACATCGCGCCGAAATCGCCTCCGGCCTGGTCCCCAGCGGGATCGAACCGCTCGATGCCCTCCTGGGCGGCGGTCCCAATCGCGGCACGAGCACGCTGCTCCTCGGGCCGGCCGGCAGCGGCAAATCCACCACGGCCATCCAGTACGCGGCGGCGGCGGCCGGCCGCGGCGAACATGCGGCCGTCTTCACCTTCGACGAATCGTTCGGGACGCTCCTGACCCGCAGCCGCGGCATCGGGCTCCATTTCAAGGAGGGCCGCCACCCGGGCGAGATCCACATCCGCCAGGTCGACCCGAGCGAGCTCTCGCCCGGGGAGTTCGTGCACCTGGTCCGCGAGTCGGTCGAAACCGACAAGGCCACCGTCGTCGTGATCGACAGCCTGAACGGCTATCTCAACGCCATGCCGGACGAGCGGTTCCTCACCGCCCAGTTGCACGAGCTGCTCGCCTATCTCGGGGAGCGGGGCGTCTGCACCATCCTGGTGGTGGCGCAACACGGTCTGGTCGGGTCGCACATGGACGCGCCCGTCGACACCAGCTACCTGGCCGATTCCGTCGTCCTCTTCCGCTTCTTCGAGGATGGCGGCCGGGTGAAGCGCGCCATTTCCGTGATCAAGAAGCGCAGCGGCCCGCATGAGAACACCATCCGTGAATTCCAGACCAGTTCGAAGGGCATCGCGGTGGGAAAGCCGCTGCTCGATTTCCACGGTGTGCTGACGGGCGTTCCCGTAAGCGTGTCCAACCCCCGGCCGGGCTAGCAACGCCGTGACCTCCGAGGGCTCCACCGAACGCGAGCAACGCGTCCTGTTGTTCGTCGCCACCCGCCGCGACGCCGAGGTAAGCGCGCGCCTGCTCGCCCAGGCGGACATTCGCAGCCACGCCTGCACGTCGGCGGACGAGCTGATCGCCGAGCTCCGGTCCGGCGCGGCCGCCCTCCTCGCGACGGACGAGCTGCTGGAGCCCACGGTCACCAGGAAGCTGATCGCCGAACTTGACCGGCAGGAGGAGTGGTCGGACCTGCCGATCGTGCTGCTGATGCGCGGCGGGCTGAGCAGCGCGCCCGCGGCCGAGTCCCTGCGGCACATCACCAACGTCGTCACCCTCGAGCGCCCGACGGGCATGGGCCCCGTGCTCAGCGCGGTGCGGGCGGCGGTGCGGGCGCGCGCCCGCCAGTACGAGACCCGCGCCCACATCGAGGCGATCAAGGCGGCCGAGGCCAAGGCCCGCGCGGCGGACCAGGCGAAGAATGACTTTCTGGCCGCGCTCTCGCATGAGCTCCGCACGCCGCTCACCCCGGTGCTGCTGGTCGCGAGCGAGGCGGCCGCCAATCCCGCGTGGCCGGACGAGGCGCGCGAAGCCTTTGAAGTCATCGTGAAGAACATCGGCCTCGAGGCCCGCCTGATCGACGACCTGCTGGACCTCACCCGCATCACGCACGGCAAGGTCAAGCTGGAGCGGACCCCCGTCGACGTGGTCGGCATCCTCCGCGATGCGATCGCGACCGTCCGGCCGGAGAGCGACCCCAAGGGCCTGCGCCTGGTCGAGGACCTGCCGGCCCGGCCGGTAACGGTGCTCGGCGATGCAGTCCGGCTGCAGCAGGTGTTCTGGAATGTGCTCCGCAACGCGGTGAAGTTCACGCCGCCGGGCGGCGCGGTCGCCGTGGCCGCCGGCCCGCGCGACGGCCGGTTCGTGGTCACCGTGACCGATTCCGGCATCGGCATGGAGCGGGCCGAGCTGGAGCAGGCCTTCGAGGCTTTCGTGCAGGGCGAGCACGCCCGACGCAACGGGCCGCACCGCTTCGGCGGCCTCGGCCTGGGCCTGGCGATTTCGCGGTCGCTGGTGGAAATGCACGCGGGCGAAATCACCGCCGCCAGCGCCGGGCGCGCGCGCGGTTCGACGTTCACGATCTCCCTGCCCATCGTGGGAAGCCCGTTGGACGAGGACCGCGGCCCGCCGGTGGCCGCCGCCCGCCGCCCGCGCTCGCTCCGGGTGCTCCTGGTCGAGGACCACGAGGCGTCGCGCGAAGCCCTGCGCCGCCTGCTCGAAGCCCGCGGCCACGCGGTGACCACGGCGGCGAGCGTGGCCGAGGCACGGGAGGGCAGCCGCCAAGGGCCTTTCGACCTGGTGCTCACGGACATCGGTCTGCCGGACGGCAGCGGCTACGAGATCCTGCGCGAGGTCGGGATTCCCGGCGATTGGCTGGGCGTGGCGCTGACCGGTTATGGCCGGGACGATGACTTGATGCGCAGCCGCGAGGCCGGATTTTTCGCGCACATCACCAAGCCGCTCAGCGCGGCGGCGCTGGATAACGTGCTGAATTCGGTCGCGGCCAGGTTCGAAGCGGGCTGACGCGGCTCGTTTGGCGGGCTGGGCTTTCGACCGGCCCCCCACCGTTCACCGTCCACGGGCTACCGTATGCGCCCCGTGGTTTCGTCCCGGGGGCGCACCGATGGCGAGGTTTAGCCGGATCGCTACAGTGGGGCCATCACAGACGCATCAAGACTGTTCTGACCCAGAGAGTCACATCGACGGTAACCAGGACTGAAGTTCACAGATCCCACGGATAAAACCGACGGGTCAGTAAACCCAAAAACGATGCGTCTGTGATCTTTTTTGAGGCGGAGTGCCCTCACCCCGCGAAGCGAAAGATTGATGGCAACCCGCGGGACGAGGGCGTCCCGCCTCCAATTACCGTATGCGTTCCGCGCCGAGTTAACACCCAGCCGGCGCGTGACACCTTCGATCGCATCTCAATCCCTTGGTGCCGGCTGGATGTTACTCGGAATGTGCGTGGAAAAATGCAGGGGGCCGGGGAAGGGGGCGCCACCCATTAAATGGACGGCGGCGTACGGCCCGCCCCGAAGCACGGCGGCGGAGCTGGCGTCAATCCGCTTCACCACATCCCGCCGGACGGCGCTGAGGAGGCTGCGGATCTGGATGTCGTCGACCGAGAGGGATCCCTCACGGCCTTCAAAGACCGCGAGTGCCCCGTCGAGGAATCGTTTCAGTTCCCCCGCGGACTCCCCATCGATATTGGGTCGGCTGGCGCTCATCAGCGACAACCGTCCTACAGGAATCTCCCGCCTCCGGGCATGGGGTTGTCACCTACGGCGAAGGTAGGTGTTGGCGGGCACCGGGGAAACTTTGCTCGAACCACGGCGCGGCGGGGTGTCCGGCGCGCCGGCTCCTTCGGTTCACGGCCAGAGCCACCAGAAGACCGCCGCGGTGCCGAGGGCGTAGAGCGCGGCGTCGAGCAGATACAGCGCACTGCCGGACCACGGGCGACCCATCCAGATCGATTCCTGCAGTGTCCCGAAGCCATAGCCGACGAAGCTGACGGCAAACGCGAGCTTGGCGGCCGCCCCGGCGAAGGCGTGATATCCGCCATAGACCTTGCCCGCGAGGAGGGCTGCGACCGCCGAGACAAGCAGGCAAAGGAGAAACCACTGCCCGAGATATTTGCCCATGTTGGGCTGGCCGTTGGCGATGATGGTGACGTGTCCGACCGGGCCTTCCGCGTACTTCTTCTTCATGGCCTCGGTCGCCATGTCTTTCATCTCGCGGCATTGCGGGATGACATACCGGCCTGGCGCCGGGCTGCCCGCGCGAATCGCGTCGCGGACGGCATCTTCATTCGAGAACATACGGTATTCGCGCGCATGCCACTTGAAGGCCATGTGGACGAGCGAGCTGATCACGAAAACGACCACGGCACTGAGCAGGGTCGGCAACCAGAGGGAAGCGAGGGTGTGCATGTTGGGGTGGGGGAAACGATTGAGCGGGACTGAACGCTGAACGCTGAACGCTGAACGCTGAACGCTGAACGCTGAACGCTGAACGCTGATTTAGGGGTGGCAGTCTCCTCGCATAAAGGCCCGGGGGACTGAAGCCGGAAATGGCATTGAGGTGGAGGGCGAAGCTCCCGCTGCGCCGGATTGGGGTAGGGCGCGGATTCCATTCCGCGCCGCGGCGGCGAAGGGACTCGCCGCCCTACCTGGGTGGCAATCGTTCCGAGTTATCCGTGTGATCCGTAGTTAATTGAGTCTGTTGAGCGTTGAATGACGCCAAGAACTCGCGACCGAAGTCACGCCCATGCGAAAAACCTTCAACCGGCAACGAGAGCCTGTCTTCATGTCCGCCATGAAGGCTGTTGTCGCGCTGCTCGCGCTCTCGCTGGCCGCGGTGCTCGCGGCGGCGGCGAAGGACGACACCGCGGCGAAGGCGGACAAGAAGATCGAGACCGAGGGCGAGACGTTCGTCCTGCCGAAGCTGGTCGTGGTCGGACACACGATCCCGTCGTACTGGCTCGAGGTCACCTGGGTCTGCGCCAACCCGCTGCCGTTTTGCCCGATCAAGGAAGCCTGGATCAGCAAGGTCGGCTACGGCACGCCTGTGGCCGACCTCGGGATCAAGAAGGGGGACAAGTTGCTGGAGTTCGACGGGCAGAAGATGGGCGCGATGTCAGGCGAGATGCTCCACGACGAACTCACCAAGTGGCGCGCCCCGGGCGCGCACCTCGAGCTCACGCTGCAAACTCCCGGCCAGAAGGAGCGCAAGGTGATGATCGTATTCGAGAATGGCGGCAAGTGAGCGGGCAGCGGTGAGCGGCGAGTGGTGGGCGGTGAAATTGTAGGGCGGGGTCTCCGAACCCCGCCTCGAATAGCCTCAGGCCACCGGGTCTCGCGGGGTGGGGGCACCCCGCCTCCAAAATTGAGGAGGGCCGGGCTTCCGCCCGGCCGCGGCCCAGCGGGAGTTTTAACCACGGATTACACGGAGGGCACGGATTGGGATCGGACCGAGGCGGGGCCAAGCATCGCGGCGTCGGCCTTCGCCAAGCCTACGGCCCGACAAGTAAAGCCGCTCCTGCACGGATGGCCGGGAGGCCAGCCCTCCAGGTCAACGCCATCCATCCGTGTGATCCGTGGTTAAAGAGATTTCTCGGTCGGGGGTTTGGTGTTAATTTTGTCCGCCGGTATCCCGCATGCGCCGCTCGCTCTCCAGCTTCACCCTCGCGCCGGTCGCCGCCGCCTGCCTGCTGCTGCCGCCGCTCGGGGCGTGGCTCGCCGGCCGGCCGTTGCGCCAGTTCTTCCGGTTTCCGCCGCCGCTCGACATTCCCGCCTACCCGAAATTCTCCTGGTGGGCCATCGGCCTCACCGCGCTCGGCATCGCGTTGCTCCTCGTGCCCTGGTTGGTCCGGCGGCGCCCGGACTCGGCCGCACCGGCTGTCGCGAGGCCGGCGCGTCCGTTTCCGTGGTGGGGCTGGCTCGGGATCGGATGGACCGCGGCCTGGTGGATTCTGGCTTGGACGCGTTTCCCGTGGTTCGCCTGGGCGCAGCGCTTCACCTTCACGCCGCTTTGGCTGGGTTTCATCATTGTTGTGAATGCGCTCACCTGGCGCCGCCGCGGTTCGTGCCTGCTCGTGAACGAACCGCGACGCCTGGTCCGGCTCTTCTCGGCCAGCGCCGCATTCTGGTGGGGTTTCGAATACCTCAACCGTTTCGTGCGCAACTGGCATTATCTTGGCGTCGAGGACTTCGGTGCGATCGCGTACGCCGCGAACGCGAGCGTCTGCTTCTCGACCGTGCTGCCGGCGGTAGCGTCGGTCCGCGAATGGCTGGGCGGATTTCCGCGACTGCAGCGCGCCCTCGCGTCCGGTCCGCCCTGGCGCTGGCTCGACCGGCGAGGTCCGGGCCCAATCCTGGTACTCCTTGGCGCCGTCGGCCTCGTGGCGACGGGCGCGCAGCCGCTCTACTTCTACCCTGCGCTTTGGGTTGCGCCGCTCCTGCTGGCCGTCGGGCTTGCGCGCGTCCGCGGCGAGCCGGGATGGTGGAACGATATCGCGGTCGGCGACTGGCACGAGGCCGCGAGCTGGATGCTGGCGGCGCCGGTGTGCGGGCTGTGCTGGGAAATGTGGAATTACCACTCGCTCGCGCAATGGATCTACACGGTGCCGTTTGCGCAGCGGTGGCAGGTGTTCGAAATGCCGCTCGCAGGCTATGCTGGGTATGTTGCCTTCGGCCTGGAGTGCGCGATCGCGGCGGCGTGGTGCGGGAAAGTGAGCAGTGAGCGGTGAGTAGTGAGCGGTAAGCGGTGGGCGGTGAGCGGTGGGCAGTAAGCGGTGAGCGGACGTCGCGGTTAAGGCGGTTCCGTTTGGAGGGCTGGGCTTCCGCCCAGCCGCGGTCGGCGGGGACGCCGACCCTCCACGAAGACGGTGATCCACGCGATCCGTGACATCTGCGGTGGTGGATCGGAGATGGAAGATCGGGCTATCCGAGGAACCGCTAATGGACGCTAATCCACGCTCATGAAGCGTTGGATGTGACCTTTGGTACTTTTTTGCGGCCCAACCAAACTACTGCCGGTGGCGCTGCGGTTTGTCGGGACCGTTGAAATTGCCGCCGAGCTTCTTGCGCTCCGGTCGATTGGGGTGGCCGATCGCCGGCTCGGTGCCGCCAGGGTTGGCGTCTTCCGTCCGGCTTTCCTTCACGCCTTCCCACGCGCGATCTTCGGCGGGAATGTCCTGCGGGCCGACGGTAAGGCCGGATTTATCGCGCCGACGGTCGCCGGCGCCCTGCCGGCTCGGGGTGTTGGGATCGGGCTGCATGGCAATGCGAGACCTGAAACTTGAAACTTGGAACGGGACCGCAGACCCGGGCGACAAGGTTCAGGGTTTCAAGCTTCTGGCCTGATCAGAGATTCTCCTGCTTGGGCGAGCGTTCCTTGGGATTGTCGGCGGAAGGCGGCTGGCCCTCCCGAGCATGCTCGGTCGCGCGGGCGGAGGCGGACAGGCCCGACTGGCGCGTGGCCTGGTGTTCGCGGATGATTTCGCGCTCTTCGTCGGACGCCGGCGAATGTGCTGAACCGGATCTCTTCTTGGTTTTCATGGCGCCACGATAGCACCGAAGTTGCCGGTGCCGACCGAGGCGGTTTCCCGACAAAGGCACGGGGAAAATGCTGAAGCGGACAGGGCAGGGCGTGCGGTCGCTCCTGTTTCGCCACCGCCGCGTCGCGGCGGATGCGCGTTGCGGCGCGGAGCGGAGTCCGCGCCCTACCGTCCACCCCGCCCACCGTCTACCGCTCCCTGTCACCAGTCAGGTCTCTGCCCCATGTCGGGTGGCGAATGGGCCCGCTACGCTGGGACGATGAACATCCGGAGGAAGCTGTTCCGCCGTTGGCGCGGTGCTTGGCGCGGTTGGACCGCGACCTTGGGTGCGCTGGCTGGGCTGGCGGCGTCCACCCGGGGCGCCGACCCGGCCGAGTCGTACGCGGTCGAAGTCAGCGCGACGGTCCAATCGAACCCGGCGCGGATCACCTTGACCTGGACGGCCGACCCCGGCGTGGTCAACACGTACTCCGTTTTCCGCAAGGATCCCGGTGCCACCAACTGGACGGCGTTGATCAACCTCCAGGGCACGGCCATGAACTACGCGGACTCGAATGTCACGATCGGACGCGTCTACGAATACCAGGTCGTGCGCCGTGCGCCCACGCTGACCGGCTACGGTTACGTGGCGGCAGCCATCGAGCGGCCGGTGGTCGACGACCGCGGCAAGGTCGTGCTGGTCGTGGACCAGACCATCGCGGGCCCGCTGGCGACGGAACTCGATCAGCTCGCGCAGGACCTCATCGGGGACGGCTGGACGGTGGCGCGGCACGACGTCGGGCGCGCCGATTCGCCCGCCGCGGTTCGCGATGTCATCCGCGCGGAATACGTCGCCGACCCGGCGCGGACCGCCGCCGTGCTGCTGCTGGGCCACGTGCCGGTGGCGTTGTCCGGCAACCTCAACATCGACGGCCACGGCAGCCGGCCGCTGCCCGCGGACGCGTATTACGGCGATGTCGACGGCAACTGGACCGACGCCAACGGCGACGGCGTGTTCGACCAGGACGAGATTCCCTCGGACGTCGAGCTGATGGTCGGGCGGGTCGATTTCGCCGACATGCCCGGCGCGCAAGCGTCGGCAAGCTTTCCGGGCGAAACGGAGCTGCTCCGGCGTTACCTGGCCAAGGATCACGCCTATCGCCAGGGAATCCGGCGCACGACTCCACGCGCCTTGTTGGGTGATCGATTCGAGGATTATGGCGGGGAGGCGTTCGCGGCTTCGGGCTTCCGAAACTTTGCCGCGCTGCTGGGCCCGGGGCGGACCCAGGTCGCCAACACGGCCGACAATGCGCCCGCCGCCGAGCGCTGGATCTCGCTGCTGGCCGCGGCCGACTTTCAGTGGGTCTACGGCGCGGGCGGCGGCACCGTCAACAGCAGCAGCGGCCTGGGGTTGCACGGAGCGTTCAACGACGTGTGGTCCTCCGACTTGGTGGCGCCGGGCGCCCGCGGTACCTTTTATCTCCTGTTTGGCAGTCGGTTTGTCGAATGGAACCAGCCGGACAATCTCCTGCGCGCTGCCCTCGCCGCACCCGACTACGGCCTGGCGGCGGCGTGGGCGGGCCGCCCGCATCTGTTCTTCCAGCACATGGCGGTCGGCGAGCCGATCGGCTACGGCATCCGGCTGAGCCAGAACAACCGCTCGCTCTACACCAACCAGGTGAACAACAACACGCGCGGCATCCACGTGGCGTTGTTGGGCGACCCGACACTGCGGCTGCAGGTCGTGCGGCCGCCGGGCCGCCTGGACATCGCCCCCGGGGGCGGCGCCCCCGCGCTGTCGTGGGCGCCGTCGGCCGACGCCGCCGCGGGCTATCACGTCTATCGCAGCATCGCGGCCACTGGACCATTCGCGCGGCTCACGACATCACCCGTGACTTCGACCGCGTACACCGATCTCAGCGCACCCGCGGGCAGCTTCACGTACATGGTCCGGGCCGTGCGCCTGGAGGTGTCGGGCAGCGCCAGCTACTACAATCTCAGCCAGGGCGTGTTCGCGACTGCGACGGTCACCACCCCGGCCACGGGCGGGTCGAGCGGGGATATTGGCGGCGGCAGCTCGGGTGCGACCGGCGGCGGCAGCGGGGCCACGGGCAGCGCCAGCGGCGGCGGGGCGATCGAGGCGTGGTTTGTCGCGGCGCTCGCCGCGGCGGCGCTTTGTCGAGCACGGCTGAGACCTGAAGGGCTGAGAGCTAAGATCTGAGAATTTTAGGAGCAGACAACCGCGAACGGCGAACCGCGAACCGTGAACCGCGATCCGTGAACCGCGATCCGTGAACCGCGATCCGTGAACCGCGATCCGTGAACCGCGATCCGTGAACCGCGATCCGTGAACCGCGATTCGTGAACCGCGATTCGCGAACCGTGAACTGTGAACGGCGAACTATGAACCGTAAACCGTGAACCGTGAACCGTGAACTTATTACGCGCGCCTACAGATCCCGCGCGATCGCGTCGACCGCGGCGTGGAGGTCGGCGGGCAGCGGGCCGAGGGCGAAGCGCGCCACGTTCTCCTCGATCTCCCGCGGCTGGCAGGCGCCGACAAGCAGCGCGTCGATCCGCTGGTCGGCGGCGACGAAGCGCAGGGCGAGTTCGTTCATCGGCAGGCCGCATTGCCGCTGCAATTCCTGCAGGGCGGCGAGCTGCCGGTCGGCGTGTCGCCCGAAGTAGGTGCCCTCGGTCCGCCACCCGGCGGGTATCCGGTGCACGAACGTGAACACGCCGGCGACGATCAGCGCGACGTTGGCCGCCGCCGCGGCCGGCAGCAACTGGTCGCGCACGCTGGCGTTGAGCGGATGGTAGTTGTAGGCGACGAGGACCGAATCCAGCCCGGGAATCTCGTCCACGAGCCGGGCGAGATGCCGGGCGTTGTTGCCGGTGATCCCGATGTGGCGGCACAATCCGGCCGCCTTGGCGGCGCGGAGAAACTCGACGACCGGCGCGGCGGCGAAGTTCGGGTTGCGCTGCAGGTCGAGCAGCTCGAGCGGCCGGACTTCGCTGCGATCCTCCCACCAGACCGACCAGTCGGCCTCATGGACCTGCAGCAGGTCGACCGAATCGCGCCGGAGCAGGCGCAAGCTTTCGCGCAGCTGCACAAGCATGGCCTCCGGCGAGCGAAAATGCCGGGCCTCGGCAAAATAGCCGATCTTCGTGGCGAGAAACGGCGGGTCGGCGGCGCCGCCGAAGGCTTCGCCGAGGATCGCCAGGGACGCGCCGGCGCGGTACAACACGGAAGTGTCGAAGTAGCGGAGGCCGAGTTCACGGGCGCGGCGCGCGGTGGCGACCGACACATCCAACCCGGCGAAGTTGGCGAATCCCGCGCCGAAGCCGAGCACGGGGCCCGAGGCGCCGGGGGCGCGCACGCCGTCAAACAAGGGGTGGTTCATGGGCTCGGGGTTGGGTGTAGGAGCCTGCTTGCAGGCGATTCGGCGCAAGGCCCGCGGCCGGACGCATTGAATCGCCTGCAAGCAGGCTCCTACAAGGAGGAGAAGACGTCGCCGGCATGGGTCACAGGCGATACGCGCGGTTGGCGTTGGTGCGGAAGATGGCGTCGCGTTCGGCGGCGGTGAAGTGCGCGGTGAAACGCTGGGCCATTTCCAGCCAGCGGACGTAGTCGATGGCGAGTTTTGCCACCGGCCAGTCGCCGCCAAAGAGCAGCCGCGTCGGGCCGAAGCATTCGATCAGGTGCTCGGCGTACGGCCGGAGCTGCGCCTCGGTCCAGTTGGCGTGGTCCGCCTCCGTCGCCAGGCCGGAAAGCTTGCAGACAATGTTGGGCAATCCCGCGAGCGTCCGGATGTGCTCGCGCCACGGGTCGAGCAGGCCGGTGCGGATGCCGGGCTTGCCGCCGTGGTCGAGGATGAAGCGGGCGGAGGGACACTGGCGCACCAGCTCGATGACCGCGGGGAGCTGCGGATGTTTGCAGCAGATGTCGAAACTGTAGCCCAGGGCGGCGGCCTCCTGCACGCCGCGGATGAATTCGGGGCGTGCGCAGTAATCGAGCGGGTCGTGCTCAAAATGGTGGCGCACGCCCTTGACCAGCGGAAAGCGCCGCAGCGCCGCGAGGTCGGCGGTGGTTTGCGTGCCGGTGTTGATCAGGACCTTGGCGACGATGCCGCGGATGCGCGGGTCGGCCGCGGCGAGGCCGCTGACCCATTCGACCTCTGCGCGCGGCGGCGCCCCGGCCTCGACGAAGACGATCTTCTCCGGCTGGTGCGCGGGCGCCTCGGCACGCAGGTTCTCCGTCGTGTGGCGGTGCCAGATCGTCGGGACCTCATGCAGCCACGTGTACGGCCCGAGCGCGGCCCGGTCCCAGAAATGCATGTGCGCGTCGGTGAAAGTCATTTTTTAGGAGGTGGGAGGTGGGAGATGGGAGATCGGATCCGCCGTCGTTCCGCCGGAGCGGAACTATGGCGCGACAAGGCGGGGAAGGGGAGCAGTGAGCTGTAGGAGCGGCTTTATGCCGCGATCGGGGAGCGGAGGGCGGAATTAAGACGGATCGCGTATCGCAGAATGGCCGGAGGGACGAAAGCGGTCAATGGCAGGGGCGTGAGCTTTGGAGGCGGGGTGAGGGCACCCCGCCTCCAAACATCATTGCTGCGATGACCCGCGCGAAATCGTTTTGCGCCGGGGTCCACGGTTCGCGAGCATCGCCGCGCGTTATGCATTCCATTCCCGCCTCCATCCCGTTCTGGCTGCCGTGGGCGGGCGGCCTGCTGGCGTTGGGCTTCCTGTGGGGCGCGATGCGCGCGGCCCGGAAACAGCGCCTGATCGACGGCTTGCCCACCTGCAAGACGACGGGCGTCTTCATCGGTCTCGTCGAGGTACAGGGCACCGCGGAAGCGACCACCCCGCTCGCGAGCCACCTGGCCGGCGCGGCCTGCGTGCACTACGCCTGGACCGTCGAGGAGAGATGGTCGCGGACCGTCACCGTCACCACCACCGACAACAAGGGCAACCAGCACACGACGACCCGGCACGAGTCCGGCTGGGCGACCGTGGCGCAGGGCGGTGAGCAGATCCCGTTCTACGTGCGCGACGACTGCGGCGTGCTGCTGGTGCGCCCGGACGGCGCGAAGGTGGAGGCGGCGACGATATTCGATCAAACCTGCGGCCGCGGTGACCCGCTCTATTATGGCAAGGGCCCCGCGCTCGCCGTGGCCAACTCGGATCACGAGCGGAGATTTCGCGAGGTCGCCATCCCGCTGCACGCGCCGGTCTACGTCATGGGCCGCGCCCGGGAGCGGGAGGACATCGTCGCCGCCGAGATCGCCGCGGGTCCGGACACGCCGCTGTTTCTCATCTCCACCCGGGGCGAGAGGCAGATCAGCCGGGGTTACGCCATCACTTTTTGGGTCTTGCTCGTGCTGGCGCTGGCGGCCGGCACCGCGGCCGCGGGTTTGGGCCTGGCCGTGGTCTGGGTGGGACGCGGTCCTGAGTGGGTTCCATTCGCGTTGGGCGCGGCGGCGAGCGCGGCGCTGGCGCTCGGGGCGTGGGCCTGGATGGTGTTCAACAGCCTCGTCGATCTGCGCAACCGTGTCGCCAGCGCCTGGTCGCAGGTCGACGTGCAGCTGAAGCGCCGCTTCGACCTGATCCCGCGGATCGAGGGCGTCGTGCAGGGCTTGCAGCGGCACGAGCAAACGACGCAGGAAACGATTGCGGCGCTACGCGCGCAGCGGGACGCCACCCCGCCGGGCGTGGCGGGACCCGATTTCCAGGCCGTGGGGGCCCGGGTGACGGCGGTGATCGAGCGCTATCCCGATCTCAAGGCGGATGCCGGCTTTCTCAAGTTGCACCAGGAACTGGTCGACACGGAGCAGCGGATCGCGCTCGCCCGCGGTTACTACAACGAGATCGCCACGCACTACAACACGACCATCGAGGTCGTCCCGGATCGTTTTGTCGCCACGCTGACCCGGCTGCAGCCAAGGGCGCTGCTCGCCGCGGGCGACTTCGAGCGCGCGCCCGTCCAGGTGAACCTGGCGGGGTAGGGCGGGTAGGGCGCGCAGTCCCTTGCGCGCCGCGGCGGGGAGCAGGGAGCGGTGAGCAGTAAGCAGTAAGCGGTAAGCAGTAAGCTGAGGGCTGTGAGCTGTGAGCGGTGCGGTAAGCCCAAAACTGTGAACCGCGAACCGTGAACCGCGAACCGTGAACCGGATCACCCATCCAGCGCTCAGCCCTTCTTCACGGTTTTCTTCGCGACGGCGGCGTCGAGGTCCTTGAGGTACTTCGCCGGGTCGGCCTTGAACTTGGCGAGGCACTTTCGGCAGCAGAAATGCATGACGCGGTCCGGCTGGCCATCCTCCTTGTGGACATAAACGACCATCTGCCCGGCCTCGAGGTGCTCGCCCGACACAATGCAGGTCTGCAGTGGATAGGACACCTTGGTCGGAGTCGTCTCGGCGAACAGCGGCGCCAGGGCCAGCGCGGCAAGCAGCGAAACCAAACCCGGAAGTTTCATGGTCGGGAGTATGGCAGGTCCGGGGGCAAAGGCGAAACAAGAACCGGCGCCGGCGCCGGAACGCCCCGCCAAGGCATGCGTTTCGTTGACCAAGCGATGCGCAGCCGGGCGCCGCGCGGTGTGGAATAGTTTCGTGGTTCCTCTTTTGGCCCGAGCGCGCGCCCGCCGGCGCGGTCCCGCCATTTCGCCGCGTGCCGCGGCAACCGGCACGAGGGCGGTTCGCCGCCCGGCGGAATCCAGATCGTTGCCGCTCCCAACGACATGTCCCGATGAAACGCACCGCCACCGGCTTTGCGGGAGCGGCGTTGTTGCGCGCGGGGGCGTGGCGCGCGGAACCGGCGCGGGAGCAACGCCGGCGGGCCGCCCATGACGAGGCCGCCGTGCCCGAACACCGCCGCGCCGCGCCGCCCGTTCTCCTTCGACCAACCCCTTCGCCATGATCAAACGAATGATACTCATGCTGGCCGTCATGACGCTGCTCGTGGGCGGCGTGATCGGCTTCAAGCTTTACGGGCGGCACATGATGAATGTCTCCCTCGCCAGACAGAAACCGCCACCGGCGATCGTCGCCACGACCGAGGCGCGCGAGCTCGAGTGGCAACCGAGCCTGCACGCCGTGGGCTCCTTCGCGGCCACGCAGGGCATCGTCGTCAGCGCCCAGCTCGACGGCGCGGCCACCCGCATCGCGTTCGAGCCCGGCGCGGCGGTCGAGGCCGGGCAGTTGCTGGTGCAGCAGGACATCTCCACCGAGACGGCGCAGCTCGACAGCGCCGAGGCCGCCGCCGTCCTCGCCGGCATCGCACTGGAGCGGGCGGAGCAGCTCCGCGCCAACGGCACGAACGCGCCGAGCGACCTCGACGCCGCGAAGGCCGGGGCCCAGCAGGCGCGCGCCGCCGTCGCGACCATCCGGAGCATGATCGAGAAGAAGACGATTCGCGCCCCCTTCGCCGGGCGCACCGGCATCCGCCAGGTCAACCTCGGCCAGTTCCTGCGCAGCGGCGCCCCGGTGGTGTCGCTCCAGGCCCTCGATCCGATCTATTTCAATTTCACCCTGCCGCAGCAGAACGCGGCCAGCGTGCAGCCGGGCCAGTCCGTGACGGTCACGGTCGACGCCTGGCCGGGCGCGGCCTTCCGCGGGACGATCGGCGTGGTGAATCCCGATGTCGATCCGGCCACGCGGGCCCTGCAGCTCCAGGCGGCGCTGCCCAATCCCGACGGCCGCCTCCAGCCGGGCATGTTCGGCGCCGTCGAGGTCCAGCTCCCGGTGCAGGAACGACGCGTGACGCTGCCGCTGTCGGCCATCGTCTACAATCCGTACGGCGATGCCGTCTACCTGGTGGAAAAGGCGAAGGAGGGCGGCGACCTCGTGGTGCGCCAGCAGTTCATCACGACCGGCGCCACCCGCGGCGACCAGGTGGCGATCCTCAAGGGCGTGGCGCCCGGCGCGGTGGTGGTCACCGCCGGGCAGCTCAAGCTCCGCAATGGCGCCACCGTCGTGGTCAACAACGCCGTGACGCCCAGCGACGCCGCGCATCCGCAGCCCGACCACCCGTGATCCCGGATGAACTTCACCGACCTCTTCATCAAGCGCCCGGTCCTCGCCTCGGTTGTCAGCCTGTTGATCCTGCTCATCGGCCTCCGCTCGCTTGAGCTGCTGAACGTCCGCCAGTACCCCCGCAGCGACACGGCGATCGTGACGGTCACCACCGTCTACACCGGCGCGGGCCCGGAGCTGATCCGCGGCTTCATCACCACGCCCCTGGAGCGCGAGATCGCCAGCGCCGACGGCATCGATTACCTCGAGTCGAACAGCGCCCCGAGCGTCAGCGCGATCACGGTCCACCTGCGGCTCAACTACGACCCGAACGCCGCCCTCACGCAGATCACCTCCAAGGTGAACCGGGTGCGCAACCAGCTGCCCGCCGAGGCGCAGGACCCGGTGATCGACGTGCAGATGTCCGAGTCCACGGCGGCCATGTACCTGATCTTCTCGAGCGACGAGCTCGATTCGAACCAGATCACGGACTACCTGTACCGTGTCGTGCAGCCGAAGCTGACGGCGGTGCCGGGCGTGCAGAGCGCGCAGATCCTCGGCGCCCGCGTCTTCGCCATGCGGATCTGGCTGAAGCCCGACCAGCTGGCGGCGCACGGCCTCAGCGCCGCCCAGGTCTGGCGCGCCATCGCGCAGAACAACTATCTCTCCGCGGTCGGCGCGACGAAGGGCATGATGACCTCGGTCACCCTCACCGCCAGCACCGACCTGCACACGGCGGAGGAATTCCGGCGGCTCGTCATCGGCGCCGCCAACGGCGCCATCCTGCGCCTGGGCGACGTCGCCGACGTCGAGCTCGGGGCCGAGAGCTACGAGGCCTCGGTGAAGTTCGACGGCAACCCGACCACCGCCGTCGCCATCAACGTCCTCCCGACGGCCAACGCGCTCACGGTGATCAACGACGTGCGGAAGATCTTTCCCGCCATCGTCGCCGGGCTGCCGCGCAGCATGACGGCGGCGATCCCGTACGACGCGACCGAGTACATCCGCAGCGCGATCGACGAGGTCATCGCCACGCTGGTCGAGGCGCTGCTGATCGTCGTCGTGATCATCTACCTGTTCCTGGGCACGGTGCGGTCGGTCGTCATCCCGATCGTCGCCATGCCGCTCTCGCTCGTCGGCGCCTGCTTCCTGCTCCTGGCGATGGGCTTCACCATCAACCTGCTGACGCTGCTGGCCATGGTGCTGGCCATCGGCCTGGTGGTGGACGACGCCATCGTCGTGGTGGAGAACATCCACCGGCACATCGAGGCGGGGCTCTCGCCGCTGGCGGCCAGCCTGCGCGGCGCGCGCGAGCTGGGCGGACCGGTCGTCGCCATGACGATCACGCTCGCCGCCGTCTACGCCCCGATCGGCTTCCAGGGCGGCCTGACCGGCGCGCTGTTCCGCGAGTTCGCGTTCACGCTCGCCGGCGCGGTGATCGTGTCCGGCGTGGTGGCCCTCACGCTCTCGCCGATGATGTGCTCGAAGCTGCTGCAAGCCCACGAGGCGGCCGGGCGCCAGCGCTTCGCGCATTTCCTCGACCGGGTGTTCGACCGGGTCCGCGCGGCCTACGAGCGCCTGCTGCACGCCACGCTCGACACGCGGCCGGTGGTCGTGGTGTTCGCCCTGATCGTGTTCGCCAGCCTACCGCCATTCTACCTGATGTCGAAGACCGACCTGGCGCCGGACGAGGACCAGGGCATGATCATCGCCCTCGGCACGGCCTCGCCCAACGCCAACATCGACCAGATCTCGCGCTACGCCGACCAGGTGACGGAGATCGTGCGCAGCTTCCCCGAGACCTCGCGCGTGGTGCAGATCAACGGCTACCCGGCGTCGAACAACAACATCACCCTCATGGCGCTGTCGCCCTGGGACCAGCGCTCGCGCACGACGATGCAGCTGCTGCCGGAGGTCACCCGGAAGCTGGGCGGCGTGGCGGGGCTGCAGATGCTCTCGTTCCTGCGCCCGCCGCTCCCCGGCGCGGGCGGCGCCAACGTCCAGTTCGTGGTGGTGTCCACCGACGACCCGGCGCGCATCGCGCAGGTGGCGGACGCGCTGGTGCTCGCGGCGGTGAAGAGCGGCCTGTTCTTCTACGCGGACAACAGCCTGAAATTCGACCAGGCGCAGGCCTACATCGATGTCGACCGCGACAAGGCCGCGCTGCTCGGCATCAGCATGGCGCAGGTCGGTTCCGACCTCGGCGCGATGCTCGGCGGCAACTACGTCAACTTCTTCAACGTGCAGGGCCGCAGCTACCGCGTCGTGCCGCAGGTGGCGCGGACCTTCCGGCTGAACCCGGAGCAGCTCGGCGACTATTACATCTCGACCGGCACCGGCCGCCTGGTGCCGCTCTCGACGGTGGCTTCGATCCATTACGAGGCGCAGCCGCGAGCGATGAGCCGTTTCCAGCAGTTGAACGCGGCGACGATCACCTGCGTGCCGAAGCCCGGCGTCACGCAGGGCCAGGCGCTGGATTTCCTCAACGCGAAGGCCCGGGAGCTTTTCCCGGAGGGCTACACCGCGGACTACGCCGGGCAGTCGCGGCAGTTCGTGCAGGAGAGCGGAGCGTTCCTCGTCACGATGGGTTTCGCCGTCATCATCATCTTCCTCGTGCTCGCGGCGCAATTCGAGAGCTTCCGCGACCCGCTGATCATCATGCTCAGCGTGCCGCTCGCGGTCTCGGGGGCGCTGGCGTTCGTCTGCCTCGGCTACCACGGGCTCTCGCTCAACATCTACACCAAGGTCGGCCTGATCACGCTGGTCGGCCTCGTGACGAAGCACGGCATCCTGATCACGCAGTTCGCCAACCAGCTCCAGCGCGAGGGCCGCGCGCCCCGCGAGGCGGTCGAGCACGCCGCCGGCGTGCGGCTGCGGCCGATCCTCATGACGACCGCCGCCATGGTGCTCGGGGTCATGCCGCTGGTGTTCGCCAGCGGCGCCGGCGCGGTCAGCCGCCAGCACATGGGGCTGATCATCGCCACGGGCATGAGCATCGGCACGCTGTTCACGCTCTTTGTCGTGCCGACGGCCTACACGCTGATCGCCCGCGACCACCGGCGCGAGGCGGCGGCGGAAAAGGCGGCGGAGGGAGAGCTGGCCGCCGTGGCGGAACACGGGCCGGCGAAGTAGGGGCACCCACCCCGCCTTGTCAGGCACTCCTCTTGTTGGAGGGGAGTTTCGTCTACGCCGGTCAGGGTCCCCTCTATCAAGAGGGGTGGCGCGGAGCGCCGGGGTGTGTTCAGCTGCGCCCTACACCTACCGCTCCGCCGGCACGAGGCGCACGACGCGGCCCGGGCGGCCGACGAGCTCGAGCGCGAGATAGAGGAGCCCGTCGGGTCCGGTCTTGATGTCCCGGATCCGGCCGAGATGGCGAAACACCTCCTCGACATGCGTGACGCCGTGCGTGGCCGGATCCACCGTGAGCCGCAGCAGCTTCTGTTGCGCGAGCGAGCCGAGGAAAAGGTCGCCCTGCCAGCGTGGGAAGCGATCGCCCGTGTAGAACTCGAGTTCGCTCGTGGCGATCGACGGCGTCCAGTATTTCACGGGCGGTTCGAAACCGGGCCCGGACGTCGCGGCCGACACAGGCGTGCCGTCGTAGTTCATGCCAAAGGTCACCGCGGGCCAGCCGTAGTTGAGTCCGCGGCGGATCCAGTTGAGTTCGTCGCCGCCGCGCGGACCGTGCTCGCTTTCCCACAGGGCGCCGTCGCGCGGGTCGCGCGCGAGGCCCTGCGGGTTGCGCACGCCGAGCGCCCAGATCGAGGGGCACGCGCCGGGCACGCCGGCCCACGGGTTGTCCGGCGGGATGCGGCCGTCGGTGAACACGCGGTGGATCTTGCCGAACGGCACCGTCGGGTCCTGCGCCGCGCCGGTGACGCCGCGTTCGCCGACGCTGATGAACAGGTGGTCGCCATCGAACACGAGCCGGCAGCCGAACAGCACGTGGCCCGGCGGGTAGCGGGAACGCGGGATCTCGAAGATCGGCTGCTGGTCCACCAGCCGGCCCTCCCGCAGGCGTCCGCGAATGACCTTGGTCATGGCGGTATCGTTCGGGCCGGGATCGGAGAACGTCAGGTAGACCCAGCGGCTTTGCGCGTAATCGGGCGGCACGGAGACGGACATCAGCCCGGCTTCGTCGCGCACGACGACCGGCGGCACGTCGGCGATCGGTTCGGGTTGCAGGTGACCGTGGTCGATCACGCGCAGCCGGCCGACCCGCTCGGTCACGAGGATCCGGTCACCGGGCAGGAAGGCCAGCGACCATGGCACCTCGAGGCCCTCGGCCACCGACTCCATCCGGTAGGACTCGACCTCGCTCCGTTGCACCCCGGCGGGCAGGTCGCTGGAGGAGGAGGGCGTCGGCTCGACCCGGCGCACCGCGGTCTCACGGAGAAAAGTGATGAGGGCCCGGACGTCGGCCGGGCCCAGCGCCTGGGCGAAAGCCGGCATGCCAACATCCGCATAGCCGTCGAGGATGCCGCGTTCGAGCGCGGCATCGTCCCCGCCGTGCCGCCACGAGCCCGCGACGAGGCTGGGACCCTTGCCGCCCTCGAGGTGATCGCCATGGCAGCTGGCGCAGAGCGACGCATAAAGCTCCGGCGCGCTGCGGCCGCTCGGTGCGTCCGCCCAGTCGCGCGGGATGAATGCCGGGCTGCCCACCAAGGTTATGGCGGCGAGGAGACGAGCGAGGTTCATGCAACGGGTGCTTCCCGATGGACCCGAATGGACGGGCGAAGTTCGATGGCACAAGGTGGAACCTGCATACCGTGCAGGTGAAAGATTGCCTGGTGGAAGCGGGAGGCCCTTGTTCCGCGCGTTGCCATTCGCGCTGGCGCCTCATGGGGTGAGGACACCCCGCCTCCCGCCAGCACCTTCGGGCTCGCCACCTTCGGGTCCCCGGCGTAGGTTCGCGGCCGTTTCCCCCGGAAACCAACTATGAAAAACCTCGCTCTCAAACTCCTCCCGGGCGCCGCGCTGCTGACGCTCGCCCTCGTATTCGCCCCCGCCGCCCGCGCCGCCGACCAGGCCCTGCCGGTCACCCCCACCATCGAAAATACCAAGGCGATGGATCACCCGCCGTTCGTGCTCAAGCTGAAGAACGACTCCAAAATGACGTTGAAGCTCAGCGCCACGGTGCAGCTCAGCGTCGTCGCGCACAACGCCGACAAGGCGCGGATGGTGCCCGCGCAAGACGTCGCCGCCGGGGCGACGATGACGATCGCGGACCTCGCCGCGATGGACAAGGTGACCGTGAAGGCCGAGGGCTACGCCCCGCTCGAGATCGAGATCAAGTAACGGGAAGCCAGGCATCCATTATTGGCGATCGGGCGCGGCTCAGGCCGCGCCCTTTTTCTTTTGGCGGCGGGGCCATTGGCTCCCCGAGGCAGGGCGGGGACTCCGCTCCCCGCGGCGGTGCGCACGACACGGCGCGCCCTCTCTGGCGATACCTGCTTTCGCGGGAGAACCGCGGGGTGAGGGCACCCCGCCTCCAGTCTCCGTGGGGGCGAACCGTAAACCGCAAACCCGCCGCCTCGCCCGCGCTTTGACAACGGCCGGAAGGTGGTTGCACTGCGCCGAATGCCGACCACAACCACCGAACGGTTCGAACTGGGGATCGACAGCTTCGTCGAGACGAGCTTCGACCCGGCCAAGCGCGCGGCGATGAGCCCGGCGGCGCGCGTGCGCGACCTGCTCGAGGAGATCGAGCTCGCCGACCGCGTCGGCCTGGATGTGTTCGGGATCGGCGAGCACCACCGGAAGGAGTACGTGTCCTCGGCGCCGGCCGTGATCCTGGCCGCGGCCGCGGCCAGGACGCAGCGCATCCGGCTGGCGAGTGCGGTCACGGTGCTGAGCTCGGACGATCCCGTGCGCGTGTTCCAGGACTTCGCCACCCTCGACCTGATCTCGAACGGGCGGGCGGAGATCATCGTCGGCCGCGGATCGTTCATCGAGTCCTACCCGCTTTTCGGCTACGATCTCGAAGACTACGACACGCTGTTTTCCGAGAAACTGGACCTGCTGTTGAAGATTCGCGCGGGGACGGAGGTGCATTGGTCGGGGAAGCACCGGCCGCCGTTGACCGGCCAGGGCGTGTACCCGCGGCCGGTGCAGAACCCGCTCCCGGTCCGGATCGGCGTGGGCGGCACGCCACAGTCGGTCGTGCGGGCGGGCATGCTCGGGCTGCCGCTGGTGCTCGCGATCATCGGCGGCGAGCCGCACCGTTTCCGTCCGTTGCTCGAGCTGTACCGCGAGGCCGGCCGGCGCGCGGGCCATTCGCCGGAGAATCTCGCCATCGGCATCCACGTCATCGGATTTGTCGGCGACGACACCGCCGCCACCGCCGAGGCCTTCTTCCCGTCGTACGCCGCGGCGTTCACGCAGATCGGGCGCGAGCGCGGCTGGGGGCCGGTGACGCGCGAGCAGTTTGATGCGCTGCGCGGGCCGGGCGGCGCACTGGTCGTGGGCGATCCCGCGACCGTCGCCGGCAAGATCCGGCGCATGCACGCCGACCTCGGCGGGTTTTCGCGCCTGACGATGCTGCTCAACAGCGGCGAGATTCCGCACGCGCAGATGCTGCGCGCGGTCGAGCTCCTCGGCACCGAGGTCGCGCCGCGGGTGCGCGCGGGCGTGGCGGGGTAGAATCTGGAGGCGGGGCCATCAGCCCCGCGAGGCACGGGGTGCGCATGGCAATCCGCGGGGCTGATGGCCCCGCCTCCACCGCAGAGCGATGGCGGGGTACGGCGACCCCCGACATAAAGTTCCCCTCACCGCCGGCGCGGCTGCTTCTGAAGCAGGGCGATTTGCTGGTCGGCCTCGGTGAGGCGCTGCTCGAATTCGTTCGCGCGGTTGTTCGCCGCCTCGAGTTGCGCGCGCAGCGTCGCGACCTGCCCGAGGGCCTGGTCACGGTCGGTCACGGCCTTTTCCCGGGCGACAACCGCTTCCTTCACCTTCGTGTCGGCCAGCTGTGCCGCGGCCGCGGCGCGATCCGCCGCTGGCTTGAGTTTGCTGATATTTTCCTGCGCGGCGTTCAGCTGCGTCTGCAGCCCGGTCGCGATGGCCTTTTCGTCCTCGAGCTGCTTCTGCGCGGTCTGGGCCTGCGCCTGGGCGTCGCCGAGCTGCTTTTGCAGCGTGGCGGCGTGGTTTTGGGTGTCGGTCAGATTCTTTCGCAGCTGATCGATTTCCGTTTGGGTTCCGGCCGCCGCGGTTTGGAGCGCGGTGATCGTGCCCCGGCTCTGGCGGTGCGTGATGTAGGCGATGGCCAGCACGAGCACCAGCGCGATGGCGAGGACGGTGCTGAGGGCGTTTCTCGCGGGGGTGCCGCGGGGACTGCTGGCCGGGGGGGAGTTTTCCAGGGTGTAGCTTTTCATGGTGGAGAACGGCCAGCGGGAACGGCCGCAGCTGCAACATACTCACCGGGCCGGCCGGCGACATGGGTGCTGCACCCCAACGTGCGGCGGGTTCCAACCCGGCGCTGGCGGCGCAAAGTTTGCTGGCCCGCCGGCCGGCGTTTGCCTTAGCCTCCCGCCATGCGAGCCATCCTGGCGGCATCTCTCGTGGTCCTCGGCGCCGCGCAGGTGGCGGGGGAGACCTTTGACTTGGGCAAGTATGGCAAGCTCGAGCTGTACCCGGTCGGCGAGTGGAAGATCCAGGTCGAGGACATCGGCGACCTGAAGGTGACGTTCACGCCCAAGACGCCCGGCGTGAACGCGGCCGCGCAGATGACCATCGCCGCGGGCGGGGTGGATGAATTTCCGAATCCCGAGAAACTGCAGTCACAGGTCATCGGCGTCGGCCAGCGCATGATCGAGGCCGGCCAGTTCGTCGAATCGGAGCCGAAGCTGAAGAAGTTCTATCCCAAGCAGGGCTTCGGCTACTATTTCGTGCTGACTGACCCGCGACTCGTCGGCAAGGAGCCGGTGCCGGGCGACTTCAAGACCGTCACTTCCGGCATCATCCGCGAGAACGACAAGATCATGGTCCGGCTGCAGATCCTGTCCGATGGCGAGACGACGGACGGCTTCCAGCAACTCGCCGGCATGGTCGAGGGAATGGAGCTGACGGAAAAGAAGTGAGGCAAGGTTTACGGTTCACGGTTCACCGTTCACGGTTATCGGTTTCTCGTGCGGCGGTCCCGGCCGCTGCCAGGGGCGTTGATTCCCTAAACCGAGAACCGTGAACTGAGAACATGTGCCGTGCCCCGCTTCGCGGACTTGAAGATTGAAAGAGTGCGCCGCGGCGGCAGCGTGGGGCGCACATCCCCATGAGCCAGGTCACCCCGCCTCCGGTCCCGGCCGCGGATCCGCGCGCGCCGATCCCGGGCCAGATTCCGTTCATCATCGGCAACGAAGGTTGCGAGCGCTTCAGCTTCTACGGCATGCGGAACATCCTGACGGTGTTCCTGGTGTCGTCGCTGCTGGCGTACCTGCCCGAGGGCGAGCGCGCGGGCGCGGCCAAGGAGGTCTTCCACACCTTCGTGATCGGCGTGTATTTCTTCCCGCTGCTCGGCGGCTGGATCTCCGACCGGTGGTGGGGCAAGTACCACACGATTCTCTGGCTGAGCCTGGTGTACTCCGCCGGCCAGTTCTGCCTCGCGCTGTTCGTGCACAACCGCACGGGCTTCTACGCCGGGCTGGCGCTGATCGCGATCGGCTCGGGGGGCATCAAGCCCTGCGTGTCAGCCTTCGTGGGCGACCAGTTCGACTCGACCAACAAGCACCGCGCCAAGGTCGTGTTCGACGCCTTCTACTGGATCATCAACTTCGGCTCGTTCTTTGCGTCGCTGCTGATGCCCATCTTCCTGCGTCAGCTAGGCGCGGCGGTGGCCTTCGGCGTGCCGGGCGCGCTGATGTTTCTCTCGACGGTCATCCTCTGGGCCGGGCGGAAACGCTACGTGATGGTGCCGCCCGCGCCGCCGGATCCGCACTCGTTCCTCCGCGTGGCGCGAACGGCGCTCGCGGCCGGGCGGCCGGGCCAGGTCCTGGCGGGCACCGGGGTCGCGCTGGCGGCCGCGTCGTTCCTGTTGATCCCGGAGTTCGGCTTCGTGATCTCGTTCTGCGCTGCGCTCGTCGCGGTGATCGCCTTCGGCGGCGCGGGCGTGCGGCTGCAGCTCGAGGGCGCGCGCGGCCGGCACCCGGCCGAGGCCGTCGACGGTGTCGGCTCGGTGCTGCGCGTGCTCGTGCTGTTCGCCCTCGTGACGCCGTTCTGGTCGCTCTTCGACCAGAAGGCCTCGACCTGGGTGCTGCAGGCGGACGCGATGACGAAGCCGTCGTGGTTCCAGTCGTCGCAGATGCAGGCGCTCAACCCGGCGCTGGTGATGCTCCTGATCCCGTTGAACAACCTGCTGTTTTTCCCGCTCCTGCGGCGCCGCGGCATCGAGCCGACGGCGTTGCGCCGGATGACCACCGGCATCGCATTGGCGGGCCTGGCCTGGATCGTGGTCGGCGCGATGCAGCTCGTGCTCGACGGCGGGCATCCGTTCACGATCGCGTGGCAGGTGGTGCCTTACATATTTCTCACGCTGGGCGAGGTGCTGGTGTCGGCCACCGGGCTGGAGTTCGCCTACAGCCAGGCGCCGCAGGCGATGAAGGGCGCCCTGATGAGCTTTTGGCTGCTGTCCGTCACCGTCGGCAACCTGTGGGTCCTCATCGTGAACGCGGCGGTGCGCCACCCGCGCGTCGAGGCGGCGATCGCGTCAACCGGCTTCGGGGTCACCGCCTGCCAGATGTTTTTCTTCGCGGCGTTCGCGTTCGCCGCGGCCCTGGCCTTCGGGCTGGTGGCGCGCAGCTATCGCGTGGCGGACCATTATCGAAGGTAGGGCGCGCAGTCCCTTGCGCGCCGTGGGATGAGGCGCCGGTCGAGGGTCGGCCTCCCGGCCGACCGCGGCCGGTCGGGAGACCGGCCCTCCAAGCGGAGCGCACCAAGGAAGGCGGGGTTCGGAGACCCCGCCCTACAGCGCGACGGCGCGGAACGGAGTCCGCGCCCTACCTTCCCGCCTTGCGCGCCGCGGCCTTCTTCGTGAGCTCGTCGACCACGAGCGCGGTGGTCAGGTCGCAGCCGACGTTGGTGGCGGTGCGGCACATGTCGAGGATGCGGTCGGTGCCGAGGATGATGCCGATGCCCTCGGGCGGGACATTGAAGGTGATAAGCAGCCCGGCGATGAGCGGCAGCGAGCCGCCCGGGATGCCGGCGACCGCCACGGCGCTGAGCACGGCGAGCACGAGCAGCGTGACCTGCTGGCCGAGCGAGAGGTCGACCCCGAACACCTGGGCCACGAAGAGCACGACGCAGCCCTCGTAGAGCGCGGTGCCGCTCATGTTCATCGTCGTGCCGAGCGGGAGCACGAAGCCGGCGGTGCTGGGTGAGATGTGCAGCTTCTCGGTGGCGTTCTCCAGCGCGGCCGGCAGCGTGGCGTTGCTCGAGCTGGTCGAGAACGCGGTGACGATGACCTCCTCGATCGTCTTGAAATACTCGCCCGGTTTCCGGTTGGTCCACAGGCGCAGCCAGACGCTCATCGTGCCGAAGAGGTGCAGGGCCATGACCCCGGCGCAGCCGAGCACAAAGACCCCGAGCGCGACGATGAGGTCGAGGCCGGACTTCACCAGCACGCCGTAGATCAGGCAGGGCACGGCGTAAGGCGCCAGCCGCAGCGCGAGGTTGACGATGCCGGTCATCAACTCGGTCACCAGCTCGAGGCCCGATTGGAGGCGGGCGCGCTTCTCCGCGGGGAGGGACATGCCGACCACGCCGACGAGAATGGCGAACAGGATCAGCGGGAGGACGTCGCCGATGGCGCCGCGGGACGTGCCGACAATGGCGCCCACCAGGTTGGCGGGCATGAACATCTCGACGATGATCCCGAGCGACAGCCCGGCCTGGGCGCCGTGGGTCGTGGCATGCTGGCGGGCCGCGGCGCCGAACTCGGTCATGAGCCGCTCCTTCGTGCCCGGGTCGAGGTGGTCGCCCGGCACGAGGACGTTCATCATCAGCAGCCCGAGCCCGACCCCGATCGCCATGTTGAGGAAGAAGAAGAGGAACGTGCGGCCGGCCAGCGGGCCGAGCCGGCCCGGATCGCCGAGCTGGACGACGCCGGCGGCGAGGGAGGAGAACACCAGTGGCATCACGACGAAGAACAGGAGCCGCAGGAACACGCGCCCGAACGGGTCGAGCAGCACGGTCGACACGCCGCGCATCAGCTCGAGACCGTTTGCCGACCAGGCGATGCCCACGTGCTTCAGCAGGTCCTGCAGGAACAGCGGCACGGGCACATGCGGCCCGGCGAGGAGCGTGAGCACGCCCAGGATGAGGCCGATGACGAGGCCGCGCAGGATGCGGTGGGCCAGTTTGGGGTCGGAGGAACTCGCCATGGAGATGGGCGGCAGACTAGGCCGGGGCGGAGACGTGTCGAACGCGAAGGAGGAAAGGAGCCAGCGTGGGGATGCCCGGTGCCGTGCGAAGCCCCGCGCGGTAACAGGGCGGTGGGAGAGCGGGACGATCGGCCCCGTCGATGCGGGCGCGGGGCACACGCGGGACGGGGGCGTCCCGCCTCCATTGCTCGCTGGCGACGGATGTAGCGCGGTATGTAGGGCTGCACCTCGGTGCAGCCACGACGGCTGGACCAAGGTCCAGCCCTACAGGATAGGACAGCCATGCTGGAGGCCGCGGAATGTAGGGCTGCACCTCGGTGCAGCCACGACGGCTGGACCAAGGTCCAGCCCTACAGGATAGGACAGCCATGCTGGAGGCCGCGGAATGTAGGGCTGCACCTCGGTGCAGTCACGGCGGCTGGACCAAGGTCCAGCCCTACGGGGTAGACGCGGACTCCGCGCCCCGACGATGTTGTCCGCGAGGATTTAACGCCCAGCCGCGGGCAAATGATTTGCCCGGCGGGTGGGGGGGCTTAACTTGGGCGGGCTGATGAATCACTTTCTCGGGATTGCGCTGGAGCTGCTGGCCATTGCGGCGCTGGTGCTGGCCAACGGGTTCTTCGTGGCGGCGGAATTCGCACTCGTGAAGGTGCGCGCCAGCCAGCTGCGGCCGCTGGCCGCGAAGGGCGGCTGGCGGGTGAAGCTCGCGCTCAAGGCCACCGCCAACCTCGATTCGGCGCTCTCGGCGTGCCAGCTCGGCGTGACCCTGGCCAGCCTCGGGCTTGGCTGGGTGGGTGAGCCGTTCGTCGCCCGGCGGCTCGAGCCGCTGCTCGCCCGCTGGAGCATCCATGATCCGGCGGCGGTGACGTCGATTTCATTCCTGACCGCGTTCCTGGCGATCACCTTCCTGCACATCGTGTTTGGCGAACAGGCGCCCAAGATGCTCGCCATCCAGCAGGCCCGGCCCGTCGCCCTGTGGATCGCCGGCCCGCTGATGGTGTTCCAATACGTGTTCTACCCGTTCATCTGGCTGCTGAACAACTCCGCCAACGCGCTCGTCTCCTGGGCCGGCTTTGGACCGGCGAAGGCCGACGGCGACGGGAGCTTCAGCGCCGACGAGCTGGAGTACGTTTTCAGCCATTCGCGGCACGCCCATCCCGGCGAGGCGTTGATCAACAAGCTCATGGTCCAGTCGCTGCGCGCCCGCCGCACGCAGGCCCAGCACATCATGCGGCCGCGCGACCAGGTCGTCGCCCTTTGGCTCGACAAGCCGCTCGCCGAGAACCTGCGCACGGCCCAGACCAGCGGCCACAGCCGCTTCCCGGTGTGTGCGGGCTCGCTCGACCGCGTCGTCGGGCTCATCCTCGTGCGCGAATGGCTCTGGCAGATCAGCCTCCTCGGGCCCGACACGCCCTTCGAGCCGCTCATCCGCAAGGCGGTGGAATTCGAGCTGACCACCCCGCTGCACACGATGATCGAGCGGTTCCGCTCCGCGCGCAGCCACCTCGCGGTGGTGCTCGACGACAAGAAATCGCTCGCCGGCATCGTGACCTTCGAGGACGTGCTCGAGGAGATCGTCGGCGACATCCGCGACGAGTTCGACATCGAGCGCGGCCCGATCTACGACCGCACCGAATCCGCCATCACCGTGAGCGGCGCCCTCACCATGCGCGAACTGCAGGCCGAGACCGGCTGGCCGCTCGAGTGGCAGCCGCGCGAGACCGTCGCGGCCTGGTCGATACGCGTGTTCGGGCGGCTGCCCAAGCGCGGCGACACGCTCGAGGCGGGCGAGTACCGGCTGAGCATCCTCGAGGCCAACGCGGAGCGCCCGCGGCGCGTGAAGATCGAGCGCCTGCTGACCATCGGCTCGACGCCGCCGATCTGATGAACGAGGGGCCACCGATTTCGCGGATGAACACGGCTGAAGGCGAAACCACGAATCGTGTCAGGTTGAGCGCCGCGAAGATCCCCGCATGAACGCCGCGCTCAACGTGCTCGGCGACCCGCCGACCCTGCTGGCCGGGCTCACGCTGCTGCTCTGGCTGGCCGGGGCGTGGGACCTCCTGCGCGGCAACCGCCGCCTTCGCCGGCTCGCGACGCTGGCGGCGGCGAAACCCGCCGCCTGGCCGCGCGTGTCGGTCGTGTTCTCCGCGCGCAACGAGGGCCATACCGTCGGCGCGGCCGTGCCGACGATGCTCGCGCTCGACTACCCGGACCTCGAGGTGATCGCGGTTAATGATCGCTCGGAGGACGACACCGGCGCCGTGCTCGATCACCTCGCGGGCGCCAATCCGCGGCTGAAGGTGGTACACGTCGCCGAACTCCCGGAGGGCTGGCTGGGCAAGACCCACGGACTCCAGCGCGGGGCGGAGACAGCGACGGGCGAGTGGATCCTGTTCACCGATGCCGACGTGCATTTCACGCCAGACGTGCTCCGGCGCGCTGTGGCCTACGCGCGGGCGCACAACCTCGATCACCTGGCCGCCGTGCCGGAATTGCAGGCGCACGGCCCGGCGCTCGGCATCTGCGTCGGCGCCTTCAGCGTGATCTTCAGCCTCTTTCTCCGGCCGTGGCGGATTCCGGACCCGCGCAGCGCCAGCCACGGCGGCGTCGGTGCCTTCAACCTCGTGCGCACGTCGACCTACCGGAAGCTCGGCGGCCATGAGCCGGTGCGCATGCGCCCGGACGACGACGTGAAGCTGGGAAAACTCATGAAGGCGGGCGGCTTCAGCGAACTGGTGCTCGGCGCCGGCGCAATCTCGGTGGCGTGGTACCCCTCGGTTCGCGCGATGGTCCGCGGGCTGACGAAGAACGCGTTTCCCGCGACCGACTACCGGATCTGGGTGGTGCTCGGCGGCGTGGCGGCGCACCTCATCTTTTTCATCGGGCCGATCCTGGCGCTGGCGGCGACGATCGGGCTGGCGTGGAAGCTCAACCTCGCCGCCGTGGTCCTCATGCTCGCCGCCGCGGTGGACAACCAGCGCTTCAACGGTGGCCGCTGGTGGCACGGACTGTTCTTTCCCCTCGGCACGCTGGTGTTCGACTACATCCTGCTGCGCTCGCTGGTCGTGACCCTGGCGCGGCGCGGGATCGTGTGGCGCGGGACGCATTACCCGCTGGCGGACCTGAAGCGGAACCGACTCTGAGTTAGGGCGCGCAGTCCCTGCGCGCCGCGGTGAGCGGGGTAGGGCTGCACCTTGGTGCAGCCACGCCCCGGGGCGCGGTCCACGATCGGCAGACGGCTGGACCGAGGTCCAGCCCTACGGCGGGGGGCGCCTACTCCGGCGGATGCTCGAGCATCTCGCGCGTGACGGCCATCACCGACGGCAAGGCCGCGCGCGACCAGACGAGCAGGAGCCCGCGCTCCTCGTCGAGCATCACGAATTCCTCGGGGGCGCAAGTGAAGGACTGGCCGGCGAAGGAGTATTTCTCGCCCGCCTTCACCTGCCGCGCCGTCTTGGAATCCTTCAACAGGACCATCTGGTCCTGCAGGAAGTCCGTCGCGATCTTCTCCGTCAGCTGGCCGCGCTTGAGGGGCTTGATGCCCTCGGCGATGGAGACGCCCTTCGCATTCAGTGTCACGGTGTAGACCAGGGCGCCGTCGATCGACTCAATGAACCAGACCGCCATGTGCTTGGGCGACTCGCGTTCCGGGCTTTTGCCGAAGCGCTTGGTGAGCAGGTCCAGGCTCTCGCCGATCCGCGCGAAGCCGGTCGCGCCGGCCAGCACAAACAGCAGGCAGGCGAGGACGCGCCGCGGGCGGGGAAGGAAATTCAGCAAGCCGGACATGCGGGGAAGGTGGCAGAGACCCGGCCCCGCGCTCAATGTTCAATTCGGGGCGAGGCGGCGATGGGTGCGGCATGTGATCGCTGGAGGCGGGACGCCCTCGTCCCGCGGGTTGCGATGCGCGACACCGGCCTCGCGGGGTGAGGGCACCCCGCCTCCAGGCAGACATGGGCGGCGCGGAGCGGAGTCCGCGCCCCACCTGTACGCTCATCCCAGCAAATTCTGGAGCGCGGCGAGATATTTCTCCTGCGTGCGGGCGATCACGTCGGCCGGCAGCCGCGGGGCGGGCGGCCGCTGGTTCCAGTTGAGCGCGAGCAGGTGATCGCGCACGAACTGCTTGTCGTAGCTCGGGGGCGAACGGCCCGGCGCGTAGCTTTCGGCCGGCCAGTAGCGCGAGGAATCGGGCGTCAGCGCCTCGTCGATCAGGAAGAGCTTGCCGGCGGCATCGGTGCCGAACTCGAACTTCGTGTCGGCGAGAATCATGCCGGCGGCCTCGGCGCGGTCGCGGCCGAACCGGTACAGGCGCAGGCTCAGTTCCTTGACCTTCACGTAGAGCTCGGTGCCGAGCAGGGCCGACCCCTGCGCGTCGTTGATCGGTTCATCGTGCTGGCCCTTGGGGGCCTTGGTCGTCGGCGTGAAGATCGGGGCGGCGAGCCGGTCCGCCTGGCGGAGGCCGGGCGGCAGGGGCAAGCCGCAGACGTGGCCGGTCTTTTGGTACGACGCCCAGCCGCTGCCGATGAGGTAGCCGCGGGCGACGCACTCGAGCGGGAGAGGCTTGAGCTTGCGGACGACCATGCTCCGGAGCTGCAGGTCGCGATCCGTGATCCCGCGGCGGGCAAACTCGGCGGCCTGGTCGGGCAGGAGGTGGTTCGGGACGATCCCGGCGGTCTGCGCGAACCACCAGTTGCTCATTTGCGTCAGCACGATCCCCTTGCCCGGGATGCCGTCGGGCAGGATGACGTCGAAGGCCGACAGGCGGTCGCTGGCCACGAGCAGCAGCGCGTCGCCGAGGTCGAAGATCTCGCGGACTTTGCCGGAGGCGATCCGCGGGAAGGGTACGTTGTCGAAGCTCTTGACGGCCTCCTTCGGCAGCGCGGCGGCGATATCAGAAAACTTCATGGCGGTGGGCGGATTGGAGGGCGAATTTGGCGCGCCGGGCCGGGCGGAGTCCGGGCGGCGCAAGACCCGGACATGTCGTTCCGCGCCATACACTCACCGATGCCACCGTGGTGGCAAGTCCGCGTTGCGAAAACCCGCGCTGCCAAGGGGCACACGGGGATTGGCAAGAAATGCGGAGTAGGGGTGGACGAATGATGGCAACATGGTTCTCGCTCCGAAAAAGGGGCGCTTCCAACCCACCCAGGACATGTCCAGTACGCCCACCAAACCCGTCTACACGACCTGTGACGGCAACGAAGCCGTCGCCTCGGTTGCCTACCGGCTCAACGAACTCATCGCCATCTATCCCATCACCCCGTCCTCGACCATGGCCGAGGTGTGCGACGAGTGGGCGGCGGCCGGCAAGCCGAACCTCTGGGGCGAGGTGCCCCGCATCGTCGAGATGCAGTCCGAAGGCGGCGTCGCGGGCGCGGTGCATGGCGCCCTGCTCGGCGGGGCGCTGACGACGACCTTCACGGCGTCGCAGGGCCTGCTGTTGATGATCCCTAACCTCTACAAGATTGCCGGCGAGCTGCTGCCGTTCACGATGCACGTCAGCGCCCGGGCGCTCGCGGCGCAGGGCCTGTCGATCTTCGGGGACCACGCGGACGTGATGGCCTGCCGCGCCACCGGCTGCGCGCTGCTGGCCAGCAACTCCGGCCAGGAGGCGCACGACTTCGCGCTCATCGCCCACGCCGCCAGCTACCGCTCGCGCGTGCCGTTCATCCATTTCTTTGACGGCTTCCGCACCTCGCACGAGGTTTCCAAGCTCGCGCAGTTGTCCGACAAGGACCTCAAGGCCATCCTCGACGAGAAGGACCTCGCGGCGTTCCGGGCGCGCGCCATGACGCCCGACCGGCCGACGCTGCGCGGCACCGCGCAGAACCCCGACGTATATTTCCAGGGCCGCGAGGCCGTGAACCGCTTCTACACGAGCCTGCCCGAGGTCGTGCAGGACATCATGGACAAGTTCGCCGCCGTCACCGGCCGCAGCTACCACCTGTTCGACTACCACGGCCACCCCGAGGCGGAACGCGTCGTCGTGGCGATGGGCAGCGGCGTCGAGACGCTCATCGAAACCGTCGACTGGCTCGTGGCGAAGGGCGAGAAGGTCGGCGTCATCGCCTGCAGGCTGTTCCTGCCGTTCTTCCCCAAGTCCTTCCTCGCGGCGCTGCCGGCGACGACCAAGGCCATCGCCGTCCTCGACCGCACCAAGGAGCCCGGTTCGCTCGGCGAGCCGCTCTACCTCAACGTCCTCGGCGCCCTGGCCGAGGGCCGCTCGCCGCTCGCCGGCTCGCCGCGCGTCATCGGCGGCCGCTATGGGCTCGGCTCGAAGGAATTCAACCCGGCCATGGCCAAGGCCGTCTTCGAACACCTCGCCGGCTGGGAGCCCCGCAACCATTTCACGGTCGGCATCCTCGACGACGTCACCGGCACCTCGCTGGCCTACGACGCCGAATTCGACCTCGAGGCGGCGGACGTGCGCCGCTGCGTGTTCGTGGGCTTGGGCGCGGACGGCACCGTCGGCGCCAACAAGAATTCGATCAAGATCATCGGCGAGCAGACGGACAACTTCGCCCAGGGCTACTTCGTCTACGACTCGAAGAAGTCGGGCTCGATGACGACCTCGCACCTGCGCTTCGGCCCGCGGCCGGTGCGCGCGCCGTACCTGATCCGCCGCGCCGGCTTCGTGGCGTGCAGCCAGTTCAGCTTCGTCGGCCGCACCGACGTGCTCGGCTATGCCGCGCCCGGCGCGACCATCCTGCTCAATTCGCCGCACGGGCCGGACGACACCTGGAAGAAGCTGCCGCTCGACTGGCAGCAGACGATCATCGGCCGCAAGCTGAAGCTGTACGTGATCGACGCCACCGCCGTGGCGCAGGCCAGCGGCATGGGCCGTCGCACCAACACCGTCCTCCAGACCTGCTTCTTCGCCCTCTCCGGCGTGCTGCCGAAGGAGGAGGCCATCGCCCAGATCAAGAAGGCCATCACCAAGACGTATGGCCGCAAGGGCGAGCAGATCGTGAAGATGAACTTTGCCGCGGTCGACGCCGCGCTCGCCGGCCTGCACGAGGTGCCGGTCCCGGCCGAGGTGGCCGCCGACGCCGTCGCGACCATCCCGCCGTCGTACTCGCACGCGCCGGAGTTCGTGCAGAAGGTGACCGCCCGCCTGCTGGCCGAGGAGGGCGACCTGATGCCCGTCAGCGCGATGCCGCTCGATGGCTGCTGGCCGACCGGCACCGCGCGCTTCGAGAAGCGCAACATCGCGCTCGAGATCCCGACCTGGGATGCGGCCATCTGCATCCAGTGCAACAAGTGCGCGCTGGTCTGCCCGCACGCCGCGATCCGCGCCAAGATCTACGCGCCCGCCGCCGAAACGGGCGCGCCGGCGACGTTCAAGTCGGCGGCGTTCCGCTCGTCCGAGCTCGTCGGCCTGCGCTACACGCTGCAGGTCGCGCCCGAGGACTGCACCGGCTGCTCGCTCTGCGTGCAGGTCTGCCCGGCCAAGGACAAGACCAACCCGCGCCACAAGGCGATCGACATGGTGCCGCAGGAGCCGCTGCTCGCGGCCGAGCGCGCCAACTGGGATTTCTTCGCGCAGCTGCCCGATCCCGACCGCGCCAAGCTCGACGTCACCGGCGTCAAGGGCACGCAGTTCCTCGCCCCGCTCTTCGAATTCTCCGGCGCCTGCGCCGGCTGCGGCGAGACGCCCTACCTCAAGCTGCTCACGCAGCTCGTCGGCGACCGCCTGCTGATCGCCAACGCCACGGGCTGCTCGTCCATCTACGGCGGCAACCTGCCGACCACGCCTTACTGCGCCAACCAGGACGGCCGCGGGCCGGCCTGGGCCAACTCGCTCTTCGAGGACAACGCCGAGTTCGGTCTCGGCCTGCACCTCGCGGTCGCCCAACGCGCGAAGACCGCCCGCGAGCTGCTGCAACGGCTCGCCGCCCGCGCCGGCCCCGACCTCGTGACCGCGATCCTCGCCGCCGACCAGTCGACCGAGGCCGGCATCGCCGCGCAACGCGCGCGGGTGGCGACGCTGAAGTCCGTGCTCAAGGCGTACGACAGCGCCGACGCCCTGCGGCTCCTCGCGCTGGCCGACGACCTCGTGACGAAGTCGGTGTGGATCGTCGGCGGCGACGGCTGGGCCTACGACATCGGCTACGGCGGCCTCGACCACGTGCTCGCCTCCGGCGCCAACGTGAAGGTGCTGGTCCTCGACACGGAGGTTTATTCCAACACCGGCGGCCAGGCCTCGAAGTCGACGCCCATGGGTGCGGTGGCCAAGTTCGCCGCCGGCGGCAAGGGCATGGCGAAGAAGGACCTCGCGCTCATCGCCATGCAGTACGGCCACGTCTATGTGGCGCGCGTGGCCTTCGGCGCCAAGGACAACCAGACCGTCCAGGCCTTCCGCGAGGCCGAGGCTTATAACGGCCCCGCGCTCATCATCGCGTACTCGCACTGCATCGCGCACGGGTTCCCGCTGCACCTCGGGCTCGAGCAGCAGAAGCTCGCGGTGGACACCGGCTACTGGCCGCTCTTCCGCTACGACCCGCGGCTGGTCGAGAAGGGCGAGGTCGGGCTCCGGCTCGACTCCGCCCCACCGAAGACCGAGCTCGCCAAGTTCATGGCGAACGAGACGCGCTTCGGCATCCTGAAGAACGTCGCGCCCGACCGCGCGCAGGAGCTCGCGACCCGGGCCCAGGCGCAGGTGAAGAGCCACTTCGCGCTCTACCAGCAGCTGGCGGCCCCGAAGGCTCCGGCGACCGGCAACGGCGCCCCGCCCGCCGCGGCGCCGGCCGTGCCGCCGACGCGTTCGGTCACGCCCACGGTTCCGCCGAACCGAAACTGAACCTCGCCCCGCCCATGAAACTCGCGACGAATTATCTCGGCCTGAAGCTCCGCAACCCGCTCGTCGTCGGCGCCTCGCCGTTCGCCGACAACCTCAACGCCGCCATCCAGCTGCAGGACGCCGGCGCCGCCGCCCTGGTCATGCGCTCCCTCTTCGAGGAGCAGATCGACATGGAGCAGAAGGCGCTGAACTACCTGCTTGAGATGCCGGCCGAGAGTTATTCGGAGGCGACGACGTATTTCCCGCACTACGAGGAATACCAGCTCACGCCCGACCATTACCTGCGCCAGATCCAGCAGTTGAAGTCGGCGCTGACCATCCCGGTCATCGCCTCGCTCAACGGCTTCCGCCCCGGCGGCTGGACCGACTACGCGCGCCGTTTCGAGGGCGCGGGGGCCGACGCCATCGAGCTCAACCTCTACCATCTCGTCACCGACCCGGCGCTCGGGGCGGCGGACGTGGAGGACGACATGATCGAGACGGTGCGCAACGTCGTCACCTCGGTGAAGATCCCCGTGGCGGTGAAGCTGTCGGCCTTCCACTCGGCGCCCGCGCAGTTCGCGCTCGCGCTCGAGCAGGCCGGCGCGGCCGGCGTCGTGGTGTTCAATCGCTTCTACCAGCCCGACCTCAACATCGAGGAGCTGGAGGTCCTGCCGCAGTTGAAGCTTTCGGACCCGTCGGAGCTGCTCATGCGCCTGCGCTGGCTGGCGATCATGTCGCCGCACCTGAAGGGCACGCTCGCCTGCTCCGGCGGCGCGCACAGCGCGGAGGATGTCATCAAATCCCTCCTCGCCGGCGCGCATGCGGTGCAGCTCGTGTCGGTGCTGCTCAAGAACGGGCCGCGCTACCTCTCGACCATCCTGCAGGGCCTGAAGGGCTGGATGGAGGAACACGGCTACGAATCGGTCCAGGACTTCCGCGGCGCGATGAACCTCAAGCGCTGCCCCGACGCCTCCGCCTTCGAGCGCGCCAACTACCAGCGCATCCTCCAGAGCTGGAAGATCTGAGGCGGCGCGACGTCGCGCCGCCAGTTATCAGTTTACGGTTCGCGGTTACCGGTCACAGGGGCGAGTGTCCTGTGCAGGCGCGACTTTATTTGTCGGGCCGAAGTTCGGCGACGGCGGGCGCCGCAACCACGGGCTGACCACGAATTGCCCGGAGCGGCACGGATTCGGATGGTTGCGCCAACAAATGCGTTACTTGACGACCAGTTCCCCGCGCATTCCCGCCATGCTGTGGCCGGAGCAAGAGCAGATGAACGGATATTTGCCGGGTTTGGTGGGAGCGGCGAAGGTGGTGTCGCCGACTTCCTTGGGCCCGAGCAGGGGGATGAAGGCGAGCACATGGGACGAGAGTTCCTTGGGCATGTACTCGACCGAGCGGGCCGAGATTGCCGCCATGGCGTAGGGCATGGCCTCGCCATCGCTATCGAGGAGGATCCAGTTGTGGCCCATGGTTTCCTTGGGCAGGGTGCCCTCGTTGCGGAGCTGGACATGGATTTTTTCGCCCGGGGCGGCCTCGATCTTGGTGACGCTGAACTTGATCGTGTCGTTGGCGACGATGACGACCGTCTTCCCGGCCTCGGCGGCCCGGGCCGCCGGTTGGGAGCAAAGGACGGCGAGCGCGAGAATCGCGGCCGCCGGAGTCAGGAACAACGGGAGAATTTTGTTTTTCATGAGAGGAACGGGGAAAAAATATCGGGTGCGAGTGCGGGTTAGAATACGATCCAACCCTCGAGGTAGAGCGTGTTGTTGTTTCGCGCCGAACGACCGGCGCCGTCGATGTTGGTGGAGGATCCGTTGAACCGGTTGTACATCACGTATTGGACCGAAAGCTTGATGTTGCTCCGGGGCCAGAAGGCCGGTCCGGTGGTCTTGTTCAACGGGAGATAGTTCGCCTGGAGCACCAATCCGTCGCTGTTGGGCGAGCCAGTCTGGCTGTCTGGGTAGGCGAGCCCGTCCGCGCTGCCTTCGGTGGCGAAGTACTGCACCGCCAGGCCGTAGGTCTTGTCCCAGAGGTAATCGACCGTGGCCTTGTATTCCGTCAGGGAATCGGAGCCGTTGGCGGTGTTGCCGAGGCTCTCGCTCGCATTCCAGCTCGCGTGCTCGTGGATGGCGCTGACAAGCGCCGTGAAATCGCCGAGGCCGAATGTTTTTTGAAATTCCGCGTCGAAGCCAAGATCGGTGAGACGGTCGGTGCCGGCGCTGGCATCGCGGCCGGGGTAGGTCTTGGCGGCCAGGCCGAAGGTCCCGATCTCCCAGGTCCCGCCGCCGGCGGCCTTGGTATAGGCCAGCCGCCAGTAGGGCGCCAGGCCGGAAATCTGCGCTTCGTCCGCCGGGTCCACGCCGACACTCTTTTGAAAGCGGGCGCCGAGGGTGCGATAACCGCCGACATCGAGATAGAGGCGGCTGTCGATCATGGCATAGGCGCCCAGCCCGGCGACCTGTCCGGCCAGTCCGCCGTCGATCAACGCGGCCGCGGCCGGGGTGGGGGCAAGGCCGGAGCCGGAGAATGGAAAGCCCCACGCGGGGGTGGTGTTCCAGAGATCCTGCATCGTCGGGTTGTTGTTCAGGTAGGCGCCGTATTGCACCGCGTGCTCCCCGACGGTCTTGGCGTCGGCAAAACGCAATTCGGTGTTGTCCCAAGCCCAGGCCTTGCCGACGCCGTCGTAGGTGGTCTGCGAGAAGATGCCGATCTTGTTCAGGACCGACGCCGCATCGGCCCCGAACCATTTCGTCGCATAGGGGCCAAACAGCCGGCCGGCGTAGAAGAGGCTGACCTGGTTCATCGCGTAATTGTTGTTGTCGCCGAAACCCGGGGCGGCGCCGCCGTCCTGCGCGGCCGCGGTGTGGGTGAACGACGGCTGGAGCATGACCGCCACGGGCGGCAGGTTGCTCAATTCCGCGCTCATCGTGTAGGCACTCAATTTGAACTGGCGGCCCATGTCGGTCAGCACGGGGAACTCGGTGTGGCAGGCGATGCACTGCATGTTCAGCTGCCGCGCGAAACTGGGAAGCGCGAGGCAAGCCGGCTGGAGTAACAGAACCGACGTGGCGGCGGCGAGCCAGGCCGGGAGCCGTAAAGCGAAAGCGAAACCAGTCACCGGTTTCGCCGGGTTGCATAACGCATGGGGAAAGGTGCGGAAGGACATGCGTGGATCATAACGGCAATGTCGCGTTCCTGCCATAAGGCCCACAGCTTTATCTCGGTAAGGGATTCTCTTAGAGGAATTTATTTCGTTGAGCCAACCTTGTGCCAGCAAGTCCGACGGACTGCTAAGCAGGGCCTGCAAAGAGTATGGGTTTCACGTTCAACTGCTTTTTCCCTTATTGGTGGTTCTGGACATCAACGCGCTCGGGCATCGGTTCTGGCTCGCTCAGTCGGCGGAGGGGCCAGCGCGAACTGGCACCCTCGCGGCGTGACGGCAGAGGTCCGGCTTGGTTGACGGGGTGCGCTCACGCACCGAATACGCGGGCGGCCCCGCTTCAGAACAGATCCAGCAGCACCGCCGGGAACAGGCCGAGGTACACGATCAGCGCGGCGGCGGCGGCGAGCGCGAGGGCGGCGGCGGGCGGCACGCGGATGGGCCCGGCGTTCTCCGCCTTGGGCGCGGCGACCAGCGCCTGCTTCAGGACGATGAGGTAATAGTAAAGCGCCACCGCGCTGAGGGCGATCGCCAGCAGCGCCAGCCAGCCGGCCGGACCGGCGACGCCGCCGATTTGCAGGGCGGCGGCGAAGACGGCGAACTTGCCGAAGAAGCCGGCGAGCGGCGGAATGCCCGCGAGCGAGAGGATGAAAACCGTCAGCGTGCCCGCCAGCAGCGGCGAGCGACGACCCAGGCCGGCGAGATCCGTGATCTTGCTGCAACCGCCATTCGCTTCGAGGACGGCAATGACGCCGAAGGCGCCGACCGTGGCGAGACCGTACGTTGCCATGTAATAGAAGACCGGCCCCAGCCCGGCGGCCTGCCAGGCGAGCACGCCAAGCAGCATGGCGCCGCTATGCGAGATGGCCGAGTAGGCGAGCAGCCGGCGGAGGTTCGTCTGCGCCAGGGCGACGAAATTGCCGAGGAGCATCGAGGCGGCGGCCATCAGCGCGACGAGCGTCTGCCAGCCGCCGGTGTTGCCCGCGGTCGAGATGTCGCCGGCCAGCGGCCCGAGCCCGGGCCAGAGCAGGCGCAGGAACAGCGTGAAGCCCGCGACCTTCGAGGCCGAGGCGACGAGCGCGGCCGACGGCGTCGGTGCGCCCTCGTAGGCGTCGGGCGCCCAGAGGTGGAACGGCGCGGCGGCGGCCTTGAAGCCGAAGGCAACCAGCACCATCACCAGCGCCAGCGTCAGCAGCGGGGTCATCTCGGCGTGCGCCACGCTGAACGCGATGCGGCTCAGGTCGAGTTCGCCCGTCACCCCATAGATCAGGCTGAAGCCAAAGAGCAGGAACGCCGCGGCCATGCCGCCGAACAGGAAGTACTTGAGCGCCGCCTCGGCCGAATCGCGCCGGTCCTTGGCGAACCCGGCCAGCACGTAGAGCGAGAGGCTGGCGAGCTCGAGCGACACGAACGCCAGCAGCAGCTGGTGCGCGGCGCACATGAGCGTGAAACCGACGGTGGCGAAGAGGATGATCGCGACATACTCGGCCGGATGACGCATCAACCGCGCGCCGGAGCTCACGCCAAGCGTCAGGAGCGCCAGCCCGAGCACGGCGGTGCGCGTGGGTACGGCGAGGCTGTCGAGCACGAGCGAGAAGCCATAGACCGGCCCGAGCCGGCCCACGAAGATCGAATCGACGATGGCGGCGACGACGGCCGTGGCGCCAATCCACAAGGCGGCCGCGCGCCGCTCCTCGGGCGTGTGCACCTTCGCGCGCAGGAGATCGTAAGCCAGCACCAGCAGGGCGCCGAGAATCAGCGTCATCTCGGGCAGCAGCGCCCGCGCGAGAACCCAGTAGCTGTAGGTCATCGGACACCTCCCTGCCAGACGGCCTGGAACATCGGGGAATGCAGGCTCGGCACGATCCAATGGAGCAACAGGTCGGGCTTGAGGCCGATGAGCACCGTCGCGGCCAGCAGCAGGATCGAGCCGGCGCGTTCGGGCCAGGTGATCGGCGCCATCAGGTGCGCATGGCTGGTCAGGTCCGACTCCTTATCCGTCTGGCCGAAGAACGCCACCTGGATGGCGCGCAGCGTGAAGGCCGCGGCCACGAGCACGCCGGCGGCGGCGACGATCGCCCAGAGTTTCGACGCCTGCCAGGCCCCCATGAGGATGGTCAGCTCGGCCGGAAAGCCGCTGAAGCCCGGCATGCCCATCGAGGCAAGCCCGGCGATGACGAAGACGACGGCGGTGAACGGCATCAACCGGTGCAACGGCATCCGCCGCAGTTGCGCCAGCTGCCGCGTGTGCGTGCGCTCGTAGACCATGCGGCCGACGACGGCGAAGAGCAGCCCGGCGATGACGCCGTGCGAGAACATCTGCAGCACCGCGCCCGCGGCGGCGGTGGCGTTGGCCGCGGCCAGGCCGAGCAGCACGAAGCCCATGTGGCTCACGCTCGAGTAGCCGATGACGAACTTGAAATCCTCCTGCACGAGCGCGACCAGCCCGGCGTAGAGGATGCCCGCGAGGGCGAGCCAGGCGATGACCGGCGCCCAGAACTCGAGGGCCATGGGCACGAGCGGCATCGCCACGCGCAGGCAGCCATAGGCGCCGAGCTTCATCACGACGCCCGCCAGCAGCATCGATGCGGCGGTGGGCGCGGCCACATGGCCGGTCGGCGCCCACGTGTGAAAGGGGAACATGCCGGCGAGGATGGCGAAGCCGGTGAACAGCAGGGCGAACACCGCCAGTTGGGCGGGCCGGCCGAGCGTGACCGCCGCCGCGGCGAGCTGGCCGAGGCTGAAGCCGTCGGCGTGGCCCGAAGCGTAGACCCAGAGGAGCCCCGCCAGCACCAGCGCACTGCCGGCGAAGGAGTAGAGGGCGAGCTTCATGGCGCCGTACTCGCGGTTGGTGGAGCCCCAGTTGGCGATGAGGAAATACTTCGGGACGATCGCGATCTCGTAGAAGACGAAGAACAGGAACGCGTCGGCGCTCAGGAACACGCCGTACACACCGCCGATCAGCGCGAGGTAGAACGCGAAGAACTCGCCCGTGCGCTCCTCGATGTTCCAGGAGAACAGCACGCCCGCCGTCGCGGCGAGGCCGGTCAGCACGACGAGCGTCAGGCTGATGCCGTCGGCCGCGAGATGGTAGCGGATGCCGAGTTGCGGGATCCACGGCGAGTCCACGAGGGCAATCATCTCGTTCGACGGCGTGAAGCCGCACGCGGCATAGAGCGTGATGCCCCAGCAGAACAACGCCGTCATCAGCGCCACGCCGCGGGCCGTCGCCGCCGACCGCAGGCCCGCCACGAGCGACAGCACGGCGCCGGCGAAGGACAGGTAGATGGTGGCGGGGAGGAGGTGCATCAATCAGTGAGCAGTGAGCGGTGAGCGGTGAGCGGTGAGCAGTGGGCGGCGGGCTGGAAGGGTGCGCCGTGGTGTCGGTTGTAGGGCTGCACCTTGGTGCAGCCACGCCCCGGGTCCACGGCCCCGTTCCGGCAGTCGGCTGGACCGAGGTCCAGCCCTACAGGCTCAAAGCTCACAGCTTTTGGCTTATCGCTTCTCATGGCAGGCTGGCCGCCCAGGCGGTGACGAGCGGGTTGATGAGCCCCAGCAGAAGCTGCGGGTAGACGCCGAGGACGAACATCAGCGCGACGCCCGGCACGAAGGTCGCTAGCTCGAGTCCGCTGAGGTCGCGGAAGGTCGCGACGCCCGGACCCTGCGGGCCATGGAAGACGCGCTGCCAAAACGTCAGCAGGAAATACGCGGTGGCGAAGAGCGCCAGGCAGCCGAGCGCCGCCGCCCACGGCACGAGGCCGAACACGCCGCGGAAGACGAGGAACTCGCCGACGAAGCCGTTGAGTCCCGGCAAGCCGAGCGAGGAGAACATCGCGATCCCGGCCATGCCGGCGAACAGCGGGGTGGCCGTGCGGACGCCGCCGAAGTCGTTCAGCCCGCGCTTGCCGCCCGCGCGGCGCTCGAGGATGCCGACGGCAAAGAACAGCGCGGAGGCGGACAGGCCGTGGTTAAACACCTGGAGCAGCGCGCCCGACAGCGCGGCCTCCTTCGCCGCGGCGGCGGAGGCCAGGGCCCCGGTCGAAGGCGTGGCGAGGGCCACGGCGAACAGCGCGAGGAGGCAGTAGCTGACGTGGTTGATGGACGAGTAGGCGACCATCCGCTTCAAGTCCGTCTGCGCCATCGCGGAAAAGGCGCCCAGCACGACGCCACCGAGCGCGAGCACGAGCAGGGCGGGCGCGGCGTGCTGCAGTTCGGCCGGGAAGATCGGCCACAGGATGCGCAGGAAGCCGTAGACGCCCATCTTCGACATGATGCCGGTCAGGAACATCGAGGCGCCGGTCGGCGCCTCGGCGTACGCCGAGGGCAGCCAGGTATGGAACGGGAAGAGCGGGACCTTGACCCCGAGGCCGAGCAGCACGCCGAGGAAGATCGCGGTCGCGGCGTGCGGGCCGACCTTGGCCGCGAGCCCGCCGTTGTGCGCGGCGGCGGCGAGCGCCGTGAAGTCGAACGTGTGCGTGGCGGCGAAGAGGGCGGCGAAGGCCAGCAGCATGAACGCGCTGCCGCCGATGGTGTAGATGACGAACTGGTAGGCCGCGCGCGTGGCGCCGGGTCCGCCCCACAGCTTGATGAGGAAGAACGCCGGCACGAGGCTCAGCTCCCAGCAGATGAACCACGGGAAGAAGTCGAGCGACAGGAACACGCCGAGCGCGGCGCCCTGCAGGAAGAGGAAGAGCAGGTTGAACAGCCGGGGATCACGCTCGACGGGCCACGAGGCGAGCAGGCACGCCGGGGCGACGAGCCCGACGAGCAGCACGAGCAGCAGGCTCAGGCCGTCGAGGCCGAGGTGATAGTGGACGTTGAGCACGCCGATCCACGGGTGGTTCTCGACCAACTGGTAGCCCGCGGCGGCCGGGTCGAAGTTGGCCCAGGCGACGAGCCCGAGCACCAGGGTCGAGAGGCTGAAGACAAGCCCGACCACGCGGCTGGTCGTGGGGTTGACCCGGGGCAGGAAAGCCAGCACGAGCGCACCGAACCACGGCAGGAGGACGATGGCGGAAAGAAGCGGGAACATCAGCTTCTCCTCCCGGCAATAAATGTAGGAGCGGCTTTATGCCGCGACCTTGGGTTCGTCCGCCAAACATCGCTGGTAGGGCCGCACCTTGGTGCGTGCCGCGATCGGACTGGCCGGCTGGACCAAGGTCCAGCCCTACGGGGAGCCACCAGGACGATCAAGGAAAAGGCCGGTGCCTTCACCGCACACCTCCCATGACGAGCACGAGCGCGAGGACGATGAAGGCCACGGCGATCACGCGCAGGTACCCGTGCGCCTCGCCGGTCTGGGCGCGCGAATACACGCGGCCGGTGTCGCGGATGCTTTCGCTCACGCGGTCGAAGCCGCCGTTGAGCGTGTCCTCATCGACCGAGCGGTTCACCGTGCCGGTGAAGACGCCGAACTGGCCAAGGAAGTCGACAGCCCCCCCGATGATCCAGCGGTCGAGCCCATTGGCGAAGGCGGCGAAGCCGCTGTTCAGGCGGCCGACCGTCGCGGCGTAGAGTTCGTCGAAACCGAGGCGGTTGGCCAGGGCGCGCATGACGCCGGGCCATTTGACGACCAGCGGATCGGGCGCGCCCGCAGTCGCGCGCTGCTTGCGGCCGTAGAGCGTCCAGCCGAGACCGAGGCCGGCGCCGACGAGCACGATCGAGAGGAGCATCAGGCCGCTGCCGGAAAAGAGGTGGCCCAGGGAGCTGTGCAGCGGTTCGCCGCTCAGGCGCGCCTGCAGCCACGGGCAGGCCGGCGTGCCGAAGAAGCCGAGGACGACGGCGCCGACGGCGAGCAGCACGAGCGGGACGGTCATGACGGCGGGGCTCTCGTGCGCGTGCTCGGCCGCGGGCGAGCGCGGCGCGCCGAGGAAAGTCTCGGCGCCGAGGCGCGTCATGTAGAAGGCGGTCAGCACGACTGCGGCGAGCGCGGCGTAGAGCGGCAGCGACGAGACCTCCCACTCGCTGGCGGCGTGCAGGATGCCTTCCTTGGACCAGAAGCCGGAGAAGAGGAACGGCACGCCGGCGAGCGCCATCATGCCGACGGCGAAGGTGGCGAACGTGACCTTCATGCGCAGGCGCAGTCCGCCGAGCAGGCGGATGTCCTGCTCGTGGTGCAAGGCGTGGATGACCGAACCGGCGCCGAGGAAGAGCAGCGCCTTGAAGAAGGCGTGCGTCAGCAGGTGGAAGATGGCGGCCGTCCACGAACCGACGCCGAGGGCCAGCATCATGTAACCGAGCTGCGAGACCGTGGAGTAGGCGAGGACGCGCTTGATGTCGTTTTGCGCGACCGCGATCAGCGCCCCGACCAGCGCGGTGATGGCGCCGACGAAGGCGACGACCGTGAGCGCATGCAGCGGCACGTGCGCGAGCGCCTGGTCGGCGGACATCAGCGGGAAGACGCGCGCGATCAGGAACACGCCGGCGGCGACCATCGTCGCGGCGTGGATCAGGGCGGAGACGGGCGTCGGGCCCTCCATGGCGTCGGGCAGCCAGACATGCAGCGGCACCTGGCCGGACTTGCCGACGGCGCCGCAGAAGATGAGCAGGCCGATGGCGGTCGAGACTGCGAGGCCGCAGGAAAGCGTCTGGCCGGCGAGCGAGGCCAGCGTCGTCGCCTCGAGCACGCCGTGGCCGCCGTCGTAGAAGAGCAGCGAGCCGGTCGAGTCGTAGAGCCAGAGAATTCCCAGCAACAGGCCGAGGTCGCCGATGCGCGTCGTGATGAAGGCCTTCTTCGCGGCGGCGGCGGCGGACGGCTTGTGGAACCAGAAGCCGATGAGCAGGTACGAGGCGAGACCGACGAGCTCCCACGAGATGAAGAGCAGCAGGAGGCTGTTGGCCACGACGAGCCCGAGCATCGCGGCGGCGAACAGGCTGAGGAAGGTGAAGAACTGCTTGGCGTTCGGGTCCTCGTGCATGTAGCCGAGGCTGAAGATGAAGATGAGCAGGCCGACGAAGGTGACCATCACGGCCATGAAGGCGGTCAGCGGGTCGTTGAGGAAACCGAGCCGCAGCGTGCCGGCGCCGAGGTCGAACCAGGCGAAATTGGCGGCCTGGTGCGCGGCCGGATCGGCCAGCGCGCCGCCGAGCGCGAGGCACGCGAGCACGAACGACGCGGCCAGGGCGGCGATCGCGGCGCCGGCGGCGATCGCCCGGCCGGATTTCGGCGTCAGCGCGCCGATCCCCGCGGCGACGAGCGGCAGCGCGGGGATGAGCCACAAACTGGAGGCGGAGAGAGTCATTTATTGACCACGGATTTCACGGATGGGCACGGATGAACACACCCCGCCCTGTCGGGCACCCCTCTTGATAGAGGGGACTTCGGACGCGCAAGATTGGGTCCCCTCTATCAAGAGGGGTGGCGCGAAGCGACGGGGTGTGTGGGTCTGGCAATCCATGGTTCAGCCTTTCAGCGTGTTAGCCTCCTGCAGCTTGATGTTCTTTTGATGCCGGTAGATCGCGATGATGAGCGCGATGCCGACGGCGGCTTCGGCCGCGGCAACGGCGATCGAGAACAGCACGAAGACCACGCCATCGACCGGCGCGCGACCGGGATGGAAGCGCCAGAACGCGATGAAGTTCAGGTTGGCGGCGTTGAGCATGAGCTCGATGCCGAGGAGGACGAGGATCGTGTTGCTCCGCGCCAGGGCGCCGGCGAGCCCGATGCAAAACAGGCCGGACGAGATCAGGAGGCAGAGGTGCAGCGGCGTCATGGCTGGTCCTCCGGGGAATTCGGCGCGGATGGAGTCCGCGCCCCGCCTTCCTGGGTGTCGGTGGCCGCGAGGATCGTCGCGCCGAGCAGGGCGACGGTCAGGATGACGCCGGTGACCAACAGCGTGCCGCCGTGCTGGCGCATGAGCGTCAGGCCAAGGACCTTCACCGAAACGCTCGGGGCCGTCTCGGCGGCCTCCGGGAGGTCGGACGAGGACACGGCCGCCGACAGCACCGCGAAGAGGCAGGCGCCGACGATGATCCCGCTGATGCCGCGGGACCGGGACGCCGTTTCCACCAGGAATCCGGTCACGCGGTCCTGGCGCGTCAGCAGCACCGCGAAGAGCACCACCATCGAGATCGCGCCGACATAGACGAGGACCTGCGCGAACGCGACGAACTCGGCGCCGGCCCACAGGTAGAAAGCCGCCACGCCCGCCCAGCTCGCGACCAGCAGCAGCGCGGAGTGGATCAGGTTGCGCCGCAGCAGCGCCGCGGCGGCGGAGCCGAGCATCACGAGGCCGATGAGGATGAGGGCGGCGGTCATGGGCGGCGGAATCCTGCCTGTCGGGCTGCAATTTGTAGGGCTGCACCTTGGTGCAGCCGCGAGTCGGGAATGCCGTCGGCCCCTGGAAGGCGGCTGGACCGAGGTCCAGCCCTACGGATAGAATGGAGGGGCGAAGTCTTCATTCGGCGTAGCGGTACGTGCGCGGCGCGAGCCCGGCGGAGAGCGTGCGGCCGATCAGGACGAACGGCACGACGATGATGGCGAACGAGACCGCCCAGCGCACAAGCTGCAGCGGGCCGGCCCAATGCGCGGTGAGCGCCCAGAACATGGCGTTGCCGAGGTTGATCAGCGCGAGCGGCACGAGGAATTTCCAGGACAGGCGCGTGAGCTGGTCGATGCGCAGGCGGAGCAGCGTGCCGCGGACCCAGATGAAAAACAGGATCATCGCGATCAGCTTGCCCATGAACCAGAGCCAGGACGGTATGAACTGCAGGAACGCGCACGGTGCCTGCCACCCGCCGAGGAAGACCGTGACGCCGAGCCCGCTCAGCGCCGTCAGCCCGAGGTACTCGGCCATGAAGAACAGCGCGTACTTGAAGCCGGAGTACTCGGTCAGGTGGCCGGCGATGATCTCGCTCTCAGCCTCGGGCAGGTCGAAGGGCGAGCGGTTGGACTCGGCCAGCGCGGCCACGAGGAAGATGAGAAAACCGGCGGCGCCCCACGGGGTGAACACGAACCAGTGCGGCAGCACGCCGAAGGTCCAGAAGCCCTGCACCTCGGCGATCCGCACCGTCGAGAGCGTGCCGGCGACGAGCACCACGGGCACGACCGAGAGGATCAGCGGCAGCTCGTAGCTGATGAGCTGCGCCAGCGCGCGCATGGCGGCGAGGAGCGAGTACTTGTTGTGGCTCGACCAGCCGGCCATGAAGATGGCCAGCTCGGTGGCGGCGCCGGCGGCGAAGAAGTAGAGGAGGGCGGCGTCGAGCTCGACCGGGATGATCCGGCGGCCGAAGGGCAGCACGGCGAAGCCCATCAGCGAGAATCCCGTGACGACAACGGGCGCGAGGTAGTGCAGCACCTTGTCGGCCGCGGTCGGGACGACGTCCTCCTTGGTCAGCGCCTTGACGGCATCGGCGAACGGCTGGGTCAGGCCCCAGAGCCGCGGGCCGCCCTTCCACCACGGCAGGCCGGCGCGGTTAGGTCCGAGCCGGTTTTGCAGGCGCGCGAGCAGCTTGCGCTCGGCGATGGTGGTGAAGGCGAAGAAAGTGCCGAAGACGGCGAGCACGGCGACAACCGTGATCAGGTGGTGCGCCAGCCATTGCAGCGGGCCGGCTGGGAGGAAGTGCACGAGCCAGTCGCGCAATTCCAGCGGGGCGCGCTCGAGGAAGTTGTTCGCCGCGGCGTTCATGGATGGCGCCCGGGTGTAGGGCTGCCGCTGGCCGGCAGGCCGTTGAGGATGGAGCCCGGCCCGGCGGCCAGCGCCGGCCCTACAAATGCGACACAGGCGCTGTCGCTCATGGATTCGGCGGCGGCTTCGGGGCCGGCGCCGCGGGCGCGCTGGCTGGGTTGGCGGGGGTTGCCGGCTTGGGCGCCGCGGCTTTCGCCGCCGCGGCGGCAGCCGCTGCGGTCGCGGCGGCCTTGGCCTTGTCCTCGGCGGCCCTGCGATCGGCGGCGAGCCGGGTGTCGACCTCGGCGGCCTCGACCGGATGGATCCGGTGATAGTAGTCGTTCGGTTTCGCGAGCTGCTCGCGATTGAGGAAGAGCCCATCGAACCGGTCGGTCGCGGCGATCTCGAAATGCTTGTCCATCTTGATCGCGTCGAAGGGGCAGACCTCGACGCAGATCTGGCAGCTCATGCAGACGGAGGTGTCGATGCCGAAGACCGCCGGGTAGAACTGCTGCTTGCCGGCCGCGTCGGGCTTCTTGTCCTTGCTCTTCTCGATGATGATGCACTGCGGCGGGCACTCCTTCTCGCAGATCTGGCAGGCGACGCAGCGCAGCGTGCCCATCGGGTCGTCGGCGTTCTCGCTGACGAGGAACGGAAAGTTGCGGTAGTTCTCCGGGATGGCGGAGGGCTGCTCGGGGTACTCGACCGTGACCATCCGCGCGGGATCGTGGTAACTCCCCACGAAGTTCTTCGCGGTGACGACGAGGCCTTTGAGGATGCCGGTGCCGAGCATGGGGAAGGTGTCAGGAGACAGGAGTCAGGAATCGGGACACGGGAGACAGGAGATAGGAGCGGGAGGCGGAGTGGGGGGAGGAACGAAAAGAAGAATTGGGGCAAGCAGGAGTGAAGAGGCAGCACGCCCGGTTGGTCGGGTTGATTCTGTCTCCTGACGCCTGAATTCTGTCTCCTTTCCGATTCACCGATCCACCTCCCCGAGGACGATGTCGATGCTGCCGAGGATGACGACGGCGTCGGCCACGGTGTGGCCGAGGCACATTTCCTCGAGCAGCGTCAGGTTGATGAGCGATGGCGGCCGCACGCGGTAGCGGTACGGATTGGGTGTGCCGTCGGAGATGAGGTAGAAGCCGAGTTCGCCCTTCGGGCCCTCGATGCGGCCGTAGGCCTCGCCGGGCTTCGGGCGGAAGCCGCGGACCTTGGCCTTCGGGTCCATGATCGGGCCGGCGGGAAGGTCCTTGAAGGCCTGCTGGAGGATCTTCACGGATTCGCGCATTTCGAGGATGCGCATCATGTAGCGGTCGTAGGTGTCGCCGTGGGCGCCGAGCGGCACGCGGAAGTCGAAGCGCGGGTAGAAGCCGTAGGCGTCGACCTTGCGGATGTCGTAGTCGACGCCGCAGGCGCGCAGCACGGGGCCGGTGAGGCCGGCGTTGACGGCGTGCGCCGGGTCGAGGCGGCCGACGCCCTGCGTGCGCGCGAGCATGATCTCGTTGCCCGTGAGCAGGCGCTCGTACTCGTCGAGGAAGCGCGGAAAATTGTCCACGAGCGCCTTCGCCTGCGCCAGCCACTCGGGCGTCGGGTCGACGCGGCAGCCGCCGAAGCGCTGGTAATTGCACATCATGCGCGAGCCGCTGAGGGCCTCGAAGAGGTCGAGGATCTTCTCGCGCTCGCGGAAGGCGTAAAGCAGCGGGGTGAACGACGTGCCGAGGTCGTTGAACAGGAAGCCGACGAGGCACGAATGGTTCACGAGGCGCGTGAGCTCCGCCAGGATGATGCGCAGGTACTGGGCGCGGTCGGGCACGGGCTGGCCGGCGAGTTTTTCGACGGCGAGGGCGTAGGCCCAGTTGGTCGACATCGAGCACAGGTAGTCGAGCCGGTCGGTGTACGGCATCGACCCGAGGTAGGACGTGTTCTCGGCGATCTTCTCGTGGTTGCGGTGGAGGTAGCCGAAGACGGGCTTCAGCTTGACGATCTGCTCGCCGTCGAGCGTGACGACCATGCGGAACACGCCGTGGGTCGACGGGTGCTGCGGGCCCATCGAGATTTCGAGCAGGTCGCCGTGAAACTGGTCGTGCACGGCGCGGACGGTCGGGCCGCCCTGCGAGCCGAAGGCGAGCAGCTCGGCGTCGAGGCCGGTCTGGTCGGAGCAGCTCATTTGGATTCTCCGGTTGTAGGAGGGGCTTTAGGCCCCGACATTCCAGTTGGATCGGGGCGTAAAGCCCCTCCTACCTTGGAGTGCGCGTTGTACTTGTCGGCGATGGCGCCGTGGGCGGTGGGCTCCCACTCGTAGTCGTCGGGCTCGATGTAATCCTTGCGCATCGGGTGATCCTTGAACCCGTCCCACATCAGGATCCGGCGGAGGTCCGGGTGGTGGGTGAAGACGATGCCGTAGAGATCGAAGACCTCGCGTTCCTGGAAGTCGCACGACCGCCAGATGGGCGTCAGCGACGGCAGCGTGACCTGGTCGGTGCGGTTGCCCGTGCGCAGCCGGATGACGAGCGGCCCGTGCTTCAGCGCCATCGAGTAGAGATGGTAGACCGCCTCGAGGCAGCCCGGCTGGAGGCGCTTGGTCTTTTGCTCGATGATCTTCGGCTGGCCGCCGGCGGGATCGGGCACGGTGGTCTTGGTGACGTCGACGACCTCCTTGTCGGGCCAGTCGACGCCGGTGACATTCGAGCAGTAGTCGAGGCGCAGGATGGAGTCGTCGCGGAGAAAGAGGGCGATGTCGTGCGCGTGGGCGGCGTCGAGCAGCAGGGAATGCTCGGCGGCCGGGCCGGGATTCGTCACGACCTCGACGCGCGCCGCGGGGAAGCGGGCGATGAGGCGGTCGCGGAGCTGTTCGACGGGGGAAATCACGATTTTGTAGGGCTGCACCTTGGTGCAGCCGGCGCGGACCAAGGTCCGGCCCTACGCACGACTCCAAAGACCAAGTCCCAAATTCCAAACAAACGGCGCGGAGCCTTGGTCGATTGGTGGTTGTTTGGAGTTTTGAACATTGGCGTTCTGAAATTTTGACGCGGCCTCGCCGCGATCACGCATGCGGCGGCGCGGAGGGCGGTTCCCACACGTCGGGATTCTTCGGCGGGACGAGGTCGTGTGCGCCGTATTCGGGGACGGGGAACTCGCTCTCGTGCTCGGGCCGCGTGTGGCGCGCCTGGGCCGGGCCGGAGAGCCGCTCGGCCTTGATCTGTTCCTGGAGTTTCATCAGCCCGTGGAGGAGCGCCTCGGGCCGCGGCGGGCAGCCGGGGATGTAGATGTCGACGGGGATGAAGCGGTCGATGCCCTTGAGGACGTTGTAGCCCTGCTTGAACGGGCCGCCGGAGATGGCGCAGGCGCCCATGGCGATGCAGTATTTCGGCTCGGGCATCTGGTTCCAGAGGCGGACGACCTGCGGGGCCATCTTCTTGGTGACGGTGCCGGAGACGATCATGAGGTCGGCCTGGCGCGGGGAGGGGCGGAAGATTTCGGCGCCGAAGCGGGCGATGTCGAAGCGCGCCGTCGCGGCGGCGATCATCTCGATGGCGCAGCAGGCGAGGCCGAACTGGAGCGGCCAGATGGAATTGGAGCGGCCCCAATTGTAGAGTTCCTCGAGGCTGGTGAGGAGAATGCCGTGACGGCGGAGTTCCTCGCGCTCGGCGTCGGTGATGTTGCCGGCGGCGGGGAAGGGCGCCGGTTGGCTGGCGGTCGCGTCGCTCATTTCCACTCGAGGTAGCCGCGGTGCCAGGCCCAGACGAGGCCCTCGGCGAGCAGGAGGATGAACACCAGCATGGCGGCGAGCGCGCCGGTGGAGAGGCCGGTGAAGGCGACGGCGAAGGGCAGGAGGAAGAGCACCTCGACGTCGAAGATCAGGAAGAGGATCGCGTACAGGTAGTAGTGGGCCTTGAACTGGATCCACGAGTCGCCGGACGGGGCGAGGCCGCATTCATAGGTGGCGTTCTTGCGCGGGCCGGGCTTGGGCGCCTGGTAAAATTTCACCCAGAGGGCGGCGACCCCCAGCATGATCAACGGGAACGCGATCGCCACGGCGAGGAAGAGGGCCAGGAACGCGTAGGGATGACTTTGCATGCGTGGAGACGACTCGGAATTTCACGCTACCGGCCGGGGCTTTTCACTCAATCGCGAACCCGGTGAGTTTTTTGGCAGAAGCTGCGCATCCCTTGCCATCGGATGCGAAAGTCTAATTGCGGGGAGCGGCCGCGGCAGCGCCGGAAGGGGCATGCGGAATCATCAGGGCGCGCCCGCGGGAAAGGCAAGTCTCTGCCGGGAAAGCAGTCCGGATATTTTCGGCCGATGGCGGCCGTTTTCGTTGGCGTCCCCACGGGGATTCGAACCCCGGTTCTCACCGTGAAAGGGTGGTGTCCTAACCGGGCTAGACGATGGGGACCCAGCACGGAGTTCGGCAAGCTACGACCTGAGAGGGGTCGCGCAAGGCTTTTTCAACCGGGGCTGGGAACGTCCTGATGGCAGGCCCCTGGGCCGCGGCCGGCCTTGGATTTGGCCACAAATAGCGCAAAAAACGCGAAGCAGCACGGCAGCGTTCATCGCCAACCGAGTTCATTTGGGTGCATCTGAATCGATTCGCGGTTCTGTGTCATGGGCTCGGAAGTGGAGGGCTGGCCTCCTGGCCAGCCGCGGCGGACGGAAAGCGGTCGGCCGGGAGACCGACCCTCCGTCAATCCACGGTCGCCGGAATAAGGTCGGCCGGGAGGCCGACCCTCCGTCCGGAGCGAGGCCGCTCGGAGGGCGGGCGCCAGCCGGTGCTACTGTTCGACGTCGATCGCGATTGCCCAAACCATGCAGAACACACGAAGGTCGCAAAGCACACGAAGAAGAACAATCCGAACCTTTGCTCACTTTGTGTCCTTGGGGTGAAAATCCCCAAGCTACCAGTCGCCTGAGGCTGCGCTGCACCCAAACAACCACTCTTCCCATACCCATGTTTCCCCGACTCAAACTTTCCCTGCTCCTGGCGCTGGCTTCCGGCGCGTCCGTGTTCGGCGCCGATGTGGCCGTGAAGGTGAACGACAAGAACTACCTCGATGCCCAGGGGTTCAGCGTCTTCCTCTACGACAGCACCTACCATCCGGTCTTCGTCGACCAGAAGAACACCGCCATGGAGATGATCCTCCACGGCCAGCGCATCGCCACGAACGGCGACGTGCGCCTGATGCCCACGCCCGAGCAGTGGGACCTCGTCGCCACCCTCAAGGGCCGCCAGGCCGACCCGGCCGGCAACCGCCTGACCGCCAGCCTCGCTTACCCGACCTTTGGCCTCAGCTACACCCTTGAGGTCGCGGCCGAGCCCGGCGGCGTGCGGGTCAGCATCAACCTCGACCAGCCGCTCCCGCCGAAACTCGCCGGCCGCGCAGGCTTCAACCTCGAGTTCCTTCCGTCGCTCTACATGGACAAGGCCTACCTCGTCGACGGCACCCGGGCCGGCATCTTCCCGCGCACGCCCGAGGACCCGATGATCAAGGTCCTCCCGCTGCCCGACGAGCCGAAGAAGGCCTACTACCTCGAGGACTGGGACAAGGCCAAAGGCTACACGCAGCCACTGCCGTTCGCCACCGGCAAGACCATCACCCTCGGCGTCGACGATGCGCTCGCCCGGGTCAACGTCACATCGGACACCGCCGACCTCATGCTCTTCGATGGCCGCAGCCGCGCCCAGAACGGCTGGTTCGTCCTGCGCTCGCTCATCCCCGAGGGCAAGACCACGGGCGCCATCGTGTGGCACATCCGGCCGGACGTGATCCCGAACTGGACGCGCCCGCCGATGGTCGCGCACAGCCAGGTCGGCTACGCGCCCGGCTTCTCCAAGGTCGCGGTGATCGAACTCGACCCGAAGTACGAAGCCCCGAAGACCGCCAAGGTGCTCCGCTTGATGGCGGACGGATCGTACCAGCCGGTGTTCGAGGGCCCGCTTACGCCGGCCACGCCATGGCTCCGGTACGTCTACTCGAAATTTGATTTCACCGCGGTCAGGGACCCCGGCCTCTACGTGATCGAATACGCCGGCCAGCGCACCGCCGCCTTTCCCATCGCGCCGAATCCCTACGCCAACAGCTGGCAGCCCACGCTGGACCACCACCTTGCCGTGCAGATGGACCACGTCGCCGTCCGCGAGGCCTACCGCGTATGGCACGGCGCCTCGCACCTCGATGACGCCCGGCTCGCGCCCGTCGTCGGCGAGCAATTCGACGGCTGGAACCAGGCCACGGCCTCGGACGGCAAATGGAAGGGCGGCGATCACATTCCCGGCATGAACGTCGGCGGCTGGTACGACGCCGGCGACTTCGACCTCGAGGAGCCGGCGCAGCTCAACGTGATCGAGAACCTCGCGCTGGCCTACCGCGAGTTTCATCTCAACTACGACGAGCTCACGGTCGATGAGGCCGCGCGCTCGGTGGAGATGCACCGGCCCGACGGCGTTCCCGACGCCGTGCAGCAGGTCAAGCACGGCGCCCTGTACATCCTGGCCCAGTTCCACCAGCTCGGCCACGCGATCCGAGGCACGCACGAGCCCGACCTGCGCCAGTACACGCACCTGGGCGACGGCGCGTCGAAGACCGACGGCCGCATCTACGACCCGAAGCTCGGCCCGGACGAGGTGAAGGGCGACTACTCCGGCAAGCCGGACGACCGCTGGATTTTCTCCACCAACAACCCGTTCTTCCAATGGAACGCCGTCGCCGCGCTGGCGGCCTCGGCCGACACGCTGAAAGGCTGGGACGATGCCATGGCGAAGGACTGCCTGGATACGGCGATCAAGGCCTGGAACGACGAGAAGGCGCACCCGACGCCGATGCCCGCGCACTGGGGTTTCGGCGGCGAGCCGGAGGGAGCGCCCGCCAACGGCGTGCTCGCGGCCTCGCAGGGTGCGGTCGCTGGCGCGCCCGGCGCGCACAACCGACCGGCCGCTCCGGCGGCGGCATCCACGCCGGCAAATTCCGCCGCGACCTCCACGCCACCGCCCCCGCCGGGTGCTTTCAACTTTCGCGCGCTGGGCGCCGTCATGGACTGGCCCGCGGCGCTGGAGCTGACGATCGCGACGCATGGCGCCGAGCCCTACAAGTCGCGCCTGAAGGAACTTTTCCCGAAGATGATCAACCCGCAGTTGATGGACTTCGTCGGCTGGACGGCGGTGCGGGCGCTGCCGTATCTCGACGCGAGCGAGAAGGAGCAGCTGCGCGATGCGGTGAAGACCTACATGGCGGGCCTGGACAAGGAGCTGGACGCGAATCCGTTCGGCGTGCCGCCGAGCCTGCGCGCGTGGGGCGGCTCCGGCCAGGTGGTCAACATGGCGATCCGAATGTATTTCCTGCACCAGGCCTATCCGGATCTGGTGAGCCCCGAGTACACGCTGCGCGCGGTGAACTACATCCTCGGCACGCACCCGGTCTCGAGCACCTCGTATGTCGCCGGCGTCGGCACGGTCTCGCGGACGCATACCTACAGCAACAACCGCGGGGACAACTCCTACATTCCCGGCGCGGTGATCCCCGGCTACGTCATCATCAAGCCCGATTTCCCGGAGTGCATCGAGGACTTTGGGTTCCTCTGGTTCGAGCATGAGGCCGTCGTGGCCGGCTCGGCCAGCTGGGTCGTCGCCGGCAACGCCGCCGCCGCGATCGTGAAAGAGTCGCGGCCTTGAGATGGCGGCCGGGGCATGGGCCCCCGGCCGCTGCGGTTTTGCCTTGGGGAGGGTCGGTCTCCTGACCGACCGATTTGCACAAAGCCGGCTGGTCAGGAGACCAGCCCTCCACGAAATTCTCGTTTGGCACATCCTGGAGGGTCGGCCTCCCGGCCGACCGCATCGCTTACGGCCTGACCCCGTCCGCCCCCGGCGCTGCGCGGCTGGAAGGGGGCGCTGTCTTGATCAGTTTGCCTCTGGGGCGACCTTGCCGCCGGGAAGCTTGATCGTGAAGGCGTAGCGGCAGGGGGCGTCTTCCGGGCCGAGATCGGGCAAGGCGACTTCGACGCCGTCGCCGCCGGCGCGCCACGCGAGGGGTTCGGCGCGACCGAGGAGCGTGAGCGTGGCGCCGGCGGGAACGGTGACGCCATGCAGGGCCAGCCTCGCGCCGGGCCATCCCGCCATGATCGCGTACAGGGCGTCCGGTTTTTGCGTGAAGAAAACCTGCTTCACCGCCAGGCCGTCCCGCGGGCTCTGCCCGATCTGGTCCATCAGGTTGTATTTGACCCGATACTCGCCGTAATCCTGCCGGGGCCGGGTGCCCTCGGTCCATTGCGCGGTGCGGGCGGCGCAACGCGTCCCGTAGATGGCCTCGCCATTGACCCGCAGCCAGGCGCCCATCTCGAGCAGGCGCTCCTCCATCAGCGGCGGGATCGTGCCGTCGGCCGCCGGCCCGATGTCGAGCAGCAGGTTGCCACCGCGGCTGACCAGGTCGATGAGCACGAAGATCAGCTCCCGGGCCGTCTTGTAGTCGTCCGCGCGTTCCGCCCGGTTGAGCCCGTAGGAGTACGCCATCCCGCGGCTCTCCTCCCACGGGTGCGTCCCGTCCGACATGCCCGCCGCATACTCGGTCGTGTAGTAGCCGCCATGCTGGTGCCGCGTGTCCTTGCCCCACCGGTCGTTGACCACGACCTCGTCGCGGACGGGCGAGTCGTTGAACAGCCAGGCCAGCAGCGCCTCGCTCTTCCATTCCCGCGACGTCAGCTCCCACTCGCCGTCGCTGAAGATGATCGCCGGCTGGTAGCGCGTGACGACGTCCTTGAACTGCGGCGTCATGTGCTCGTCCACGTAGCGCGCCCGGTTGGACAGCCACAGTGGGTTGAACCACTCGTAGAGCGAGTAATAGAAACCGAACTTCAGGCCGCGCGCCCGGGTGGCCGCGGCGAGTTCGCCGAGCAGGTCGCGCCGGGGCCCGATCTCGGCGGCGTTCCACGGGCGCCCCCAGGTGCGGCTGGCCTCGGCGCTGGGCCAGAGGGCGAAGCCGTCGTGATGCTTCGAGGTGGGCACGACGTAACGCACGCCGGCCCGGGCGAACAGGTCCGCCCAGCGGGCGGCGTCGAAGAGCTCCGCGGTGAAGCGCGGCGCAAAATCCTGGTAGTCGAAACCCGCGCCGTAGGTGCGCTGGTGGAATTCGCGCCAGGGGGCGTCCTTGGGATCGGTGCTCCGGATGTGGTGCCAGTACCACTCGGCGTATTCGCCCACCTGGCCCCAGGCGGGCACGGAATAGACGCCCCAGTGGATGAAGACGCCGAACTTGGCGTCGAGGTACCACGCCGGCGTCGGGCGCCGGTCGAGCGAGGACCACATGGCTTCATAATGCGGGGTCGGTGCCGCCGCGGCGGCCGAGCCGGTGGCGACGACGGCAAACCATGCGATCAAGCCAGGGAATTTTGCCTTCATGGACGGGTGAGTGCGTCGAGGGCCCGGTTTTCGGCGGGCCGCTTGTGCCCCACGGATCCCACGAACCGGCGCGGAAGACAATAACGCAGAGGAAGGTTGGAGGACGGAGGCTGGGGGAAGGAGGGCGGAGTGCGACCCGCGGGGTGAGGGCACCCCGCCTCCAACGCGGCGGGATCAGCAATCCCAACCCGCACGCGGCGCAAGCGCCGACCCTGCATAATTCGGGGAGAAATCGCCTCCCTGCCGACGGGTCACGAGCGCTGGAGCAGCTCCAGCATCTTCCGGTCGAGCTGGTGGCCGTGCCAGTCCTCGTAGGCGACGTCGGTGCGCTCCGTGTCGAGGATGCCAAATTTGCTCTCGCCGATGAAATCCCACAGCGCCCAGCCAATCTTCAGGTCGCGGCAGACGCCGAGCACGTCGGACAACCACGCGAGATAGATCGCGTGCGGCAGCCGGTGGGAGCCGCCGGTCTCGCCCATGTGCACGCCGATGCCCTGGTCGATCAGGCCGCTCCACGCCGAGTAATAGGCGTTCAGCCGCGCTCGATCCCACGCGTAGCCGTGGTCATCGGTGGCGCCGGGCCAGCGGGGCTCGGGCCACTCCGTGCGGTCCTTCATCCAGTCGACCTTGTAGTGGCTGAGAATGCCGGGGATGTAGCAATGGACGCTCTGGTGGACGCCAAGCGGGATTAGCTCGGGGGTCCAGAGGTTGCCCGCGCCCATGCCGTCGGCGATGATGAGGCGGTTCGCCGTGTGACGGCGGATGGCCGCGACGGCAGGCGTGACTGCCCGCAGGTAGATCGAGCCGTTGAAATCGTCGTTGGGCCACGGCGCCTCGTTGAACAGGTTGAAACTCAGCCGGTCAGCGGCGACGGCGCGGTAGCGGCGGGCGAAGAGGTCCCAGTGAAACGTGAACGCGTCGACCGCGTCCTGGTCGCGCCACAGGATGAACGGCTCGCGTACATTCTTGCCGACGCGGTAGCCGGGGGCGTGGTGCAAGCAGAGGCAGACGTGGATGCCGTGGCGCTGGCCGTATTCGACCGCCTGGTCGATGAGGGCGAGGACACTCTCGTCGACGTCGCGCGCGTCCTCCGCGGTGATGAGTTCGTCCGGCCGGCTCTTCTTCTTCAGCCAGGCGCGGTAGCTCAGCGGCAGGCGGACAAAGTCGAAGCCCCAGCCGGCGAGCCAGCGGAAGTGGTCCTCATTCGGCGCGACCGGCGCCCGCCCGGCGCGGTAGAGCAGTTGCAGGTTGAACCCGCGCCAGCGCGGGAGCGGATTGGCGGGCGCGGGCTTCGGCGCGGCGCGGACGGCAGAGCCCTGCAGGGCCAGGGCGGCGGCAGCGGTGCCGGCGGTTTTCAGGAAGTCACGGCGGGTTGGCGGATTCATGGCTGGCGGAAGGAAGGGCGCGGGCCGAGCCGCGAAAAATCAGGGTCGGCCGGCCGTGGCGATCTCGACGCGACCGACGGCCTGGCGGGGATCGGCGGTGGCCGGGAGTTCGATGACGAGGCCCGTTTCCGGTCCATCGAGCCGGGCGGTCAGGCGCCGCCGGCGGCCGCCGTCGTAGCTGGCAACCTCCGGCTGGATCTCGCGGCGGCCGCCGTCGGCGCCGAGGACGAAAACGCGCGGCGTCACTTGCGCGGCATAGACGGTGGCGGTGAAGGCGCGGATCGGGTCGGGCCGGCGGTAGACGAGTTCGGCCGGCTGCGCCGGATCGGCGCGCACGGCGACGGCGAGGTCCTCGAGGTAGGCGGTGTGGGCGTAGGCCGCATCGATGCGCAGGTTCCGGGATGCGGGCGCGGCGAGCTTGAGGTCGAACAACTCGTCGACCAGCCACTGTTGCTGCGCGGCGACCGGGCCGACGACATTGGACGGCGGCGAAGCGCCGCCGGCGTTGCGGGCCACGACCCGGTAATAATAAGAGCGGCCGGTGGCCGCGGTGGCGTCGCAATACTGCGCGGCGTAGGCGACGAGGTTGTCGGGCAGGTTGCGGGCGAGATCGTGCCACGGTCCGCCCGGCGCGTCGGCGCGCTGGACATCGTAGCGATCGGCGCCGGTCGCGCCCTGCCAGGAGATATGCCCGGGGTCGGCGATGGGCAGCAGATGCGGCGCCGCGGGCGCGACCGGGGCGGGCACGGGCTGGCCGCGAATCCGCCAGGCATACTCGGTGAGGATGCCGAGCAGTTCGCGTTCCGTGTCGATCTCCGCGGGGAAACCGGGCGGGTGCGCGAAACCCGGCCAGTTCAGGTCCTCGAATTCGGAGTTCTTGTCGCTGTGCTTGTAGAAGCCGCCGTCGCGGTTGTGGAAACGCAGCGCCCACCAGTTTGCCCCGCTGACGGAATGATCGGCGACGATCTCGTCGAGCAGCCCGCGCAGGACGGCGGGCGGCGTGTACATGGCGATTTCCGTGACGAGGAGCGGCTTCTTGCCGCGGGTGAGGTTGCGGATGAGCCGGAGCGTGCCGACGGGGTTGTCAGCCTCGGGCAGGTTGCGGTAGGTATGATAGGAGACGGCGTCGAGGTTCTGGTCGGCGAGGAACTCGTCGTAATGCCCGTAGACGTCGGCCGGCCGGTTGCGGCCGTCGATGACGAGGTGGTGCGGATCGAGCTGCTTGAGGCAGGCCGCGTAGTCGTGGAGCCAGGCGCGGCGGACGGGGTCGTCGCCGATGACGAGCTCGTTGCCGGTCTGCCAGGCGAGGATGGCGGGATCGTCGCGGTAGGGCACGCCGGTGAGGGTGTTGGTGCGGCCCAGCACCTGGGCGACCATGCTCTTGAACCGGTGGTTGGCAGGGCTGCCGACCTGCCAGAAATCGTCGCCGAAGGTCGACCAGTCGCCGCGAATCTCGCTATGGTAGGCGATCAGCGGGATGATCAGCCGCACGCCCTCCTCCTGGCAGATCTGCAGCAGGCGGTCGACCACGCGGAGCGCCGCCTCGTTGCCGACGACCGGGTCGCGCGAGACGTCGAACATATGGTCCGGCGCCGGGCCGTTGCGGCAGGTGATCACGAAGGTGCGAATGACGCGGCCGCCGAGCTGGCGGACCGTGCGCACGCAGTCGCGCAGCTCATAGTCGTCGGGCAGGCGGTAGCGCGTCGTCGCGTAGTTGCCGTCGAACCGGTAGTTCGAGATGAGCTGCAGGCTGTCCGGCATGTCGACGGAGATGTAACGGAACTCGGTCGCGCCCTCCATCAGGCGGTCGCCGGAGCGCGTGATGAATGAGGTGATCTCGGCGCGGGCCGGCGCCGGGCCCGCCAGCGCGGCGGCCGCGCCCAGCGCGGCGGCCAGCAACGCGGCGCGGCGCGGGTGCAGGACACGGAAGGCGAAACGGGGCGAAGGACGGGGAGGGTTCATGAGGAAGAGGCGGCGGTCGCCGCGGCGGAACGGTTCACGGCCCGACGGATGGCGAGTCCGACGCCAAGCATGAAGGCCGCGCAGAAGAGCAGCCACAGCCGGCCGCGCCAGGCGGGGGAGACGACAGCGAGCAGCGCGATGAATGCGCCGTAGGCGAGGCACATCCGGGCGATGCCGAGGTGGCGCGCATCGTCCGGGCGGCCGAGCTCGGCCGGCGTGATGTCGGTGTCGAGGTGATGGAAGAATTCGTCCACCTGGACGGCGCGGGCCGGCGTCAGGTTCCGCCGGCCGGCGACCGCCGCCGCGCCGAGGAACCAGAGGGAGCCGAGCCCGACGTTGGCGAGGGTGATCGCGGCGTAGCCGTGCGTGCGGGCCCAGGCGAGCCAGTCGGCCAGCGTCCCCGCGGGCAGGTCCCGCGCCCACGCCGACGACGGTCCGAGGCTGACGCCGGCGCCGACCACGCAGCAGACGATGATCGTCGACCACGCGGCCCAGTCGGGCGAGCGGCGCACCAGCAGGCACCAGAACAGCGGCACGGCGTAGGGCGTGGCGACCAGCGCGCTGAAATTCATCATGAGCTGGAACACGCCGAGGTCGCGCCACGAGCTGTAGAACAGCGCCATCAGAATCGCCAGGAAGCCGAACCCCCAAGTCGTCAGGCGGCCGGCGAGCACCAGTTCCTTCTCGCCGGCCCGCGGCCGGAGCATCGGCAGGTAGAAGCTGCGCACAAAGATGCCGGCGTTGCGATTCAGGCCGGAATCCATCGAGGAAAGCGTCGAGGAGATGATTCCCGTGACGAGCAGGCCCAGGAGCCCGGCCGGCAGGCACCGGGCGGCGATGAGGATGTAGGACATCTCGGCGGGATTGGCCACGCCGGCAGTGTGGCCCAGGTCCAGGCCGCCGGCGCGCGCGGCCAGCGGCGGGATGAACCAAACGACCGAGCCGACCAGGAACAGCAGCGTGGAGAGCAGGGCGGCCTGGCGCGCCGCGCGGCCGTCGCGGACGCACAGGTAGCGCGAAGCGTAGTTGAGGCCGTTGATGTTGGTCACCTTTTCCAGCAGGACCGCGATGATCCACCACGGCCCGAAATCCGCCGCCGCGGCCGTCAGGTCCCAGTGCGTCGCCGGCAGTTTGGCGAGCAGGACGGACGGGCCGCCGATCTGCTGGACGGCGGTCACGGCGGCGACGAGCGTGATGGGCACGAGCACGAGGGCCTGGATGAAATCGCCCGCGACGACAGCCCACGACCCGCCGGCGGCGGCGACGAAGACAACGACGAAGCCGCAGACAAGGATCGTGATCCGCAGGTCGAGCCCGAAGACCGGAGTGCAGAATATGGCGAGGCCGTAGAGCCAGATGCCCGCCTGGAGGATCTGGAACGGCACCTGGAGCCAGGTGAACACCTGTTCGTTGACCGGGCCGAGGCGCGCCCGCACGGCCTCGAGCGCGGTGATGGCGCGAGTGTTGCGGCAGGCGCGGGCAAAATAGGTCCAGTTCAGCAGGAAGCCCAGGCCGTTGGCCCAATACAGGATAATGACGACGAGGCCGTGATCGTAGGCGAGTCCGGCGGCGCCGGTGAACGTCCAGGCGCTGAACGCGCCCATGAAGGCCGAGGCGCCGACCATCCACCACGCCATCTTGCTGCCGCCGCGGAAATACTCGCTCGTGTCCTGGCCAGTATGGCGGAAGAACCAGCCGATGCCGGTGAGGAAGAGCAGGTAGAAGGCGACGACGACGTAGTCGAAGGGGGAAAGCATGAAGAGGGGACGAAGCGCGGCTTACGCCGCGACGGGCCGGCCGCCACCCTCAGGTGGCACGGTCGTAGATTTCAAGGCTGATGGCATCGGGCGGGCGGATTCCGGCCAGGATCAGGGCGACGTTGGCCAGGGCCTGGGCCCCGCAGTCCGCGTAGTGGTCCAGCGTCGGGCCGCCGATGTGCGGCGACAGCACGATCCCCGGCACCGCCGCGTACGGCGAGGCGGGCGTCACCGGCTCGTCCGTGACGACGTCGAGGGCGAGCCGCAGGCGCCCGGACCGGCCCTCGCGCACGAGGGCCGCGTCGTCGACGATCCCGCCGCGGCCGATGTTGACAAACACGGCGTCATCGGGGAGCGCGGCCAGCACGGCGGCCGACACGAACTCGCGCGTCGCGGGCGTGAGCGACTCGCACTCGAACAGCACGTCGGATTCCGCAAAGAGGGCGGTCAGCGTCGGGGCGGGGCGGACGCCGTGCCGCTCGAAGATCCCGACGGGCACGCCGGCCGAGTAGGCGGCGATGGAGACGTTGAACGGCTGGAGCAGGGGCAGCAGCGCGCGGGCGACGCTGCCGAACCCGTGCAGGCCGACGCGCCGGCCGGACAGGGAGCGCGTGCGCAGGTCCGCGATGCCGCGGTTGGCGACGGGCCGCGCGATGAACCCGGGCCAGGCGCCCAGGTTGCGCAGGGCGGCCAGCGCCAGGAGCAGGCCATGCTCGGCCACCTGCCCACTGATCGATTCGCCCCAGTTGGTCACGACGCCGCCGTGTTCGATGAACGAGCGCGGCACGAGCTGCCGCACCGAGCCCACCACGTGGCAGATGTGCCGCAACGGGCAGTCGGGGCGCGCCAGCCACGATTCGGGCAGCCGCGGCGTGCTCCAGCCGGAGACCAGGATCGCGGGTCGCCGGCGCTCGAGCAGATCCACCCAGCGATCCGGGTGGAACTCGGCCTCCTCGGCGAACTCGATGCGCGCAGCGAAATCATAACGGGCCAGGACCGGCGCGAGAAACCGCGTGCGTTCGGCCGCGGTGAGCGCGGCGACGATGCGGGGCGCGGTCGCGGGGGCCGGCGGCGGAGAGGAAAGGGGTTTATCGACGGAAGACATGCAGAAAGGGCGAAGCGGCAGGGACCCCGTCAGCCGGCCAGGGCGGGCAGGAACGGATGGTTGAGGGACCAGGCCCCGAGCGTGGGATGGCTGAGTTCCCAGGCGCCCGCGGCCGCGCGCACCACGCGCCACGGGGCGGCCTCGGCGCGGTCGGTGCCGGTCCACGCCAGCGCGGCGAGCCAGCCGGAATCGGCGCGGCGATCGCTGACCGCCACCGGCGTGACATGCCAGGGCGCGCCGAGGTGGGTGCGCGGCGTGCGGTCGTCGAGGCGCTCGTCCCACTCGCGCGCGCTGAACCCGGCGAGCGGCTGCAGCACGGTGCCGCCGCCGGCGGCGTGCCACCCGGCGAACGCCGCCCCCGATTCCTCGCGCGCGACGCGCGGTTCCGCCAGCGGCAGCGCGTAGCCGCCGAGCCGAAACACCACGGGCTGCCACGCCTCGAAGCGGTGCACCTGCAGCAGCCACCCGCGATTCCACCAGACGCCGGTCTCGACGCCGACGAGCGTCTGGTCCGGAGGCCCGTCGGCGGCCCAGGCGTAGCCCAGGGCCCAGCGATAGCATTGGTGGCCCTCCGCCAGTTCGAGCGCGACTGTGGAGTGCCGGCCGAAGACCCGACCGTCGTCGAGCCGGATGGTGAGGGCGGAGTCCGGTGACCAATTCGTCGCGACCGGGAACGCGCAGGTGAAATCGCGGCCCGTGCGGTAGGCGGCCTTGCTCCATTTCCACGCGCCATAGCGCAGGTTGGTGTGCGAAATCTGCGAGCCGGCGTTGAGCAGCTCGACCTCGCCGCCGGTGCTGCGCACCACCAGCCCGGCCGGCCGAATCACGTGCGCGTGGTCGCCCTGCTCGCTCGGCAGCGGCTCCTCCGGCGCGCGCCAGTAGGCGTGGTCCGACGGCACGACGAGCGACGAAAAGCCCTTGGCCGCCCAGTAGGGCGAGGCGGCGCCGGTGTAGAGTTCGGCCTCGGCCTCGAACCGGTCCACCCAGCCGACGGAGAGGCAGCCCTGGTCCTGGTAAATTGGACGGTCGAGGAAGAAGTCGAGGTTGCGCGTGCAGAGCCGGCGGATCCGCCCGAGCGGCAGGTCGGTGCAATCCTCGAGGACGGTGAGGCCGAAGCAGGCGACGGCGTTGAAGCGGTAGGTGATGGAGCGGCCGAAGGCCGGGTGCTCGCCGCTGGCGGCGAAGAAATGCTGGTAGTCGCGCGTGAACTGCCGCGCCCATTCGCGCCAGCGGGCCGCGCGCTCCGGCCGGCGCGCGCCGTGGAGCCGCGCCCACCAGAGGCCGTAGAAGTTGAAGGCGTAGGCCTCGTAGTAATCGTAGGCCTGGTTGATGCCGTCCTCGAACCAGCCGTCGCCGCGGTGCATCGCCTCCAGGCGGGAGAAAAACTCGTCGACCACGGCGTCGTCGCCGGGGCGCCCGTAGCCCTGCGCCCGCAGGAACTCGAGGAGGTGAAGCCCCATGAAATAGTGGTTGTTGTCGACGTAGCCGGCGTGCCGGGCCGAGCCGAGCCAGTGCGCGACCCGGTCTTTTTCCGCGCGGGTGAGCGGGGCCCAGAGCCGGTCCGGGGCGATCTGCAGGGCGAGGCAGAGCAGACCCATCTCGACGTGCAGCTGGTGATAGTTCGTATCGGGGCCCCAAGCCTGCGGGCCGTCCGGTGCGGCGCCGGCCACGAGGCCCTCGCGAAACCAGTGCGCGACGCGGTCGCGGAAGGCGGCGGCTGAAGCCGCGGCCGGTCCGGTCTCGGGCGCGCTCTGCAGGTAATGCGCGGCGAGCAGCAGCGGGCGGGCGAAGGACTCCAGCCGGTCCGAGGGCGCGCCGTTGGCCGAGGCGGGGCCATGGATCCCGAGCGAGGCCTGCCCCGGCACGAACAGCGCGGCGATCGGTTCCAGGAGTTGGCGGGCTCGCGTCTGCCAGTGCCGGTAGGTCGCCGGCAAGGGGTCGGCGGCGTCCGCGGCGGCGTCGGCGGCCAGCCCGGCGACCGCGCCGAGGGAGCGCGGCAAGGCCACGCTCGCGCCAGTGGCGGCGGCGACCTGGAGAAACTGGCGGCGGGCAAGACGCATCGGGGCAGGGTGGACTCACGCACCCGCAGTCGGGGGGCGAGCCGGCAGCGTAGCGGGCCGGGTCCGGCGACCAAGAGTTCCCTTAGTCACACAGGTGTCGGCCATTGGCCCGACGGTACCGCGAGCTCAGGCGGCCGGCTTCCGCAACGTCCGACCGGGCAGCCAACGGCCCTCGACGTGGATCCGCTGGGGATTCGACGGGATGCCGCGTTCCTGCCGGTGGATCATGCCGATCAGGAAATCGACCGCGACGCTGCCGATCTCGACGGAATTCTCGATCACGCCGGCGAGCTCGGTCTCGGCCGACGGCAGCAGCGGGCAGACCACGCCGATCTCCTCCGGCACCCGCCGGCCGAGCGAGCGGAGCACGTCAAGGAAGTGGTAGTTGCCGGTGACAATCGCATCCGGCCGCTGGGTCCGCAGCCAGCGCTGGACCGCGCGCTGGTCGGGATACGGGGCGGACAGCATCGGCACGGCCAGGCTTCCGCCCGCGAGGTGCTGTTCGACGAGGAAGCCGGCGAGGTAGTTGTGGTCGGTCCGCAGGTCGTGGTCGGCGTCGAGGGCGAGCCCGATCCGCCGGTAGCCGAGCCGGCGCAGCTCGTGCATCACCCGCCGCATGGCGCGGTACTGCGTGGCGCCGACGGTGTGCAGCTGCGGCGTGGCGAGGCTGTAGCCGAAGGTCACGGCGGAGAAATGCTGCCACGGGAATTCGAGATTGGTCTCGGGCCGCGGCTGCGGGCAGAGCAGGACGCCCGACACGCCGCGTGCCGTGAGGATCGCGGCCAGGCGCGCCGCCGTCATGCCCGGCGCATTGAAGTCGAAGATCTCGAGGCGGAAACCATAGTGCCGGGCCTGGACGGTGGCGCCCTCGAAATAGTCGCTGAAGTGCGGGCGCAGCGTGCGGTCGCGCCAGTCGAAGCCGTAGGCGGAGTTGATGAGCCAGGCGAGCGTGCCGTGATAGGCGGACGGCCGCTGGCGGTTGCGATAGGCGGCGAGCGCCGAGAGCATCGGGTCCGGCGCGTAGCCGAGCTCGTTGGCGATTTTCAGGATGCGGTCGCGCGTCTTCTTCGGGATGTTCGGGTGGCCCTTGAGCGCCATCGAGACTGTGGCGCGATGCACGCCGGCGCGCTGCGCGATGTCCTGCTGGGTGACGCGGGGCTGGTCCACGCGGAACCCTTAGCGGCGCGGCCGCGCGCGAAGCGAGCACTATCTCCGCCGGCGCGGATGTCACCTGTGCGACAAGCGTGGTGATTGCGCGGCCGGCGGGTCGTGTGGCAATCCCTCCCGCCGACACCTCTTCGCCCCACGGCCGCCGGAGGCTGTCCGGAATTCCGGCCCGCCCCGCCACGCCCCAACCTCCCCCTCCATGAAACTCCCCGCACTACGCACCCCCGCGCACCGACAGCTCGCCGCGGCGCTCGCGTGGGCGCTGACCGTCGTCACGCCCGCCTTCAGCCAGACCCAGGCCCCGTCGCCGGCCGCGCCGGCCAAGACGGTAGACGAGATCGTCGTGCTGTCGCCGTTTGTCGTCGATGCCAACGAGGACGCCAGCTACCAGGCCAAGAACACGCTGGCGGGCACGCGCATCCGGACCGACCTGCGGGACGTCGGCTCGGCGATCTCGGTCTTCACGACGAAATTCCTCGAGGACACCAACTCGAACAACATCGAGGATCTTTTCGTTTACGGCACGGCGCTGGAGGTCAACGGCCAGGGCGGCAATTTCCTCGGCCGCGGCGACGGGGTGTTTCTGACCTCGACCGACATCAACCAGCCCACCAACAGCACGCGCATTCGCGGGCTCGACGGCGCCGACAACACCCGGAACTTCTTTCTCTCCTCGATCCCGCTGGACTCCTACAACGTGGGCCGGGTCGACGTGCAGCGCGGACCGAATTCGATCCTCTTTGGCATCGGCAGTCCCGCCGGCATCTACAACTCCAGCCTGAACACGGCGGGCTTCAAGGACCAGGGTTCGCTCCGGAACACGTTCGGCAGCTTTGGCACGATTAGGACGAGCCTCGACCTGAACAAGGTGATCATTCCCAAACAGCTCGCCCTTCGCGTCGACGCGCTCGACGACTCGACGAAGTATCGCGAGGACCCGGCCTTCAAGCGCAGCAAGCGGCTGTACGGCACGGTGAAATGGGATCCGGCGTTCCTGAACCGCGGCTCCAGCCACACCTCGCTGACCGCCAATTTCGAGACCGGCCGGGTCGACGGCAACTCCCCGCGCACCACGCCGCCGGGTGACAGCATCACCGCGTGGTTCTCGGACCCCGCGTTCAACGACCCGGCCAACCCGGGCCAGCGGCTGACTTACGACATCTACCCGCCGGTGACGACGGGCACGGCCGGGCCGAATCCCTGGCTCGGCATCCCGGGCAACCGCGTCTTCGGCGGCATCGTGACCGAGTATGTCGACGGCAAGCCGGTGCTGAACTTCACGGGCTCGGTCAAGTCGTGGCCGCTGGCCGGCTCGGTGCCGTACCCGTACAGCTCCGGCAACCCGGTGCGCGGCATCGTCGACTTCGCCGCCTACAAGTCGAACTCGCCCCTGGTCACGGAGACCGACCGGGCCGCGCGCAAGCTCGGCGCCTGGAAGAGCAAGTCGCTGACCGACGCGTCCGTGTTCGACTTCTACAACCACCTGCTCGACGGCACGAACAAGTCGGAATACAACCATTTCCACGCCTCGAACGTGACGTTGTCCCAGACCTTCTTCGACAACCGCCTCGGCTTCGAGCTCGCCTACGACCGGCAGGACGTGCGCAACGGCAACCTGAACCTGATCGGCCAGGACGCCGCAAACATCACGATCGACATCTCCAAGACCCTGCCCGACGGCACGCCCAACCCCAATGCCGGCCGGCCCATGGTCATCGGCAACGGCGGCAACGGTGGCCTCGGTAACTACCGGGTGGGTCACGTCGAGTCCCGCCGCGCCCAAGCCTTCGGCGAGTTCAACTTCGCCGACCATTTCGGCCGCGAATCCTGGCTCACCCGCATCTTCGGCCGCAACACCTTCACCGGGCTGCTCGCCGACCAGAAGGCCGACTCGGATACGCGGCGCTGGATCCGCTGGCACCTGGACCAGTCCTTCGCCCCCAACGCCTCCAACTCCGTCGGCACCGCGAGCAAGGACAACAACCTCTACATCTACCTTGGGAATTCGCTGCAGGGCCGGAGCTCCGCCGCGGGCGTCTATCTCGAGGGCGTGCCGGGCACGCTCACGCCCTACGCGGGCAGCAGCGTCAACGTCTACAACAACCAGACGCACACTTTCGTGCCGCTGCCGCTCACGCTGCTCAACAACGATGGCGTGACCGACGACGCCGCCCGCGAATACACCGCGGCCACCAAGGTTCATGACGAGGTGAAGTCGCGCGCCTTCGTCTGGCAGGGCTACTGGCTGAACGACACGGTCGTGCCCATGATCGGCATCCGGCACGACGCCAACAGCAACCGTTTCGTCAAAGCTCCGCAGGGTTCCAGCAACGCGGTCTATGGCCTCGATACCGCCGACTACCAGCTGCCGGCTACGGCCGCCGACCTGACCTCGCGCAAGGGCATCTCGAGCACCACGGCCGATTCGCGCACGTACAGCGTCGTGGTGCACTCGCCCCAATGGCTGCGCAAGCACCTGCCATTCGACCTCGACATCAGCCCCTACTACAACCGCTCGGAAAACATCCAGGCCCAGCCCGGCCGCGTGGACGTGATCGGCAACTCGATTCCCAACCCGCAGGGCACCACCCGCGAATACGGCGTGAGAGTGACCGCCTTCGACGAGAGGATTTCGGTCCGCTGGGGCCATTACGAGACCAAGGCGATCAACATCAGCGCCCCGGCGATCGGCGGCTCGCAGTTCGAGATCGGCCACGCGGAGGGCTTCGGCCAGGCGGCCATGCACGACTACCGCGACAATCCCGGGGCCGGCCAGTTCTCCGGCAAGATCTACGGCACCACCTCCGACGGACACAAGCTGACCTGGCGGCCGGACGGGCCGTTGAAGCAGGTCGGCACCACCTACACCTATACGCAGCAGGAGATCGACACCACCTGGGCGAAGGAGAAGGCCTCGATCGACGCCTGGGTCGCCAACGCCGTGCCGCAGTCCTTCCAGGACATCTGGGGCCTGTCGCTCTATTCCGACGCCGCCTACGCGGCCGCGTTCGCCGCCCATCCCACGCAGCCGCCCGGCGGCATCTACAGCAACAACCCGGGGGTGACCGTCACCCAGGACCAGGTGTCCAAGGGCGACGAGTTCGAGCTCACCGCCACGCCGATCCGCGGCCTCGACGTCAGCATCACCGCCTCGAAGGTCAGCGCCTACCGCGCCAACCTCGCGCCCAGCTTCGTGCAGTGGGCCACCGCGCGCTGGCAGGTCTTTCAGGGACCCGCGGGCGACATGCGTGTGAGCGCCGAGAACGACGGCGAGGGCAACAGCACCGACTATCCGGGCCAGAACGGTGATACCGTGCGCAACCTCTACAAGAACGTCATGGCGAACATCCTCTTCCAGCAGCGCAGCGAGGGGTTGAACGTGCCCGAGCTGAAGCCGTGGCATTTCTCGGCGGTTGCGAACTATGCCTTCCGGACGGGCAAGCTGGAGGGGGCGAACCTCGGTGGCGCCTTCCGTTGGTCCGATCGCAGCGTCACTGGCTACCCGGTCAAGATGGAGGCCGACGGCGTGAACGCCTACTTCGACGTCACCCATCCGTACAAGGGCAGCAGCGAGAGCGTCGTCGACCTCTGGGCCGGTTACAAATGGAAGACGAAGGGTCACTACCGCTGGAAGACCCAGCTCAACATCCGGAACGCCTTCGCGACGAAGAAACTCATCCCCGTCACCGTGCAGCCCGACGGTACGCCCGCCGGCTACCGCATCCCGGAGCCGCGCACCATCGCCATCACGAACACGCTCGAATTCTGATCTCGTTCAGGGGTGCGGTCCGGCCGGGCGGGTTCGCCGGCCGGACCGCCAGGGCGGCGGCTCGCGGCGCGAAGCGCTTCGCGGTGGCACGTGCAGGTCATCGCGCGTTGGGTTGCGCGAAGGAATTCGGTAGCGACTGGACCGGCGGTCCATGACCGTCGCCGTTTTGCCCCCGCCTCCATCTGCAGGACCGTCGCTCGCCGCCATGCCGGATTCTCGCGCGCACGGAGCGCGCGGTCGGGCCCGTTGTCCCCGGCGGCCCGTTGAGGAAAGGCGCTTGGGGGCAAGCGCCCTTGGCGATTCGAAACCGGCCTGCCGTCAAGCGGCCGCCCAACGGGAGCGGAATGCCTGAACACAGCCCGCGGGGTGAGGGCACCTCGCCTCCAGCAACCGAACGACGGCGGAAGCGAGGCCGTCGCGAGCAACGACCCGACGGGATTCCAGAGGCGGACCCGCGGGGCCGCGCCTAAAATCTGCCGAATGGGTTGGCCGGCGAACCGATTGCCCGCGCGCGCCGCCGCCGGCGGCGAAAGACATCGCGTCCGGGCGCGCGTGATTCTAGAATGCCAAAACCAGCCACTCGTTGCCCGACTCCCCATCTGCCATGCAAAAGACAAAAAAATCCGTCGCCAAGCGCTTCAAGCTCACGGCCACGGGCAAGCTCATGCGCCGCACCCCTGGCTTCCGCCACCTGCTGGCGAACAAGAGCACGAAATCCAAACGCCGGGCCACGCGGGACAAACTCGTCGCGCCGGGTCACGCCGCGCCGCTCAAACGGTGCCTCCCTTTCGGACTTTGATAACACCATGAGAGACGAATATCTTTTAGCCGCCAAGAAAGTCATCCCGGATCCCTACATCCTGGTCAACGTCGTGTCGCTCCGCGTGAAGCAGCTTCGCCGGGGCAGCCGGCCGCTCGTCGAATCCCTGGAAAAACTTGCGCCCGAGGACATCGCCCTGCGCGAAATCACCGAGGGCAAGATCAGCTTCGCGATCGACACCAAGGAAGTGGTGGTCCGGCCCAAGGGATTCACCGCCAGCCGCGGAGCCCAGCCGCAGCCGCGGACGTTTCCCGCGGCCAAGGCCGCGGCGATCGTCTGAGTCGACGACGCACGGACACAGCTGTAGCGGCGGTCGCCGTTTGGCCCGCCTCCATCGGTGGGGCCGGCGCTTGCCGCCGGGCCGGATCGTCGCGCGGAGGCCTGCCGTCAAGCGGCAGCCCTACAGAATCGGAATGCCGGAATGCCACCCGCGGGGTGAGTGCACCCCGCCTCCATCGGTGGGGCCGGAGCTCGCCGCCGGGCCGGATCGTCGCGCGGAGGCCTGCCGTCAAGCGGCAGCCCTACGGGATCGGAATGCCGGAATGCCACCCGCGGGGTGAGGGCACCCCGCCTCCATCGGTGGGGCCGGAGCTCGCCGCCGGGCCGTAATCGCGGCCCGGCTGGAATCCGGCCGCAAAAAAAGCGAGGCCGTGAGGCCTCGCTTTGAAAGGATGCGCTGGATCGCTCAGTAGCGCGTGCGCGCGCCGTACGGCTTGCGGTCGGGACCGAAGTTGCGACCGCCGCCACCGCCGCCGCCGCCCATCGATTCCTTGGGCTTGGCTTCGTTGACCGTCAGGGCGCGACCGTCGAGCTCGGTGCCGTTCATCTTGGCGATGGCGGCCTGGCTCTCCTCGGGCGTGCTGAACGTCACGAAGGCGAAGCCGCGCGGGCGGCCGGTCTCGCGATCGGTGGCGACGAAGACGTCGGTCAGCGTGCCGAAGGCGCCGAAAGCTTCGCGGAGGGCCGCTTCGCTGGTGTTGAAGGAGAGATTTCCAACGTAGAGTTTGGAATTCATAGTGAGTTTGAATCGTAGGCTTCGTGGCTTGTCAGAGAGTTCCCGGTAATCGGGTTTCGAATCATCATCTGAACTAAAAGCTCACCTGAAGACCCACCTGTCACTAACATCTGAACGTCGGATACGACTTCGTGAAGGTCTGTCATTCCCCGGGATTAGCAAGCGCTATCGCGCAAGAACTGCGGAGCGCGGATGGCGGATTGCTGGAAGCCGGGGCGCCAAGCTGAGAGCTGACTGGAGGAGCGGCTTTACGCCGCGATGTTTCCGGTAGGTCGGGCTTTACGCCCGACGCGGACCGTGGGGCGTAAAGCCCGACCGCATCCGCCCGCTGCTTACCCCTGGCCCCCTGCCACTCCCTTCCCGCCCCGATACACAAACCGCCAGAACCAGGTCGCGCCGGCGGCGCCGAGGACGGCGGCGGTGATGAAATTCGCGGCGGGACTGATCGACCACAACCACGCGCCGAGCAACGAGCCCGCTGTCACCACGCAATCGCGAATCAGGTAGTAGGCCCCGTACGTCCGCGACCGCAGCGCGGGCCGCGCCTGCCCGATGATGAGCGCCTTGCGCGCGGGCTCGCCAAACTCCTTCAAGCCGCGCACGGCGAAGGCCACCGCCAGCCAGGTGAAGTCGTGCGCCCACAGCAGGCTGAGGGGAAACAGCGTGAAGAATCCGAACGTCACGAGCACGAAGGGCCGCTGGCCGTATTTGTCCGCCCAGTGGGCGACGGGGATGTAGCAGATCGTCGCCGTGGCCATTTCGATGGCGACCAGCCAGCTGTATTGCTCGGGGTTGAGGCCGCCGCGATCCATCGCCCAGAGGATGACGAACGCATACGGCAGGCGTTCGCAGAACCGGATGAGAATGTCGCTGACGAGCAGCTCGCGCAGCGTGGGGGAAAAGGTGCGCACGACGCCGAGAAAGCCCGCGGTCGCGGCGTCGCCGTCCGTGCGATGGCCCCCGCGCTCGCCGCCGCGACCGGCCGGCTCGGCCATGAACCACTGCACGACCATGGTGACCAGGTTGAGCGCGATGCAGAGCGCAAGGGCGTAGCGCACGCCCTGCCGCCAGCCGAAGTGGAAGAGCAGCCAGCCGCCGATGAGCGGGCCCACGGCTTGCGGCACCCGCCGCACCATCGATTGCACGCCAATGCCCATGGTGTGACGCGTCCGGTCGAGCGCGGTCGCCACGACGGTGAAAGTGGCGGGCAGCGACATCCCGCTCCAGGCGAGGAACAGGAACGAGCCGGCCAGCAGCGCGAGCCAGTGCGACCAGACCAGCACGAGGAGGTAGCCGGCCAGCGAAAGGGCGCTGAAGGCAAGCAGGGCGCGGCGCTGGCCCCAGCGATCGGCCAGCCACCCGCCGGGATACGCGTAGACGGCGCCGAGGAAGGTCTGCAGCGCATCGAACAATCCAATCACGAGGATACCGCCGCCGAGGGTTTCGATGTATTTCGGGGCGAACCCGAGCCAGAGCCGCTCCCCCGTGCCGGCCACGACCAGCGCGCCGAGCAGGAGCGCCGGGTTGCGCCGGAGCGCCAGAAAATCGGCGATGGCGCGAAACGCCGTCACGAGCCCGACGCGCCGACCTGCCGCTGGCATTCGGCGTAGAGCGCGTCGTAAACGATGAACTCCCGCGCGAGGATCTGGTGGTCGGTGAGCCCGAGGAGACCGAAGCCGTGGGCGATCCAACGAAGACCTTCGCCGGCGGGGTGAGGGCGGGCCGGCTTCGAGTCCGCCGCGCGCACGATTTCGCCGAGCAGGCCCAAGGCCGGGCTGCGCACCCAATACTCATCGAGCATCACCTCAAACGTGACCCGCTCGCCCCGGTGGTCGAGTTTCGCGCCGGGAGTATCGAACGGAGTCGCGGGCAACCGTTCGGCCGTGCGGAGCACCTCAGCCACGGGCTTGAAGATGAACTCCGCCTCGGGGTCGATGAAGCGTTTGATCAGCCAGGGGCAGGCCACCCGGTCCACTTTGATCCGTTCGCGGGTGATCCATTTCATGGGGAAGCGGGTTCGGCGCGATAGCACCAGACGGCGGCGGGGGTGTCGCCGCGTTTCGGCACCGCGAGATACAAATGGTCGCCGTCGAGGAAACAGGTGCGGGCGCCGGGGGCCGTCGTGACCGCCTCCTCGCGCGCATAGCGGCCGGCCCCACTGGGGGCGAACACGTCGAGATAGCCTTCCCCGCAGGACGCATAAAGGCGCCGCCGGCGTGCATCGAGGAACAGGTCGTCGCAATCCCGATGGAGCTCGAGCTGCGCGACCTCGGCGCCCGACTCGGTATCCAGCACAAGCAGCCGGGCCGGATTCCGGCAGCCGACGAACAACCGATGGTGCGGCTCGTCCAGGGCCATCGGGAAGTTGGCGGCCACCGCACCGGTCGACCACGACGCCACGACCGCGTGCCGGCGGCGGTCGATGACGGCGAGGCGACGGGCGCCCGGGACGTTCACGAACACGCGCGGACCGTTCGTTTCCAGCTGGAAGGACTCGGGGTGCGCCGGCAGCGCGATGTCGGCGACGATTTGGTTCGAGGCCACGTCGATCACCCCGAGCGCGCCATCGCCATGGCCGACATAGAGCCGCCCGGTCGCCGGGTCGCCCCGGAGATTGTCCGCGTCGTCGTCGAACTTGACCGTCGCCACCGGGGCGAGGGTCTTGCCGTCGAAGACGCGCACGGCGCCATCGCGTCCATTGGCGACATAGAGCCGGCCGCGGGTGGCGAAGTAACAGAGGCCCTGGGGCTCGGCGAGGCCCCGGATCGACTGCGCGATCGCGCCCGCCTTGAGGTCGATTACCTCGACGGTATCGTTGCCGAGCGCGGCAATGAACAGGCGGTCGCCGGCCGCGTCCGCGGCGAAGTGGTCGATGCGCCCTTCCACGCCGGGCAGCGGAATCGTTCGCTCCCACGTGAGGCTGGCCGCCCCGGCGGTGCCGAAGATCCCGAGCAGGGCGGCCCAGGCGAACCACGAATTCATGACGGCGTCACGGTGCCTGGGTGGAAAGGGCGCGCTTGAGGGCGGCGGCCAGGTCCGCGGCCGGGCCGCGGCCCCAATAATGCAGGAAGAGCATGCGCGGGGTCTCGCCCGTCATGTGGCTGTGAATCGCGACGATGTTGATGCCATCGCCGCGCAGGGACTTGAGCACCGCCTGCAGCTCGGTCTCCTTGACCGCGAAATCGCCGTCGACGACGGCATTGTCGTCGGCACCGGCAAAGGCGGCCCAGGTGTTGACGCCCAGGTCGGCGCCCGCCGCGCAGCCGCACTCCATCGTCACCTGGCGGCCGAACACGAACTTGACCATCCCGGAATTGCGCTGCGCCTTCGCGGCCAGGGCGGCCTCGAGGGGCCCGGCGCTGATCGTACTCTGGTCCGGGAGTCCCTCGGCGCTGAAGGCGCTCCCCGGCGCGGGATGGGCGGCCCGCACGCGGGCGACCGTCGCGAAGGCGGCCTTCACCCCGCCGGCCAGGGCGTCGATCGTGCCTTCGCCGCCCAGGTGCATGAAGTAGACGTGCGGCTGGTCGAAGAAGAAATGGTTGTGCAGCGCCGTGACCTCCACGCCCTGCGCCAGGAGCGCGCTCAGCACCGGATTCACCTCATCTTCGAAAAGCACCAGGTCGCCCATCACCATGGCCGGCGCCTTGGCGCCCGCCTTGAACGCCGCCCAGCTCGTCAGGCCCATGAAGGGCGGCATGGTCCAGCCCTCGACCTTGATGGCGACGTCCCGGCGGGGCGACGCGACCTTGAAGACGCCCTCGCGTTCGTTGAACGAGCCCTTGAGCCCGGTGAGCGCCTCGATCCGGGCGGTATCGAGACCGGCGCCCGCGGCGCGGACGGATCCCAGCGGGGAGAGGCCGGCGGCCAGGACGGCCGCGAAAAAAGCGCGGATTAACGGTGACATGGCAGAGGGACTGATACACATGTTACAACCGATATCAATCTAACATGAAGACGACCCGATGGCTGCTCCTCCTCTATGCCCTGCCGGCCGGACACGGCTCGTTGCGCGTGGGACTGTGGCGGAATCTGCGGAAACTCGGGGCGCTGCCGCTGAAGACCTCGGCGTATCTCCTGCCGGATCGCCCGGCCCAGCACGAGAGTTTCCAATGGCTGGCGCAGCAACTCCGGGACGGCGGCGGCGAGGCCACGCTCATCCGGACGGAGGAGATCGAGGGCCTGACGGCGGCGGAAATCAAGGCGCTCTTCAACCAGGCGCGGGCCGCCGACTACGCCGCGCTGAATCGCGAGCTCACGGCGCTGCTGCGGCGCCACCAGCGAAAACCCGCCGCCGGGCAGGCGGCCCCGGCGGAGAAGCTGCGGGCCCGCTTCGCGGAGATCCAGAAGATCGACTTCTTCGACGCCCCGGCGAAACACGACACGCTCGTGTTGTGGCGGAAACTGGATCGCCTCAGCGGACCGGCGCATGCCCCGGCGCCGCGGGTGCGCCGGGCCGATTATCAGGGGCGCACGTGGCTGACGCGTCCGCGGCCGGAGGTGGACCGGGTCGCCTCCGCGTGGCTCATCAAGACCTTCATCGACCCGAGGGCGAAGTTCGTGTTCGCCGCCAAACCCGGCGCCGGGCCGGCGGCGATCCCCTACGACATGCTGGAGGGCGAGTTCACCCACCAAGGCGACGACTGCACGTTTGAAACGCTGCTGAAGCGGTTCGGCCTGGCGGACAGGACGCTCCAGCGCCTGGCCGAGATGGTCCACCACGCCGACCTGGAGGACGGCAAGTTTCCCGCGGCGGAGGCGGAAGGATTGCACCAGGTGTTTCGCGGCCTCGCGCGCCTCGGCTGGTCCGACGAGAGGATTTTGGCGCACGGTTTCACCTGCTTCGACGCGCTCTACGCCGCGGTCAAGGCCTCGTGAGCGGCGTGGCTCTGCGCCGAACGCCCGATCTTTTCCCGCGGGGTGGGGGCACCCCGCCTCCAGCATATATGTAGGGCCGGCGCTCGCCGCCGGGCCGGATGGCGCGGAAGGCCTGCCGTCAAGCGGCAGCCCTACAGGATCGCTGCATCGCCCGGCTACTTGACCGTAAGGTAGCGCGCGCATGGCGGCGGCGGGGCAGGGGAACAGAATGGCGCCGAAGCGACCGGTCGTGCGCCGCTCGCTCCGGATCACCCCATGAAACTACCGCGTTGCGCATTCGTTACGATTGGCCTGTTGGCGTCCGTCCTCGCGCTGCGGGCCGCGCCCGCCGCGAGTGAACTGCGCGTGCTGGACTATGCCGGCATGCGCGGCGCGAACTACTGCCCGGCCGGCGGGCATCACGTCGAGCACTGGCGCAACTACGACCCGAAGGAAAACGAGCGCGACCTGGATTACGCGCGGAAGATCGGCCTCAACCAGGTGCGCGTGTTCCTGACGCGCTCGGTCTGGCTGGAGGACAAGGCGAAGTTTCGCCGCGACCTGCTCCACCTCGCGCGCGCCTGCCAGGCCCGGGGCATCGGCCTGATGCCGGTCGTACTCTACAAGGCGGAGATGATCCACGAGGCCGCGCCCTATCCGCTGACGCGGGAGTGGGCGCAGGACCTGATCGACACGATCGGCCGCGAGCCGGCGCTGGCCTGCTGGGACGTGTTCAACGAGCCCGATTATCCGCCGAAGAATCCGGACCGCGCCGCGGTCATGGCCTACGCGCGGACCGTCGCGCAGATCTTCCGCGAACTCGACCACGGGCAGCCGCGGGCGCCGGTCACGATCGGCTACGCCTTCGAGAAGCCCATGGAGGAAAACGCGGCGGCGGTGGACGTGCTGTCGTTCCATGACTACAGCCCGACGCGGGCGGAGATCGGCGCGAACATCGCGGCGGCGCAGGCCTTCGCGCAAGGCGTCGGCAAGCCGGTCATCAACACCGAGATCGGCTGCACCGGCCGCGCCAACCCGTACGACGTGGCCATCCAGGAGTTTTCCGAAGCGCACATGGGCTTCTACATCTGGGAGCTGATGATCACGAAATACTGGGGCGACGTGCACGGCGTGTTTTATCCCGACGGCACCGTGCGCGATCCGTCGATCGCGGCGGCGATGCTCGGGCTCTTCCGCAACCGCGGCGCCAACGCCGTCGCGGAATTCCCCGACCGCGAGGGCTGGGTCACCCGCACGTTGACGGCGGGCCGGCAATGGCTGGCGGCCGCGGACGCGCCCTATGGCGACGGCCTGCGGCAAGCGGAAATCGCCGCGAACATCCTCGAGGCCAACCAGCTCGTTGCGATGCACGACCCGCCGTCGCGGCGCGTGCTGCGGCTGCGCGAGGCAGCGGCGGAGGATCCCGCCGCGTTGCGGAAACTGCTCGGGGAGTTGCTCGACCAGCTCGCGCCTTACCAGAAGCCCGCGAGCGACAAGTCGTAGTTGGTCGGGCCCGCCTCCATCGGTAGGGCCGGCGCTTGCCGCCGGGCCGGATCGTCGCGGAAGGCCTGCCGTCAAGCGGCAGCCCTACAGGAGCGGAAAGGCGGCATGCAAACCCGCGGGGTGAGGGCACCCCGCCTCCATTGCGCAAAAGGGAGATGGTGCTCAGCGCTTCAGCGCGCCCACGTGGCGGTAGGTGTTGACGAGCACGCCCGTGGACGTGGCCTTCGAGCCGACGAAGGCGAGCTCGCGCGCGGCGACGCTTTCCGACAGCAGACGTTTGCCGCGACCGAGCAGCACCGGGTAGATGAGCAGCACCAGCTCGTCGACCAGGCCCTGGTCGAGCAGGACGGAAGTCAGCGTGGAACTGCCCCACGCGATCACGTCCGGGCCCTTCGTCGCCTTGAGGGCGCGCACACCCGCGACTAGGTCCGGGCCCAGGCCCTTGGCCGGGCCCCAGCCGAGGCTGTCCGGCCGGTGGGTGGCGACGTATTTGGTGGCGGCGTTCAGCCGGTCGGCCATGGGGCTGCGACCGGCCTTCGGCCAGTAGGCGGACCAGAGATCGTAGGTATGGCGGCCCAGCAGCAGGTCGAAGCCGGGGCCCTGCGTCTCGAGGACCGCGGCCAGCCCGGTCGGGGAGCGATAGGGTGTCGTCCATGCGCCGTACGCAAAGCCGTCCTCATGCTCGATCACGCCATCGAGCGAGATGTGTTCGAAGATCCTTATTTTTCTCATGGTCAGTTTTCTCCGGACTGAAGGGTTTGGTTTGGCGTTCTTACCAATTCAACGAATGAAGGCGATCGTTTCGGACAGCTCCGCCGCAGGGAAGGGTGGACGGGACGGCCGGCGTCCGGGCCGATCTGAAACCGGCCTGCAGTCAAGCGGCCGCCCTACAGGATCGGAATGGCGTTCAGCCGCGGGGCCCGCTGGGAGCCGACGGCTGAAAGCTGCACCGGATGGGGTCTGGTTTTTCTCCGATTGGGGTGTTTATCCGGCCGGGAGTTTCGGCGCCACGGAACTGCCTGGTCCGATCAAATCTCTATTGGACGGGTGATTTCAGCTCAACCATAACGGAGGGCGGTGAAGCGCCCTACCTATGGATACCACGGCTCCTGACGATTCACCGGTTGCTTCGAGCCCGGCGGAGAATTTGCTGCGGCGCATGCTGGATGCGGCGGGCGACGGCCTGCTCGTCATCGGACCCGGCGGCCGTCCGGCCGAATGCAACGCGCGCTTCCAGGAACTCAGCCACTGGCCCGCCGACTGGCCGACCCGGCCCGCGGACGAACTCTGGGGCCTGTTTTCCGCCCGTGCCCAGCCATCCGACTCGCTCCTGTCCGCCCTGCGCGACTCATCGCCCGGCGCGGCAACCACCGGCTCCTTCACGTTGCGCGACCGGGACGGGCAGGAATGGGAATGCGGGAGCCAGCCCTGCCGGCTCGACGACGGCACGATCGGCCGCCTCTGGCGTTTCCGGGACCTCACCGCCTTCCAGGGCGACACGCGCCTGGAACAGGAGCGGGAATGGTTTCGCGTCACGCTGGCCAGCATCGGCGACGCGGTCATCACGACCGACACCGACGCGAAGGTCACCTTCCTCAATCCGGTGGCCGAGAAGATGACCGGGTGGACCAACGCCGAGGCCCGGGGCCAGCCCCTGGCGACGGTCTTCCGGATCGTCAACGAACTGACCCGCGCCGAAGCCGCGAATCCCGTGGCGCGGGTCCTGCGCGACGGGGTCATCGTCGGCCTGGCGAATCACACCACGCTCATCGACCGACAGGGACGGGATACCGCCATCGAGGATAGCGCCGCACCCATTCGCGACGCCCAGGGCCGGGTGGTGGGCGCCGTGATGGTGTTTCATGACGTCGACGCCCGCCGCCGGGCGGAGCGGGCGCTCGCGCGCAACGAGAAACTGCTGGCCGACTTTTTTGCCAACGCGCCGGTCGGGCTCAACTGGATCGGCGAGGACGGCCGGATCCTACGGGCCAACCGGGCCGAGCTCGCCATCGTGGGCTACCCGGAAAAGGAATATGTCGGCCGGCGCTGGGCGGAATTCCACGTCGAGCCTGGCCGGGCGGTCGCGCTCTTCGAAGTCCTGAAGACCGGCGGCACCGTCGAGGACAGCGCCGCGAGCCTGCGCGCCCGCGACGGCTCCATCCGCGAGGTCCTGATCTCGGCCAACGCCTTCGTGGAAAACGGCCGCTTTGTCCACGCGCGGTGTTTCACGCGCGACGTCACCGACCAGAATCGCGCCGAGGCCGCCCGCGCGCACCTGGCCGCGCTCGTCGCCTCGTCCGACGACGCGATCGTCAGCAAGTCGCTCGAAGGCGTCATCCAGTCCTGGAACGAAGGCGCGGAGCGGCTGTTCGGCTACAGCGCGGGCGAAGCCATCGGCCAGCCCATCACGCTGATCATCCCGCCCGGCCGCGAGGAGGAGGAACCCGCGATCCTGGAACGGCTGAAACACGGCGAGCGGGTCGACCATTTTGAGACCGTGCGGCGCCGCAAGGACGGTCGGCTCGTCGACGTCTCGCTCACGATCTCGCCCATCCTGAACGCCGCGGGCGATATTGTCGGCGCGTCGAAGATCGCGCGGGACATCAGCGAGCGTCACCAGGCCGAGCAGGCGCTCCGCGAGGAATACGCCATCATCGACGAATTGAACCGGGTGGCGCGGGCGCTCGCGACCGAGCTGGATCTCGACCGCATCGTCCGGATCATCACCGAGGCCGGGACGCGGGTCAGCCGGGCGCAGTTCGGGGCGTTCCTTTCCAGCCAGCCGGGGGACGGCGGTGAGGCCCACCGCCTCGGCGCGTTGACGGGCCTGGACCGCCCGGCCTTTGACCGCCTGGCGCTGCCGCAGCGCCCGGCGCTCATCCAGCCGACGTTTCGCGGCGAAGGGGTGATCCGCTTGGCCGATGTACGGCGGGACCCGCGGTTCGAACGCCCCGAGCCCGCATCGACCCCGCCCGCAGGCGGACCGCTGGCGAGCTACCTGGCGGTGCCGGTCTTCGGCCGCGCGGGCGAAGTGCTCGGCGGGCTTTTCTTCGGGCACGCCGCCGCGGGTGTCTTCACCGAACGGGACGAGAAGATCGTCGAAGGCGTGGCGGCGCAGGCGTCGGCGGCGCTCAACACCGCGCGCCTCTACGAAGCCGAAAAGCGGGCGCGGGCCTCCGCGGAGAGCTCGAACGAGGCGAAGGATCATTTCATCGCGGCCCTGAGCCATGAATTGCGCACGCCGCTCACCCCCGCCCTGGCGATCCTGACCAGCCTCCGCGACGATGCGGCCCTCCCGGCGCCGGTGCTCGAGGATCTCGAGACGGTCCGGCGCAACGTGCTCCTGGAGGCGCGGCTGATCGACGACCTGCTCGACTTGACCCGGATCTCGCGCGGCAAGCTCAGCCTGGAGGAGGAACTGATCGTCGTGGATGACTTGATCGAGACCGCGGCGAACATCTGCCGGCCCGACCTGGAAGGGCGCGAACTCAAGCTCGTGCGCGAGCTGCGCGCCTCCACGGCCACCATCCGGGGCGACCGGGCTCGCCTGACCCAGGTGCTGTGGAACCTGCTCAAGAACGCGATCAAGTTCACGCCCGACGGCGGGACCATCACCCTGCGCTCCCGCGTCGCGCCCGCCACGGCGCCGGTCGAGGTCGTCGTCGAAGTGGAAGACACCGGGATTGGCGTCGAGCCGGACTTCCTGCCGCGCATTTTTGCCGCCTTCGACCAGGGCGGGCAGGAAACGACCCGCCGGTTCGGGGGCCTGGGCCTGGGGCTTGCGATCAGCCAGGCGATCGTCCAGGCGCACCGCGGGAAACTCGAGGCGACCAGCGCGGGCCGCAACCGGGGCAGCCGGTTCACCTTGACCCTGCCGCTCGCGTCTCGGGAGGCGCCCGCCGGTTCGCCGGGCGAGGCGCGCAGCGCCACCGATGAGACGACCGCTCGCGGCGAACCGCCCCTGCGCATCCTGCTGGTGGAGGATCACGGCGACACCGCGCGGATCCTGATCCGGCTGGTCAAGGGCTGGGGGCATGAGGTTTTCCATGAAAAGACCGTCGCCGATGCCCTCCGGACCGCCGAGGCCGAGATCGCCGCCGGCGGGCTCGACTTGGTGATCAGCGACCTCGGCCTGCCGGACGGCAGCGGGCTCGAGTTGATGAAGACCTTGTCCGGCCGACACGGGCTCACCGGCATTGCGCTGAGCGGTTACGGCATGGAATCCGATGTGCAAAAGAGCGCCGCCGCCGGCTTCGCCCGGCACCTGACCAAGCCCGTGGACCTGATGCAGCTGCACACGGCGGTGCAGGAATTCGCAGCGGCGCGGAACGAGCCGCGGCGGCAAGCGTAGGGCGGGCTTTGCGCCCGGCCCCGGTGGCGCCCGCGCGGAGTGCGGGCTTCGCGCGGGGGGACGTACGCTAGCGGCCGTTGCCCCCAACGGCTCGTGGAGGAAGGCGCTCGAGGGCACGCGCGCCGACCGAATTGAAACCGGCCTGCCGGCAAGCGGCCGGCCTACAGGATCGGAATGGCGTTGCGCCGCGGGGCCCGGGTCAAAAACGCCTCGCCTGCCGGCGGGGTTCGCGAATGCTGTTCCGACCGTGAATGTCTTTAGCAGCCTTGCGGAAGGCGCCGCTGCCGACCAGGCCACCGTGCTGGCCCGCCTCGAGACCACGCCGGGTGGCGTGTCCTGGGCCGAAGCCGCGCGCCGGCTCCACGAATTCGGCCCGAACGAACTCTCCAGCCAGAAGCCGCCATCCTGGCCGGTCGTCCTGTGGGCGGCGAGCAAGCATCCGTTCAACGGGGTGCTGCTGGCGCTCGGCCTGGTCTCGTACGCGACCGGCGACCTGAAGGCGGCCATCGTCATGGCGGCGATGATCGTGCTGAGCGTCGGCCTCCGCTTCTGGCAGGAGATGAAGTCGCTCGTGCAGGCCGAATCGCTGCGCCGGCTCGTGCGGAACGAGACCACCGTCGTCCGGGCGGGCGCGGCGCCGCTCGAGGCGAAGCGCAACCCGCTCGACGTGCGCGCCGTCGACGTCCCGACGAGCGAGCTGGTGCCGGGGGACGTCGTGCTCTTTTCGGCGGGGGACATGATTCCCGCCGACCTGCGCGTGTTGGAATCGCGGGATCTCTTCGTCACGCAGGCGGCCCTCACCGGCGAGGCCATGCCGGTGGAAAAGTTCGACCCCGAGCGGGCGGCGGCGGCCGGGCGCGGCGACGCGGAGCGGCCGGCGGCCGACGTGCTCGACTCGCCCCACCTGCTGTTCATGGGCACGAGCATCGTCAGCGGGACCGCCCGGGCCGTGGTCCTGGCCACGGGCAACCGCACCTACTTCGGTGCGATGGCCGCGAAGCTGACCGGGACCCGCCCCCTGACGGCCTTCGATCGCGGCGTGCGCAGCGTGAGCTGGCTGTTGATCCGCTTCATGCTCGTGATGGCCCCGACAGTCTTCCTGCTCAACGGCCTGATGAAGCACGACTGGCTCGACGCGCTGCTGTTCGCCGTGGCCGTGGCCGTCGGCCTGACGCCCGAAATGCTGCCGATGATCGTGAATGCCAACCTCGCCCGCGGCGCCATCGCCCTCGCGCGCCAGAAGACGATCGTGAAGCGACTGCACGCCATCCAGAACTTCGGCGCGATGGATGTGCTGTGCACGGACAAGACCGGCACGCTCACCCAGGACAAGGTCGTGCTGATCCGCCACGTCGACCGGCACGGGAGCGACAGCAAGCGCGTGCTCGAGCACGCGTATCTCAACAGCCTGTTCCAGACCGGGCTCAAGAACCTGCTCGACCGGGCCGTGGTCGACCGGGCGCAGGAACTCGGGCTGCGCGACGAGGCGAAACTCTGGCACAAGCTCGACGAGCTGCCGTTCGATTTCGTGCGGCGGCGCATGTCGGTCGTCCTGTTCCGCACGCGCGACGAGCCCATCCTGTTCTGCAAGGGGGCCGTCGAGGAGATGCTCGACATCTGCGCGAGCGTGGAGGAGGACGGGCAGGTCCGCCGCCTCAGCCCGGAGGCGCGGCAACAGCTCAAGGGCGTCCGCGACCAGCTGAACGAAGACGGGCTGCGCGTCATCGCGGTCGGTTACCGCCCGCTGCCGCCGCGGACCCGGATCACGGTGCGGGACGAGACCGACCTGGTGTTCTCCGGGTTCGTGGCGTTCCTCGACCCGCCGAAGGAATCGACCGCCGAGGCGCTGCGCCTGCTCGCCGCGCATGGAATCACGGTGAAGATCCTCACCGGCGACAACGCCATCGTCGCGCGCAAGATCTGCCGCACTGTCGGGCTGGCGGTGGAGCACATCGCGACCGGCGCCGAGGTCGAGGCACTGGACGACGCCGGGCTCGGGGCGCTGGCCGGGCGCACGACGATCTTCGCCAAGCTCTCGCCGCTGCAGAAGGCGCGCGTGGTGCGCGTCCTGAAGGCGGCCGGGCATACGGTCGGCTTCATGGGGGACGGCATCAACGATGCCTCGGCCCTGCGCGAGGCGGACGTCGGCATCTCGGTCGACACCGCGGTGGATGTCGCCAAGGAGGCCGCCGACATCATCCTGCTGGAAAAAAGCCTGCTCGTGCTCGAGCGCGGCGTGATCGAGGGCCGGCGCACGTTCGGGAACGTCATCAAGTACGTGAAGATGACCGCGAGCTCCAATTTCGGGAACGTGTTCAGCGTCCTCGTCGCGAGCGCGTTCCTGCCGTTCCTCCCGATGCTGGCCGTCCAGCTGCTCGTGCAGAACCTCCTCTACGACCTGTCGCAGATCGCCATTCCCTGGGACCGGATGGACGAGGATTTCCTCCGCGTGCCGCGCCAGTGGGAGGCGGCGTCCATCGCGACGTTCATGGTTTGGATCGGCCCCATCAGCTCGATCTTCGACATCGTGACCTTCGCCGTGATGTGGCGGGTCTTCGGGGCGAACACGGCGGCGCAGCAGTCCCTGTTCCAGTCGGGCTGGTTCATCGTGGGGTTGCTCACGCAGACCCTGATCGTGCACATGATCCGCACGGAGAAGGTGCCGTTTGTCCAGAGCACGGCGGCGCCGGTGGTCCTGGTCACGACGGCGGTCGTGATGCTGCTCGGCGTCGCGCTGCCGTTCTCGCCGGTGGCGTCGTCGCTCCACCTGCAGCCGCTGCCGGCCGGTTATTTCATCTACCTGCCCCTCGTGCTGCTCGCCTACTGCCTGCTGACCCAGGTGGTGAAGACCATCTACATCCGGCGCTACAAGTCCTGGCTGTGACGGCGGGCGGTCGCCGCCGCGCGCGACGCGATCCCGCGGCGAAGAAGCGCGAGCGTCGCCAGGGCGGCGAAGAACCAGGGACTCACGGCGCCGCCGCCACCGCCACCCGACGAGCTGCCGCCAGTCGTGCCGGAGCCGACGGGGGTCGAGGGACTGCCTGACGGGGTCGGCGCCGGAGGAGTCGGGGCCGGCATTTCGGGTGCGGCGGCCGCGACGACAAACAAAGTCACGCTTTGGGCCGGCACGGTGGTGGAGAGGGCATGATTGGCGACCGCGACGTCGCCCAGCTGGGCGATCGACTTCTGGGTCTCCGCGTTTATTTGCCAGGCTTCGGCGGCGGTCCCGGGGTTGAAGTTGGCGAGGTTCACTGTGACCGGCGTGCTGCCCGGCTGCTTGTTGATCACCATGACCGTGAGCGCGCCGTCGGCGCGCACGGCGGCGAAGGCGGAGAGATTGTCGGGATTCGCGACCGTGGCCGCGACGCTGGTCTCGCCGAACGTGGAGTTCTTACCGTCATAGTTGCGATAGATCACGCTCGCGAGGTGCGTCACGTGGTAGACGGTCGGCGAGCTGTCCCATTGCTTCGCGACCGTCCAGCGCGTGGCGAGGTCGACGCCTTCGCGCCCGTAGATGCCGAGCACGTCGGCCTGGGTGGTCGCGCCGTTCAGGTGGGCCTCATCGCCCCAGTTGTATTCGGTAATGCCGAGCAGGAGGCCGGGGCAGTATTGGTTGATCCAGGCCTTCATCGTCGGGATCCAGTTCACCGTGCGGCCGCTGCGGCCGGCGACCCCGACGTCGCCGAACCAGAACGGGTCCGGGAAAGTCGGATCCCAGAGGATGCGCGTCTGGCGATTCCGCTGGGCCTGGGTGGCGGCCTCATCGTTGTCGCCGGGACCGTCATTGTAGCCGTGCACCGTCAGCACGTCGATGAGCTGGACGCCATGTTGCTGCTTGTAGGCCTGCACCTGCTGCAGCAGCCACGGATAGAAATAAACCTGGTGGTGGAGGTTGTAGTCGGAGTTGGCCGGATCGGTGCCCTTCGCCTGGTCGAGTCCGCTGTAATACATGGCCCACCAGGAGTATTCCTCGCCGGCGCAAATCCGCGCGGTCGGATCCGCGGCGCGGATGGCGGTCGCGTAGGCGACGATCTTGGCGAAGATCTCGTCGTACGTCACCGGGTCGGGGTGGACGTCGCGATGGGTGGCGCGCCACACCGAGTACTCATTGTCGAGAATGTAGTACTTGATGCCGGTGGCGGACGTGGCCGGCCCGTATTTGCCGACGAGGTGCCGGACCCACTCCTGCTGGAGCGCCGGGCTGTTCGGCGCGCTGGTGTCGGCGGGATCGTTGCCCGTGATGTCCTTGCCGGTGGCGGCGTTGATGCCGTTGCCGGCGTCGGCGTTCCACGGGTCGGTCTTCTGCTGGGCGCCGTATTTCTTGACCGAGAATCCGGCCAGCGTGCTGCGTCCGGGGCCGAGATTGGCGAGGTGATCGAGCAGCGGAATCGTCAGCATGGGCTCCGCTCCTTTCGGCGCGGCGTGGGTCTTGTCGATGAAAGCATCCGTGGACGCCGACGGGGTGCCGCTGCTGTCGGGATAGGTTTCGAAATACCAATCCGCGCCGGAGGCATGCGCGTCGAGCTGCCAGTTGTAGCGGGAGGTCGCATTGCCGCCGGAACGGTTGAGCGGCGCGTTCAGCGCGGCCAGGTCCGCGGTCTCGCCGTAGTTGACGCCATAGATGTTGGGATTGATCGGATGCCGGTTGGCCGCGGCGTCGACATTGACCGTGGTGGCTGGGTAATCGGCGCAGCCCGTGACGGCGCTGACGAGCGCGAGCAGGACGCCGGCGGCAAACCGCCGGCGGCCGAAGCGGGCGACGGCTGCAGGGCGTGGTGACGCGGCGGGGGAGGGGTACATGGCGGTGCGGCGGGCGCGAAGTTCGGGTGCTGCCGCGGAGATCCAGCACAGTCGAATGGCCGGCCGGGAGCCAGCGATTCGTGGCCGGGTGTTGTCCCCAAAACACGGGACAGTGGGCGGTGAGCAGCGCGGTAAACGGAGGACGGACGGCCATCGCGACCAAGCTCGCGCCCATACGCGAGGCGGACGGCGAGCGTCCCGGCGGGCCGAAACGGCCCTGGCGGGCCTGTCCCCTGTTTTCGCGACAGGCGCCCGAGGCGAACCTTTGCTAGTCTCGGCGTGCTCGTGCCGCGAGGCGCGAGCGCACCCACCCCAAGCCGACCCCTCAATGGCCGACATCCTTCGCCCCGTGTCAGTCGCGAACTCCGCGCTGCGCATTTCCACCCCGGGATCCCGGGACCTGCCGCGCGACTCTGCGCGCCGCGGCGGCCGGGCGAGGATCGTGGCGCTCGGGGCCTTGTGCCTGGTCGCAGCCGGCCTGGCGCGCCCGGCCGAGGGCGGCGCACCGTCCGCCGCCGCGGCCGGCGAGACGAACCGCATCGTGGCGGCCGACGTGCTCGCGACCGCCGGCCCGCTGAACCGGATGTACAACTTCTGCGTCGGGGCGGGCCGGGCCAACGAGGGCCTGCGCGCCGACTGGCAGCGGCAGCTCCGCCGCGTGCACGCGGAGTGCGGGTTCCGCTACATCCGGTTTCACGGTCTCTTCGACGATGACATGGGTGTTTACCAGGAGGATCGCCGCGGGCGCCCGGTCTACAACTGGCAGTACGTCGACGAGCTCTTCGACTTCCTGACCGGCATCGGCATGAAGCCCTTCGTCGAGCTCGGCTTCATGCCCACCGCGCTGGCGAGCGGCACGCAGACGATCTTCTGGTACCGCGCGAACGTGACCCCGCCGAAGGACTACGGCCGGTGGGAGGCGTTCGTCGCCGCCTTTGTGCGGCATTGCACGGAGCGCTACGGCGCCGACGAGGTGCGAAGCTGGTATTTTGAGGTCTGGAACGAGCCGAACCTCGACGGCTTCTGGATGGGCAACCCCCAGCAGCTCCCGTGGGCGAAGTGGGCCCCGGGGGCCATGGCGGAATACTTCAAGCTCTACGCGGCGACGGCGCGCGCGGTGAAGTCGGTCGACGCCACCTACCGCGTGGGCGGGCCGGCGACGGCCGGTGAAGGGTGGATCGACGAGATGCTCGCGTTCGGCGCGGCGCGGAACGCGCCGGTCGATTTCATCAGCACGCACAGCTATGCGACGTCGAGCGGCCATCTCGACGAGAGCGGCCACGCCGGCACCGTCTTCTCGCCCGACCGCAATGCGATCACCGGCGGCGTGAAAGCCGTGCGCGCGAAGATCGCCCACTCGGGCCTCCCGAACCTGCCGCTGCATTACACCGAGTGGAGCGCATCCTACACGCCGTCGGATCCGATCCACGACAACTTTGTCAGCGCGGCCTTCATCCTCGACAAGATCCGCCACATCGGCGCCGCCGCGGACTCGATGTCGTATTGGACGTTCACGGACATCTTCGAGGAGGCGGGACCGCGGATGACGCCCTTTCACGGCGGATTCGGCCTGCTGAACTACCAGGACCTCCCCAAGCCCGCCTACTTCGCCTACCAATTCCTGAACCGGCTGGGCGACACGGAGCTCACGTGCGGCGATCCCGAGGCGTTCGTCAGCCGGAACGGACGCAACGCGGTGCAGGCGCTGTTCTGGGATTTCACCATCACCCATCCGGGGCCGGCGGTGACCGACCAGGAATATTACGTGCAGGACAACCCGCCGAAGCCGCGGCCCGCGGTCGAGCTGCAGCTCTCGGGCCTGGCCGCCGGCCGCTATGAACTGACGGCGCGCCGCATCGGCTACCGCGTCAACGACGTGCAGGCCGCCTGGCGCGACCTCGGTTCGCCCTCCCAGCTCACGCGTGCGCAGGTCGAGACGTTGCGCCACGCCGCGTCGGGCGCGCCGGTGCTGGTCGAGTCCGTCGAAGTCGGTGCCGACGGCTGCTTCACCCGTTCGTTTCCCATGCGGGAGAACGACGTCTGGCTGGTCGAATTGAACCAGCCCTGAGGCCGAACCTCCACGCCAAAGCCCCGAACCCCCGCTGCCCACGCCCCGATGCTTTTTCCGTCCACCGCCAGCCCGGCCGTTACCCCTCCGGCTCCCCGGCCTTGTCGCGACGGATCAACCCAACGCCAAACCCCACATCCCATGAAAAAGATGCCTGTTCGTCACATGCTGACCCTGTTGTCGGCATTGCTCCTCGGAGCCACCTCGGTCCGGGCCCAGACCGCGTCCCCCGCCGCACCGGACTCCACCACCGCTCCCGGCAGCACGGTGATCACCCTCGATCCCTTCACGGTGACCACCGAGCAGGAAGGCTACAAAGCGGACGACACGCTGGCCGGCGGCCGCGTGCGGACGAATCTGAAGGACACGCCTTCCTCCCTGTCCGTCATCACGAAGAAGCTGCTGAGCGACCTCAACGTCACCAACCAGGAGCAGCTCTTCATCTACACCAACAACACCGAGGTCTCCGGCCTGTACGGCAACTATTCGGGCATGAGCACGCGGGGGCTGGGCATCGCCGGTGGGGCCGAGGCCACGCGGCTGACGAATCCGGGCGGGATCAATCGCGGCCGCGGTCTCACGGCCATGGACAGCACGCGCAACTACTTCTCGAGCGAAATCCCCTGGGACGGTTTCAACATCAGCCGCATCGACATTTCGCGCGGTCCCAATTCGTTCCTCTTCGGTTCCGGCAGCCCGTCCGGCATCTCCAACGCCTCCACCAACGAGGCCACCTACAAGGACGGCGGCTCGGTGGAGGCGCACTACGGCAGCTTCGGCTCCGCGCGCGAATCCCTGGACTTCAACCAGGTCCTCGTGCCCGACCAGGCGGCGATCCGGCTCGACCTGGTCAATGACAGCCGGCTGTACCAGCAGGAACCGGCGTTCAACCACAGCCAGCGCGCCTACGGGGCCATCCGCCTCGATCCCAAGTTCCTCCGCACCGACTCGGCCTACACCAAGATCCAGGCCAGCTTCGAACACGGCAAGGTGGAGTCCAACAACCCGCGCATCCTCCCGCCGCTGGATTATATCACCGGCTACCTGCATGATCCGCAGGCCAGCAAGACGGGCTACAATCCGTGGTTGTATAACCAGGACGAAAGCGTCGGCCCCGACCCCCGCTACAGCCTCTGGGCGGGCGCGGGTTCCCTCGCCAATCAATACCAGTGGGCCAACGACGCGCAGCTCTACTACGACGGCGCGACCGGCGCGCTGCTCGACGGAGGTCAGGCGGGTTACACGACGCCCACGGGCAATGGTTATGGGGTCGAACCCAACACCTGGAACGTCCACACCGTCGGCTACTACTCCTATGCGCGGGCGTCGAATTACTACTATCGGCAGGCCCACAACAACCAGGATGGTGGAGACTTCGCGGGCGCTTTCCGCGGCACCGTCAAGTATTTTGACCGGACGCTGAGCGACTCGAGCCTCTTCGATTTCTACAACAAGCTCATCGACGGCGACAACAAGCGGGAATGGCAGCGCTGGAACGCCTACAATGTGAGCGTGGTGCAGAGTCTCTTTCACGATCGCCTGGTGCTCCAGGGCGTCGCCGACCACCAGGAATATCTCAACGGCAACAAGGGCATCCTCAGCAACCCGTGGCTCGTCCTCGACCTCAACAGCTATAACCTGAAGACGCCGACCTGGCTGCCGGGGGCGACGACCAATCCCAACCTGGGCCGGCCCCTCGTGTTCGGCGACCAGGGCAGCCACAGCATCAACACCACCAAGCGCGACAATTATCAGGTTACGGCCGCCTACAACCTGGACTTCGAGCGCGACTTCGGCCTGCGGGGCTTCTGGGGCCGGCTGCTGGGCCACCAGGACTTCACCGGTCTCGCCGGCAGCTACGACAAGTTCGAGGAACACCGCAACTACCGGCTGAACGGCATCGATCCGATCTACAAGGTCTACAACGGCGACAAGACCGACGCGCAAGTCCTGCGGACGGACAACAACTTCAACTGGCTCGCCTATGTCGGCCCGTCCCTGCTCGGGACCACCGGCGCCGGAGCCAATCTGAGCAACCTGACGACGATCACGATGCCGAGCGCCTACGCCTACACGGTCTTTTCGAAGCAATGGACCGCCGGCAGCTCCGTCGATCCCGCCGCCCCGTGGACGTTCACGGGCGGCATGAACGACACGACTTACACCCAGACCCAGGCGGACAACCCGGCCAATTACCAAGGCTACACGAGGAAGACCGTGGCCACGATCAATGGCGCCAGCCTCCCCGACCTGCTCGCGACCGGCGGTACCCAGCGGCGGCAGAAGATCAATTCCGAGGCGATTCTCTACCAGGGTCATTTCTGGGACGACATGATCATCCCGACGTTCGGCTATCGGCGCGACACCACCCTGCAGCAGGGTTCCGACGCCAGCCGGCACCGGAGCACGATCACGGGCATCTACGACCTGAATTACAGCTACGCCGTCGACGATCCGATCGGCATCAAGACCACGACCAACACGACGAGTTATGGCGTGGCCGTTCACCTGCCCAAGGCTTGGAAGAAAAACCTGCCGGAGGGCACGGACCTGACCTTCTACTACTTCCATGGCGCGAACGAAACGCCGCGCGTGCGCTATGCGATCGACGGCTCGCAGCTCCCCAACGAGTCCGGCAAGACCGACGACTACTCGGTCCAGTTCGACGGCTTGAAGGGCCGCCTCACCGCGCGGCTCACCTACTTCAAGACGCAGAACAGCAATGCCTCGGCCTCCGTCGGGCAGCCGCTGGGCACCTTCATGGTGCGGGCGCTGCCGGAGTGGACGCTCGCCCTGCACGCCTACAGCATGGCCCGCCAGGCGCTGCCCAAGGACGCGAACGGGAACACCATCTACCCGGCCAGCTGGGACGCGTGGACCCATGAGTCCTGGGCCGACTGGCCATACGGCTGGATGTTCCAACACCCGGCGGAGGCGGCCAAGGCCAACGCGGACATGATGACGAAGTTTACCGAGCTGTACCCGCAGTCCTATTGGGACAACTACGGCTATCACATCGATGTCGCCGCCATCAAACGCGGCGACTGGCTCCACGTCGTCAAGGGCACGGACTACCCGTACTTCCCGCCGCAGATGGGCGGCGGCGACACGATCCACGGCGAATACCCGACGATCGACCAGAACCTCGAGTCCAAGGGCTTCGAATTCGAAGCGACCTTCCGCCCGGTCAAGAACTGGGAAATCACGTTCAACGCGTCGAAAGTCGATGCGACGCAAACCGGACTGGGCGCGGCCGCCACGAAACAGCTGACCGGCATGGCCGACCTTTTCCTTGGCTCGGGGGTGCAATATGCCGGCATCTGGGGCGGCTACGAAGGGGCGAAGAACAGCTTCCTGTCCGACATCTGGGCCCCCTACCTGACCCAGGTGGCGCTGATCGGCGGCGACCAGCCCGAAATGCGGAAATACAAGTTCAACCTCATCTCGAGCTACCGCTTCGACCGCGGCCGGGCGAAGGGTTTCGAGGTCGGCGGTGCCTGGCGCTGGGAAGACCGGGCCATCCTCGGTTACCGCATCCACGAGACGACGATCTACGGCGAAAAGGCCTGGATCGCGGATGTCAGCAAACCCATCTACGGCCCCACGGATTCCCACTTCGATGCGTGGGTCGCGTACGAGCACAAGCTCGACGCCAGGATCAACTGGCGGGCCCAGCTCAACGTGCGCAGCGTGGGCGAGGGCGTCCATCTCGTCACCGCCGCCGTCGAACCGGATGGGTCCGCCGCCCAGTCGCGCATCGTGAGTGGCGCCACCTATGATTTCAGCATGAAGTTCAGCTTCTGAGTCTGCGCCGGGCGCGAGCCCGGTCCTGCCCCTGGCATAGGGGCAGGACCATCTCGGGCCCGGCTGGCAACTCAGGCTCCTCCGTCCCCGCCCGGTGACCCGCCCGCTCGCGATCGCCTGTGCACAAGACTGCCGCGGTCGGCGGTCACCCCGGGTTCGTTCCGTGCCGCTCGACTCTCATCGATTAGTTTGGGGTTCCTTGGTTCAGGGTCTAGTCGTAGGGTGGCGTCGGCTGTTCATGCCGACGCCACCTCTCTTTTTTGCCATGATGAATAGACGCCTGGCCGGCTGGTTTTTCGCGTTACTCCTCGCGGCCTCGGGCCAGACGCCTCCTGTTCCCGGCGCGCCCAACGCGGCGGCGATCGAGTACGCGCCCGTGCAGGACATCCAGCCCGGGGATTCGGCGGCGGTGATCGCCGAGAAGGCGGCGAAGGTTTTGCCGCGCCCCAACCAGTCGGCCTGGATGCGGCTGGAGCGGACCTTCTTCCTCCATTTCGGCCCGAACACGTTCCGCGGCGTGGAATGGGGCAACGGTCGCGAGGATCCGGCGATCTTCAACCCGACCGCGCTCGATGCGAACCAATGGATCGGCGCCATGGCGGATGCCGGCGGCCGGATGGTGATTCTCGTCAGCAAGCACCACGACGGCCTCTGCCTGTGGCCCACCCGCTACACGACTCATTCGGTGGCGGCGAGCCCCTGGCGGGACGGCAAGGGCGATGAGGTGCGCGCGGTCGCCGAGGCGGCCCGGGCGCGGGGCCTGAAGCTCGGGATCTATCTTTCGCCCGCCGATCTTTACCAGTTGCGGACGAACCCGAAGAACCCCGCCGGGTATTATGGCAACGGGAGCAGCCCGCGGGCTTCGACGATTCCGACCGATCCCGCCACTTTCCAGTCCGACCCGACGCGGGGTCGCGCGCCCACGCCTGGATTCGGCCGCTACACCTTCGTGGTGGACGACTACAACCGCTACTTCCTGAACCAGCTCTATGAACTGCTGACCGAATATGGCCCGATCGCGGACGTGTGGTTCGACGGCGCGAATCCGGATCCCAGTGTGCCCGAGAGCTACGACTACGCCGCCTGGTACGACCTGATCCGGCACCTGCAGCCGGAAGCCGTGATCTCGGTCAAGGGTCCCGACGTCCGCTGGGTCGGCAACGAAGGCGGCGTCGGCCGCACGACAGAATGGAGCGTCATCCCGCTGAGCCAGCCGCCCGACCGGTTCGGTTGGCCGGACCTGACCGCCGGGGACCTCGGGAGCCGCGCGCGCCTGACGCCCGGCTCGCATCTCTGGTGGTATCCGGCCGAGGTGAACACCCCCATTCTCAACGGCTGGTTCTGGAACGCCCACAAGCGGCCCAAGAGCCCCGCCCAGCTCGTCGACTACTACTACACGTCCGTCGGGCGCAACGGGAACATGCTGCTGAATCTCTCGCCGGACAAGCGCGGCCTCATTCCCGACGACCAGCTCGCGGCGCTGCACCGGGCCTTCCGGGTGATCGACGACACCTTTGCGCACGACCTGGCCCGCGACGCCACCTTCGCCGCGGACGGTTTCCTGCCGACCCACCCGCCGGCCTCCGCGCACGACGGCGACCTCGACACCTGGTGGGAGGCGGCGCCCGGCCAAACCACCGCCACGCTCACGCTGCAGTTTCCCGCCGCCGTCACCTTCGACGTCGTCTCGCTGCAGGAGGCGGTCGACCACCGCGGCCAGCGGATCGAGTCCTTCGTCATCGAAACCTGGGACGGCCAGGCCTGGGTCGCGCCGGACGCGGTCGACGAGATGACCACCGTGGGGCACAAGCGGCTGGTCCGCCTGAAGGTTCCGGTCACGACCGACCGCGCGCGCATTCGCATCACCGCATCGCGCCTCGAACCGGCGCTCGCGGAGATCGGGTTGTTCAAGCAGGCGTTGCCGCCCGCGCCGGAAATTTCCGAGCGGACCCGCGACGGCTTCGTGGCCATCAGCCATCCGCCGGCCGCGTCGGTCGTCTATACGCTCGACGGCACCGAACCGATCGCGGGCTCGCCGACCTACCGCGGCCCGATCCAGCTGCCGGCAGGCGGCACCATCAAAGCCGCGGTCCTTGCGTCCGAAGGCCGCCTGGGCCTCGTCGCGGAGAAGACCATCATCGGCGTGGCCCCGACCGGTTGGACCGCGCAGGGCACGCCCGCCGGGACGCCGGACCACGCCATCGACGCCGATGCCCGCACGCTCTGGGAATCGCAGTCTGCCGGCACCGCGCCCGACGACCGGCCGAGCCTCACGGTCGACATGGGCGCTCCGCGGCTCATCGGCGGCTTCGCATACCTGCCGCGCCAGGACTGGAATTTCCGCGGCGTGATCGACCGCTACCGTTTCGAGACGAGTCTCGACGGCGCCCGGTGGACCACGCAGGTCGCCGAGGGCGCCTTCGGCAACATCAAGAACAACCCGGTGCTCCAGGAGGTCAGGTTTCCTCCCGTGGAGGCCCGCTATTTTCGGTTCACGGCCCTGCGCGACGTCCAGCAAAGCGGCTGGGCCGGCGTGGCCGAAATTACCGTCCTGCCCGTCCCATGAACATTGCCCGCTCCCTCCGTCCCGCCTTCCTCGGCGCGCTCGCCCTTGCCCTCGGCGCTTCGTTCGCCGCCGCCGCCGCGCCGCGCCAGCACCTGCTGCTCGACCGCGGCTGGAAATTCCACCTCGGCGACGACTGGCCCGGCGCGCTGCGCCTCGACAAGGCCGGCGTCGGCGCCGGTCCCGCGTCGGCGGATGGTTTCGCCGACATCAGCTGGCGCGACGTCGACCTGCCGCACGACTGGGCGATCGAGCTGCCGTTCGACCGCAACGCCGACCTGAGTCACGGGTTCAAGGCGCTCGGCCCGGGTTACGAGCGCAACAGCGTCGGCTGGTACCGCCGCAAATTCGAACTGCCGGCGGCGGATGCCGGCCAGCGCATCTGGCTCACGTTCGACGGCGTCTTCCGCGACGCCACCGTCTGGGTGAACGGCTGGCTGGTGCGCCACCACGAGGGCGGCTACTATCCGTTCCGCGAGGACATCACGGACGTGGTGAAGTTCGGCGGCGCCAACGTTGTCGCCGTGCGCGTCGATGCCAGCCGCTTCGAGGGCTGGTTCTACGAAGGCGCGGGCATCTACCGGCACGTGTGGCTCGACGAAACCGCGCCGGTGGCCCTCGCGCCCGACGGCCTCTTCGTCCGTTCCGCCTTCAAGGACAACGTGCCCGCGGGCCCCGCCGCGGTCCTCGTGGACGCCGACCTGCTCAACACGCTCACGACGGACGTCGACGCCGTCGTGACCGCCGAAATCATCGCGCCGGACGGCACCTCCGTGGCGCACTTCGACGGAGCGCAACACGTGGCGGGGGGAACGCGCGCGACCTGCCGGCTGCAGGCCCCGCTCGCCGCACCGGTCCTCTGGTCGCCCGAGTCGCCGCGGCTCTACACGCTCGTCACCACGGTCGCGGTGCAGGGCCGGACCGTCGACCAGCAGGAGACGACGTTCGGCATCCGCACCGTCGCCTTCGATCCGGACCGCGGCTTCCTGCTCAACGGCCGGCATTACGAGATCCACGGCACCTGCAACCACCAGGACCACGCCGGCGTCGGCGCGGCGATCCCGGATGCCCTGCAGGCATTCCGCCTCGAGCAGTTGAAGAAATTCGGCTGCAACGCCATTCGCACGTCGCACAACCCGCCGACGCCCGAGCTGCTCGACGCCTGCGACCGGCTCGGCTTCCTGGTCATGGACGAGAACCGGCTGCTCGGCAGCGACTCGCTGAACCTGCGCAAATGGGACGAGTTCATCCGCCGCGATCGCAACCATCCGAGCGTCGCCATTTGGAGCATCTCGAACGAGGAGTTCACCGTGCAGGCCACCGCGCAGGGCGGCAACGTCGCCCGCACGATGCAGGATCATGTCCGGCGTCTCGATCCCACGCGGCCTGTGACCTACCCGGCGCCGGAAGGCGACAGCGCCTTCGGGATCAACGGGGTCATCGAGGTCCGCGGCTGGAATTACCATCCCGGCCCGGACATGGACACCTACCACGCGAAGCACCCCGCGCAGCCCAACGTCGGCACCGAGCAGGGCAGCACCACCGGCACGCGGGGCATCTACGAAAGCGACCCCGCGGCCGGCCACGTGGCGGCCTACGACGAGCCGCCGCATCGCTGGGTGACCAGCGCCGAGACGTGGTGGAGCTGGTTCGCCGACCGTCCTTGGCTCTCCGGCGGTTTCGTGTGGACGGGCTTTGATTATCGCGGGGAGCCCACGCCCTATGGCTGGCCGTGCATCAGCTCGCACTTCGGCGTCCTCGACACCTGCGGTTTCCCGAAGGACAACTTCTACTATTACAAGGCGTGGTGGACCGACGAGGTCGTGCTGCACCTGTTGCCGCACTGGACCTGGCCCGGTCGCGACGGCCACGTGTTCCGCGTCGACGCGCTGAGCAACTGCCGCGAGGTCGAGCTGTTCCTCAACGGGACCTCGCTCGGCCGGAAGAAGATGAAGCCCAATTCCAAGCTCACCTGGCAGGTGGCCTATGCGCCCGGCGTCCTGGCGGCGAAAGGTTACGATGCGGGCGGCAAGGTCATCGCCGAGACGAAGGTCGAGACCACGGGGGCCGCGACCCGGCTCCGGCTGACGCCTGATCGCCCGTCCGTCCGGGCCGACGGCGAGGATGTCGCGGTGTTCACTGTCGAGGCGCTCGACGCCGCGGGCCGCGTCGTGCCGGTCGCGCAGAACCTCGTCCGCTTCGCCCTCGCGGGCGGCGGCCGGATCATCGGCGTGGGCAACGGCGACCCGAGTTGCCACGAACCCGACACGTTCATCCCGACCCTGCCCGTGCGCCGCGTGGAATTGAACCGGTGGCGGTGGAAGCAGGTGGCGGTCACGCCCGGCGACGCCGCGTGGCCGGAATACGCCGCCGGCTTCGACGACGCCGGCTGGGCCTCACTCGACGGGGCGAACGCAAACTGGCCGCGGACCATCGCCGCCGACGACGCCACCGCCATCTACCGCGCGCAACTGCAGCTCACGGACGACGACCTGAAGGGTCCCGGCGTGCAGATCCAGTTCAACGGGTGCGACGACGAGGGCTGGTATTTCGTCAATGGCCGGCTCGTCGGCGAAACCCACGAATGGAACGCGACCCCCGCCTTCGACATCACCCGCTACCTCCATGCCGGCGACAACGTCGTCGCCGTGTGCTGCCGCAACGGCGGCGGGCAGGGCGGGTTGAACCCGGCGGTGACGGTCGAGATCGCCGGGCGCGCCGGTCCGGTGGCTTGGTCGCGCAGCCTGTTCAACGGCCTCGCGCAAGTCATCGTGCAATCCACGCGCGCTTCCGGTGAAGTCACGCTGACGGCCCGGGCCGAAGGACTCGAGGCGGCCACCGCGACGGTGCGAACGCTGCCCTCTCCGCTGCGTCCGTCCGTGCCGTGAGCGGCGGGGACGCCACTCCTAACCGAGCTGGCTGAGCCGCGCCACGGCCTGGGCGCGCGAGTGCACGTGCAGTTTCTCGTAGATCCGGCGGATGTAGGTGTTGACCGTGTCGAGCGTGATGCCCAGCGCCTCGGCGATCTCCTTGTAGAGGTAACCCTGGGCCAGCAGCGCCAGCACCTCGTTCTCGCGCTTGGAGAGTTCGCCGGACGGATTCAGGACCCGGCGCGGTTGCTGGAGGTTCTGGACCACCTTGCGGGCGATGTTGCTGCTCATCGGCGAGCCGCCGGCATGCACGTCCCGCAGGGCCGCGATCAGGGCATCGCGTGAGGTCGTCTTGATCAGGTACCCGCTGGCGCCGGACGAGAGGGCGTCGAAGATGTGGTGCGAGTCCTCGTACACGGTGAGCATCACGAACTGGGTCTGCGGCAGGCGGGGCTTGAGCTGCCGGACGCAATCGATGCCGCTGAGCACGGGCAGGTGGATGTCGACCAGCACGACGTCCGGGGGCGATTGCAGGATGCGCGGCATGGCGCTCTCGACGTCGGGGAACGCGCCCTTGCACGTGAAGCCCTCGGCTTCGTCCAGCCACGTCGTCAGGATGCCGCGCACCGACGAGTCATCCTCCACGACCATGACCGTGATGGTGGCCGGGGTGGCGCGAGGGGGAGCGGCGGGCGGAGGATTCAAGTGGGGAAACGGGATGTCAGGGGAGGGAGTGCGGGCCGGGGGACGGCGTCCTTCCGAGGTTCGGGACCACGAGAGCGACACTGGTGCCCCCGCCGGCAGCAGGGGAAATTTCACAGCGCCCGCCGATGCGCGCAAGCCGCCTTTTCATGTTGGCCAGTCCGTGCCCGGAAACGAGCCGGTCGGAGCCGGAAGAATCCGGGGGCCCGCCGCCCAGCCCGCGGCCGTTGTCCCGCACCGTCAGCGCAAACGCGTCCGGTTCCACCCGCAGGGCGATGTGCACCTCCGTGGCGGCCGCATGTTTCACGGTGTTGTGGAGCGCCTCCTTGAAGGCGAGGAAGAGGTTGTGGCGGGTCTCGGCCGTCAAGGGCCAGGCCGGGACGGTCGCGGGCAGGTCGAGCCGGCAGCGGACGCCGGCGGTGGTCAGGAAGTCGTGCGCGTAGCGGCCCATGTAGTCGGCGAGGCTGTCCAGGGTGTCGTGCCGGGGGTCGACGGCCCAGACGATTTCATCGAGGGCGCGGGTGACCTCGCGCGCGGTCGTGTAGATGTTGTCGAGCACGGTCGCGGTGCGCTCGGGCCTGGCCAGGTCGGCCCGGGCAGGCTGGCTCAGCATGGCGATCCGCGACAGCGTGGCGCCGACATCGTCGTGGATGTCCTGCGCGATGCGGGCGCGTTCGCGCTCGAGCTCGTGCTGGCGCTCCATGGCCTCGATCTGGCGCTGCAGCCGGCGCCGGGTGAGATAGCGGGCGAGCCCGGCGACGGCCGACACCCCGGCCAGCGCGGCCGCCACCCGGAACCACCACGTCTGCCAGAAGAATGGCGCGACGGTGAACGCGAGCGAAGCGCCGGTGGGGTTCCAGAGGCCGTCGTTGTTGCAGGCAGTCACATGCAGCCGGTACGTGCCGGCGGGGAGCCGGCTGTAGAAGGCGCTGCGCCGGGCATCGGCGCGGCTCCAGCTGCGATCGATGCCGTCGAGGCGGTATTTGAACAGGACCTTCTTCGGCGCCACGAAACTCAGGCCGCTGAACCGGAATTCCAGGCGTTCGTGGTCGGGCGGCAGGCGGAGCACGCCTGCGCCGCCGTCGACCGGCACGCTGGTCCCGTCGACCCGGAGCGAATCGATGACCACGGGCGGCGGCGTCCGGTTCGGCTCGATTTGTGCCGGGTCCACGCCGAGCACGCCCTTGCTGCTGGCGAACCAGAGCCGGCCGTCGGTCGTCCGGCAGCCGGCCGCCTGCACCCCGCCGGTGAACTCGATCGTCGGCAGCCCGTCGTCCTGGTCGAAAACCTGCCCGGAAACGGCGGGGATCGCGCCATCGGCGCAGCGGTTCAATTCCGCCTTCTCGATCCGCTGGATTCCATGGTGGGTGCTCAGCCACAGGTAGCCGCGCCCGTCGTCGACGAGGTGGCACACGACGTTGTCCGCGAGGTTCTGCGCCACGCCGACGTTTGCGAATCGTCCCTGCCGGAAGCGACTCAGGCCGTTGTCGGCGGTGCCGATCCAGAGCGTGCCGTCGTCGTCGGCGAACAGGCACTGCACGGCGTCGCTGGCGAGGCCGTCCTTGCGCTGGAAATAAGTGACGTGTCCGTCGACGAGCCGCGCCAATCCGCCCTCGGCGAAACCGCACCACACGGCGCCCGCGCGGTCGCGGGCGATGGCGCAGACCGCGCCGGCGGCGCGGTGGGGCGGCCGGACGAGCAACGTGGCGCGTTGGTCCTTGAGTTGGAGGAGGCCGTCGCGATTGCCCACGAGCACCGCGTCGGTGCCGGCGGAGGCCAGCAGCGCAAACACGATGCTGGTGGCGGGGGACACGTAGTCGGGTCGCACGAAGCGACCGTTCTCGAGCTTGTATGGTCCGCCCGGCCAGTAATTGCTGGCCCAGACGTCACCGTCCGGGCTTTCGGCGACGGCCCAGAGGTACGGGTTGCCGAGCCCCTCGGCCTCGCCGTAGTGCGTCCACCCGCCGGGCCCGTTGCGATAGAGCCCCGCGCCATCGGTGCCGATCCACAGCGCGCCCTCGCGCCCGGGCGCCACCGCCAGGATGCTGCAGCCCAGCCAGCGATCCGGCGAATGCAGGACCGAGAAGGCGGTGGGATGGATGGAGACGACCCCGCCGCTGCCGACGCCGATCCAGAGATTGTCCTCGCGATCCTGGTAAAGGAAGCGCACCCAGTCCTGCGGCAGGCCGTTGCTGCGATCGAAATGGACCGGGTGGCGCCCGTCGGGAAAGATCAGGTACAGCCCGGCGTGGATGGTGCCGATGGCAAGGGTGCCGTCGTGCAGCTCGAGGCAAAGGTGTCCGCCGGACGGGGGCGCTTCGCTCGGATCCTCCACCCACGCGCCATGGTCCCACCGACGGATGCGGCCGTCGCAGAGCACCCACACGCCGCCGCGGGCGGACGCGCCGACGCATTGCGCATAGTTGCTGTTGCTGACCTGGGGCGGTGGCAATGGAAGCGGCGTCAGCCGGTTGTTTTCGAGCCGCGCCGTCGTGCCGTTTTCCACGACCCAGATGCTGCCCTGGGCTCCGCGGGTCCACGCCATCACGGCGGGCAGATCCGGGGCGATGAGCGACGGCAGCCGCGTCCGGGCCTCGTCCAGCGATTCGATCGCGCCATCCTTGTGCATCGCCCAAAGCCGGCCCTGCTCGTCGCTGCCGAGGCCGGTGATATAGTCGTCGTGACCGGCCGCGGCCGGGAGGCGCACGGTTTCGAACCGGCCATGACGCCAGCGCGTGATCGCGCCCGATTCATGGCCGATCCAGAGTGATCCCTGGGCATCCTCGAACAGGGCGGTGATGCGCCGGTCCGGAAGCGCGGGTGCGTTGATCGAATCGAAGACGCGAAAGCTTTCCCCATCGAACCGCGCGAGGCCGCTTTCGGTGCCGAACCAGAGATAGCCGTCGCGCGTCTGCACCGCGGAGGTCACCTTGTTCTGCGGCAGGCCGTCCTCCGTCTGCCACACGCGGAGGCTGTAGCCATTCGCCAGGATCGTGCTGGGGAAAGACTCGCCGGCGGCCAGGACGAGGGCCAGGGCCAGGAGGGCGGACGATCGGGCGAGGGCAGACATGTAACCGCGGGTGGTGGGTGATCGAAGCGACGCCGGCGAAAGGAACCATACGCAGGTTGGCCGGCGCGCTGGGGCTGGCAAGCATCCAGCGACATTCCGGCCAGCGGCCGGCCGCGGAAGAAAATACCAAATGCCAAAGCTCCAAACGCCAAACAAAAGCGAAAAACCCGATCCGGAATCCGAAATCCCCATTCCGCATTCCCCAATCCGCGATATCGAATCCCAAACGCCAGACCCCATCCTCGCCGCGAAAAGGCAGGCGTCGGGGAAGGCGCGGTCGGCCGGGAGTCCGACCCTCCACGGGGATGCCCCCGGAATTCTCTTCGTGGCTTGTTGCGCATCTTTGTGGCCAAAAGAAATTCGGATTTTGGCCAACCGGCTGTCCGGGCGGGGTGGGGCGGTTCGTTGAAGTAACGGCAGCCGCATGGTTTTCCGCCACGACCGCTTTCCCAAGCCGACATCACCCCAGCCAATTTCCCAGAAGTAACCCTGCCGGGCGCGGTGTTAGGCTTTGGCCCCGGTAGATTTCCACGCCAACCCGCCAACCCCGCCACGCCATGACCGACCCCCGCCCCCGCCCGACCACCGCAGCTCGCGCCGCCATTCGCGGTGCGCGGCTCTTTCCGGCCCTTGTCTCGATCGCCGCCACCCTGCTCGCCTTGGCCGCCCCGCAGGCCCGGGCCGACGCGCCGCCGAAGGATCGATTTCCCACCAGGGCGCCGCTCGAGGCGTACCTGATGCCCCGCGACGCGGAGATCGCGCTGGCGCGCAGCGCCGGACCGGAGTCGGTCACGAAGGACGCCGAGGTCCTGGTCCTGACCGACCACGGCTACGAGACCGCCGTGCCCGGGCACAACGGTTACGTCTGCGTCGTCGAGCGCCTCTGGACGGCCTCGAGCGACGATGCGGAATTCTGGAATCCCCGCGGCCGCGGGCCCATTTGCTTCAATCCGGCCGGCGCCCGCTACTGTGTGCCGCTGCTCAAGATGAGGACGGCGCTGTTCCTCGCCGGAAAATCGAAGGAGGAGATCGTCGCCGCCATGCAGGCGTCGTACCTGGCGGGCGAATTCCCGCCGCTGGAGAATGGCGCCATGTGCTTCATGCTCTCGAAGCAAGGGCACCTGAACGATGCCGCCGGCCACTGGCATCCGCACCTGATGTTTTATGGGCCCGTCGAGGCGGCGAAGGATTGGGGCACCAACCTTCCCGGCTCACCGGTGGTCGGTGGCGTCAACGACATCGATCACGTGACGATCTTCATGGTGCCGGTGCGCAAATGGTCCGACGGCACCTCCGACATCCAGCCGAACGAGGTTTGTGATCCGGCGGCGGCGGCGGGGAAGAAGTGACGAGTGACATGTGACGTGTGGAGGGCCCGCGTCACTGCGGGCCGTCCGACGGGAAACGCAATCGGCCCGATGGAGGGCTGGTCTTCCGACCAGCCGTCAGGGGACACGCAATCGGCCGGATGGAGGGCTGGTCTTCCGACCAGCCGTCAGGGGACACGCGGTAGGCCAGCCCGCTTGCTGGCGCCTTGGCGTTCGCGCGCGGTCACTTCGACGTTGGCTCCGGCGCGATCAGGGCTCTCTGCTTAAACCCTCCGACGGAATCCGCCCATCAGGTAGATGATCAGGCAGATCAACAGGATCAGGCCCAGGCCGCCGCCGCCGACCGCCGGGCCGCCGATATAGAAACCGCCGCCGCCGAAGAGCAGGAGCAAGATCACAATCAAGAGAAGCATGTTCATGCCGGCAGCGTAGCCGGTTGCCGCCGCCACACCATGGGGTGTATCCCAGCGGAGCGGTCAGTCGAATGGCCGTCGATTTGACCCAATCGCCCGGGGTAAAGGCCGGCGCTAATGCCGGCAACAGTTCAGACCTCGTACAGCCGCAGGGGGATGGGGTCGATGACGCGGGTCTTCGGGAGCTGGACGGTGAGCTGGGCCTTGAACCAGTCGCGGGCGTCGGGATCGCCGTGCGTCAGCACGATGCTGCGCGCCTTCGTCTGCACCGCGAACTGCAGCAGTTCCCCGCGCTCGGCGTGGCCGCTGAGCTCGAAGCGCTCGACGCGCGCCCGGACCTTGGCGCGCACGTCCAGGGCCTCGAAGAGGAACGTCGCGCCGGGCTTGGTCGCGAGCAGCTTGCCGCCGGGCGTGTCGGGATCGCAATAGCCGACAAACCCGATCGTGTTGCGCGCGTGGCCGAGCAGGCCGGAGGCGAGGGCGTAGCTGGGCGTTTTCTCCACCAGCATGCCCGAGCTCACGACGTAGAGTCCCTTGTGCTGCGGCTCCCGGCCGGGGGTGAGCTTCTTCGGCAACGGGCGGATCTTCAGGTCGTGGAGGATGCGGCGGTCGAACTGGAGCTCGCGGGTCTTGCGGGCCATCTCGTCGAACAGCTCGGACAGCCCGATGCCGAGTCCGCCGGCGAAGATCGGACACTCGATTAGCCGGCCGAAGCGGCGCGCGTCGTGGAAGACTGCGAGCAATTCCTGCATCCGGCCGAGCGCGAACACCGGCAGCAGGAACGAGCCGCCCTGGGCGATCGTGGCGTTGATCGAATCCATCAGCCGCGCGATCTCGTGCACGCGCTCCTTGCCGAAGGCGCGCTCCGTCATGCCGCGCGTCGTCTCGATGATCAGCGTGTCGAAGTGGCCGATCGGGAAGTGCGCGCCCTTCAGCGTGCGCAAATTGTCGAAGAGGACGTCGCCCGTGAGGAAGATTTTCCGCAGCCCGTGGTGGATCTCGACGGCGGTGGCGCCCGCAACGTGGCCCGAGGGATGGAACATCAGCTCGATCTCGCCGCGCCGACCCTTGATCTTCCTGACCTTCTTGAAGGGCAGGCCGTGGAACCGGCCGACCAGCTTGTCGATTTCCTTGTGGGTGAAGAGCGGGTAGCCCGCGATGCCGTCCTCCTCCTTCTGCTTCAGCATCACGTTGGCGGAATTGTGCAGCATCTTCTCGATCAGCATCCGGCTCGACTGCGTCAGCAGCACCGGCGTCTTGGGGTGCTGGCGCATGACCACCGGCAGGCCGCCGATGTGGTCGAGGTGGCAGTGCGTGACGATGATGAGGTCGAGCTCGATGTTGCGCAGGAGCGAGAGGTCCGGCAGCGCGCCGGTCCCGGGCGTCTTGGGATTCAGGCCGCAATCGACCAGGATGTTCAGGTCGCCGATCATCAGCAGCAGGCAATTGGCGCCGATGCCGCCCTGGCGGTTCAGATCGATGAGTTTCATGCGGGTAACCGGCAATGCAGACGCACCCTGCCGCCACAGGCAAGCCCGGGGTTTGGGCGGCGGCCAGGCGGGCCTCGCCCCGGTGGAGAGAAGGAGGTCCGGCCTGACGCACGAGAATGCGCCGCACCACGGTCCGCACCCACGCCGGATGCTTTCTCAGCGCGCAACCTGCAAAGGCCTGACCCTGTACGGTTGCGTGCCTGCAACATTTTGTGTTGTGGCTGGCAACGACCAAACCCGGTAGAGTTACGCGGTCAACGGGACGAAACTCCCAGCCACACCAACCTAAACACAAACACAAATGCCACTCGTAAACGTAGAGGTCCTGGAGAAGGTCTTCACTCCGGAGCAAAAGAAGAAAATCATCGCCGACATCACGAATGTCATGGTCGCCATCGAAGGTGAACCGTTCCGCAGCGTGACGTGGGTGAAGATCAATGAGGTCCGCGAAGGTCTGTGGGGCATCGGCGGTCAGCCGCTGACGCTCGAGACCGTCGCCAAAATGAAAAGCGGCCGGGCGTAATCGCCCGATCCTTGAGGGCCTGGGAATGACTGGAAACCCGAAGTTCTCGCGGCGGGCGCTTCTATTCGCCCCTTGCGCCTACAATCTGGCGGAGACCACACGCATGGTCGAGATCGCCAACGCGATTCGCGCTGGCGAGAGGAGCGACTCGGCCTTCGCCATCCGGTTTATTTCTGAAGGCGGGGCGTTCGAGCGGCTGATCACGGACGCTGGGTTCCCGGTGGAAAGACTCGAGCCGCGGATTACGCCGGCGCAGATCGAACGCGTCTACAAACTCGACAAGGGCGAAGCCTTCGGAGCCGCTTTCTCGACTGCGCAGTGCATCGAAAAAATAGAAGGCGAACTGGCCTTCATTCGCAGCATCCGTCCGGTTGCGATCGTGACCGGCTCCTATGTAACCATCCCGCTTACTCATCGGATTGCCGGCGTTCCGCTGGTCTGGGTCATCCAGTCGACCTGGCTCGAAGGCTTCTTCAAGCACGGCGCCGGAATGACGGACGCCATTCGCCCGGCCGCGGTGAGAAAGCTTGCTGACTTTGCGATCTATCGGCTGATCGACCTGTGGATGCGGTTCGGCTTGCTGAACCCGCTGAACAGGGCGGCCCGGCACTATGGTGTTCCCGGGTTCAGGACCATGTTCGATTACTGGCGCGGTGACCTCAATTTGGTGGCGGAACCCGACGATTTCACCGGCGCCGCGCTGCCGGGGAACCACCATTTCGTCGGACCGATCGTGGCCCGGCAAAATTTCCCCCTGCCCAGGGAGGTCGCGGAAATTCCCCGCGACCGGCCGATTGTCTATTTTGCGATGGGCAGTTCGGGTACGCCGGGAATTGTCGGCAACATCCTGCGCAGTTTTCAGGGCACGCCTTACCGGGTGATCGCGCCGATTCGATCGTTCCTCCAAAAAATCCCCGATTGCATCGTGCCCGACAATGTCCTCGTGACGGATTGGCTGCCCGCGCTGCAAGTCAACCGGATGGCGGATATTGCGGTGATCCATGGCGGTATCGGAACGGTCATGACGGCTGCGCTCGCGGGCACGCCCATCGTCGGCGTGCCCATGCAACCCGAGCAGAGCGCCAATCTCGCGGCGATCGCGCGCAAGGGTTTCGCGATCCGCGTGCCGAAATCCAGGGACCCATCCGGGCCGGTCCAAGCGGCCATCCGTTCCCTCCTGGCGGACGAGACGGCACGCCGGAAGGCAAAGGCGTACGCCGAGCTTTTGCGCGCGTGGAATGGGCCGGCCAGAGCCGCTGAGATCCTGTTGACCGAATTCGGGCCGAAGCCCATGGGCGGCCCCGCGACCGAAGCGCCATCATCCGGGTACCCGACAAGGAGTGGCGGTTTGTAACCCGGAATCGAGGAATGTCGGGCGTCCGTCCTTGTCGGACTACGTCGCAATGGGCGCCGATGCCGCCCTGGCGGTTCAGATCCATGAGTTTCATGCGGGTAACCGGCGATGCAGACGCACCCCGCCGCCAGCCGGATGGGGGCGCGATACCATGACCGCTCACGGAGCGGCCCCGATGGTGGCGGTGCGAGCTCCGGTTTAGCTTTGGGCGTCACGAGCGGACCGCGTTGGGCGGGCCAACGCCCGTGACCACCAAACCTCAACCAGGGAAATACCATGCTCAAGTGGGCCATCATCTTCGGAATCATCTCGCTCATTGCCGCCGGGCTCGGATTTGGCGGCGTCGCCGGTGCCGCCGCCGGCATCGCGAAGGTCCTTTTCTTCGTCTTCCTCGCGATTTGTGCCGCGCTGTTCATCGGCACGCTCTTCGTCGGAAAGAAGCTGATGTAGGTTTCGGGGCTGACCGGACGGCGGTGGGCGGGAGGAACGGCGGCGCGCGTCGTACGGGCCATGGTGCGCGGCAGGCAGCCGCGACTCCGGGCTCTTAACCCGCGTGCGCGAGAGTGAGATCCCGCCGAATTGACGAGGACACATTTTCCCGCTCCCCGATCCGCGCCCGGCGCCCACGCGCAACCCGGAAGAACCTGGCCCGGTCTCGTCGCACGGTGGGATGGCAGGCGGGGGGGGGTGTGGGGTAATACCCAGCCGCGTCTTCCCGTCGATTTTCTGTGAACCGCCCCGGGCGGGAGCGGTCGGGAAGAGGTACGGCGCCTCCGCGCCAAAAGGAAATTTATGAAAACCAGCTCCGTCCGTGATTTCTCCATCGGCCTGACCATGGCCGCTGTGCTAACTTTCTCGAATGCCTGCTCGCGGCGGGACCGCGATGCCGCTGCCGACCAGGCAAAGGACGGTTACGACAAATCCGTGGCCGCCCTCGACAGCACCTGGGAGAAGGTGAAGGACTACACCTACGAGAAGCGCGACCAGTTCGTGAGCGAGTGGAACTCGGCCAACGCGCAGGCCGAGGCGAAAATCCACGACTTGCAGGCCAACTACGCCGACGCCAAAGCCAGCGCCAGCCATCGGGAGGCCATGGAGGAATTGAAACGCGACGACGCCGACTACCAGGCCGCGCTCAAGTCGCTGGGCAGCGCGAGCGCGAACGAGTGGGACGCCGCGAAGGAGAAGACCATCTCAGCCTGGCACAAGCTCCAGGCGGCCTACGACCGAGCGCGGGCGGATTAGCAGACCGGCCGCGGTGAGCCGGTGGAGGGCTGGTCTCCTGACCAGCCGCGCAGGAATGTGACGGTCGGCCGGGAGGCCGACCCTCCGAATGAGGGCGCTTGCACGCCGATGGAGGGCTGGTCTCCTGACCAGCCGGGGTTGCGCAAGATGGCCGGCCTGAACGCCGGCCCTGCCACGACCCGTCTCTCTTTCAGGGCTGCGCCTGCCAGAGCCGCGCGAATTCCGCCAGCTCGGGCGCGGCGAGGTCCGACACGGCCACGCATTCCTGCCCGGCTTGGATCCAGCCGACGACATTGAAACCATCGCGCACGGCCACCATGGGCCGGGCGCCACCGCCGGCGGGCCGGACATACAAGTCGATCACGTGTTTCCGGCGGTGATACACGAGCACGGCGGTGGCGCGCCCGTCGACGCGATCGAGGCGTCCGCCCGTCAACGGGAAACCTTCGGCAGCCAGGTCGCGGACCATCGGGGAGAACTCGAGCTTGCCGATGAACCACGGCTTCACGGTGTGCTGGTCGGTCGAGACGACGTCCATGACGTGCCCGGTGGTGGCCGCCCGCACGTAGGAGGAGACGAAATCATCGAGCCGCGCTTCACGGCGGGTGGCGCGCGAACCGAGTTGGTAACCGAGCCCGCCCGCGAGCACGAGCCCGGCGGCGATGGGCAGGGCCTGGCTCACGAGCTGCCGCAACCACGGCCGGCCGGAAGGACGCGCCGCCGCGCGCACGCTGGCGGCCACGCTCGCGCGCAGGTCCGCGGGGGCGACATGGCGCGTGAGCTTGTCCTGGATCAGCCCGCGGCGCGCGGCATGCGCGAGCGCGGCATCGGCGCAGGCGGGACAGCCGTTGAGGTGGGCGACGACATCGGCGTCGCGCACGACGTCGAGCTCGCCGTCGAGGTGTGCGGCCAGGAGCCGGCGGGTTTCGTCGCAGTTCATGGGTTCTCCTCCCGGGAGTGGCGGTTCAGCATCTCCTGCTGCAGGCGCAGGCGGGCGCGGGCCAGGCGGGACATGACCGTGCCGAGCGGGATGCCGACGACGGTGGCGATCTCCTTGTAGGAAAGACGCTCCAGGTCGTGCAGTACGATGATCTCGCGCATCGCCTCCGGCAGCTCCGCCATGGTCTGGTGCAGGAGCGCCACATCGGCCTCGCGCCGCAGGCGCTCGGCGCGTTCCGACGGCTCGTCGATCGCCCCGTGCTGCGTTTCGTCGAAAGCGTCGGCCGGGCCGGCGGTGCGCGCCTTGCGCAGTTTCGAGTAACAGACATTGCGCACGATGGTGAGCAGCCACGGCTTGCCATCGCCGCCGCGGAACCGCTCGAAAGCCTGGAACGCGCGCAGGTAGGCGTCCTGCACGCAGTCGCGCGCGTCATGCTCGTTGCCCATGAGCCAGCGCGCCAGGTTGTAGGCGGCGTCGAGGTGCGGCAGCATGGTGTGTTCGAACGCGGAGGGCACGGCAGGGTGGGACGAGGGAGATAGATAAGATACGCGCGGCCCGCGATTTTATTCCCTCGGGGCGCAAAAGGGAGGGACGGCGGAATATTCCGCGGCCGGCCGGGTAGGGCAGGATGAACCCCAACCACGTTTCCACCATGGGCGACATCATCCTCCACGATCATCACCACGACGGCATCGACCGCCGCGGGTTTCTTCAATGCATGGCCTGGGCCGGCACCGGCGTGCTCTGGTCCGTCGCCGGCGGCGTGCTGAGCTCGCGCGTGCTGGCGCAGGCGACCGGGCCCGCGCTGCCCGGGGCGTCGGCGGCGCCGGCGAGCACGCTGGAATTCGTCCAGATCAGCGACAGCCACATCGGCTTCAAGAAACCCGCCAACCAGGACGTGGTCGGCACGCTGCGCGAAACGATCCAGCGCATCAACGCGCTGCCGGTCCGGCCGGAATTCATCCTGCACACCGGTGACCTCACGCACCTGTCCGAAGCGGGCGAGTTCGACACGCTCGAGCAGATGCTGCGCGACTGCCGCACGAAGCAGGTCTTCTACGTTCCCGGCGAGCACGACATCCTCAGCGACAACGGCGCGCAATATCGCGAGCGCTTCGGCAAGGGCACCCGCGGTGCCGGCTGGCACAGCTTCGACCAGAAGGGCGTGCATTTCGTCGGGCTCGTCAACGTCGCGGGCCTGGCCGAGGGCGGGCTGGGCATCCTGGGCGCGGAGCAGCTCGACTGGCTGGCGCGCGACCTGGCGGGATTGTCCGCCGAGACCCCGATCGTGGTCTATGCGCACATCCCGCTGTGGTCGGTCTACCCGAAGTGGGGCTGGGGCACGAGCGACGCCGAGAAGGCGCTGGCGCTCCTGCGGCGCTTTGGGTCCGTGACAGTGTTGAACGGCCACATCCACCAGGCGATGCAGAAGGTCGAGGGCAACATCACCTTTCACACGGCGCGTTCGACGGCGTTTCCCCAGCCGGAGCCCGGCAAGGCGGAGAAGCCCGGCCCGATGCTGGTCGAGCCCGGCCGGCTGCGCTCCGTGCTGGGGCTCACGCGCGTGTCGTACGTCGAGACGCACACGCCGCTCGCGATTGTGGATTCAACCCTCGCCGACCCGACATGAGTTTCGGACCGATTCCCTGGGCGCGGGTGCACGGCGCGAGCACGCATTTTCCGCTGGTGTTGGGGCTGGCGGCGCTGGCTTGCGACCTGGCGGCGGTGTGGCGTTGGAACCATCCCGAGGCGCCCGGCCTGCGCTCAGCCGGCCTCGGCGCGATCACGCTGGCCGCGGCCGGCGCGCTGGTTGCGGCCGGGTCGGGACTGTTCCTGACGAAAGGCGATCTCTGGGGATCGGGTACGCTCGGATTGCATCACCGTTTCGCCTGGCCGGCGCTGGCGATGATCGTCGGCGCCGCCGTGTGGCGCTGGCTGGCGCGGAGCCGCCTCAGCCGCGCGCGGCTGGCCCGTTACACCGCCGGGGTGTGGGTTGGCTCGATGCTGGTCGTGCTCGCGGCGATGTACGGCGGTGAACTGCTCCAAGCTGCGCAGTGAAGGAGGAGTGGCAGCCGTTCGGTGCGGCGGTATTTGCCGCCGCGATGGTGCTGGCCGGTGCGGCCGGCTTGGGGCATGCGCTGCAGGCCCGCGCGATGCGGGACTCGCATGCGCTGCCGGCGGCCGGCCGGAACTTGCTCGACCCCCGGCAAGTGACACCGGCACTCATCAAACAGGGGTCGGAGCTTTTCCTGAACAGTTGCGCGCACTGCCACGGCGCTGACGCCCGCGGCGATGAGGGCCCGGACCTGCACGACCTCCAGGTCAGCGACCGCCGCATCGCCACCGTCGTGACACATGGCATTGAGGGCGAGATGCCTTCGTTCGCCAAGAAGCACGGCCACGACGACATCCTCGCGCTCATTGCGTATTTGCGGACCCTGAGGTGAGGGGGAGGTAGTGAGCGGTAAGCAGTGAGCGGGGGGCGGTGAGCGAACGTGTGCCGATGGAGGGCTGGTCTCCTGACCAGCCGCGTTGGGGGTGTAACGGTCGCCCGGGAGGCCGACCCTCCAGCGCAGATTGATTGCACGCTGATGCCGCCGCCGCCCCGCCATCCGCCACGGCACCGGCGGCCGAACCGGGCTCCGCCCGATGCGGCGGCCGGCGGGCTGGATCGACGGCGACATGGCATTTCGCGCGTTTCGGCTGTAGAGTAGCGGTGCGATGAACCATCCGGTGGAAGTTTCGCCCTCGGCCTGGAACGGCGAGGTGCACATCGCCGCAGCGGGCCTGCAACTGGAAGGAACGCTGGACGTGCCGGCGAACGCGACGGGCCTGGTGCTTTTCGCGCACGGCAGCGGCAGCAGCCACCACAGCCCGCGCAACCGCCACGTCGCGGCCATGCTCGGGCGGTCCGGTCTCGCCACGCTGCTGTTCGACCTGCTGACCGCGGAGGAGGAACGCCGGGAGTCGCGCACGGCGCACCTTCGTTTCGACATTTCGTTTCTGGCCTCGCGCCTCGAGCTCGCCACCCAATGGGTGCGGAACGAACCGCATGTGGGTTCGCTGCCCGTCGGCTATTTCGGCGCCAGCACGGGCGCGGCCGCGGCGTTGGTCGCGGCGACCACGCCCGGGCTGGAGATCGGGGCGGTCGTGTCGCGCGGCGGCCGGCCGGATCTGGCCGGCCGGGCACTCGAAGCGGTGCACGCGTCGACGCTGCTCATCGTCGGCGGCGCCGACACCGCCGTGCTGCCGCTGAACGAGCTGGCCTATGACCGGCTCCGGTGCGTCAAGCGGCTCGAGGTCGTTCCCGGCGCCACGCACCTGTTTGAGGAACCGGGCACGCTCGACCTCGCCGCGGAGTTCGCGGCCCGGTGGTTCGGGGAATACCTGCGGGCGGCCGCGTAAGGATTTAGCGCCGGTAGGCCGGATTGCACGGCCGACGGGTCGGGGATAAAGCTAGGCCTACATTTCTTTTCGCGGAGCGTCAGTCTCCGGGCCGACCGTTTCGCGACCGTCCGGCGGGTCGGGAGACCAGTCTTCCCCGCGGTCCATCGGTCACGTTCGCCGCCGTCCCTGGGACAATGCTGCCACGGCCGAGCGGTCCCGGGATTCACGGCAGCGTCAGCACCGACTTGCCCATGGTGTGCTCGTGCTCGAGTTCCTCGTGGACCTGCCGGACATTGTCGAGCTGGCGCGTGTGGTGGACGATGACGCGAACCTTGCCGTCGTCGATGAGCTCGCCGATCTCGACGAGTTCGTCATGCCGCGGCTCGGCCATGAAGACCTCGGCGCGGGCGCCCTGCGCGCGGGCCTTCTCCTCGGACGGTTGCTGGAGCGTGGAGATCATCGTGCCTCCATACTTGAGCACTTTCCAGGAGCGTTCCTGGGTCTCCCCCGCGATGAGGTCGACCACGAGGTCGACGTTGGCGGCGCGCCGGTCGAAACTGTCGCGCTGGTAGTTTACCACCTCGTCGGCCCCGAGGTTGCAGACGAGATCGATGTCCTGCGGACCGCAGGTGGCGACGACATGGGCGCCCTTCGCCTTCGCGAATTGGACGGCAAAGTGGCCGACGCCGCCCGCCGCGCCATGGATGAGCACCCGTTGTCCCCGTTCGAGGTGACCGTGATCGAACAATGCCTGCCACGCCGTGGTGGCTGCCAGCGGCACCCCCGCGGCGTGGACGAAGTCGAGCGAGGCGGGTTTGGCCGCGACCTCGGACTCGCGGGCCACGGCGTACTCGGCGTAGCCGCCGTTGTGCGAGCCGAGGAAGGCATAAACCTCGTCGCCGGGCCGGAAGCCGGTGACATTGGCGCCGACGGCGGCCACGGTTCCCGCCACGTCCCGGCCGAGCACGGCCGGCAGCTTGACGTCCGCCTTGGCGAACTGCCCCGAGCGGATCTTGTAGTCGACGGGATTCACGCCGGCGGCGCGGACGCGGATCAGGATCTCGCCGTCGCGGACCTCGGGGCGCGGAACCTCGGCGGGCTCGAGGACTTCAGGGCCGCCGAACGAACGGATGACTATGGCATGCATGATGGACCGAATGCAGGGTTGGGGAGGAGGGTGGAAAACCGCAGCCTAGCCGGTCGGAGTCCCGTCGCCTATGGGGCTGCTTTCCGGCCTAATGGTCGGGAAGCGCCCCAGTCGGAAGGAGCGTAACGAAAGGACGGCGCGGCGGTCTTGTGGCTGGTGAAACGCCCTGAACTCAAGACGGAGCTCCGCGTCTTTGCTGCCGAGGTCGTGGTGTACGGCGTTTTCGTCAGCGGTTACCTTTGGGCGTTGCACCGGTATCTCGGCGGCTGGCTGGACCACCTGTTCACCGACCGGCGCCTGGCCTATGCCGTCGTGGCGCTCGTGCTCGTGATCGCACAGGGCATCCTCCTCGAGCAGCTCACGCACGTGCTCGCGCAGTGGATCATGCCGAAGCGCTTCCGCCGGGAGGACCGCCATCCGTGAATTTTCCCATCTCCCAGGCGCACCTGGCGCCGTCGGTCCTTGTCGCGCTCGGCTTCGTCGTCGGTGCGCTCGGCGGATTTTTCGGCGTCGGCGGGAGCTTTATCGCCGGGCCGGCCTTGTTCGGGCTGGGGTTGCCGATGAATTTCGTCGTCGGCACCGACCTCGCGCACATCGTGGGCAAGTCGATCGTCGCCGCCCGCAAGCATCACTTCCTCGGCAACCTCGACCGGAAGCTGGCCGTGTTGATGGTCGTCGGCACGGTGCCGGGGGTGGAGGCGGGCGCCCGGACGGTCGAGGCGCTGAAGCGCGCCGCGGACATCGACCTCGTCATTGGCGTGGCCTTCATCGTCATCCTGGTCGCGGTCTCCGGGTTCATGGCGTGGGAGGGCTGGGCGACACTCCGCCACCGGCCGACGCGCGCGGAAAAGAAGAACGGCGACCACTCCGCCTTCAGCTTTGTCGCCAAGCGCGTGCAGCGGCTCCGGCTGCCGCCGTACGTGAGCCTGCCGGTCTCCGGCATCCCCCGCGTGTCGGTCTGGGCGATTTTCGGCGTCTCGTTGGCCGGAGGTTATCTCAGCGGCCTGCTTGGCGGCGGCGCCGGGTACATCCGGATGCCGTCGATGATCTACCTGCTCGGCGTGCCCACGCACATCGCCGTGGGCACGGACCTGTTCGAGGTCATCATCTCGGCGGGGGTGGGGACGTTCACGCATGCGCTCAAGGGGAACGTCGACATCCTGATCGCGCTGGTGATGCACGCCGGGGCGGCGATCGGCGCGCAGCTGGGCGCCTACCTGACGCAGTACATCTCCGGTCCGCGCATCCGGCTCGCGTTCGTGCCGCTCCCGCTGGTGGGCGCGGCGATCGTGGCCCACGCGCTGCTGACCGGCCAGCACGCGCCCTGAAGGCCGTGGGCGGCGCCGGCGGGGCGGTGAAAATCCCGGGGCTTTTCCCGGGGCGGTGCCGGCAGTCCGCGGCGGAACCGTCCCGCGTCGAAGGGCGTCGGTGAAACGATGAACCTGTCGTCCACCACGCGGCGGCATGCCCCGCACGTTCACCTGCCGCGGCCGGGCGCGACCTGGCATTTCCCGTCGCTGCGCACCGGCGTGCGGGTCCTGGTGTGGACGGCGGGAATCGTGGTCGCGCTCCTGCTCATCGTGCGCTTTGCGTTCACGCCTCTCGCCACGAGATTCGTGAACCACCGGCTGGTCGCGATGGAGCATTTCACCGGGCATGTCGACGCGGTGAAGCTCGCGGTGTGGCGCGGCACGATCATCGCGGAGAACCTGCGGCTGTCGGATCGCCAGCACCCGGAGGACGGCGATATTGTCATCGTGCCCCACGCCGACTGGTCGCTCGCCTGGGCCCCGGTGTTCCGGGGCCGGCTGGGAGGGCAGATCCTGATCGACCGGGCGCAGGTGGTGATGGTGAAGCGGGCGGAAACCAAGAAGGACGAGGCGCAGAAGGCGAAGAAGCTGACGAAGCCGGTGACGCGCGCCTGGGAGGGCGTGCTGGCGAAACAGTTCCCGATCGAATACAGCA
>Ga0310810_10000032_pt1:0-170000 | contig 176498 bp, 125 predicted proteins | sample NCmetagenome_FD_207641 | JGI IMG/M metagenome (GOLD analysis project Ga0310810, IMG submission 207641) | Soil microbial communities from experimental microcosm in Duke University, North Carolina, United States - NC | ecosystem: Engineered > Artificial ecosystem > Soil microcosm >... | reverse complement strand
GTTCATCCTCGATAAGGCCGGTGCCCGGCCGCCGCAACCGCTCGGGGTGCGGTGCAACGAAGGTCCGGCCGTGTCGCGGCACCGCCTGCACCTCGCCTGGACTGAATGGACCCCACCGGGACCGGGCGATGCCAACCTCTCCTCGTCGATCATGTACGAGGCTGAGATCGACTATGCGCCCAGCGGCCCGCAGCTCACCGCGCGGCGGCTCATTGTCGACGGGCGCAACCTGCCGTTCCGTTGCACGATGGAAACGCAAAACTTCCGCCCGCCGGCTGAGACCGAGCTCACCTTCAGCGCGTACACGGAAGGCGGGCGAAAATCCGACGTGTGCGGCATCGACCTGCGTACCGGCAAGGTGACGAAATACACCGATTCCGCCGACACCTATGACGAGCCGGAAGGAATTTATCCCGACGGACTATACACCTTGGTGGAATGTGACCGGCAGAATCATCTTGGCCCGGGGCATATCGACCTCTGGCGACTCAAGCTCGACGGCAGCGGTGAATACGTTCGACTCACCCACTTCAGCGATTTCCCGAATTACAAGGCTTCAAATCCGGTGGTGAGCGACGACGGCCGGTACATCGCCTTTCAAATGGGTCGGGCGGGCGAGGCCGCCGGCGTGGGCCACGGTATTTTCCTCTACGACCTGTCGATGGCGCCGTAAACTGCCGCCGCCGGGTCGGGCGACTGGGTCGAAGCCGCGGCGTCGTTTGATCTCGCCCGCTCACCCGCATGGGCTGCGGCGCTGCGCGCACGGTTGAAAGCCGCTTAGCGATTCAGCAACGCAGCCACGCGCGAACGGTTGTCGACGCCGAGCTTGCGGAGGATGCCGGCCATCTGCGTCTTGATCGTGAGGGGGCTGCGACGCAATTCGCGCGATATTTCCAGGGTGGTCAGCCCATCGCGCACGCGCAGGGCAACCTCGCGCTCCCGGAAGGTAAGCCGGTTCATCAGGCTCAACGCCGAAGGGGAGAGCGGCCGGTCCCGATCGCCACGCGGGCGGCGGTAATCGAGTTGGAGAAAACAGGCGGGCGGACCCCGGCGGTCGGCCCGCGGCTGCAGCCGCAGCACCGCATGCAAGCCCCGTTCAGGTTCGCTGATGATCCGGGGCTCGGCATGGAGGCCATCGGCGTCCTCTGCCACCAGCGCCAAGCATTCGGCCTTGAGCCGCGCGGGGACCTGGAAATCGGAGCGTTTGAGCGGGAGGGCGTCGCGACGCAACTGGGTGTCGTTCCAGACGGCGCAGACCAACTCGGCTTCACGATTGAACCAAAGCGGGTTGCCCCGTGACGATAGCACGAGCAGCCCCAGCGGTATTTCATCGAGCACAGCCTGGGCAAGGGCGAGCAGGTTGCGGAGCTTGGATTCGACCGAAGGCATGGGGGCCCGGCGACGCTAGATGGACACCCGGCATCAGGCAAGTCCGCGGCGGCCGACGGCAGGCTCCTCTGACGATCGGGCCGCCCGGGTCACACCGGGGCGGCGTTCAGCGCGGGAACGGGAAGACGGACTGGGGCGGGACTGACAAGGCTTGGCCGGACCGCGTCAGGCCGGCGGTGGCATCTGGTAACCGGGCGTCGATTTTGAGAGTCCCTCTTCGTCGGCCGTCATTGCCTCCGGTATGCCCTCGAACAACGGGGTGGATAGGTAGCGTTCACCCGTGTCCGGCAGCATGGCCAGGATCACCGAGCCCGGCGCCGCCTTCTCGGCGACTTGCATCGCGGCCGCAAAGGTCGAGCCGCCGGAAATACCGGTAAAGATTCCTTCCTTTCTGGCGAGTTGGCGCGACCAGTCGATGCCGGCCGGGCCGGTAACGGCGACGAGCTGATCGTAATATTTCTTGTCGAGTGCTTCCTGCATTACGAAGGGAATGAAATCAGGCGTCCATCCCTGGATGGGATGAGGGGTCCAGGCGCTGTGGCTGCCCGACGGACCGTTGTCCGCACTCCGCGGCTGCGCCACGCCGCTCCCGACGAGCGCCGCGGTGGCCGGCTCGCTGAGCACGATTTTCACCTTCGGCAGCTCCTTGCGCAGGACCCGCGCCACGCCGGTAAACGTGCCGCCCGTGCCATAGCCCGTGACGAAGTAGTCGAGTTTCTTTCCCTTGAAATCGGCCAGGATTTCGCGCGCCGTCGTGTTCTCGTGGATCTTGGCGTTGGCCGATGTTTCGAACTGGCGCGCGAGAAACCACCCGTTCTTCTCGGCGAGTTCCTTGGCCTTCGCGTACATGCCATAGCCCTTGGCCGCGCGCGGAGTGAGGATGACCTTGGCGCCGAGGAAACGCATGAGCTTCCGGCGCTCGATGGAAAAGCTGTCCGCCATCGTGACCACCAGCGGGTAGCCCTTCGCCGCGCAAACCATCGCCAAGCCGATGCCGGTGTTGCCGCTCGTGGCTTCGACGACCGTCTGGCCGGGCTTGAGCGCCCCGCTGCGCTCGGCCTCTTCAATGATGCTGATGGCCAGGCGGTCCTTGACCGAGGCCGCCGGATTGAAGAACTCGGCCTTCACATAAACCGTGACATTTTTCGGCGCGAGATGGTTGATGCGAATGCACGGCGTGTTCCCGATCGTGTCGACGATACTGTCAAATAGGCGGCCCTGACCGCCGGTGCTGCGTGGAGAAGCATTTGAGCTCATAAGAGCCGAATGCCTACGCGATTTCGGTTGCCCGGGCAAGGCTCGCGCATGTCAAACGGTGGACCGGTTGCCGCGCCCGGGGCCCGCCCGCGGAGCGCCGGCGAAAGAGGACCATCAAGTCGCGGAACTGGCCCGGCTGGCGCCGGACTAATCGACCATGGCTACTGCAAAACCCACCAAATCACGCGGGACCACGCGCCGTTCCGCTCGCGAGCCGCTGGTGAAACCGGCCGCGGTCGAACGGGAGAAGCGCAAGCTGCGCGCCATCAGGAACGAACTCAAGGAACGCCCCTCGGCGGAGGACACCGATATCCGGGACACGCTGTTGTGAACTCTCGTGGTGCCGGGGACCGATTGGACCCGGCCGCCGGGATGGCGAGCCGGTCCGAGTGGTGAAAAGAAACGGCGGTGCGCAGGCACCGCCGTCGGGACTCTTAAACAAAGGACTTCAGTCCTTCACCTGCATGTTGTTGGTCACTTCCTTTACGCCATGGACGCCCTTGGCGATGTGGGTGACCAGGTCCCGCTCGGCGTCGGAGGCCGCTTCGCCCTCGATGACCACGGTGCCGTCATTGGTGGTGACGCTCGTCTTGAGCGCGCTGGTGGATTTGTGGGTGAGCAGCGCATACTTCACCTGCGCGGTGATCGACGCATCGTCGATGCGATCCGACAAGCTTGGGCTCGCGGCGGGCGCATCTGCGACGGTGAGCTCGTTTTTGACGTCCTTCACGCCCTCGACGTCCTTCACGTAGGCCGTGGTGAGCTCCTTCTGGGCCATGGAATCGGCGTTGCCGGTGAGGGTCACGACCCCGTCCTTGACGTCCACCTTGGTGTTGACGGCGCTGACGTTGCCCTTGAGCAGCAGCTGGGTTTTGATTTTGGCGGCGATCCAGGCATCGGAACGTTCAGGCGCCGCGGAGGCGATCTGGATGCGGTTATCCACCGACGTGACTCCGGGCAGGTTGCGCACGGTGTCCTCGGCCAGGCGTTTCTGGTCGGCATCGGGCACGCTGCCGGTGAGCGTGACGACGCCGTCATGGGCGCTGACATCCACATGGTTCTCGAGCACGGTGCGATAGTTGTACGAGGCCTTGGCGGTGGCCTCGATCTTTCGGTCCATGTCGGAGTTGGCCCGGAGCAGGGCCGGCGCGCACAGGACCAGGGCCGCGGCGATGAGTTTGGTGAACGTTTTCATGTTTTTCCTTTGGTTAGGGGTGAAGCCGCCCGATCCAATGGGCAGAAGCGCATTGGGGACGGCCACGGCTTCTTGGTTTGACCGCCCGGACGGAAGGCCGGTTCGCTCGCAAAGGAAGGATCCGCGGTAAATATCGCCGCGCGCGTTGGCGGGCACTAACCAACGCCGACACCCGCATCGCTCGATTCAAGCCGATGCGGTTCGGCGCACCATGGGTTTTGCGCCGCCGCCTGGATCGACTGTCAAAACGCCTTCCGAGTTCCCATGGAAAACAAGCGCCTGGAGCCGGCACCAGTCATGAGCGCGTCTGTTTCCGCCGTCCCCGGGGATTGAGCTGCCCTCGGGCGCCCGGCCTCCTGCGGCTCAAAGACACTCCATGCATAGCGGGTGCCGGTTTCCGAAGAATGCAGCCTGAAAGTCGACGGAGTCAGGGGGAAGCGGTCACGCTGGCTGTCGGCGCACGTTAGTCCAACCGTGCATGAAACCAGCAATCAGTTTCCAGGACGCGTCTTCCAATTCACATACAACTCTTCGACTTTGGCGCGCGCCCACGGGGTCTGCCGGAGGAATTTGAGGCTGGAATTGATCGTCGGGTCGAACATGAAGCACCGGATCGGGATCCATGCGGCCAGTTTCCTCCAGCCATAGTGACCGACTAGCTCGGTGAGCAAATGCTTCAGCGTGATGCCGTGCAACGGATCGTTGGATTGGTGCGGCGAGGTCACGGGCGGCGGACGTTACAAACGTGGCACAATCAAGCCGCCGTCGACCATGATGACCTGGCCAGTGCTGAATGGGAAATCGCCCCGGGCGAGGGCGGCAACGGCCTTGCCGACGTCCTCGGGATAACCCCACCGCGGTTGAATGCTCAGGCCGGCCGCAATCAGCTTGTCGTACTTCTCCGTCACTGCGGCGGTCATGTCGGTTTTGATGACACCCGGCCGCACTTCGTAAACGGGAATGCCCTCGACGCCGAGGCGGGCGGCAAAGAGCTGCGACATCATGCTGAGGCCCGCCTTGGCGATGCAATATTCGCCCCGGTTGATCGAGACCACGGTGGCCGAGATCGAGGTAATGTTGACGATACCGGCCGGGAAAGCGGCGTCGGCCTTCTTCGCTACGACCATGTCGCGGGCGAATGCCTGGGTGAGGAAGAAGACGCCCTTGAGATTCGTGTCGACGACGCGGTCGTAGGATTCTTCGGAGGTTTCGAGCAGGTCGGCCCGAACACTCGGGGCGATGCCAGCGTTGTTCACGAGCAGATTGACCGCCTGGCCGCCGGTGAAGGTGCGGGCGGCCGCGACAATGGCCGCGCGCCCGGCGATGGAGCCGACGTCACCGCGTGCATAAGCGACCTTCACGCCGTAACCGCGCAATTTTTCGAGCGATCCGGCCGCGGCGGTTTCCTCGCGAACCCCGTTGATGACGAGGTCCCATTTCTCGGCCGCGAGCCTCTCGGCAATGCCGAAGCCGATGCCGCGGCTGCCGCCGGTAACTAAGGCTACTTTATTCATCGGGGATTTTGTTAAACGCTAAGGGGCGAGGGTGCGAAGGTGGGGCGGTGGCTCTTTGGGTCTGCGCGCCTCTGCATTCCGCCTGGAAACTACTTGAGGGCGGGGACGTCGATCCAGCGCCGTTCGGCCCAGGATTTCAGCCCCAGCTCGGCGAGTTGCACGCCTTTGGCCCCCTCGAGCAAGCTCCATCGGAACGGTGCGTCGGCGACGACGTGCTTGAGAAAGAGCTCCCATTCAATTTTGAAGGCATTGTCGTAGAAGCCCTGGTCCGGCACGCGCATCCAGCCATCCCGGTACTTTATCGGGCTGTCGATGTCGGGATTCCACACGCAACGGGGTGTCGCCGCCAGCGACTGCGTCTTGCAGTCGCGCAAGCCGGCCACAGCCGAGCCGTGGGTGCCGTCCACCTGCAGCGTCAGGAGATCGTCGCGATCCACCCGCACATCCCATGACGAATTGAAATGGCAGATGATCCCGTTCACGAGTTCGAAGGTGGCGTAGGCCGAGTCATCCGCGGTGCATTTGTACGGCCGGCCGTCTTCGTCCCAGCGCTGCGGGATGTGGGTGGCGCCGAGACAGGTGAGGCTCTTGATCTCACCGAACAGGTTTTGAATCACGTACTGCCAGTGACAGAGCATGTCGACGATGATGCCGCCGTCGTTCTCCTTGCGGTAGTTCCATGACGGGCGCTGGAGCTTCTCGTGCTCGCCGGTGAACACCCAGTAGCCGAACTCGCCGCGGACCGAGAGGATGCGGCCGAAAAAGCCGGTATCGATGAGCCACTGGAGCTTCACCAGGCCGGGCAGCCAGAGCTTGTCCTGCACGACGCCGTGCTTGAGCCCGGCGGCAGTGACCTCCCGGGCGAGAGCCAGCGCCTCGGCCGACGTCGTGGCCGTGGGCTTTTCGCAATAGATGTGTTTCTTCGCGGCGATGGCCTTGCGCACCCCGACGGGGCGCTGGCCGGTGAGCGTGGCGTCGAAATAGATCTGGTTCGCGGGATTCGCCAGCTCCGCATCGAGGTTGGTCGATACGCGCCCGACGCCGACGCGGGCGGCCAACGACTTCAGCTTCTCCTCGCTGCGGCCGACGAGCACCGGGTCGGGCATGATGACCTCGGAGTCGGTGAGCTTCACCCCGCCTTGGTCGATGATGGCCTTGATGGAGCGGATGAGGTGCTGGTTCGTGCCCATGCGTCCGGTGACGCCGTTCATGATGATGCCGATCCGATGAGTCTTCATTGGTAAGTTTTTGCCGGAGAAAACGGAGGGGACGGAGGTTTCGCGCAAAGTAAGCAAACGTAGCGAATGAATTGGTTTTTCTGCGGGCTTTGCGGGCTCCTGTGATGTCTGGATTGGGTTGTCTGGTATTTGGAGGTCTGGCTTTTGTGACTGGACCGCCGTCAGACGTGTTGCTGGTAGGCCTTCACAATCTTCTTGAGATATTCGTCCTGGTCCATGGCCCACAGGCGCGTGGAAAAGACTTCCACTTCATTGAAGCCCTTGAAGCCCGTCGCCTCGACCCACGCGCGGATTTGGCGGAGGGGGATGCAGCCTTCTCCCATGAGGCCGCGATCGTTCAGCAGGTCGAGTGTGGGCGTGCGCCAGTCGCAGACATGATAGGCCAGCAGCGCCCCCAACCGGCCGCATCGCGCGATCTCGGTTTCGAGGGCCGGGTCCCACCACAGGTGATAGACGTCGACGGCGACGCCCACGAGGGGCGAGCGCAAGGCTTCGACCAGGTCGTTGGCCTGGGCGAGCGTGTTCACCGCGGAACGGGTGTCGGCATACATCGGATGCAGGGGCTCGATGGCGAGCTTGACCCCGGCCGCACGGCACTCCGGCAGGAGCGCCGCAATCCCGTCCACGATCTGCCGGCGCGATTCCGCAAGCGGCTGCCCGGGGACCGCGCCGCAAACGAGGACCACGTGCGGCGCGCCGAGCGCCTGGGCCTCGCCGATCGCGCGTCGGTTCTCGTCGATCGCCGCGTGGCGTTCGGCCGCGGTCCGGCCCGGGAAAAATCCGCCCCGGCAGAGCGAGACGACCGCTAAGCCCTGGTCCCGTATCATCCGGCCGGTTTGGGCGATGTCCCGGCCCGCCAGCGTGTCGCGCCAGACGGTGATGCCCTTGACCCCGGCCGCGGCAAACCGCGCCGCAGCGGTCTCGATCGGCCACGGTTTCGTCGTGATCGAATGCACGCAGAGGCGCGCCAAGTCGGGCAGGGGCGGGGCGGGATTCATCCGAGGCAGCCGAAGAAGGTGTAATAGGGTTGGCCTGCGATGATTCGCTGCAGGTGCAGGGCCGCCTCGCGGAGGTGATAATCGCCCCACATGCAGGCCTCCCCGCACGGGACCTTGCGGCCGGATGGAATGTGGTCCCAGCCATTGGGTCGGTGGTAAACCGAATGGAGCAACAACCCATGGTGCCGCGGATCGACGCCGAGATAGGCGTCTGAGAGCAACGTGCGCAGGACCGTCAGGCCGGCCTGCCAGTATTTCTTGCCGGCGTCTGACTCAACTCCCAGGTAACGGCCGAGGCGGAGCAATCCCTGGGCCCCGATCGCGGCGGCCGAGCTGTCGACCGGCTCGTGTTCGTTGTAGATCTCCGCCGGTCGGTTGCGCCAGTCGCCGAGGTGGACGAGGCCCGGCGCGCCGCCGTCCCAATACGGCACGCCGTCCGTCGGCGTGTGAACGAGGTACCAATCGCACGTCGCGCGGGCCGCCTCGAGCATGAGGTCGCGCCAGCGCACCCGTCCGCCCCCTGGCTCCAGGTCGGAATCGGGGAGGGTGGCGAGGAACTCGAGCTCCTCGGCGAATCCGACCATCGCCCACGCGAGGCCGCGGGTCCAAGTCGTGAAGCCGGAATATCCCTGCTGGGAGTTCGGGCAGCGGTAGCGCCCATCGTTCGGGTTGAAAATGGACTCGTGGGCGGTGCGACCGCGATGTTCCGGCGTGTCGTAGTGGTCGCGACCTTTCCCATAGAAGATGGAATAGGTGGCGGTGGCCTCGATATGCCGGAGGGCGCGATCGAGGAGCGAGTGCGCGGCGTCGTTTTCCGCCATGAGGCGGTGGCCGAGACGATGTGCGACCATCAGGATGCGGCAGGAGCGGATGGTGTCGACGAAGAGGGATTGCGGCCCGTTGAACGAATAAATGAAACCGCCGCCGCCGTGAATTGGGGACCAGCGCGCCGCCTGCGTCGCGCCCGATACCTTGAGTGCCAGCTCGCAGAAATCGACCTGGTTGGCCGGCAGCCGCCCCTCGCGCTGCAGTCGCAGCCAGTTGCCGTACGTGCTGAGGTTGTTGAAGCCGTGGTCGTGGACGCCGGTGTGGGAGACGTGGGACGCCATGCGGGCGACCGTGAGTTGTTGCGCGCGCCCGGCAAAACGCTCCTCGCCGGTGGCGTCGAACTGGAGGAAGGCCGAGCCGTAGTGGAAGCCTTCCGTCCATTCGGTCCAGCCGCGGGTCGTATATTTCCCGCCGACGGTGAACACGGGCGAACCGCGGTTCGGATCATATTCCTTGAGGATCAGATCGATTTTGGCGCCCGAGAGGGCCCAGAAGCGGGCGAGCGCGGGAGCGAGCGAGGCCGGCTGCAGGGAAGGATCGATTTGCATGGCGAAACAGGGGCAGGCGCCGGTCAGTACCGCTTGTCCTTGCGGAGGTGCAGGATCACGAACTCGGCATCGGCGAGGGCCTCGTAAGTATGTTGCTGGATCGCGTCGAACTGAATGCTTTCGCCGGCCGAAAGCACGCACTGTTCATGCGGCAGGGTGAGGCGCAGCCGGCCCGCCGTGACCCAGCAGACTTCCGTGTCGTCGTGATGGATCTCCGGCCGGTTGACGCGGGCGCCCGCCGGCGCCGAGCCGAGATGCGCGACGACGTTGGCATACTTCACCTGGCGAAACTTGAACGCCCCCGAGCGGTACGACCTTTCACTTGAGCGATGGGCGAGCGGCGACTCGGCCATGGCCATGAGGTCGGTCGCGCTCAGCCCGAAGGCGCGCGCCAGGCGGTACAGCGTATCGAGTTCAGCCGACTGTTGGTTCCGCTCCAACTTGGAGATGACGCCCACCGAAACACCCGAAGCCGCCGACAGGCCGGCCAGCGTCAAGCCATGCTGCTCGCGCAACGTGCGCAGCACCGCGAAATCGAATTTTGGGGTCGCGGGAGGCATTTTCGTTGACGACAAGAAAGCGGCAGGAAACGGCAGTCAACGAAAAACACGCCGGGGGGTCACCGATCCGATCCGAACGGCATCCGGGTGCCGTGCAATTACGCGCATCGCGATCACCGGCGGTTCGCCGGGATTCATTGAAGGGTTGGATGATACCGTGGTGTTATACCCGTTGAACTCCCATGAAAACTCTCCCAATTCTCTCGGCCTGTGCCGCTTTGGTAACCGCGGGCGTGATGACGGCCCAGATCCCGTCCAGCTTCGCCGAGCAAGTCGCACTCCGGATCATCCAGACCGACGACCCCGAATTTCCACTTACGCTGCGCAATAGCCCGGTGGTCAATGGCGAGGCGCGGATCGCCATCAACGTCGACGTCGACGGCAAGCTCGTCGAATGCCTGGTGACGGGCTACTCGCGCAAGGAATTCGCTGATTCCGCCGTGGCCGCATTGCATCGCTGGAAATATGAACCCGCGCGCCTCAACGGGCAGCCCTGGCCCTCCGTGCAGGAGCTGAGCTTCGATTTCACGCGCACCGGCGTCGTGATCAGCATGACCGGGATGGACATGCTCACCAACCGGCTCGAGGACCTGCTGCAGAACAAATACGCGTTTCGATCGCACTCGCTGCGCGAGCTGGACCGGATCCCGACTCCCATCGAGGTGATCTCCCCCGTGGCTCCGCCGCTCGATCCCCGCGACGGCAAGCGGTCGATCGTGGTCGACTTCTACATCGACCAGGATGGTCGGGTCCGCATGCCCGCGGTCAAGCGCGCCGAGGCGAACGACCTGTATGCCGCGAGCGCCATGGCGGCGGTCCGCCTCTGGAAGTTCGAGCCGCCGACGGTGGATGGCCGGCCCGTCTTGGTCCACGCGCAGCAGCAGTTTGACTTCGTTCCGAAGACCTGAACCGGAATTCACCCTCCGGCAACCAACGGGCCGCCCGCGGGCGGCCCGATTTGTTTGGCAGACTGGCTACGGCCTGGGACGAGGCGCCTGGCCTCAGCTCGCGGTCGGCTCCTCCATCAGGCTGGCGAGCATCTCCCGCAGTTGCTGGCGGGCGCGGTAAAGCCGGGTCTCGACTCCGCGCTCGGAGCACCCGGTGATGTCGCTGATATCGCGGTAGGAAAGACGGTCGTAGTGATGGAGCAGGAGCGTGACTTTCAGGTCGTGCGGCAGGCGATCGATCGCGGCGCGTACCGCGGCCAGCGTCTCGTCGTGCTCCAGCGCGGCGGCGGGACCTGGCTGGTCTGAAGCCATCACTTGCGCCGGGCTCGAGCGGTCGGCGGAGCCCGGGTCCGAGTCGTTGGGCGCGTCGAGTGCGACGGTCGGGTGCCGGCGCTTCCACCGGTAATGGTTGTGGCAAAGGTTGCTGAGGGTGGTGAAGAGCCACGCGCTGAGCTTGGTGTCGGCCCGGAGGCGCTCCCGCTGCTGGTAGAGCTTGACGAACGTTTCGGCCACCAGGTCATTGGCGTCGGCCGCATTCTGCAGGTAGCGGAACGCGAAGGCGTGCAGCGGCCGTTGCCAGCGGGCGATGAGCCGGTTCAGCGCGGCGGCCTCACCCTGCTGGAGGGCCCGCAGGCCGGCACGGTCGGTATCGGGGTCGTGGGGCACAACGCGCGGGGTGGGCGCATCAATTGGCAACGAGTGGATCAAGGGGTTCGACGGTCTCGACCAGCTGCAGATAGCGTTGCCGTTGCTCCGGATTCATCACCTCGGCCGCGGCCATTACCAGCTGCCGGGTGGAATCGAGGCTTTCACGGCGCACGGCGCGACGAGTTTCGACGAAACGGGCGAACTCGAGAAAATCCACGCGATCGCTGGCGCGCCGGGCCTTCTCGAAATCCTGGAATTCGGCCTGCATCTGCGCCAGCTGCGCGCTGATGGCGCGCAGCTTCGGCCCGGAGGCCTGGTGGACCTCCTTGATGCGTGCGAATTGCCGGTCGGTGAGTTTGAGCTCGGACTTCATCCAGGCGAGCTGCCCGTCGAGCGTGTCAATCGCGGTCGGTTCATGGAGCCGGAAATAGGCGACGTGCACGGCGAGTCCGACGGCCAGGCCGAGCGTCACGGTCAGGAGGGTGCGCTTCACGAGTGGGACCTCCCCTCGGTTTGGTTGAGCAACGGATCGATCAGCTGCATATAACTGCGGGCGAGCTGGGCACTGCGTTCGCTCTCGAGCCGGTTGACCCGCACTTCCGCCAGGAAGAGCCCCAGCAGGGCGCAGCAGGCCACGAACATCGCGGCAAAAGGCGGACGGGCGAACCAGGCTTCCACGATCGCCCGCCAGCCGACCGGAGCCTCGGCTTCGCCTTCAACCCGGGAAATGCGCTGCCAGACTTCGGCGGAAAGGCGGGCGGGCGGCTCGGGAGTCTCGGACCAGCGGTTTAACAGGGGATCCAGCGGGTCGGGTGGCGTGTTCATAACAGGAAAAGGCTGACGGCAAGCAGCATAACACCGGGCTCGACCCAAGTCCTTCAAAATATTTCCGGGAGGCCGGAGGCGCGGGGGCGGGTTTGCGACGAATCGTATGAACTTTGCGACCGGCGCCATTGAATTTCCGCCCGGAATGCCCTATATAATTTCGGCGTAGAAAGGAGACTTGCCGCCATGCACCCCACGCTGCGCTGCCTGCTGATGTTTGCCGGCCTCGCCGGCTCCACCCTGGCCCTCGACACCAGCGGACCCGCCGAGGCCAAGGCGTACGAACCCCTGATGATTGTCCAAACGCGGGATATGATTTATCCGCCCACGCTAACCAACGAGCACATATTCAAGGGGGAGGTGAACGTGGCCGTGTGGGTGGACGAGAACGGCCGCCTCCTCGACTGGCTCCTGGTGGGCTACACCCATTCCCTGTTTGCCAAGGAGGTCCTCGATGTCCTGCCGAAATGGAAATATGTCCCGGCACACCTCCAAGGCCAGCCGGTGCCCACCCGGGCTGAACTCAGGATTATCTTCCAGAACACCGAAATGGTCCGCATCGTCGCCAGCGAAAGGAGCCCGACCGAGCAGGCGCACGACCAGGCGATTGAGCACCGGGTCGCGCCCCACATCTATCGGCCGGACGAGCTCGATGCACCGCTGGATGCCATCGTGGAGATCATGCCCAGCTCACCCGATCGCCTCGGGGCTGTCGCCCGCGAGGGCAGCGTTGTCGTCGAATACCTCGTGGACGCCGAGGGCCGGGTCCGGATGCCGATCATTGACTCGTCGGACGATGAGGCCTTCACGAACTCCGTCCTGCTTGCGATCACGGAATGGCGTTACGCCGTGCCGAAGCGGACCGGGCACCCGGTCATCGCCCGGGTTAAGCAACGGTTCACGTTTTCGCCCGCTTCGTAGCTTCCTCGCCGAGTTCGAGGAGGCGGATGATCCTTTCGCTGTCGTAGACGCACCCGTTCCAGCAGCCGCCGCTGGCCTGTTGGAGCGCAGCCCAGAGGCGCGTGTCCGCCGGCACGCGCGGATCGGGCTCGAGCCCGGGATGCCGCGGCCGCCGGGCGAGTTCGCGCTCGTCGATCGAGATCACGTCGATTCGTCCGGTCAGCTGGCGGGTATCGACTTCCAGGCGGAGGCGATCGCCATCCCGCAGCCGTCCCAGCGGCCCGCCGGCCCAAGCCTCCGGGCTGATGTGCCCTACGCAAGCGCCGGTCGACACGCCCGAAAAACGGCCGTCGGTCAGCAGGGCGATCCGCTCGCCGCCGCGCATGTATTTCAACGCCGACGTGATCTGGTAGGTCTCCGGCATGCCGCTGCCTGGCCCGATTCCGATGAGCACCATCACGTCGCCGGGTTGCAGGGCGCCGGCCTTCACCGCCGCGATCGCGGCAGCTTCCGAGCAAAAGACGCGCGCCGGACCCTCGTGGCGGTAGAGGCCGCCGGCATCGATGAGCGCCGGCGCAATCGCCGTGCTCTTCACGAGCGCTCCGTCGGGCGCGAGATTGCCGGTGAGAAAGGTCACGGTGCTCGTGAGGCCCTTCGCCCGGGCCGCGGCCGCCGCCATGATGACGTCGTCCGGATCCACGCCGTCGAGCTCGCGCAGTTTCTCGCGCAGGCGGGACCGCCGCTCGCTTTGCTCCCACCACGCCAGGTTCTCGCCGAGGGTGCGCCCCGTGACCGTGCGGGTTTCGAGCTTGAGCAACCCAAGCCGGCGCAGGTGCAACATCACCTCCGGCACGCCGCCGGCGAGGAAGACCTGCACGGTGGCAAAGTGACGCGGACCATTGGGCAGCACATCGACCAGGCGCGGGACCGCGCGATTCACCCGCATCCAGTCCGCCACCGAGGGAACGGCCAGGCCGGCCGCGTGGGCGATGGCCGGAATGTGCAACACGAGGTTGGTCGACCCACCGACCGCCGCGTGCAGCACCATGGCGTTGTAGATGGAATCCGGGGTGAGGATGTCGCGGGTGGTGCAGCCTTGCTTGTCGAGTTGGAGCAACGCGAGGGCCGAGCGCCGCGCGAGATCGCGCCAGATGTCCGCGCCCGAGGGACTGAGTGCGCTGTGCGGCAAGGCGATGCCCAGGGCCTCGGCGACGACCTGGCTGGTGGCGGCCGTACCCATGAACTGGCAGCCGCCGCCGGGGGAACCGCAGGCGCGGCAACCCATGTCGGCCGCATGTTCGAGGGTGATTTCGCCGCGGGCATAGCGGGTGGCGAGCGTTTGCACCTTGGCGGTGTCCTCGGCGCCGTCCGCGCGCAGGGTCACGCCGCCGGGCACCAGGACGGTCGGCAGGTCCGGACTGCCCGCCAGAGCCATCATCATCGCGGGCAGCCCCTTGTCGCAAGTGGCGACGCCGAGCACGCCGCGGCGGGTGGGCAGCGAGCGAATGAGTCGACGGAGCACGACCGCGGCGTCGTTGCGATACGCCAGGCTGTCCAGCATGCCGGCGGTGCCATTGGTGCGCCCGTCACAAGGATCGCTCACTGTTCCCGCGAACGGCAGCGCGCCCGCGGCCGTGATGGTGCGAGCGGCCTCCTCCACGAGCAGGCCGATCTCCCAATGGCCGGTGTGGTAACCGAGCGCGATCGGCGTGCCGTCGGGGGCGCGCAAGCCGCCTTGCGTGCTGAGGATCAAGAACTGGCGCCGGAGCAGTTGTGCCGGGTTCCAGCCCATGCCGGCATTCTGCGTCCAGCCGAAGAGATCGCCGCTGCTCATGCCTTGCAGGAGTTCCGGCGTGAGCGGCAACACTCCGGTCGGTCCAGGTGCCGTCGTGCGCAAACGGTAGATCGCCTCGTCGAGGGAATCGAGCACGGGGTCGCGATCCATGGCTATTGGATGGAATTAACCAGGGTGCCGACCGGCTCGATCGTGATGCGGACTTCATCGCCGGGCTGCAGGGTGAAATCGTCCGGCGGAATGATGCCGGTGCCCGTCATCAAATAGCTGCCGCGGGGGAATGAGTTGTCGCGGAAGAGCCACTCGGCGAGTGTCGCCAGCGGCCGACGCAGCGAGGCGAGGGTGGTGTCGCCGGCGAACACCACGCGGCCCGCGCGCCGGATCTGCAGCGCGATGGCGGTCGCCGACCCGGGCAATTCGTAGGTGATCACGAGGCAGGGGCCGAGCGCGGCGCAGCGGTCGTACACCTTGGCCTGGGGCAGGTAGAGCGGATTCTCGCCCTCGATGTCCCGCGAACTCATGTCGTTGCCGATGGTGTAGCCGAAAATCCGGCCCGCGGCGCTCACGGCCAGGGTAAGTTCGGGCTCGGGGACATTCCATTTCGAGTCCGACCGGATGCGCACCGGCGTGCCGGATGCGGCGACGCGATGGGCGGTCGCCTTGAAGAAAAGCTCCGGACGCTCAGCCGCATAAACGCGATCGTAGAACGTGCCGCCGCCCGCATCGCGCGACTCGGCCACGCGGGCACTCTTGCTCCGCAGGTACGTGACGCCAGCCGCCCAGACTTCCTGGCTTTGGATCAGCGGCGCGTGGCTCTCGACGGAAACCGGTGCGCTTTCCGGCCGGCCGGCGGAGAACGCAGCCGTGGCGTACGCCACCGGATCCACGGCCGTGAACAAGCCATCGAGGGAGAAATCGGGGGCGAGGCTGACGTAGGCGCCGTCGCGTTCGAGCAACAGGGCGCGGTTGGTGACGAAGAGCCGGAGCATGGATGGGGCAAGTGATACCGAAAGCCGGCGCGAGTGCAACCCACCGGCCACGCTGCCGTGTTCTAACTTGTGAGTGCGCCCGGTGGGTTCAAAGGATCGTCGAGAGGTCGGCGGCCCCGGCGTGACCCGGATCGCGACGGAGCACGCGGGACAGCAAGCTTCGCGCCTGGTGGCGGCGACCGAGCCCGAACGCCGCCTGGGCTTGAAGGAACAACGCGGTGGTCTTCTGCCGGCGCTCCAAGTCATCGGCGAACAGGAGCATTGTCGGCAGCGACGTGGCAAAAAAGTCAATCCGGGCCGGCGCGTGCTCGAGCTTCCGGGCATCGCTGGCCAGGGCGCGCAGCAGGCGCGTGGCGGCCTCGTGCCGTCCGAGCCGAGCCAGCGCCATGGCGCCAAAGCAGGTCTGCTCGGAATAGGTGCGGACGCTCATTTCCTGGAAATCGCCGCGCCCGCGGGCGGCGGCCTGCCACGACCGCACCGCTTGTGGCCGCTGGCCGGCGGCAGCGTGGGCCTCGCCGAGCCAGTAATGAATGTCGCCGGTCGAGGCCAGCAAATGGCGTGCCTCACCGAGATTGTCCGGCGGGTTCAATGCCGCCTCGAAGTGTTCGATCGCCCGGTTCGGCTTGCCGGCGCGCAGTGCCGCCTGGCCCAGCAACAGGCGGGCGCGAACAAACTGGCCCAGCGCCTGGCCCTCGCCGCCTTCCCACGGCTGGAAGCGCCGGCTCAGCAGCAACGCCAGCGCCTCGGCCGGGCGCCCAACGCCACTGAATAGGGCACAGAGCTCGAGCGTGGCGTCGTCGCGTTGCGCGACGAGGTCGCGATGACGTTTCAGCTCGCGCAGCCGGCGGCCCGGGAGGACGCCGGTGCGCTTCCAGAGCTGGTCGCGTTCGTACAGGAGGCGCGCGTCGGCCGGGTTGGCGCGGAAGGCCCGCTCATAGGCGAGGCGCGCCGCCGCGGGATCGCGCTCCACGTTGAAGCGCGCGATGCCGAGGTTGCGCCAGGCGACGGCATTGGCCGGCTCGAGTTTCACGCTTCGTTGCCAGCACGCAATGGCTTCCCGGTGGCGGCGTCGGTCGAACAGCAGATTGCCCAGATAGTACGCGGCGCGGGCGTCGCGAGGCTGGCGGACCAGCGCGCGCTCGAGGATCACTTGTTCCTCCAGCCGGGCGGGGAAGCAGTAGTCCGGGTTCGCCCGCGCGGCCCGACGGGTGGCCGCAAGTGCGTGAGCCGTCTGGCCGAGTTGTTCATGAAAATGCGCGAGGTAGTACTGGACGAGCGGGCCCGTGCCGGAAAACGGCTCGGGTCGCGACCGGCGAAGCAGCTCGATCGCCTCGGGCAGGAAGCCCGCGCGAGCGTGGTCGAGGGCAAGATCGAGCCGCGTCTGGGTATTGCAGGCGAGCGGATCGCCGCGCAAATGGCGCGCCCACCAGTCAAGGGGGTCGAGCCGCAATGTTTCCGCGAGGAACGTATCCGCCTCGGCAGTGCGGCCGAGGCGACGCAAAACGAGCACGCGAAGGTTGCGGGCGCGAAGATTGGCAACATCGAGTCCGAGGGATTCATCCAGGTGCCCGAGCGCTTGCCTCCAGTTGCAGCGGCTGGCCGCGATCTCGGCCAGGGCGTGGCGGCTCGCGGCTCGCCAGGCTTGGTTCCACGCCGCCTTGGCGAAGGCCGAATAGGCGTCGTCATCCCGGCCTTGGAACCTCAGCGCGAGTCCGAGCTGATAATGCGATTCACCGTCATAGGGATTGGCATTCCGGGCGGTGAGCCGCGCAATCGAGCGGCGCAAATGGGCTTCCGCCGCGGCGAATTCGCCGCGGCGCAGGTGCCAGATGCCCAGCGCTTGGTTGCAGCGGGCATCGCCGGCGTCGCGGCGAATGCCCTCGCGCCAATAGTCGGCCGGCTCGCGGGTGGCATGCCGGTACTGCGCAAGGTGGAGGCCGGTGAGGTAGAGTTCGTCGGACGTTTTGACTTCGGCCGGCAGCGGCGGCTCGGTTGCCGGCGGCGGCGCCGGCGTGTCGCTTGCGGGCCGGGGAGCCAGGGTCAGGATCTCTTCACCGCTGGTCGCATCGGCGACACTCAGCCGAAAGTCCGGTGGGGTGGCGCGCGGCGGCGGGGCGACCGACACGACGAAAGGCCGGTCCGGCGCAGCTTCGCCTCGCCAAGTCCGCCAGGGGCGGCGACTGCGGCGAAAGAGCGAGATCCGCAGGCGACGCCGGCGCGTCACCGCGACGCCCAGGCGCAGGGAGCGCCCTTCGAGGCGCAGAGAGGCGGCGCCCTCGACATTCGCCGCCTGCGCCGCGCCAATCGCACGAATGGGATACCAATAAACGCTCCACGATTTCGTCTCACCGGGCTGCAGGAAGGAGAAATCCGGCTGATTGTCCGTGTACACGCCGAGCATCAGTTCGACATAGGGTCCATCCCCGTCGGTCAGGTTTCGATCCCACGCGTAACCGAACTCGTGGTTGCCCCACGTCCACTGTTTCTTGCCGGGCGCGATGTGGTGGTCCGCGACCTGCACGAGGCCGGCGCGACGAAAATGGTCGTAGCCACCGGAGAAATCCTCCTGCGAACCGAGGCACATGTACGAGGTCGGCACGGGAATGTTCGCATACCACGAGAGGTCGTCGGGCGAATAACGCGGCAGGTCGTCTGGCAGCCGGCCGCGGCGGCAGTGCGGCGGAACGAAACGCCGCGGCACTTCAGCGGCGGGGACGCCGGTCCGGCCGCGCGCGGCATAATCGACGCCGTAATACCGTCCGGTGCAGCGGGGAAACTGACTGACCGCGCGCCGCGCATGGTCGGCGACCCACTGCACATCGGGCGGGAAGAACGACTGGTATCCCTCGTGGACGCGCACGGCGACGTTCGCCCACCAGAGAAAAGTCTGGACGAAGGGCGTGCGGTTGTAGGCGCGCATCTTGAGCTCGATCACCGAGCGCCCCGGGTGCAGGCAGAGGCCGTGCATGCCCTTCATCCGCTCGAGCGGGTCGTGATCGCCCAGCCAGATGGTCTTGCTGCCGTCGGCATGATCCTCGAGCACCACATCGACCGGCATGAATGTCGCGGGCCGGTGATGTTGCGGCCAGTTGAACTCCACGCCGCCGGAAATCCACGGACCGGCCAGGCCCACCAACGCCGGCTTGATGGCACTCTGCCGGTAGAAGAAATGGTAGCCGTTGGTCAGGTCTTCGCCGATGTGGATCCGGCCGCCCAGCTCGGGCAGCACGGTCACGCGGACCAGGCCGTTTTCAATGGTCACCGCGTCCCAGGCGTGGCTGACGGGCTTCTCGGCAATGCGATTGTAGAAGGGCAGCGGATAGATCCGACCGCTGCTGCCCTGGTAAACTCGCCGCTCGAGAAACATGGGATTCTTGTCCGGTGGCAACGGCTCATAGGTTGGCAGCACCAGCGGGGAACGGCGGATGACCACCTTCGAGCCGGCATTCGATCGGTGGGAGTTCACGGCGCGAACAGCGAAGCGATCTCTGCGGCGGAAACCGGGACCGCCGGCGCGAACCGCGGGCTCGCGGCATAGGCCAGCAGGCTGGCGCGCAGCTGCCGGCGCACCGGGTCGAGGGCCGGTCCGGCCAGATCGATGCTCGTGACCAACAAGCGACCGCGCCCAACCCGCGCCTCAAACACCAGGGCGAGCTTCCGGTTCGTGAACCAGTCGTCGATCACCTGGACAACCGGTCGCAGCGCGCCGGGCAGGCCATCGAGGATCATCGGGGCGGCATGCGTCACGGGATACCACCATTGCCAGTTACTCCACGGCTCGGTGGGAAACACGGCGAGGGCCGGGTGCGAGGGGTCGCAGAGGATGCCGAGGGTGTGCGGCGCCTGGCCTTTCGTCCACGCCGTGTTCCAGAAGATGCTGGAGAAGCCGAGGGCGATCGGACCGCGAACCGGATCGGGGGCGACTCGATTTGGTGGAAGGGTTAGGAAAACCGTGGCGCCGGCCTCCAACTTTGCGCGGACGTCGTCGCCGAACGCGGAAGACGAGATGATGCCACCATCGATCTTTTCGCGGACGGCGGAGGGATAGACCCAGATGTCCCAATCATTTTCAATTCCCGTGCCCCGGAGCGAGACGACGAGGCGGAAATGTCCCGGGGCCGCCACCGTGTTCAGCGGCAGTTCCAGGCGCCCGAGCTGCACGTCCGCGCCGACGGGAATTTCGCGGGCAGGCAGCTCGCCATAAGCAACGACCTTGCCGGCATCGTCGACCAACCGCCACTCCGGCACCGCCTGCGCGAGCGGCGCCGGCCCGAAATGCGCGACCTCAAGATCGGCCACGAGAAGTTCATCCACGGTGAAGACCCGGCGGTCGAGGCGCGCGAGCGGCACGGTCGCATTGCAGAAACGGCGAAAAGTGGCGGCGGAGACATAGCCCTTGTCTTCCCACATCGCATTCAGGACCCCGACCAACGCCGTCCCCTGGCCGGGAAAGTCGCTCAGGCCGAGCAACTGGAAACCGCCCAGGTGCGGCGTGCGCAAGGCGGCCTCGATTTCCTCCTTATAGCAGAGCGCCTGCAGGTGGCCCGAGGCGACCAGGAAGTCGTGCGCCTGCGCCCCGAGCCCATGTGCTTCAAGCGAAGCGCGGAAGATCTCGAAATTGCGCGGCTTCAGGTAACCGTTGTAGCGCGGGATTTCGTTGAAGTCAGGATAGGCGCACCATTGGCCGATCTCGTGGGCCACAACCGGCGCGGACTGGCTGGCGACATAATCGCGATAGTCGCTGCGCGTTTCCGGCGGCGCGGCGTTGAGGCGCGACTTCAGGCCTTCCTCCCAGTGTTGGATGCGTGGCTCCGAGCGGATCTCGTAATCGTTTTCCGGCAGGATCGGCCAGCCGGCGCCGCCGGTGTAGAGGCGTCGCGGGTCGGACGCCTTTTGCCGCGCGACCCAGCGGGAGAGCCAGGCGGCGGAGTTTTGGCCGGAGGGCTCGTTGCCGGCACAGAGGAGAAGAAACGACGGATGATTGCCATAGGCGCGCACGATGCGCGCCGTCTCCGCCTCGATCCAGGCATCGACCGGTTTGCCGTCCCCCAGCGTGGTGGACCAGTTCGGCCACGAGCAGACTTCCACCTGCAGGTACACGCCGAGCGCATCCGCGGCCGCGAACGCCGCCTCGGGCGGGCACCAGGAGTGAAAGCGAACATGGTTCAAGCCGTGGTCGCGGACGACGCCCAACACGCGCCGCCACTCGGCCACGTCGGTCGGCGGATGGCCGGTGCGCGGATAGGCGGCGCAGTCGAGCGTGCCGCGCAGGAAGAGCGGACGGCCATTGACCAGCAGTTGATGGCCCTCCGCCCGGACCTCGCGAAAGCCGAACGAAACGGAGCGGGTTTCGCCGTTCGGCAGCGTGAGCGTCAGCCGGTGCAGCGCGGGCGTGAATTCATCCCATGTCGCCGAATCAGCCGGGTAGGCGATCATGGCCGCGAACGAACCGTCAGCCAAGACGGGCACGGCGACACTCGGCGCGACATCACTCGCGATCATGACCCGATCAGGCCAGGGCGCGCCGTCCGAGCGGGCGATTTGCCCGCGGACAGAAACGGTTCGATCCGCCCAGCGCGGATAGACCTGCACATCGTCGAGCCAGACCGGCGCCGTGGCGGCGAGCGTCATTTCGCCCGCGATGCCGTTCCAGTTGCCCTGCGTGTGGTCCGACACACTGTGCGAGTTCTCCCCGATATCCGGATCGAGCGTGTTGTCGACGCGCACGGTCAAACGATGCCGCCCGGGGCGCACACCCGCGCCGAGAGCATAGACATGGGGCACGGACAGCGCCTCGCACGAACCGATCTCGCGTTCGTCGAGCCAGACGCGGGTCTTCCAATGCGGGCGCTCCAGCGTGAGCACGATGCGGCGTTCCGCCCAGGCCGCGGGGATGTCCACTTCGCGTTGATACCACGCCAGGCCGGTGAAGCGTGTCTCCGGCTGGAGCCAGAACGGAACCTTGATGTTTCCCGCGCGGCGGTACGGGGCGTATTCGGGGGCGGTGAACCAGGAACGGTCGAAGATGCCCCCGGTCCAGCGGGTATCCACGGTTACCGGATCGCCCAGACCGGCGGCTTGCACGGATCCCGGCAGCGCGATGGGCTGACCCGACAATTTCGCAAACCAGCGCTCGGTCAGGCCGACATTCCGCCGATCCAATGTGACCTGCCAGCGGCCCGACAGGTCGATGGCGGGGGTGGCGGAAGAGGAGAGGGCGGTCATGGCGAAGGCAGCGAAGAGCAGGCTGGATTTCATGGGCGACCCGAAAGCGACACGGAGGATATTACGCTCTGGTGGCGCCAGCCGGCAATGGACAACCCGGCAAAAAACCTGCACGATATCGCACTCATGAAATCGATGGCCGCGAGACGCGAGGGCTTTGCCAACGAGCACATGTTCGTGCTACCCGAGCCCCTTCGGGCCGTGGCCCGCCGGCATCCGCTGCTGCGCGCCCTTCACGTCACCGACGCGGGCTTCTTCCCGACGGCGCAGGGGCATCGCATCGAGCGCGCGGGCGGTGCGCCCACCACCCTGGTCATCCTTTGCCGCGCCGGGTATGGCTGGTTCCGTTGCGGCGGCCAGGAGGTGAGGGTCTCGCCGGGCGATGTGGTCTGGCTGCCGCCGCGCGTGGCGCACGCCTATGGCGCCGACGCCACGGAACCCTGGACGATTGCCTGGGTGCATTTTGCCGGCGAAGAAGCGGAAGCGTGGCGCCAACTCCTGGCCGACGCGGCCGGAACGAGCGAGCGCCGCGTGTCCCTGCCGGTCAGCCGCCTCGATGAAATCGGGCTGGAGAACGTTTACCAGCCACTCGAGCGGGGGCATGCAATCCGGGACCAGGTCGCGGCGGTGGTGGCCTTGCGCGCGGCGTTGCAGGCAATGCTCGAACTCATCGAGCAGAATCGGCGGCCGAGGACCGCACACGAGCGGGTCGCCGCCTCCGTGGAAAAACTGCGGCGGGACTGTCGCCGGCAGCCGAGCCTGCGGCGGCTGGCGGCCGAGGCGGGCATGTCGATCACCCATTTCTCCGCCTTGTTCCGGCGGCGCACAGGTTTCTCGCCGATCGATTATCTCATCCGGCAACGCGTGCGGCAGGCCGGGCGGTTGCTCGACGGCACGACTCTTTCCATTCGCGAAATCGCCGAGCAGGTGGGCTACGACGATCCTTACTATTTTTCCCGCTGCTTTCGCCGGGTCATGGGCTGCTCGCCGCGCGACTATCGCAAGGTGCCCAAGGGCTGAGGTCGTTTCCAGGTTCACGACCGCGGCCGGACGGTCCGGACATCGGCGGCTCGCCTGGCCGTATCGGGACCGTCATTGTCCGTGCCATGATCAATCGCCCCCTGATCCGCCTCGCCGTACCGGCCGTGCTGCTTATGTTCACCGCGATGACCTTGCGCGCCGCCAATGACCCGATCGACTCCGAGAGTCCGGCGGCCAAGGAGAAGCGCCTGGAATGGTTTCGCCACGACAAGTTCGGGCTATTCATCCATTGGGGCCTCTATGCGATTCCGGCCGGCTACTGGAAGGGCGAGCGTTCGCCCGGCATCGGTGAATGGGTGATGCACCGGATGAAAATCCCGGTGCGCGAATACGAGCAGCTGGCGGGGCAGTTCAACCCGGTGAAGTTCGATGCTGACGCCTGGGCGCAGCTCGCCGCCGACGCCGGCATGAAGTACGTCGTCATCACCTCCAAGCACCACGACGGTTTCGCGCTCTTCCGCTCCGCGGCCAGCGCCTACAACGTCTATGATGCGACCCCGTTTAACCGGGACGTGATCAAGGAACTGGCCGCCGCCTGCGCCCGGCACGGACTGCGGTTCGGCGTCTACTATTCGCAGTCGCAGGACTGGCACGAGCCGGGCGGCGCGGGCAACGATTGGGATTTCCCGGCCAACGCGGTGAAGGACCAGGACGGTTCGTTCGACCATTACCTCCAGGCCAAGGTAGAGCCGCAGTTGCGCGAGCTGCTGACGAACTACGGGCCGCTCTGCCTCATCTGGTTCGACACGCCGCAACTGATGAACAAGGGCGACCGCGCGCAGCGGCTGACCAGCATCGTACGCTCCCTGCAGCCCGCCACGCTGATCGACGGCCGCCTCGGCCGGGTCGGCGATTATCGGAGCACGGGCGACAACGCCATTCCCCCCAAGGCGTCCGACGATGCCTGGGAGGTGCCCGCGACGATCAATCAGACCTGGGGTTATCGCTCGGACGACCACAATTGGAAGTCACCCGGCGAAATCGTCTTCAAGCTCGTCGACATCGTCTCGAAGGGCGGCAACTACCTGCTCAATGTCGGGCCGACGGCCGAGGGCGTCATTCCGCAGCCGAGCCAGGACAACCTGCGGGAGGTGGGCCGCTGGCTGCAGGTGAACGGCGAAGCGATCTACGGCGCCGCCCGCTCACCCTTCGGCGAGGAATTCGGCGACTACGCCGCGAATTTGAAGGACCACGCCGGCCAGCCGGTCTTTCTTGCGGCCAACGACTGGCGCTGCACGGCCAAGCCCGGGAAGCTCTACTTCGTGCTGTTTCATGTCGGGCGGGTGGGCGCGCAGGGCGCGTTCACGCTGCCGGAGTTCAAGAACAAGATCACGGCGGTTTACGAGCTGGGCGACGCGAAGCGCATCCCGCTCGAAGTGAAGACGGCCAAGGACGGCCGCCGCTTCTTCAACCCGCAGCGCTGGGTCAACGATTCGATGGGCACGGTTTACGTGGTCGAATACGAGGGAGCGGGCCTCGAGCGCTGAGGGCGCAAGCCGAGACGGTCTCATTGGAACTGGCGCGGTGAAATCCCGGTAACAGGGGGGAAGACCGGCATTGATGCCGGGCGGCCAGTGGCGTTAGCCTGCATGCCACGCATGAAAAAGCGAACGGTGAAGCGCATCGGCATTCTCACGGCGGGGGGCGACAGCCCCGGCCTCAACGCCGCGATCCGCGCGGTCGGCAAGGCGGCGATCGGTGAGCTGGGCTGGGAGGTTGTCGGCTTTCACGACGGCTTTCTCGGTCTCGCGCTCGATCGCTGGCAGCGCCTCGACAAGTCCACGCTCGCGGGCATCCTCACGGTCGGCGGCACCGTGCTGGGCACGAGCCGGGAGAAACCGCACCGGATGGAGATCGACGGCAAGGTTCGCGACATGATCCCGCGCATTGTCGCGACCTATCGCCGGCATCGCCTGTCGGCGCTGGTGTGCATCGGTGGCGGCGGCACGCACAAGAACGCCCTCCGGCTCATCAAGGCCGGCCTGAATATCGTCACGCTGCCCAAGACGATCGACAACGACGTGGCGTTGACGGACGCGACGATCGGCTTCGACACGGCGCTGGGCATCGCGTCGGAGGCGCTCGATCGCCTGCACAGCACGGCCCACAGCCACCACCGGATCATCGTGGCCGAGATCATGGGGCACCGCGCCGGCTGGCTGACCCTTGGTGCCGGCATCGGCGGCGGCGCCGACGTCATCCTGATCCCCGAGATTCCCTACGACACCGGGCGGATTGCCGACGCCATCGGGCGGCGGGCGAAGAAGCATCGCAACTTCAGCATCGTGGCCGTGGCGGAAGGCGCGCTCTCGCGCGAGGACGCGGCGGCGTTCGCCGCGGCCAAGCGGCGGAAGAAGAAGGCGGAGACCGACGAGGAACGCGACCGCGCCAAGGCGGAGCTGGCCGGGTTGGATGCGCGGCATGCCGGCAACACCATGCGCCTCGCGGCGCAGCTCGAGGACCTGACCGGACTGGAGGCGCGGGTAACCATCCTGGGTTACGTGCAGCGCGGCGGCACGCCTTCGGTGACAGATCGCCTGCTCGCCACGCGCCTCGGCACCACCTGCGTCGATCTCATTAATAAGGAGAAATTCGGTGTGATGGTCGCGGCCCGAGGCGACGGCTGCATCCCGGTGCCGATCGGGCACGTGGCGGGCAATTTGAAGCTGGTGCCGACCGATCATTCCTGGGTCGAGGCGGCGCGCAGGGTGGGGACGTGTTTGGGCGACTGATCGCGCAACCCAACGCACCGGGTCCGTCGAATAAGCCTGCGGCTGCCATCGAATTAACATGGCTGCCCGACCCAATTCGAATCACGAAACGAGTGAAACAAATCGGCCGGGTTTCCCAGAGGGGAGGTGTTAATTACCAGCGTTTCATTGAATCAAATAGAGGCCGAAACTGTCGGCTTTTTACATCTCCAACTTGATTCATTTGATTCAATCTATCGTGTGCCCGGCTATCGCGATTGCTGGTGCTGCTGCGCCGGGAAGGCATTGTCTACAACCACCGTTACCCCGGGACTCTCATTCTAGCCCCATCGCCACTTTCCAGACTTGGCAGCAGTACGGCGGTGCGCCAGGTTCTCGTTCTCGCTGGCATCCGGTTGCGATCAATTTGATGACGGACGTTTACGCAGCACTTCTGAGGGCGAAAAACATTCAGTCATTGAAGCGCAAGGCAATTTGGATGGCTCCATTTTTTGATTCAGCCGAACCGCTGGCACCGTAAGATTTTTGTTGTTATATCGTTACTGATGGCGATACTTACTTCCAATGTTGCGCTGCCTAGAGGCCGGGCTCGCGCGGTACCTCTTAGCCGATGACTTTAGCTGAACTGCGACGCCAGAATCCGGAACTTTTCCCCAAGGAGTTCTGTTCGTGGGCTGAACACCATGAGTTTTTTGCGCACGAATCCGCTGGCGAAGCTTGCCCCGTACCGCAACGACGGTGGGATCGACCAGAGGGTTGGACACCAGCTTTGCCAGCGGTTACGTTGGCGCTCATGATGGTTCAGGCGATTCGCGAAAAGGCGAATTGCGGGTTTCTTAATGGCAGATATTTCCGAACCGGTACTGAGATCTCTTCCCGGGCGATTGTCGTGATCCGCTGCACGCCCGAGAGGACTATCGAGATCGAATCATGGGCCAAGGACAGTCGCCACCGATTGCTGGCTGACTGGTAGACGACCGATTCGAAGTCCGAAAAGCGCTTCGCTCTCTTAGTCCGTTATTCCGACGCAGGCGCGAATCTCATCCGTTGCCCTCGCGGCGAAGGAATCAGACATATAGTCGGTGTAGACATAAGCCAACGGGGATCCGATCTGGACAGCTTGACCTGCTCGGACAGAAAGCAGGCAGCCCGACTTGAGGTTTCGTTTGCCGCCGAATTCGTTGCCGCCTACGCCGAGGAAGAAATTCACAAAATAGCCCAGTCGTTTTTGGTCAATGAACCGGACCGTGCCGTTGATCGCGCTCGAGACCAGTAGCGGGTGGCGGCGAAAGAAGAAGGGGATCGGGTCAGCGCAAACCGCGTCAGCGATCTCAGGCAGCACCCGATGTGCGAGCAACATGCGTTTGAATGAATCCAGGAGCGCGCCCGAAAAGCGGACCGTCTCCGCAAATTTGCCGGCATCCGACGCCGTAACCTTGGGGCGCATCGTACAGACCAATGAAATGAAAAAATTCTTCACGATCATCCATTGTGCGGCGAGCAGATCCTTGGGCCAGTCGCCTCTGGCTCTCTCGTCCATGACAGCAATCGCTTCGGCGACTTCGAGAGCATTGCCAATGGCCGCTCCGTTCGGTTCCTCGGCCGGCAAAAACTCCGCAACACATCGCAATCCCCATTCCTTCATGATCCTGGCAATCTCACCTGACACGGCCGCAGCTTCCGCGAGCGTCGGGATGAAAGCACCGGCTCCATAGCGGACATCGAGAAGCAAAAGGTCTGCTGGCAGGGCACCCTGCTTGCTCGCTATCGAAGTTACGATGAGGGCCCGGCTTTCGATACTTCCAGAAAGGCTTCTGATTTGATAAAAGATCCGATCGCAGGGCGCGATGTCCCCGTGGGTGACGCACATGGCAACAGAGTTTTTTTGTAGCATCCGTTCGGTCTCGTCGCCGGGCGCCGGGAAAACAAATCCCGGTATGGACGAAAGCTTGTCCCACGTCCCGCCAGTGAAACCCAGCGACTTCGCCACGAGAAAATTCGAAGCCAACGAATATTTAGCAGCTGCGCAAGCGAGCAAGCTAGGGAGGATCAAAGCCACCTTTTCGGACAAGGCACCAGTTGGATATCGCCGGACGAGTATCCGCGGGGCGACGGCCGGACGGTAGTCGTATATTCGTCCGGAATCCCGCATTGCTTCGGCGAGTAGATAGATATTGTCAGTGGTTAACCCAAACAGGGTTATTTCCATCAAGACAAAGGATATAATGTAGTCAGGTATTCCGCCTTGGACAGCGGCACGGGTAAATTCAATCCACATATCCCTTTGGATGTTTTGCCGAGCCTCAATCGCGGCAATGAATCCCGGAAACCACAATCGGCGTGCGTCAGCACCTGCGAGCAACGCCTCTATTTCCCTCAATTCGGGGAATCGTTCGCGAAGGCTGTTCACCAAGCCCGCATGTTCCGACCAGAGGCGAAGGCCGGCGTACAGCGAACCTGCCTGCAACGCCATGAGTTCCGGCGAATTGACAATACCCAAAATGGCCGAGCGATCCGGCGCTTGCCGGTTGCGCAGCTGCGAGTAAATTGTCATCAGCCGATCGATCACGTATAAGGCAGGACGTGAGAAGGCAGGAGGTGCTTCATCCCGTCATAAAGCTGATCGGCGATGATGCTCGCGGGATGGCGGTCGCCACTTTCTTCGAGAAATGGGCGTTCGAACACGAAGTACTGAATGCCCAATTCTTTTCGCATCCGCGCAGCCGCATCGAGCATAACTTCCTGCATGCCAAAACTATCACCAAATTTTTCATCTTCATCCAAATCGCGCCCCCTTATCTTGCGAAGTCGTTTCCAGTCATCTTTTGAAACCTTGAAACAAATCAGCAGGTCAATGTTGGGCAATTGCTTGTAATCCAGGGCGGCGATTTCGGCAATTGAGGCGTAATAGGGATCGGACTTGGAGATCAGCCATTCCATCGCGGGGCTATCGAGGTACAAGTGCAGCATCTTGTCGTAATAACTGTCCACGACGGCAAATTCGCCGTTCCTTCGTGCGTCTTCCTCCGCTCGATAAAGATTCGGAACTCGAATACAGCGAAACCAGGTAATCGCCGTTGCATATCCCGAGCGGTCTCGATAGCTCACCGCGTCCGGCCATTTCCATTCCTCAGGTTCGCGATAGTAAGATGCTCCCAATTTGGCCGCGAAGTAACGCATGACTGTAGATTTGCCACAACACGGAATGCCCAAGGCCGCCACGATGTAGCCTTTTTGGGAAATTTTTGCATGACTAACCTTTTTCGGCCAAGGCGCATCAGTCCGAAAGATGTGAACGTTGGTTTGATCAAAACTCTGGAACAGCATATCAATAGACGGCGGAAGATTTGCGAGCCGGTTGGGCCCGTGCTTGCTCTCATAGAGGATTCGGATCGGATAGAGTCCTTCTTCAGTCGGGTCCGCCCGAACGCTTGTCTCTTTCGTCAGGATCTGTGAGTCACGGAACTGCTGCCGATAGTCATTTAGCGCCGTGTCAAGATCGTCATCGGCCAGCCTACGTTCCAGGAAAATGAGCTTCTTGCGCGCGATGAGGTGCGCACATGCCGAATCTGTGTCGGTGGCGGCCACATCCTTAAAAAGTGCCCAGACGTCCTCGTCATGGAAATGTTTAAATCGATCGACATCGCTCAAGGCACTGAGCACCTGATGGCGGCGGTATCCATCGGCCAACACTTCGCCAAATGCATAGTTGAGTGTAAGCTTGAAGGCGACGATGCCCTTGTGACTGTACACATGCTTGTAGAGGGAAATGCGTGAATAGATGAAATTCTCAAGAGCTCCGAGCCCCTTGTCGGCAATTGCCAGCTCGATCTTAAATATATGACCCTCCCGATCTTCAACCGGATGCAGTCGGAGCGAAGAGATCAGGTGATCGGCATTGAAGGCACCGTACTTGCTGCCTGAATAATAGGAGTCCCGAAGCAACCAATCAATGGTGTCACAATTTAGGGTGCCGGCAAGGAGCGAGCGGAGTATAGACTTTATTTGGGCGGCAATTGGGACCGCCGAGTTGCTGGAGGTTTTTAGAAAGAGCTTCTGAAAATGGAAGCAATGTGTCGAAAAGACTTCGGTTGTCGGATTAATCGTCTTCTCCATGATCGCCAGTACGTCGTCCACCTCTGGGAGCGCGGCGCCAAATAAATCCCGATCAGACGTGAGTGAGGCATAGGTATCGGTCAGTACCTTCAATGCCATTCGCACGCTATAAAATTCATGCTTATACGCCTGCATCGGCCTTTGCAGGTACTTCTCCCAGGGGGCACCCTCCCAAAGACCAAAAAAGATCGCTTCTTCGCGCATCATCGTTTCCACCGTTCGAATCTTTTCGAATTCATGGGAAAACGGTCCATGACCGGTATCGTGAAGCAAGGCGGCCAGACGCATCGTGAAATAGAAATATTGAACCGCAGTGGCCTCCTCGGTGGAGAGCGGCATCGGCCCGGTTTGCTGACGGCGCCGCACGATGATATTGTTGACTAGCGACTGGAAACACCGACCGGCGACATGCATCGCACCAATTGAGTGATGAAATCTGGTCTGAGTGGCGCCGGGAAAGACGAGATGAGTGAGGTCGTTTTGCTTGAGATGACGCAGTCGTTGAAGCAGGGCATGGTCAAGTACCGCCAACTCGTGGCGAAAGACGGGGACGCCGCCATGTACCGGATCCATGATCACGGTTTCATGGGTGCCAAATAGCGATTCTGGGTAGAGCATGGGGCAGCTAGCTGAAGACTGTATCCACGGCCGAATGACATTCGGCCAATACCGCCTCTTTTGGCAGCGTCCCATCGATTCGGCGGAGCCAAGGGAAGCGCATCGCGCAATAGATCTTCCGAACTACGGCAAAATCCGATGCGTCATCAAAACGATCTGTATGGCCGCGGGCAGCGGTTCGTAGCCGCGACACCTCCGGGGGTATGTCGATATACAGCGCCAGATGCGGAATCGGGAATCTTCGGATGCTGTCGTTTAGAAGCTCCTCGGGATCGAGCCCGCGGGCGCCTTGATACGCAACGGACGATAGAAAATAGCGATCGCAGATCACATCGTGGCCGGCAGCCAACTGGGGCTTGATAAACTTTTCCACATGTTCAGCCCGATCTTGTAGAAATAAATGATATTCCTCGGAGGCTGACGGGCGTTCTACCCGCGCCAATTTCCGGATGCGCCGCCCAAACTCGCCATTCGTCGGCTCCGAGGTAAGGACTGGACGGCGCGCCTGACGCTGCAAATAGTTACATATGGCGCCGGCGACGAAGCTCTTTCCCGCTCCATCGATCCCTTCAACTACGATAAAGCACGGCGAGGTCATGGAAGCGAACTGAATCCAAAGTCGGCGATTGTCGCATGGACTCGATACGAAATGGGGTAACTCACCGGCATATTTGGCCAAAACAAGGCGCTCCAGCCGGCCCATGCATTCGCGCGAGTTGAGCACATCGATGGTGTGTTGTATTGCAACTCGAAAACCCTACGTCGGCGCGATTCGAATCTTGAGCGGCTGATTGCAGGGTTGCGGTTCGCTTCCTGAGAATGTGAAGAAACGCGACCATTGGGTTTCCACAGACCGTCCGCTGACTCTGGATGGCCCGGTGACCCTGAGCGCAGTGCCCACACCGGGAATTTCGCCAGCGCGGTAGGAATTCAGGCGTTACCGCCTGCGTGGGAATATAGTCGAGCTCAGCGTCGTTGGGCGTCACCGGAGGCAGTTAAGCGACATTTTTCCATTGTATAACAGCACCTTGCCCGCCACCTTCCCGCCCATCAGCTGCTGGGGCCGGCACTGGTGGAATCGCCATGCAAGAGCATCGCTACGCATCCACGAACCCCGCCCCACGAGGATTAGCCTTTTGCAACGGGTGCGCGGGTATCGGCAGCTCCGGCGATGATACTTGATCTAACCTATGCGCGTCGCCCTGCTCTATCCAGAGGTGTTGGACATTGCGCGTTTCCGCGAGAAGCGAAAGGAATTTCCCCCGTTCGGCGTGCTCTATCTGGCTGCGATGGTGGAGAGGGCGCACCACGAGGCCAGGATTTTAAAGGTCCGAGAGGATGCCCTCGCTTTCGATCTACGTGACTTTGATGTCGTAGCGTTTTCCATTCCTTCGTCGGCGACCTACGGACTGATGCTCCGCGCCCGTGCGCAAAGCATCTACGCCGGCGATGCTCTGCTTCTCGTGGGCGGGGTGCACCCCTCCTTCTTTCCCGAAAAAACCCTTTCCGAGTGGAATGTTCACGCCGTTGGGATTGACGAAGGGGAGATGACGCTGCTCGAGCTGATCGAGCACGCAAAGGACAAAGAATTGTCCGGCATTAACGGCATCGGGTTTTTTAAGAATGGAAAATTCGTCCGCACCCTGAAGCGGCCACTTATTCAATCGATCGACTCCCTGCCATTGCCCGCCCGGCACTTGCTGGACCCGGAAGATTTCGTGATGTCGGACCGCCTCGCCGACACCGACGAAAAGATGGCGCACGTGATGTTTAGTCGCGGGTGCCCATTCCCCTGCCGCTTTTGTGCTGCTGCCCAGACCAAGATCCAATATCGGGGCGGAGCGAGCGCTCGAGAGGAACTAATACACCTGAAGGAGCGGTATGGCGTCACCGGGTTTGCCATCGTGGATGATAACTTTGTCGTGAATCGGAAGAAAGTCGCCGAAATTAGCGACAGTATCGTGGATCTAAACCTGAAGTGGTCCGCGCTCTCCCGGGTGGACATCGTCACCGAAGAACTGCTACGCAAGATGTATGCGTCCGGCTGCATCGAGATCAAGTTCGGCGTGGAATCGGGCAGCCAACGGATTCTGGATGCCATGCAGAAGAACATAAGAGTCGACGACATTCGGAACGCACTGAAATTGGCGAATCAGACCGACATTCGCAGCAAGGTGTTCATCATTCATGGTTACCCCGGAGAAAACCAGGAGTCGACGAACGAGACCCTCGCATTACTGGAGGAGTTGAAACCGCTCATCAGCCGAGTATCTCTTTTTAGGTTTGTGCCCCTGCCTGGCACCTACGTTTACCAGCATCCGCAAGAATTTAGCCTGCGTGGGACCGATACCGACGCGGCTTGGGACGGAAATTGGTCCAAGTATCACATTCACCACAATGACCGCCACTGGTGGGGTAGTGAAAAGGATTTTGAGGAGCAGGCGGCCGGCTACAAGGTCCTGAACGATTACATTGACGCTAACTGGCCTGACCGGCACGAAGTCACCGCATAGCGCATGCACCTGACCAGAGAAAAGGTCCAGAATTACATCTTTGCGAAGCATCATGTCCTGCCCGGCACCCAGTGCGCGACCGTCGAGGAATGCTCCGACTCGCTCGTTGGCATCCACTCGGCGCGCCTCCCGACACCGTACTTTGCGTTGAACGCGCGCGTCGCAGATTTTTCCCCGGCGTCGTTGATCAGCTCACTGCATGAGAAACGCCGAATGCTCAAGCTGAGGTGCATGCGGCGGACGTTGCACAGCGTGACGCGGGAGTTGGCGCCGATCGTCCACCAAGCCACCTTGGATGTGCGCATTCGGGAATGTGCCCGGCATTTCGAAACCCACGAGCTTTCTGCGGCGAAGCTGCGGAGGTTGTTCCGTCACCTTGAGAAAGCGGCCGCCCAGGAGCCTTTGCCCCCAAGAACCATTTATGCCTTGGCCGAAAACTGGCTTAGGCCCCGCCTCAAAAATGCGACTTCAGCTGAATTGAAGTTCTTGGCCAAGCGGAGTGTGAAGTATGCGTGGGAAGTGGGCGTCCTCTGTTACATCAATCGGAGCAAGGCTTGGGGGGCGGAGACCCGGTTGTATGGTAGCACGCTCGCCTACTATCCGTCATTCAACCTGAATTCGTTGTCCGAAAGCGAAGCGATCAAGGCGCTCGTGCGCTGGTATCTGGAGGCATTTGGGCCGGTCTCCTTTGATGACTTGTGTTGGTGGGCCGGCATCAGCACCCGGAAATTGCGGGCCGGCCTGGCCGCCTTAGGGCGGCAATGCCGAAAAATCGCCGTGGACGATCTACACGACGAATTGCTGCTTTTGGACACCGACTGGCAAAAGCTGCAGAGGTTCAAGTGTGAGCAGGACGAATGGGTGGCGTTGCTGGCGTATGAGGATCCCACTCTGAAAGGGTATTTCGAAACGCGGCACCGCTATCTCGACCGGGCGATCTACGACGACGTATTCAATCAGATTGGCGAAGTGCGGCCGACCATTGTGGTGGGCGGCCAGGTCGTGGGCATCTGGTCCTGGAATAAAAAGACGCAGCGCATCGTGACAAAACTACTCAAACCGATCAGCCGTACAGCGCGACAGAAGTTGAAGAAGATCGTTTGTGAAACGGAGCATCGGTTCAGCGGCTCCGCGGAATTGAACGAATCAGCCAAGGGAACCGAACCGCTTTGCGCCTAAGACCATGCTGTTGCTATTCGAAGGCATCGACCGGTCGGGGAAGACCGCCTTTGCGCAAAACCTGAGCCAGCAGATCGGGTTTCCGATTTACCGTAAAACGGTTCCCGCCAACCTGGTGTGGTCGGAATACCACCATTATTTCCAGGGCGTCGGCTACGGGTTGTTGGAACTGCACAATCAGTTTCAGTTCAACGCGATTATCGACCGATCCTTCGTTAGCGACTGGGTTTACAGCAATCGCGAGAAGGATGTTAAGTCGCTCAGCATTTGGCGCGACTGGGAGAATCGGGACGTCACCCGTAGAGTCGTTGTGGTGTATTTCCACGTTCCGTTCCCCGAATTCGAAAAACGCCTGCATGAGCGACCCGATCCCTACATGGCGATTGGCGACTACAACCGGTTCACTGCGCTATACGAACAGTATTTTGAGTTTTGCCGCTTCCCTGTGATTCGGCTCCCTGGCCACGTCCCATGGAAAGAGCAGATTGCCCTTTCCCAGAGCGAACCGCTGTTGCGAGACTTGCTTACCCCGACCTAGCGCGAGCAGAAGGCCATTTCGCGGAGCGCAGGCCTGCCCGGCGTCAGGATAAACCGGTGATAGAGCGCTGCGCCGGGGTTGAGCATCAGCCGGTGGTTGGCGCAGTTTCGATCCGGATAGATCCACCCTCGCCCCATGGCATAGTAGCCGCCGAGATCCCGGCCCGCCCGCGCCGGTTGGTAATCGGCCGGCACAATGCGGTCGGCGGACACGATGAACGCCGCCAGCACGTCGGGACGGTGGCTCCAGAGCAGCGGTCCGCTGAAGACCTGAAGATAATAGCTCAACGGGGGCTGGCCGTTCGACCGATAGTACTTCTTGTAGTAGGCTAGCGACTCATGCTGGGCGAAGGCGAGCAACTGCTGGATGATGGGCGGCAAAGTTTTCATGGCTTAAAACCACTTGCGTCGCAGCAGCGCACGGAGGCCGCTTGAGCTCTGCGGACGTTGGTTCTCCTTGCGCCGCCGGTCCAGTTCGCGCCCGGCATTGATCCGTGTGTCGGACCACTGAGGCGCCCACTGCACCCGGTTTTCGATGATCCAGTAATGAGACCGACAGGGAAGACTCCAATTCCCGATCGACGGATAAAGTGACACCGTTTCGCCGTCGTAAAACAGCTGCCAGTCCGTCAAGGAGAGCTTGAGCACGACTTCCTCCCCGCACCCGCAAGGACACAAATGCGAGATCAGGCCAAAGCGCGGCGAAATGTAGAGCCCATCCGATGCCAGGACCTCCGGCATGAATTCGACGAACCTAGGGACGAGGGTCTTCACTGAGGAGGTGATTGCCGCTGAGCGTGTAAAGGCTGTTGTGCTCCCGCTCATAATCCATGTAGAAGCCGGCAAGCTTCTTCCATTTGATGACGGCGAAGGCGGCGTTAAGCATGTTCAGGTCTGCGATCTGGATGTTGCTTGCGTAATCGTCGTCCACGGTCGCGACGCAGGAGATTCGCGCGTCCCGATGATCATGCTTCTCGGTGGTGACCGTGGTAATCCGAACCAGCCCCAGAAGTTTGCCGTCGACCTCCTGAATTCCGAGCCCGGCATCGAGGCAGGGAATGCGCTGCGCCAGCAACCAATTCATGATCTGGCGCTTCTCTTCGCTCGCGTCCATGCACAGGAAAACATAGTTGAATCCCGCCAGGTGTTGAACGTTGTCTGCGGAAAGGTATTCGGAATGGGCTACAATGCTCTTGTGCATATGGGCGTAGACTTCCCGAAAATAATTCACCTTGAACGGGGCGGGGTCCAGCTTGGCAAAGGGCGCCGCGCCAGGAGATCGGAAAGCGTTGTGCTGCAGAAAGCGATCGCCATCGAAGAGATGGATGGTGGAGACCGGGGTCTTGGCGACCAGATCGAGCACATAGGACCCGGTGCCACCTACGCCGACGATCGCAACGCGCAGGCCCATGAGCTTGGCCGTGACGGCTCCGAGGTGCGCTCGGCTGGTGTTGGTGTCGAGGTAGACGAAGGGGGAGTCGTCCTCGGGGTCGGCGATCGGCTTGAAGGTCTGCGCGGTTGCGTTCGGATCGAGCGCGCGGGCGGGGGCGGAGACAATGGCGATGTACCGCGTCATCTTCGCGTAATAGTCGGCATAACCCTCGGGAGGCTTGTTCGAGAACGAGCGATGGACCACCAGCCCCTTTCCCAGATCCTGCTGGGTCTCGCCATGTTGAAGCCCCCCGATGAAGGTGCCGTCGAGATTGCATGGTTGCGAGCCGGCAAACAGGACCACGTGTGTCGACGGTCGCGCGGCCTTGTCCCCCGCCACAGTGAGCTCAGAGACCAAGGCGCCGCGGACCACTTGGCACTGCGTGTTGACATACGGGACGTCGGCCACGACGAGGTGGCCCTGGCGAACACCTACGTCGTAGCCTTCGTTCCGAAGCCGGGCGAGGTCGGGACTACGACTTATCAGTGCGGATGACATCGAAGATCATACCGTCCTTGACCTTGACCGATTGGCCCTGAACAAGACTGCCTTTGGGCTTGTGATTGTCGCCCTTCTGGTAGGTGACGGTGTAGACACTGGTGTCGTAGTTCGGCGGTCCGAAGGCGAGAGTGACGACCTCGTCGAAGGTCAGCTCCTCCTTCTTGGGAATGGTTTTTTGACGACCATTGACGATGATGGTGACTTCTTTGGGGTCAGGATGTTTTTCGGTGTTGTTCATAATGTTAGAGGGTGGGCGTGGGAGGCTTCCGGATTAGCGGTCGGCGAGAGGCTGAATATCCCCGGTATATTTACTCTCGGCCGGGAGATTTCTGGGGAAAAATATTCTACGAACTAAAACTTGTTATGTTGGCCGAGCCCGGTCGGGTGTTACGGTCGGCGTATGCAGCACCAAGCCATTGCGGCAATCGACGCCGCCGACTGGGAGGAATTGACTCCCCGACTGCAGAACTTCGCCCACTATCAAATTGTCGGCCTCCGGTGGCGAGGCCTGCCGATGGCGGGGGCAAAATGGACCGATGTGACGCTCAACAACCAAACCGCCGCCGATTTGGTAGAGGAAGCCCTGGTCGCTCTGGCCCGGGGTCGCCGCACCTACCGAGCCGAGTGGCCCCTCGAAAAAAACCTGTGTGTTGTCATCTGGAGCCTGGCCCGCAACCACTATAAGCGCGCAATGATATCCCCGGTGGTCAACCACCTCGTCCGTGAGGACGAGGAGAGCCTGGAACCCATCGACCAAGCCGCCGATCCCACCATTCCCGTCAACCCGGCGGAAGCCTCCGAGCGCCGTCGACGTCAGCAGGAGTTCTGCACGCTGCTCCTGAAGAGCGTGGAGAAAGACGAGGAACTTAGCCTGCTGCTCCTGGCCTATGAAGAGGGCAAGGTGCTTCCCGCTGACGTCGAAGCGGAGACGGGAATTCCCGCCGGCCGCGTGTCTGAATTAAAACGAAAGCTCGAAACCCGGGCTGACAAGATCATCCGCCAAAACCCACAGTATGCCGACATTAAACCACTCCAGGAGGTATCATGAATTCCGCTGATTTCGAGCATGCCCCGCTCGGCCGTATCGTCCACGGCCTCAGCCAGACCGACAGCCAAACGACCGCCGAAATCAAAGCCAGCCTGCAGGACAAGGGCTACGACCCGGATGCCTTGGCCGTCCGCCTCAAGGCCCGTGCTGCGCAGCTCTCACGGGAGTCCCGCTTGGGCTGGATGCAGCAGGGCGAGGTATTCCAGGCTTGCGCGGCGGCGGCCCAGATCGGGCAGTCGTGGCTGAAGCGCACGAAAGAAGAAGTGGAGGCGGCGTTCCAAGCCGTGCAATCCGGTCGCTACGGCCCGGAGGGCCAGCTTCGCGTGCAATCCGCCTTCAGCAACCTTACCAACATCACCTGGGAAAGCAAAGCAGCGTTCCTCGATGAAGTGGATGTGCTATTGGCGCTGAAGAAACTTCCGCCAGAACTACCGCCGAAGTGAGCAATGTTCCAAGTTATGTCCACGCGGCCTGCCGCGCGCGCGATCTCATCACCGAGCTCCAGATCCAGGACCCCGCTGAGATCGTGATCGAGAAGATCGCGCCCTATAAGAGGGCCCCGGTGCGGTATGCCCGATTGGAGGGATGCCATGGCCGCATGGTCCGCTCAGACCACACGGCCTTGATCACCGTGAACGAAGCGATCACCCGGCCGGGCCAGAGGCGGATGATCATCGCGCACGAGTTGGGCCACGTGATTCTACACCCCCACATCAAGCAGATGGATGAGGTGGACGTGACACAGACCCGCAACTTCAACCACCGCCAGCGGCCGGAAGAATTGGAGGCCAATTATTTCGCTGCCGAATTGCTCATGCCAAAGCAATTCTTCAAGCCCGTGGTGAATCGCTGCGAGCCGGGTTGGGCGGCAATCCGGCAATTGGCAACTCGCTACCAGACCACTCAGTCCGCCGCCGCGATCCAGTTCGTGCATTTCAGCAATGAGCCGGTGATATTGATCGCTTCCGAAAACGGGACCCGACGGTGGTATGTCGTCGGAGACCAAGCGCTCGATTTCTTCCCGCGCGAAGAGGATTCCGTCCACCGCTATTCCTGTGCATCCGTCCTGCTCCAAGGAACGGGCACGCAAGAACGGGCCCAAGACGTCCCGGCCGGAATGTGGCTTCGCGGCTACGCTCCGAACGGAAAAGAATATATCACCGAGGACTCTATGCGGGCTAGGGATAGCCGCTTTGTGCTGACACTATTGTGGATTCACGAGGCAATCTGAGGAAGTTCTTGCCCCATCAGGCACGGGGGCAATCGTGTCGCCAGTGGAGTCCCAAATCGATAACGACTAATGAAGTGCTGAACGCAAGTTCGGGAGGCACAAAAGGCGGATTCTCGGTGCTGGGTGCTTGATATTGGCATGTTCGCCACGCGTTCACGAGAGGAGGGATGGTGTGGTGGCCAATTGACCGCACCGACCAGACACTCTGCCGGACCATCTCTGGGCGGACAATTGCCGGGGAGACAAGACAGCTGGGAGGGAAAGGGCGCCATTTGTCAACTGCCGCCCACCACCACCCAAAACCAAAGAACAGGGAAGGGAGAAAAATCACCTTCATTACCCATTCAGAAACCCCGTGAATCATGCAGCTTCAGGAACTCACCCAACCGCTCGGCCATTCTGCCTCAACTCTTGCCCGGTCGCATGGTGCATGGCAACGTACGGGAAGCATGAAGGCATTCCTGGATACGATGATCTGGCTGCATTTCCGGCCGGTGGAGGATGTCGACCCTGCTGCGCTTGGTTGGAAGCCGGAGCACACAACGATAGTGGTGCCCCGGGTCACGATCGAGGAGCTGGACAAGCACAAGAGCCAGCACCGCAATAGCCGAGTTCGCCAGCGTGCGCGAACAGTGCTTCAACTAATCGAGAAGGCGGGCAATGCCGCGATTCATCTGAAGAATGGCCTGGCGTTGGAGGTCCGACTGATGCCGCCGTCCCTTCAACCGGAAGATCTCAGGCTCGACTCGTCTAGGCCCGACGACCGTCTGGTGACCGCGGTCATGGCCTGTGTTGAATCCGAAGGAGGGGAGGTGATTTTGTACACTGACGATACCACGCCGCGGCTACTGGCGAAGAATCTTGGCCTGAATGCGAGGAACTTCCCGGAAGCGCTCCGGCTGGCCGAGGAGCCCGATCCCGTCGAAAAGGAGAACCGTGAACTCCGCACCGAGCTGAAACGCCTGAGAACACACCAAGCCGATCTGACATGTCAGTTCGGCCTGCCGCTTCCGCCCGGGAAACTGCTCGAGGTGTCCCTGAAGAAGATCCTCCCCCTGACCGGCGAGCATCTGACGGCGGCCTTGGTAAAGATCGACCAGGAGTTCCCCGTTCCACACCCGCTGACCCGCCATCCGCTCTACAACCCGCTGCAGATTGGATTCGCCGGCATCAGCACACCATCCCCGGACGAATTTGCCCGCTACGACCGCGAAGTGGCCGCCTATCGCGAACAAATTCAGCAGTACCTCCGGGATAGCTACCAGCACGGGGTCGAAAGCGAGTACGCCACGACTCTTTCCATAGAAATTACAAATTCAGGCAAGGCACCGGCCGAAGACGTCGACCTATACCTGCATTTTCCCGACGGCTGCCTCGTATACGAAGAAATGCCGGATGAGCCCGAGGCCCCGGCGGAACCAGAGAGGCCGATGAGTCAATTCGAGCGCTTGAGCAAATTCACTCCCAGCTATGTGCCCTCATTTTCCGATCTTCCGGATCTGGGCGCCATGCAGCGGAATTTTAGCCTTAGAAAAACCAACAGTTATGAGGCGACCCAGAAATTCTCCCGCATCAAACATGGGCATGCGGTCTCGGTCCATCCCTTCGTCCTGACCTTTGCCTCGTATGCCGAAGCCAGGTCGTTCTCGATCGAATACCGGATCACGGCGGCAAATATGCCGGAGTCGGTCAAGGGTGCGCTGAACGTGAAGGTGGTGAAATCCTGACGGGCGGTGTTCGCGACGGCTTTGGCAAAGACCGGACCTGAGATGAGGGAGTCTGCTTTTCGACGGCAACCCGGACATCAGATCGCACCCTGATCTTTCGAAGCGAGCTCTGAGCCGTAGCCCACATTCCGGAGCTAAAGCGCCATCTCGCCCTGCTCCTTCCGCTGTTTCCACTTTGCGGCGATGGCCTTTCGCACCTCGTCATAGAGTCCCTGCTCGATGTCCCGGCCGATCAATCCCGAGAGCCAACCCTTGGGCGGAGGATAACTGAATCCGAGAAGCTCTACCTGTTTTCGGGTGAATCCATTGGCACCCGGACTGCCGGACAGGGCGTGCAGATTTTCGCGGGTAAGCCGAATCTTGCCGGCGGCCGGCGCGGCCGGCACCGGCCGGGCCGCGATGAACGGAGTGGCCGCAGGCGCCGCGACGACGGGTGCCAGACCGCCAGCCTGCTGGCAGGCGCTCGCCGCAAGGAAATCGGCGCGTTCATTGTCCGGATCTCCGGCATGGCCTTGAACCCACTGGAAGCTCACCCGGTGTATCTTCGCGAGTTCCTGGAATGCAAGGTGGGAAGCGTAGGCTTCAGGGTGAGCGAGTCGATGGCGCTCCTTGGCGAATTGAGCCCCTTTGCACCAGGAGATTGCTATCTTACTATCGGTCCGGACCAGTACCTCGCAGGGCTGTTTCAAGACTCGCAGCCCTTCGACAATGGCGTGGATTTCCATGCGGTTGTTGGTGGTGCGCGGCGAACTGCCGGAGATTTCACGTAGTTTGTTCTCGAACCTGAGTATTGCAGCCCACCCGCCGGGGCCAGGGTTTGGGTCGCAAGCACCGTCGGTCGTTATGGTAACCTTTTTCATGGGGGCGTGGGGAGTGAAAATAGAGCATCCCTTCCTTCCGCGACCGGCAATGGTTTCGTCAAATCAGTGGTCATGTTCACGCGTGAAGACAGGATAATAGGCGAAGGGGGCCATCACCCCTTGAGCAGTGCAGGAATACCGGTGTTCTTCTCCCAGTGACGGGCGAAGATTTCAGCGACCAATTCCCGATCAGTCTGGCGACAGATCAGGGAATCGTGGACAGGAAGGACGGGGATGCTGTGCTGAGCGCATTCACCGATCGCGCCATCGATCGCAATGCTGGCCTCGAGTTTCTGCATCTGAAGAGGCAGCGCGTCATTGCGGCGCCGCTTGATCCGCTCCATCTGGCGAACAAGCCTTGGGAACTTCCGGCGGAAGACAGCCAACAGCCTGTACTCGTCTCTAGCATAGTAGGATCCGTAAGCGATCTGATGAAAGAACGCAGTCTTGGCTTCCGCACGATCCCAATTCTCGCCAACCCACTCGGCGATTTCTTCGTAGAATCTTCCCCCTTGGACGAAAGCCAGATAGCGTTTCCTTTCGGGGTGGTCGGGCGGTAGCAATGTGGCGAGGAGGGTGGGCTGCGACGCGGCCAGATCGAGTTCGTCGACTGGCGCGTCACGCAGGAGCAAGGCCTTTCGAATCGCCTTGGGCAGAAACGCGACGGGATAGTAGACCCGTCCGGACCGGGGGCAGACATAGAAGCGCAACCGGTGGTCGCGGATAACCTGGAGATGGTGCCAGGCGGCATTGCGACCATCGCTCGATTTGAAGGGATGAGCCGCGAGGCGCGCGACGATATCAGCCGGTAGCGAGGTGTGCCGGTAGCAGTCGAGAATCCAGCGGCGCGGTTTACCGGCCATCCTAGCATAGCTGGACAGGCTCATGGCCCGTTCGAGACGAGCCGCTAGTCGCGGGGCCGCGATCGGATATCGACATATTCCCGTCGCATATGCCGCGACCAGCCGGTACTGGATCGACACTTTTGCCGGCTGATACCAGCCATCGCGGAAACGCTCGATGGCTCCAATTCGGTCGAGCAGCTTCAGCATCGGCCCGTAGAATCGACTAGTATAGATCCGCCGGGAAATTCGCGACTGCAACGGCCAAAAATGATCTGAGTCGTCCCGGTCGGTGCTTTTGATGAAGAGCTGCGAGACGAAGAGCATCGCACAGGCGCGCAATGACTGGTTCTGTGCCGATCGATAGATCCGGTTTCTGAGCCGCGGATGAACCAGACAAATTAGTGGCGGGGCCGGTGTAGCGGGTGCGCGCGAAAATTTTTTTGCGCGATTTTTTTCGGGCGAAAATGGGGCGATTCGCTCTGCTCCTCCTTTCCCCCTCCCTTGTTCCACTTCTGGCATCCATCCACAATATGCAGCTCCATATGTGGTCACAAACATATAATGGAACATATTGATGGATAGTTAGTTCAAATCAACCAAGGTGGATGCATCGCCCGATCATACTGAAGTGTGCCCTGAGCCTGCCCGCTCAATCGGTGTATTGGCAGAAGTTGGCATCGATGCGCTGGTTTCCCCGATAATTCATGTCGGGCCACGTGGGCTCCAACGAATACGAAGAAAACCGAAAAAAGTGCCGGTGCGCAGGAAAACACAGACACTTTTCGTGTATCTCTATCGATGACGATTTCTTTTCATTTTGGACCGATCGGCCCGAAAATGCTGGAGGCCGCAGCTAGTGCTGCGGCCTCCATGAGATTGAACCAGCAAGCTCAGGGCTGCTGCCGAATCAACGTTCACCGCGCTGAAAATCGGTCCGCTTCGCCCGCAATCTCAGTTCTGGGGATCTACCGCTCGATGGGCAGCGGCCTCCAAGGAGGAAATTCTTATGCGTAAGTCTAAGAACAACCGACCTATTAAGGGCCTCGTCGAACTGGCGACTCTGCTTGCCAGAGTCGCAATCGAGGTCCTGACCAGGTTGAAATAATCCAAAGGGGCCGGAATACCGACTGGGTTCCGGCCCCGGCGGCATTTGGTGGACACATCATTGGTCGGGATGGCGCGCCTCGTTCCGTTTTAAGGGTACTTTCCTAGCCGGAGTGACAGCTAGGTTGGGTTAGTCATAGCTGCCACATGCGACCGCGGGAAAAGCCCAAAAAGCACGCGCGCCCAAGACAGCCGGTCGAAGAATGGCCATTGTGCTTGTCGGTAAGACCGCCGCAGGCGTCATGTCTTTTCGTGAATGTCAGGCAGAAAACAAATGAGTTACTGTTTAATTCAACTCCAGTGCCGGTGGCGATCTACGCTAGAGTGTCCACCACGCATCAGCGCGGACATCGACTCGATTCGTGTGAGCACCAAGTCAACGTCTGCCGCGAATTCATCCGAACCCAGCGACTCTGCGGGTGGCACGAAGTTGCCTGTTTCACGGACGAGGCCTACTCCGGGTCCAACCTGGATCGACCTGGGATTCGTCGGCTTATCGCCGAAATCGAATGTGGCCGAATCAAAATCGTCCTCATCTACAAACTCGAGCGAATCATGCGGAGCACATTCGAGTGGTGCCAGTTCAGCCGGTTTCTTGAGGAGCGAGAATGCAGGCTCATCAGTCCCAATGACGACTGGTCTGATTCGAGCGCTTCCGGGCGGCTGAAGAGCAACATTCTTATGAGTTTCGCGGAATACGAGCGGCTAAACGTGGCGGAGAAGATCCGTTCGAAGATGCTTGCACAGGCCAAACGTGGAATGTGGGGCGGGGGAGTGGTGCCTTTCGGATACGACTATGATCGCGAACTCCAGCAGTTGATTCCGAACCAGGAGGAGGCCGCGGTTGTGAACCGCGTTTTTGACCGCGTCGGGGCCTTGGTGCCACTGGGGGCGATTGCCGCGGAACTCAACCAGTCCGGATTGCGGACACGGATCCGTCGGTTTCGTGGTTCAGATCGAGCCCCACGATTTGTCGGTGGAAAGCCGTTCCGGGCGGATTCGTTGCGGCTTTTGATTCGCAATTCGATTTACCGTGGTGCCATCCGATACGGGGGAAGGGAATTCCGGGGCCTGCATGAACCATTGGTGTCCGAAGGTAAATGGGAAATGGCCAACGCCGCTCTCGCACATCCGGATCATTCCGGCCGCCGGCGACTGCTCGCCCGCGACAAGTACGTCAACTTGCTCAAGGGGATCATTGTCTGCGCTTCCTGTGGCCGGGCGATGCTCTCAAAGGCCAGCGGTAAGGTCAGCGCGGGTGTTGCCCGGTATCGATATTACTCGTGCAGGCGGCGCCACGTGGCGCAGGACGAGCCCAAATGCGTGTGCGGCGATTTAGCGGCCGAGGGTATCGAAAAGGCAGTCACAGGCATACTCAGGCAACTCGGAAATCATGATGCGTTGGTCGATTCGCTGCTGAACGAATCCTCCGGAGCCGGTCGGAGACAGGCGCAGCAGATTGACAAACTCAATGACCTTGATCGTCGACTGGCGAAACTTGGCATCCAGACTGCAAATTGTGTGGAGGTGTTGGCTGCCGAAGGGGCGCGTGCCCTTACTGACGACCTGAACCGCAAAATCCGAGAATTAGGACGGCAGCGAGAGGCGCTGTTGGTAAGTCGTGAGCAACAGCGGCAGAGACTTTTCGCTCACAACAATTGCATCCTCAGCCGGGAGCGCCTCCGTTTCGCACTGATGAAACTCGGAGGGCTGTTGCCGACGATGGCGGCAATGCAGCGACGGGATTTGCTTCGGTTGATTCTCGAATCAGTGGCGGTCAACCGGGTCCCATCGATCCATGGCGCGAATCGAGATTATCTCGTGACTATTCATCTGAGCTTGACCGCATTAATTACCGCGATGGAACGCGGCGGGGTCGGTGACGATCGGATGGAAAAGATCCAACCATATGGCCATCGAACGATGGAAATCACTGCGGATCTGGCCATCGGACCGAGGGGGCGGATCTCACTACGGCGGCCGTTCGAGGCCGAGCTCGGCGAGCCGCCCATCGAGATAGACGGCAGGCACACGAAGGCGCCGCAAAATCCGATCCAACGGGCCCTGGCCTGGAAGTCGAAACTGAGGGCCACACCCGGTCTGAGCATCCGCGGTCTGGCGAAACTAGAGGGTCAATCGCCGGCTTCGATTTCCCTCCACCTGAAATTGTTGACCAATGCGCCTGAGATCGTGGCATTTGTTCGGAATCTTCAGACACCCGAGGCGCTTCAGGTTTTCAGCTATCGTTCGCTTTTGAAAATGGCGAACGCCGACACCAGCGAGCAACGCGAGCTGTTTGTGGAGTTATGCCGCGCCCTGCCGTCGGGATCCACCGATCAGGAGTGTTTAGCACCCAAGTGCTAAACGGGCGGTAGGTGGTTGTCTCGAAGAGCCACGACGGCTGAAGACAAATATTGCTCGACGTGGTAAACAGCTCAGAAGCTTATCCATTTCGCCGAGCGAATGTTGTGGAGTGTTTACCACTTCGTAAATCATTGTGGCGACAAATTGAATGGCTGCCCGGGCTGGGATCGAACCAGCGACCAAGTGATTAACAGTCACCTGCTCTACCACTGAGCTACCGGGCAACAGTGCTCCCGAGGGAACGGCCAAAAAGAGAGGCGCTTAAGGCCTTGTCAATCCCTGTCTCCTGTAAAAATGGGCGTTTTTCCCCGGTCGTTCAAAGATTTGGTTGCGTCGATGCTCGGCGCTCCCTCAACTCGGCCCTCTTTCCATTACGCCTGCCTCCAATTCCGGAGTCACAGGGGGAACGAAATCATGAAATCCTACCAACTGAATGTCGCGCCCCGCGAGGGCACCGGCCGCAGCGCCTCCCGCCGCCTGCGCAAGGCCGAAAAAATCCCGGCCATCCTGTACGGGAAGCACACGAAACCCGAGAATCTGGCCGTTGCCGCGCCCGAATTCACCAAGCTCCTCAAGGAGATCGCCGGCCGCGCCACGCTCATCGAGCTGAAACGTGGCCAGGGCGCCAGCGCCTTGTCCTTTCTCCAGGAGATCCAGCGGGACCCGATCACGGATCGCTACCTGCACATCGACCTGCACGAGGTGAAGGAGGACGAGAAGATGGTCATCCACGTGACCGTGCACGTCGTCGGCGAGGCCTACGGCGTCAAGACCGAGGGCGGCATCCTCGAGACGGCCTCCCACCGGCTGCGCATTCGCTGCCTGCCGAAGGACCTGCCCACTTTCATCGAAGTCGACGTCACCGAGCTCAAGGTCGGTGGCTCGATCCACGTCAGCGAACTGAAGCCCATCAAGGGCGTCGAGTTCCTCGACGACAAGAACCAGGCGGTCGTGCTCTGCGTTGAGCCGCCGGCCGAGGAAGTCGCCGCCACGCCCGCCGCTGTCGAGGGTGCCGTGCCCGCCGAGGGCGCCGCGGCCGCGCCCGCCGAGGGCGCCGCTGCCGCCCCCGGAGCCGCCGCACCCGCCGCGGGCGCCGCGGCCGCCAAACCGGGCGACGCGAAGGCGGGCGCCCCCGCCGCCGGGGCCGCTCCCGCCAAGGGCGCAGCGCCCGCGCCCGCGAAAGGAGCTGCCGCGCCGGCCAAGGCCGCCGCGCCCGCCAAGAAATAAGTTTCGTCCCGCGGCCCGTTCGCCCGCGATCGGGCCGCTTTGCACCTGTTCTTTGAGTCATGTCCGTCACGCTGATCGCCGGCCTCGGCAATCCTGGACGCGAATACGCCGGCACCCGCCACAACCTCGGCTTTGCCGTGGTGGAGGCGCTGGCGGCCGCCGAGAAGCTGAAGTGGGAGCATGAATCCCATTTCAACGCCGACCTCGCCCGCTGGGATGTCCGGCCTCGCGTCACCCGCCTGCTCGTGAAACCGCAATCGTTCATGAATGACAGCGGGCACGCGCTTCGCCGGCTGGTGGATTTCCACCAAGCGCCGATCGAGGCGGTGATCGTGGTCTACGACGACCTCACGATCGAGCTCGGCCGCATCAAGGTGTCGGTCACCGGCAGCGCCGGCGGCCACAACGGCGTGGCCAGCGTCCTCGAACATCTCGGCGACGGGTTCGTCCGTTACCGGATCGGCATCGGAGCCCCGCGGCCGCCGGAGATGGACCTCAAGGATTTCGTGCTCGGAAAATTCACACCCGAACAAAACCAACTCATCACCCAACAACTCAACACGTACGTGGACGGCCTCCGCCTGCTCATCAACCGCGGACCCGCCGAAGCCATGAACCTCCTGCACCGCCGCGACCACCATGAGCCAGAAAATGCGTAACTACAAAGCCACCTTCATCATCGACAACCGGGGGAAGGAAGACTCCGTCGACACCCTCATCGAGGGCGTGAAGAAGGAGATTTCCGCCGTCCATGGCGAGGTCACCGCCGTCGAGAATCTCGGCCGCCGCGAATTCTCGCGCAAGACCGACGCCAAGCTGCCCGGCGGCGTCTACGTCGAGGTCGCCTTCTCGGCCCCGGCCGCCGCGCCGGCGCAACTGCACGAACGCCTCCGCCTCAACGACACCATCCACCGCGCGCTGGTCCAGAACGCCTGACGCGTTCGCCGGACCGCCGCCTGCTCCCATGGCCAATCTCAACAAAGTGATGCTCATCGGCAACCTGACGCGTGACCCCGAACTCCGGGTCACGCCGAAAGGCACCGCCATCTGCCAGTTCAGCCTGGCCGTGAACCGCAAGTTCCGCGACGAATCCGGCGCCGATCGCGAGGAAGTCACCTACGTGGACATCGAAGCCTGGGGCAAGTCCGGCGAGAACATCGCCAAGTATTGCACCAAGGGCCGGCCGCTGTTTGTCGAGGGCCGGCTCCGGCTCGACCAGTGGGAGGACAAAAACACGAAGGAAAAACGCAGCCGCATGAAGGTCGTCTGCGACAACTTCCAGTTCCTCGGCTCGGGCCGCGGCAATGAAGGCGCGGCTGCCGGCGAAGGCGGCGAAGGCCGCTACAATTCTCCGGCGCCCCGCAGCGCCCCCAAGCCCGCGGCGCCCGCCACGCCCGCGGCGCAGGAAAACCTCGACGAAGACGTACCATTCTAAAAAGGCCAAACGGCAAACGTCCCAAGGCCAAATCAGCGGCGCTCCAAACACCGATTACCTTTAACCAATAACCGCGGCGAAAGCCGCATCCCATCATGGCTAACAACGAAGTTCTCCTCCTCAAACCGGTCGACGGCCTCGGCGCCGAGGGCGACCAGGTCAAAGTCCGCGCCGGCTACGCCCGCAATTATCTCCTGCCGCAGGGCATGGCCATGCCGCTCACGCAGTCGAACCGCAAGCGCGTCGAGGCGCTGAAGAAGGCCCGCGGCCTGCGCGAGGCCAAGGAACTCGACGGCGCCCAGGCGCTCGCCAAGCAGATCGAGAAGGCCTCGATCGCCATCGCGGTGAAGACCGGCGAGGGCGGCAAGCTGTTCGGGGCCGTGACCGCGAACGACCTGCACGAGAAGCTCACCGCCGCCGGCATCAACCTCGAGAAGCGCCGCATCCATTTCGGCCAGCCGATCAAGACCCTCGGCAAACACGAGGTGAAGATCAAGCTGCACGCCGACGTCAGCGTCGACCTGTCCTTCGACGTCGTGTCCGAAAACCCGATCGAGCCGGCCGCCTCCTGAGTGGGCGCCGGGAGAACGAAGCTGCGGCCCTGCTCCGCAGCTTTTTTGTGCCCAGGGCCCGCGGGGTGGGAGGGGAATAACCGATGAAGAACTTGTCGATATTCGATGGTTGCCGCGGACCGGCGGCAGGGGTTTGCTGACCGGCCATGGCCGAGACGGGCATCGAAAACAAACGCGGGCAGGTGCTCCGCTATGAAGGCACCGGACGCGCCGGCGCCCTGCCGGCGGCGCCGGCGGACCGTTCGCCCCCTTACAGCGCGGAGGCGGAGGAGCACGTGATCGCCTGCTGCCTGCTGGACGGCAGCGACACGATCGCCCGCTGCCTCGAGTCGCGGATCACGTCCGAGGCGTTCTACATCCCGGCCAACCGGCTCCTGTTCGAGGTCATCCTGGAGCTCTACCAGAAGAGCCCGCCGGTCACGCTCGAGGTCATCGCCGAGGAGTTGAAGACCCGCCGCCAGCTCGAGGTCGTCGGGGGCTTCCCCTACCTCGTGCAGGTGACGGGGAAGATCCCCACAACGGCCCACGCCGGCTATTTCATCGAGAAGGTGCGGGAGAAGCACCTGCTGCGCGAGCTGATCAAGGCGGCGACGGGCGCCGTCGAGCAGGCGTACGCGTTCACGGGCGGCCTCGAGGAGTTCGTCGACAAGGTCGAACAGGATCTTTTTGCGGTCACGCAGGACCGGGTCAGCGACAGCGCGCAGGAGATCAAGGACTCGGTCAAGGAGGCCAACACCGTCATCGCCAAGCTGCTCATGAAGAAGGGGGAGCTGACCGGGGTGACCTCGGGCTTCAAGGACCTCGACGCGATGACGTTTGGGTTCCAGCGGCAGGAAATGATCGTGGTCGCGGCCCGCCCCTCGATGGGCAAGACCAGCTTCGCCTTGAACATCGCCGAGGCGGCCGCCCTCCCGAAGGCGGGCAAGGCCGAACCCGTGCCGACGCTCGTGTTTTCGCTCGAAATGAGCGCGTCGCAGCTCGCCCTGCGCATGCTGTGCTCGCGGTCGCGGGTCAACATCAAGCTCCTCCGCGACGGCCTGGTCAGCCGCGACGGCCGCGAGGTCAACGCCCTCGGGCAGGCGGCCGAGGAGTTCAAAAAGGCGCCGATCCTCGTCGACGACTCGAGCAACCTCACGATCATGGAAATGCGGGCGAAGGCACGGCGCATCTATGCGCGCCGGAAGCTGGGCCTGATCATCGTCGACTACCTCCAGCTGGTTAGCGGCACCGATTCCCGCGCCCCGCGCGAACAGCAGGTGGCGGAGGTCTCGCGTGGATTAAAGGCGATGGCCAAGGAACTTGACCTGCCCGTGATAGTCCTAAGTCAGCTCAACCGCTCCTCGGAAAAGGAAAACCGCAGCCCCCGCTTGTCGGACTTGCGCGAATCCGGCTCCATTGAGCAGGATGCCGACGTAGTGCTGATGCTTTCCCGACCCAAGGACGCCGACGAAAAATTCCAGACCGCAGCCGGTGCGGCGGATTTAATCGTTGCCAAGCAGCGCAATGGACCGGTAGGTGATCTGAAACTAACTTTCCTTCAAGAAATTACGCGCTTTGAAAACTTCACTCCGTAACCCGGCCGGCCGGGTTTTTGCTTTCATTTTGTTCCTGTTTTCGGCGTGGGCCGGCCTCGATGCCCAGACGCCGGGCGCCGCGGAGCCCACCTACAAGATCGGGACCATTGCCATCAAGTTCGTGGGCATGGCGAATGTGAGCGAGCAGATCGTCCGGGCCAACATGTCGTTGCGGGAAGGCACCGATCTCGACGAGGCGATTCTCGACCGCGACATCCGCTCCCTCTACAAGACCGGCTTGTTTGAGTTCATCGAGGTCAAGCGCGAGACGCTGCCCGACAACACCGTCAATCTCGTCTTCGAGGTCACCCCGAAGTTCCGCGTGCTGGGGATCAATTTCACGGGCAACAAGGCCTACAAGGATCGGCGCCTGATGAAGGAGATCAAGACGGTCCAGAACGGCTCCCTGGACGAGCGCCAAGTGAAGGACGACGCGCAGAAACTCTACGAGTTCTACCAGAAGAACGGCTACAACCAGGCCCAGGTCAGCTACACGATCGACCGCAACCGCAGCACCGGCTACGGCACGGTCAACTTCAAGATCCGCGAGGGCGCCAAGGTCCGCATCGCGGCCATCAACTTCGTCGGCAATGACCACGTGAAGGCGCGCCGCCTGCGCAAGGAGATGGAGACGGCCAAGTGGCACATGTTCTCCTGGCTGACCGGCGGCGGCCACCTGAAGGACGATGAGTTCGACTCCGACCTGGACAAGCTGCGCGACTATTACAAGGAGCAGGGCTACCTCGACGTCGAGATCGCCGAGGACAAGATCACCTTCGACTACCCGAAGCCCAACCGCCTCGTCATCACCATCCGCGTGAACGAGGGCCGGCGCTACCACATCGGCGACATCACCTTCAGCGGCAACAAGGTCTACCCGTCGAAGCTGCTCGCGTTCCTGCCGAAGGAGAAAAAGGGCAACATCTTCGTGCCGTCGAAACTCGACAAGGACGTCGAGGCGATCGAGGACTTCTACGGCCGCGACGGCTACCTCGAGACGCGCGTCCGGCTGGTCCGCAAGCCCAACCTCGAAACCGGCAACATCGACGTCGAGTTCCATGTTGAGGAGAGCGAGAAGTTCCTCGTCGAGTCGGTGAAGATCGAGGGCAACTCGAAGACCAAGAGCATCGTCATCCTGCGCGAGCTCGTCCTCGGCCCGGGTGACGTCTTCAGCAAGGTCCTGATGAAGATCAGCAAGCTGCGCCTCGAAAACACCCGTTTCTTCGAGGATCCCGTCAACGTGACCGACGAGTCGACCAACATTCCCGGCCGCAAGAACCTGAAGATCGCCGTCGAGGAGGCCCGCACGGGCAACCTGACCTTCGGCGCCGGCTACAGCTCGCTCGAGAGCGCCGTGGTCTTCGCCGAAATCACGCAGTCGAATTTCGACCTCTTTAACCGCAAGTCATTCTTCCAGGGCGACGGCCAGAAGTTTCGGCTGCGTTTCCAGATCGGCTCGCGGTCGAGCGAACTCATCCTGGCCTTCGAGGAACCCTGGCTGTTTGAGCGCGAACTCGGCTTCGGCTTCCAGCTCTACCGCACGACTTCCGACTACAACAGTTCCTTTTATGAGGAAATCCGCACCGGCGGCGAGGTGCACCTGCGCAAGCGCCTCTTCAACTGGCTCGAGGGCCAGATCGGCTACACTTACGAGGTGGTGGACATCGCCAACGTCACGCCGAACGCCCCGATCCCGATCCTCGCGGCCGAGGGCAAGACCGACACGTCCAAGATTTCGCTCTATCTGACGCAGGACACCCGGGACAAGATCATCAACACGACGCGGGGCCATTATGGGAGCCTCGAGATGGACGTCGCGGGCGGGCCGCTCGGCGGCGACAACAATTACTACAAGATCGAGGCCCGCGGCTCGAAGTTCTTCCCGCTGGCCGATTTTCAAGACCAGGTGCTGGCGGTCATCGGCCGGACCGGCGTGGCGGATAGTTTCGGCAAGAGCGCCAAGACGCACTCGCGCACGCTCAGCTACGTCGATGCGACGGGCGTGACCCAGACCACCACCTTCAACTACGTCCCGGACGTGCCGTTCTACGACCGGTTCTTCCTCGGCGGCCCGCAGGACCTCCGCGGCTTCGAATTCCGCAACGTCGGTCCCAAGGACCTGACGGGCGAGCCCCTCGGCGGCAAGACCTTCGGGTTCGTCAGCCTGGAATACTCGCTGGATATCGTGAAGCCCGTGCGATTCGCCATCTTCTACGACGGCGGCTTCGTCAACGCCGATGCCTACGACTTCAGCCCCGTCAGCTATAACGACAACTTCGGCTTCGGCCTGCGGCTGTTCGTCGCCGGCGCCCCGCTGAGCCTCGATTTCGGTATTCCCTTGACCGGCGATAGGTTTAATAGGAAAGGCTCGCAGTTTAACTTCTCGTTCGGCACCCGTTTCTAACCCACCCCAATCCATCAGTTATGAACAAGATGATCCGCACGCTCGTGACCCTGGCCGCCTTCGGTGCCGGTACGACGGCCCTGCTCGCGCAGCCCGCCGTCAAACTGGTCGTCGTCGACATGGCCAAGATCTACGACAGCCACTACAAGACGGAGGAAGCCAACGCCAAGTTCCGTGATGCCGAGCAGAAGGCGCAGGAGCAGGTGGAGGAACTCAACAAACAGGGGCAGACCCTGGTCGATGAGTACAAGGACCTCATGGAGCAGTCCAAGAACACCGTGCTCACCGCCGAGGCGCGCAGCAAGGCCGAGGCCGACGCGCAGAAGAAGCTGCAGGAAATCCAGAACAAGCAGACCGAGGTGCAGAACTTCCGCAACAACACCTCCCGTTCGCTGCAGCAGCGCATCAAGACGCACCGCGACCTCCTCCTCGAGGAGATCACCAAGGTCGTCAATGACCTCGCCAAGCAGCGCGGCGCCACCCTCGTGATCGACAAGTCGGGCCCGACGCTGTTCGGCATCCCGAGCGTCCTCTACGCCGACGCGGCATACGACATCACCGACGAGGTGATCAAGGAGGTGAACAAGGACCGCCCGCCGCCCACCGCGAGCGCGACCACGCCGCCCGCGGCCGCGCCGGCGGCCCCGGCGCCGGCCACCACACCGGGCGCGACCACGCCGGGCGATCAGTTCAAGGTGCCGAACGTGACGCCAAAGAAGCCCTGAGAAATCTTGCCAAGCCCTGTTCCCGCGAACAGGGCTTTTTTGTCGCCGCCGCCGGGCTGCCTCCGCCGATGACGGAAGCGCCGGGCGGTTCCGGCCCAACCCTCCAACGTCATGCAGGTAGCCTACACTTCCGCGGAGATCGCCGCCATCACCGGGGCGGTGCGCACCGCGGGTACCACCAGTCGCAGGATCGGGGACATCGCCTCGCTCGCCGCCGCGCGGGCGGGGGATCTATCGTTCCTCGGCAATGCCAAATACCGGTCGCAGGTCGCCGACTCGCAGGCCTCCGTGCTGCTGCTGCCGCCGGACTACGAGGGCCAGCCCCGGCCCGACCAGGTTTTCCTTTTCGTCGCCAACCCCTCGGTGGCGCTGGCGCGGGTCTGCGCCCGGATCGAGCAGTCGCTCTGGCCCAAGCCGCCGCCGGGCATCCATCCCAGCGCGGTGGTCGCCGCGTCGGCTCGCCTTGACCCCTCGGCCCATGTCGGGCCGCTTTGCGTGGTCGAGGACGGCGCCGTGATCGGCCCCGGGGTGGTGTTGCAGGCTTCGGTTTTCGTCGGGCGCGAAGCCCAACTTGGCGAAGGCAGCTGGGTGGCGGCCGGCGGCGTGGTGGCCTCCTATTGCGAACTCGGCCGGCGCGTGCGGCTGCAACCCGGCGTCGTCGTCGGTTCCGACGGGTTCGGCTACGAATTCGTGCAGGGCCGCCACGAAAAAATCCCGCAGATTGGCAAGGTGGTGATCGAGGACGACGTCGAGATCGGCGCGAATTCCACGTTGGACCGCGCCCGGTTCAGCCGGACGGTCGTGGGGGAGGGCACGAAAATCGACAACATGGTGCAGATCGCCCACAACGTCGTGATCGGCAAACACTGCATCCTCTGTGCGCAGGTCGGCATCTCCGGCAGCACGACGCTGGAGGATTATGTGGTGCTGGGCGGGCAGGTCGGAGTGGGGGGGCACATCACGATCGGCAAGGGCACCAAGGCGGGCGGCCAGACCGGCATCGCCTATGATGTCCCGCCGGGCAGTTACCTGAACGGCACGCCGGCCATCTCCTACATGCTCGAGCGGCGGCTGCAGGTGTTGCACCAGCGCCTGCCGGACCTCTTCAAGCGGGTCGAGGCGCTCGAGAAATCCTAGAAAAACCTTCCCGCTGGTCCCAATCTCGGTTACCACGCCCCCGCATGAGGGACACCAAGCTCAAGGTCTTCACCGGCTCTTCAAATCGCGCCCTGGCGGAGGAAATCTGCCAGTGCATCGGCGTCCCACTCGGCGATGCGACGGTGAACTGCTTTCCCGACGGCGAGTCGTTCGTCAAGATCAACGAAAACATCCGCGGGGCCGACGTCTTCATCGTCCAATCCACCTGTCCGCCGACCAACCATCACTTGATGGAACTGCTGATCATGATTGACGCCGCCAAGCGCGCGTCGACGCAGCGCATCACGGCAGTGATCCCCTTCTACGGTTACGCCCGGCAGGATCGCAAGGACCAGCCCCGGGTTCCCATCACAGCCAAGCTGGTCGCGGACCTGCTGGTGTCCGCCGGCGCCAACCGGGTCCTCGCCATGGACCTGCACAGCCAGCAGATCCAGGGCTTCTTCGACATTCCCGTCGACCACCTCTTTGCCTCGCCCGTCTTCTTCCAGTACCTTGCCACCAAGCGCAGCACGAACCTGGTCGTCTGTTCGCCCGACGTGGGCGGCATGAAGATGGCGGCAGCCTACGCCGACATGCTCGGCGCCTCGCTGGGCCTCGTGGCGAAGAAACGCACGAGCGCCACCAAGGTCGAGGCCATCAATGTTGTCGGCGAGGTCGAGGGCTGCGACGTGCTTCTCGTCGACGACATCACCGAGACCGCCGGCACGCTCACCGCCGCCGCCAAGATTCTCAAGGAACACGGTGCGCTCAGCATCCGCGCCGCCGTCAGCCATTGCGTGCTCAACGACGTCGCCTATGAGCGCCTGCGCAGCGGCACGATCGACGAACTCATCACCACCAATTCCGTGCCGATCGACACCCGCGGTCTTCCGATCACGGTCCTGAGCATCGCGCCTTTGCTGGGCGAGGCCATCCTCCGCATCAACACCAACGAGAGCGTCACCAGCCTTTTCAAGATCAAGGGCTTCTGAACACTTGCCCGGGAACCGACCGACCCGGCCGGTGTCCATCCGGGCTCTCCTTTCCCCATGAAATCCAAGTCGGCACTCTTCCTCCTTGCTTTGCTCACTTCGCTGCCGGGCCTCCTCCTCGGCGCGACGGCGACGGAAAAAACCGCCGACAAGACCGCGGCCAAGGCGGCGAAGGCGAAGACCGACGGCAAGCGTCCGGAACTCAAGGTCGACAGCACGCCGGTCGCCGAGGGCAAATCGCCGCTCGTCACGAGCTACGCCGACATCCTCGAAGGCATCCGGCCCGCCGTCGTCTCGGTCTACTCGAGCAAGATCGTCCGCCAGCAGATTCCCGAATTTCTCCGCCAATATGGGCTTCGCGGCGGCGAGCAGAAGCAGGAGGGGCTCGGCTCGGGCGTGATCATCTCGTCCGACGGCTACATCATCACCAACAACCATGTCGTGGCCGATGCGGACGAACTCAAGGTTCTCCTGACCGATGACCGCGAGCTTACGGCCAAGGTCATCGGCACCGACCCGAAGACCGACGTTGCCGTCATCAAGATCGACGCCGACAAGCTGCCGGCGGCGACGCTGGCCGACAGCTCCAAGCTGCGCGTGGGTGACGTGGTGTTCGCCATCGGCAACCCGCTGGCGGTCGGCCAGACGGTCACGATGGGCATCGTGTCGGCCACCGGCCGCCGGGTGGGCATTCTCGATGAAGTGGGCGGCTATGAGGATTTCATCCAGACCGATGCCGCGATCAACCAGGGCAACTCGGGCGGCGCGCTGATCGACGCCCGCGGGCGGCTGGTCGGCATCAACTCGGCTATTCTCTCCACCTCGCAAGGCAACATCGGCATCGGCTTCGCCATCCCGATCAATCTCGCGAGCAAAATCATGAACAGCCTGATCGAAACCGGCAAGGTCTCGCGCGGCTACATGGGTGTGGCCACGGATCCACTCACCCCCGACCTCGCCGAGTCATTCGGGCTGCCCAAGGAAACCAAGGGCCTCATCATCACCGACCTCACGCCGGCCGACGGACCGGCGGCGAAGGCCGGACTCAAGCGAGAGGACATCATCACGGCGATCAACGATCAGCCGGCGACCTCGCGCGACGACCTCCGGCTCATCATCGCCCAGACTCCTCCCGGGACGAAGATCACCGTCAAATACCTCCGCGACGGAAAACCGCTTGCCACCGAGGTCACACTGGTCGAGCGGACCGACGACAACGCTCCTGACGGTGAACTGGTTCCGGGGGTCACCGTGGCGCCGCTCACGGACGATCTGCGCAAGGAAATGCGCGTCGACGACCGGGTCGACGGCCTCGTCATCACTGACGTTTCCAACGACTCCGCCTACCGGGACAATTTCCCGCAGGGCGCCGTGATCGAGCAGATCAATCGCGTCCCGGTGACCGATCTCGCCTCGGCCAAGCGCGTCATCCACGACGGCCGGAACATCGCGCTCGTCTACTATCGCGGCGTCTATCGCTACATCCTGTTTGTCGTCCGGTAGCCCGGACCGAGGATTTGGGCTGGCAGTTATCGGTTCACGGTTGAATTCGGCGCACGGTGAACCGTGAACGAAGAACCGTGAACTGCTAACTGGGTTTCAGCTCCCCGGCTTGCTGGCCGGGATCTTCGCCAGCTCCGGGGGCACCTGGTCGGCCGGATAGGTGGGGAAGCTCATTGCCATCAGCGGATACACGGGCACGTCAAACTTCGCCTGGCCGCCGCTTCGGTCGACGAGCAGCGCCACGCCGACGCATGTGCCGCCGGCCCTCTTCACGATGTCGAGGCACTCCTGCACGCGCCCGCCCCGGGTGATCACGTCCTCCACCACGAGGATCTTCTCCCCCGGGGTCATCGTGAACCCGCGCCGAAGCACGAGCGCGTTGTTTTCCTTCTCCGCGAAGATGAACCGGCACCGCGCCTGGCGCGCCACCTCCTGGCCGATGACGAGCCCACCCATCGCCGGCGCCAGCACCGTGTCGAACTTCACGCCGGCCAGCTTCTGCCGCAGCAGCGTGCCGAGCCGTTCGACGGCGGGCATGTCCTGGCACACCTGCGCGCATTGGAAGAAATGGCCGCTGTGCAGGCCGGAGCGCAGGATGAAATGCCCCTGCAGCAGCGCCTTGGTGCGCACGAAGATTTCGGTGACCTCTTGTTGAACGGCATCCATGCGCAAAAACTTGGGCGAATCGGGGATGGAAGGGAAATTCTTTTTGGTTAAGCTGCCGGTGTGAATTCCTCCCTCGACAAGCCCGCGCTGGAAGACGAGCTGGGCGACGTGCTCGAAAAGGCCGCGCGCCACGCCAACCTCAGTTATGAGCGGCTCGCGGCCTTCGCCGACGTGGAGTTGTCGCGCATCCAGGATGCGCTCGATTACCGCCCCGAGCTGACGCAGGCGGAACTGGGCCGCCTGGCCCGGGTGCTCGGCTTGAATGAAGTCGGGCTGAATGCCCTGGCGCAGGGCGCGTACCCGGGCGCCGAGCTCGGCGGCCTGCCGTTCTGCGTGCACCCGTTGCGCATGCCGTACGGGGTTGGCGTGGCCAACGCCTATCTCGTCGATACCGGGGGCGACACGGCCATTTTGTTCGACACCGGCGCCAGCCATGCGGAATTGCACCGCGCGTGGCCGGCGCGGATCCAGGAGATCGAGTCGGTCTACGTGACCCATTACGAGGCCGAGCACATCGGCGGCCTCGAGGTCGTGCTACGCGAGACCGGGTTGCGCGAATTCTATGGCCCACCCAGCGGGCGCTGGCCGCAGGGGCACGGCCTCGGTGAGGGCGAGACGGTGCAGTACGACCGGATTTCCGTCACGGCCTACAACACGCCCGGCCACGCCGCCGAGCACAACTGTTACCTGGTCCGGGACACGACGGGAACGACCGGCCCGGGATTACTCGTGTCGGGTGATCTCATCTTTGCCGGTTCGCTGGGCGGCGGATATTTCTGCTGCCAGCGCCAGCTCAAGCATTCGCGGCGCATCCTCGAGCTGCTGCCGGACGACACGATCATCGCGCCCGGCCACGGCCCGTTGACCACCGCCGCCAATGAAAGGCGATTCAACCCGTTTCTGGCGCACTGACGCCGGCCCGCCTCACTTGTAGTGGTAGAGCTTGACGCGCTGGATGGAGAAGCGGCCCGGATCGAGGCGCACGTGGCGGCCCTGGTTGGTCTGGTCGCCGTTGAGCCAGCGCGTATGCCGCCACTGGCCGTCGACAAACTGGCCCTCTTCCACGCTGAGCAGGCCGACCTGCATCCCACCGGCCCCGCGCAATTGAAAGGTCGTCGTGATGCCGATGCCCGCGATCAGGAACTCGTCCTGGCCGGTGGCGATCACCAGACCGCCGGTCGGGGAGGGCGGCGGGGCGGACGCGCCCGTGTTGCCGGCGGTGACATCGTAGCCGCCGCCCTTCTCAAACGCGACGTGCAGCGTGTAACCACCGAGCCAGATCTGCTGGGGTTGGCGCTGCTCGGGGCCCTCCGGCACCATGCCGGCCATCGTCCCGCGGCCCTGGTTGGCCGTGATGAGCGGCGTGAGCTGCGCGATGAGGTCGTAACAACCCGCGAGGTATTTCGCGCCCGGCTCGCTGTTGTACTCGATGCCGAAGGGGCTGAAGCCGATCGCATCCAGGCCGCCGAAAGCGTAGAGGGCGTTCGCCGAACCATCCGGAGCGCGGACCGTTTCGGGGATGAAGAGCGGGTTGCCGTGGCGCGTGTACCGGCGGGCCCACTCGCTGAAATTCGTGAAGTAAATGTCGGGCGCGAGAAAGTCGATGGATGGCGCCCCGGCCCGCCAGATATCGGCCACCTGCGGCAGGGGGCCGGCGCTGGGATACTGGCCCGGCAGGTGCCCCGGCCGGATGAGGGCCGCGTTGACGTACATGGGCAGTGGGTACTGGGCCTTGCCGGCCTGCGCCAGCGCCTCGATGAAGCGGGCGAAGTGCCAGGCGCTGAAGATCTCGTCCGTGCTGACGCCGGGCCCGAAGATTTCCGTCCAGGTGCCGGACGTCTTCTTGCCGTGCTCCACCCAGGCATCGCGCAATTCCGGTGCGAGCGCGTCGAAGTCTTGCGCGAGGCGGGACATCAGTTCGGCGGGTACGGAACCGTTGAACAGCCGGTCTGCCTCCGGGCTGTGGTCGCGCGCCTCGGGAATCATGCCGATCTCGTTCTCCACTTGGACGAGCACGACCGTGTGCGGCTTTCCGTCCACCTCGCGCAGGTGTTTCATCATCGCGGCAAACGCCCGGGCGTCCGTCGCGCGGTTTTCGACGGAGAACGGCGAGAGGATCTCCAACGCCTGCCCGGCCGAGTCATGGCAGCGCGGGAAGCGTTGGTAGTCTTTTTTCACCCAGGCCGGAGCGTACGAGGACATGCTGTTCTTCCAGGCGCCAAACCACAGCAACACGAGCCGCATGTCATTGGCCCGGGCGTCCTGCAAGAGGCCGTCGAGCGTGGAGAAATCGAACTTTCCCTCGTCGGGTTCGATCAGCTCCCAGTAGACAGGCGCAATGACGGTATTGAGATTCATGGCCTTGAGCTTGGGCCAGAACGGGCGCAGGTAGGCGGGCTCGCCGCTCGAGTTGCCGAGTTCGCCGGCGCGGGCGAGGAAGGGCTGGCCATCGACCCGCAGCTGGGTGGCGGTGCCTTGGCGGACGAGGTGGGGCAGGGTGTCGTCGGCGCGGCTGATGACCGGAGCGACCAGGAGGGCGAGAACGGCGGTGCGGAGGAGCGAGTTCATGGGGTGCGGGGCAGGACTGGCGGCGGGCGCGAAAGGCCATGAAGGGGCCCGCACCGCCGGCAATCAACGCTGCAGTGGTGATGCCGGCGCTATGGCCAAAGGCATAGGCGCCGCGCGCCGTCGCAAAACGGCTTGCTCCGTGAAACCGTCTGCGGCCTGTTAGGCCCATGCGCTTCCCCCGGCGTCGCCGGCTTGGATTCCTGGTCCGGGTGGCCGCCGGCTCGGCGCTGGTGCGGCTGGGGGGAACCTTTGTGCTCGCCGCCGCTTCGCCGGCGGGCGCGGCGGCGGACACCGCGGCGTCGCCGGCGCCGCAGGGCGTGCACGGGCTGCCGTTCACCCGCTTCTATTCCTTCGATGAGATCGGCAACGTCGGGCCGAGCGCCCGGCTGAGCTTCGATCGGTTCGGCCGCATCGCGGTGGGCCATGCCGGTTCGTACGTGGTGCTGAACGACAATACCTGGATCAACCTCGCCAACACCGGCGGAAACGGACCCGCGATGCAGCGGGTGGTCTTCGATCAAAACGGCGACGCCTTCTTCGGCGGATTCGGGACCTGGGGCCGGGCGGAGCCGAACGCGGCGGGTTTGCTCACCCCGGTGCCCCTGCGCCCGGCCGCGGTGCCACCGTGGATTCCCGACGCGAACTTCAACCAGGTGCTGACCACGGCCGGCGGTGTTTACTTTGGCGGCTTCAGCGGCGTCGTTTACTGGGACCGGGCAACCGGGCGCCAGACCTTTTTCGAGCGGTCGGGCGTTTCACAAACGTTCCTGATCGGCGACACCGTCTATGCGTCGGCGCTGAACGGCGGCGTGATGGCGGTGGACATCGCGGCGGGAAAATGGCGACCGGTTTCGGCCCGGGGTTTGGATGGCTCGTACGTCGACCAGGCGACTCCCTTCGGACCCGGGCGCGTGTTGGTGTCCAACCTCGACGGCCGGTTGTTTGTCTTCGATGGGCACGAGACCGAGGCGTGGCCGGCCGGGCCGACGGAACGTCCGGCGGGTCGGGTGACGGCGTTGCGCACGCTGGTGGATGGCACGATCGCCCTGGCGGTGAGTGGCAAGGGCCTGTTCTTTTATTCCGCGGGCGGCGAACTTCGGTATTCGCTGACCACGGCGGACTATTACCGGATCACGGACCTCGCCGCGCGCGAGCCGGGCGTACTCTGGGTTGCGACGGAAAACGGTGTCTTCAAGGTGCTGTACGACAGCCCGCTGACCGTCTTCACGCAGCGCCTCGGCCTGCCCTTGAGCTGGCCGCAGATCGTGGCCTGGCGCGGCCGGATTGTCGTCGCCACGGCCGGCCAGCTCTACGACTCGATGCCGGGCTCCGCCAGCGAGCCCACGCGGTTCGAGCTCGTCGCGCCCCAACCCGGCAACGACATTTGGGCGGTGGCGGCGGCGGGCGACCGGATGCTGGTGGGCAACTCCAAGGGCGTCTTTGTGCGGTCCAGCGACGGCGGCTTCCAGCAGGTGCTGGGGGGCATGGAGGTGGCGCGCCTCGTCATGGTGAGCCCCGAACTATGTTACGTGATCGGCGGTACGAGCATGACGGCGATGCGCTGGAGCGACGGAGCATGGTCGGAGTGCGCGGACCGCGTGCCCGGCCTGGGGTATCCGTCGGTGGTGCATGCCTCCCGGACCGCCGCGTGGATCGAGCTGGGCTCAAATCGCGCCGCGCGGGTGGTGCTGAAATCCGGGCACCTCGACGTCCGCGTGTTCGACTCGTTCCCGTGGAGTGACGGGCGTTGGGTCAATGTCGGCATCGTCGGCGACACCGCCGTGCTGGTCGGCGTGCCGGATGGGCGGGTCTTTTTCGACGAGGTCACGGAGTCCTTCGTCCGGCGGCCCGAATTGGAAAGCATTTTCCAGAATGCCCCCTATGCGATCACCCGGCTCAAACAGGATGAGAGCGGGACGATCTGGGCCTCGCACGCGCAAGGCGTCCTGGTGTTCCGCCCGCAGGATGGTCACTACCGGCTCGAGCCCGCCGGCATGGTCCGCACCAGCGACGGGTTTCCCCTGGTGCGCGTGCTGGCCGGCGACGACGTGTGGCTCACGGCCGCACAGTCCCTTTATCACCTGGACCGCCGCATGGTCGTGGAATCGCCGCCGCGCTTGAAACCCACGCTGGTGCAAGTCCTCGACGGTCGCGCCAACCGCGAGATCGGGCGGGAACTGCAGGGCGAAAACGTGCCCGTGCTCGATTATCGCCAGAACAGCCTGGTGTTTCGTTTTTTCTCGGGGAGCTACCGCGGGCGCCAGGCACCCACCTACGACTTTCACCTCGACCGTGATGGCAGCGGCTGGCGGCCGCTTGGCGACGGCCCGGTGTTGACGCTCTCGGATCTGCGCGAGGGCTCCTACCGGCTCGACGCTCGCCTCGTCAGCGGCCGCGAGCCCTTGGGCAGCGTCGCGTCGTACCGCTTCGAGATCGCGCCACCCTGGTTTCGCACCTCGTATGCGTATGCCTCCTATCTGCTGGCGGGCCTCGGGGCGTTTTGGATCCTGGCGCACTGGCTGACCTTGCGCGGCCGGGCGCAAAACGTCGCGCTGGAAAAGCTGGTGGCGGAACGCACGGAGGCGCTGCGCCTCGCGATGGAACGACTCAACGAGGAAACCCGGAACGCCGCGACTTTCGCCGAACGCGATCGCCTGGCCGGCGAGATTCATGACAGCCTGCAACAGGGCCTGAACGGGCTCATGCTGCAAATCGACGCCACCTTGAAGCTGCCCGGACTGCCGTCCGAGGTGCGGTCGCGACTGGGCGTCGCCCGCAACATGGTTTCGTTCACCCGCCACGAGGTGCAGCACGCCGTCTGGGACATGGAGACACCGTTGCTCGAAGGCAACGACCTCGGTGACGCCTTGAAGAAGTTGACGGCGCTCATCGGGCCTGGGGAGGCGGAAGTGGAAATCAAGGTTTCCGGCCCGCTGCTGGCGCTATCGCCGGCGACGAATCACCATCTCCTGCGGATCGCGCAGGAAGCCATCACCAACGCCGTCCGCCATGCGGCGGCGGCCCACATTGTGATTGCTCTCGACTACCAGCCGGAGGGCGTGGCGCTGAGCGTGACCGACGATGGCAACGGCTTCGTGCCACACGACGTGCTGACGAAGGGTTTCGGGCACTTCGGGCTGCGCGGCCTGCGCGCTCGCGCCGCGAAGATCGGCGGGCAACTGGAGCTCCGCAGCGCGCCCGGCGCGGGCACGACGATCCGCGTGACCGTGAAGATTCCCGCTGCGGCCGTTTCCCATGCAGACTAAGACAACCAAGATCAGGATCCTGCTGGTGGACGACCACATCGTGCTTCGCATGGGGCTGGTCACCGCCACCAACGGCGAGCCGGACATGGAGGTGGTAGCGGAGGCGGACAACGGCGTCGAGGCCGTCCGGGCCTATCGGCAGCACCGGCCCGACGTGGTCGTGCTCGACTTGCGCATGCCGGAACAGAATGGCATCGAAACCATCCGCAAGTTGCGCGAGGAATTCGGGGACGTTCGGGTCCTAGTGTTCAGCAATTATGCCAGTGGCGAGGATGTCTTCCAGGCGCTGAAGGCGGGGGCCAGCGGGTTTGTCGTGAAGGAGATGTCACTGGAGCGGTTGCTCGAGGCGATCCGGAAGGTCCATGAGGGAGGCCAATACGTGCCGGCGGAAATCGCCACGCGGATGCAGGGGCGCGTCCTCTCGCAGCTTTCGCCCCGCGAGATGGAAGTGTTGACCCTCGTCGCCCGGGGCTTGAGCAACAAGGAAATCGCCGCGGCACTTGGCTTGGTCGAGGGCACGGTGAAAATCCATGTGACGAACATCCTGAGCAAGCTGCGCGTCTCTGACCGCACCCAGGCAATTCTTGCCGGAGTAAAGCAGGGCCTCATCCAGCTCGAATAGGGGCGCCTCGGGTCCCGACTATATCCAAAGGCATAGCCGAAGCATGACCACCGGCGGATTGAAGTAGCTGGATCGGCCGGGGAATCTCCAGCCGTATAGGCGCGGCCTGATATCGTCGCCTGCTTTCCACCGTCTGGTGTACGACCACCGGGCGCGGAAATCGGCGACGCAACTGGCCGTGGCCGTGATACGCCTGCGTGAACCCGCGACGCCATTTCCCTCCGCCTCATTCCGGCGTGCCACCCGCGCCGCGACCGGGGCGAGCCTGCTACGACCAGGCTGACGCATTGTGAAGACGCGCATCACCCAAGCCGATGTGGCCCGGGCCGCCGGGGTGCATAACACGACGGTCTCACTGGCCCTGCGCAACTCGCACCTGCTGCCCAGCTCCACACGGGCACGCATCCGGGCGATCGCGCAGCGCATGGGCTATGCGCCCGACCCGGCGCTGACGGCCTTGGCGGCTTACCGCTTTGCCCGGCGGCCCCATCGGCAGCCCAGCACCCTGGCCTTTATCTCGACGCGCGAGGCGGGTCGGGACGAACGGGAACAACCCTGGCTTCAGCTTTACCTCGCCGGTGCGCGGCGCAGGGCAGCCGAACTGGGCTTCGCGCTCGAGCATGTTGATTGCGACTGGCCGGAGGGGACCCGCCCGGCATGGCCTCGCGAGCTTGAGCAGCGGGAAATCACGGGCGTTATCCTTGCGTCGTGGCCGGCCGGTGCGGACTTGGAGAAAATCGACTGGTCGCGCCTGAGCGTGGTGGGACTGGGCGCATTTCCGCCGGTGCCGGCCTTGAACCATGTCGCGGTGGATTACGCCGGGGTGGTGAATCTCGCGATCCACCGGATCCGGGCCGCCCGTTACCGGCGGGTTGGCCTTGTCCTTTCCCGCTGGTGGAATGAGATCGCCGGCCAGTCCTGGTCGAAGATGTTCTATGCGCGCCAGGCGTGCCTGCCGGTGAGCGAACGCCTGCCGGTCCTCCATCTTGGACCGCTCTCGCCCGCGCTGTCGGTCGAGCGGGAAGCGGAAGACGCTCTGCACGACGTCAGGGACTTCGTTCGCTGGTTTCGCGCCTACCGCCCGGATGTGGTCGTGGGCCTCACGCAAGGAATCCAGGACCATTTTGCGCGGCTCGGCCTGCGCGTGCCCGATGACGTGGCCTTTGCCGATCTGCTCGCCGACCGCGCGCCGCCGGGAACCGCCGGTGTCCGTCAGCACGGTGAGCGCGCGGGCGAACTCGCCGTGGAAATCCTGTCCGGGCAGATGCAGCGGAACGAAATGGGCTTGCCAAGGATCGCGACGATTACGTCTGTTACCGGCTCCTGGGTCGAAGGACAGTCCCTGCCGCATCTCGATCAGCCCGAGGAGGAGCGGTTGATGTCAGCAACAGGGATGGATGCCGACCTGGTTGCCTGATGTCGACAAACGAGAAAATGCCCCTGAATCCCGTGGTGCGGCTGGGCGCCGCTTGGCGCATTGGCGCCTTGGTGCTGGCGTTCGGCCTGGCGGTTAACTTCGCGGAGGCGGTTGAAAAAGGCCGTTGGGTGGCCACCTGGGTGTCCTCCCAGGAATTGCTTGATCCGCCCAAGACGGCCAGCGACCCCGGTTTGAGCGGCCACACCATCCGCCAGGTGGTCCAGCCTTCGCTGGCGGGTGACGGGTTGCGGGTGATGTTTTCGAACTTGGTCGGCGATAGTCCGCTGACCATCGGCGCGGCGAGTATCGCGCGCGCGAACGGAGGCTCGGCCATTCAACCGGACAGCGCCTGCGCGCTGACCTTCAGCGGCTCGCCAAACGTCACAATCCAGCCTGGAGCCGCGATGATCTCCGACATCGCGAACTTTCCGGTGCGCGCCTTCGAGAACCTGGCGGTGACGGTCTATTGTCCGGAGGTCCCCGCCAAGGTCACGGGCCACCGGGGCTCGCGCACGACTTCGTTCATTGTCGCGGGGGACGCCGTGGCCGCGCCGGAGTTTTCCGCCCCCCGGAAGGAGGAACACTGGTATCTGCTGGCGGAGATCGATGTGAGGGCCGCGGCCGAGGCGAGCGCCGTCGTGGCCATCGGCGATTCAATCACCGACGGCCGCGGGTCCACGACGGACCAAAACGACCGCTGGACAAATAATCTGGCCCGACGCCTGGCGGCCAACGCGGCGACGGCCCAGGTTTCAGTTTTGAACCAGGGCATCGGCGGCGGCCGGCTGCTGCGTCACGGTCTCGGCCCGTCGGCGCTGTCCCGCTTTGACCGCGACGTGCTGGCTCCGGCCGGCGTGACTACGGTAATCGTTTTCGAGGGCGTGAACGACCTCGGCACGGCGGTGGGCGCGCGCAAGCGAGGGGAGGCCGGCGCTTCGGCCCGTGACGTCATCATGGCCTACGAGCAGATGATCCTGCGGGCGCACCTCAAGGGCCTGCGGATCTACGGCGCGACCATCACGCCATTCGAGGGCTTCAAGATGTACAACGACGATAAAAGCGAGGCCGAGCGCACCGCAGTCAACCACTGGATCCGCACCAGCGGGCAATTTGACGCGGTGATCGATTTCGACGCGATGACGCGCGACCCGCAGAATCCCTCCCGGCTTTCGGCGGCAGTTGACAGTGGCGATCACCTGCATCCATCCGCGGCCGGCTATCATTTGATGGCCGACAGAGTCGACCTCGCGCTTTTCGAGGCGGGCACGCGCCCCTGACCCGTGCGCTGGGGCCGCGGCTTTCGCGAGCCGTCTTGGCGGACGAACGCCAGCACCCGGCGGTTCCGACCGCCGCGCGGCCGAAATTCGTGACCGAAAAATAGGCCGGATATCGAGGCTGGGCTTATCCTGTCATGCCGACGGGAAAACCTGCGCATATATTGTCGTGCCAGGAGCTTGAGGAGAAAATGGATTCAGCTGTTAGACCGACGGGCCCATTGAGAATCCAGAGTGGCCTGCGATTGTTAGAGCAACATCCTGTCGTAGCGGCCGCTGCCGCCAATGATCGGGATGCTCGGCGGTTCTACCCCGTGCCAACCCCACCGCACGCCCCGTCGAAACCCAAAGCAAGACCTAAGCCCTAATCATGAAGACTCATAGCAAGTTTGCTCTGATTCTGTTCGCGGTCGCGGCCGCTTCGCCCGGATTGGTGGCTCAGACCCAGACAGCTCCGGCGCAATCGTCGTCCGGCTCCGGGAATGAGACCATTGTCCTCTCGCCGTTCGAGGTCAGCGCGACCAAGGACACCGGTTACCAAGCCACGGAGACGCTGGCTGGCACCCGCATCCGCACCGACCTGAAGGACGTCGCCTCGGCCATCACGGTCGTGACGAAGGAATTCCTGCAGGACATCGGCGCGACCGACAACAGCACGTTGCTGCAATACACACCCAGCGCCGAGGTGGCCGGCACGCACGGCACCTACGCCGGCTTGGGCAACGGCACCGACGTGAACGAGTCCGGCTCGTTGCGCGCCCCGGCGGGCGCCCAGCGCGTACGCGGTCTCGATGCCGCGGACAACGCCCGCGACTTCTACATCACGGACATACCGTGGGATTCCTATAACGTCGATCGCATCGACATCCAACGCGGGCCCAATTCGATTCTCTTCGGCCTCGGCAGCCCTGCCGGCATGGTCAACGCCAGCCTCCGCAGCGCGGAGTTCCGCAACACGGGCAACGTGGAATACCGCGTGGGATCCTATAACTCGCAGCGCAGTTCGATCGACGTCAATCAGGTCCTCATCGACAAGGTGCTCTCCATCCGCATTGACGGTTTGTGGGACGCCCAACGTTACGAGCAGAAGCAGGCCTGGCAGAACAACCGCCGCATCTACGGGTCCATCCGCTTTGAGCCCCAGCTCTTCAAGGATCCTGGTTTCCACACCAGCGTGAAGGTGAAGTACGAGCACGGCGACACCGACGCCGACCGTCCGCGCACGGTCACCCCCAATGACAGCATCACTCCGTGGTTCCGGGGGGTGGACAAGACCAGCCTCAATGGCGGCATGGGCAAGCTCGCGGTCGAGAACGGCTACGATTCCTGGCGCACGGACAATGTGGTCGTCGGCGGCAGCCGCGGCCTCGTCCAGTCGTCCACGGCCAACTACCAGCCCTGGCTTTCGGTTCCGCCCAACCAGCAGCAGCCCTTCTGGCTGATCGACGGCACCACCAACCAGCTTTATCGCGTGGAAGGCGGTTATATCAACACCGGCGCCCGCAACAACACCGGCGGTTTCACCGGCTCGTCCAACGGGCTCATCGGCAAGCGTACGCAGGACAATTTCTACGGGCTCAACAGCCTGGCGACTTACGCGCTCAACGCCCACCTCGTGAATTCCCAGTACGGGCAGTACAAGACGGCTTCGCTGACCGATTCCTCGGTCTTCGATTACTACAACAACCTGATCGACGGCCCGACCAAGTCGGAAATGGAGAAGTGGGACGCCTACAACATCGACCTGCAGCAGACGTTCTGGAACGACCGGCTCGGCGTGCAACTCACGTATGATCGCCAGAAGTACAAGAACGCCGCCGACGCCCTGCTGGGCACCCCGACGATTACGCTCGATGTCCTGAAGAACTTCGCGGACTTCTACGTGACCGGGGCGAGCGGCAGCACCACCACCAACCCGAACTTCGGGCGCCCGTATGTCTTCGGCGCCGGCGGCAATGGCGGCAGCTCCTATGTCAGCGACCGCAAGGTGCTTCGCGGCTCGATTTTCGGCGAAGTGCGCGCCAGCGATTACTTCAAGAGCGAGTTCCTGCAGAAACTGCTCGGCAAGCACCGCTTCAACGGTGTTTACAGCAACGAGAAGTATTTCACGGAGAATCGCACGTGGCAGGACTACGCCAACAGCCGCGAGTGGGCCGGCTACTGGAATGGCACGGACGGCACCGGCTCCAGCATCAAGGAACGCCCGCCGCTGGCGTTCATCTACCTCGGCTCCTCGGTGGCGAACCGCACGTCGGCTTCGGGCGCCAACATCCCCGGCATCACCGCCAACGTGAAGCTGGAGGACGCGGGCGTGCACGTGATGGATCCGACCTGGCTCAACTTCGGCACGGCGTTCAACGCGCCGTGGGACGTACCGGCCCCCCTCTACAAGGTCTTCAACGGCCTGCCGAATCCGGAGAGCACGACCCAGCTCACGCAGGCGTCGAATCCTGCCAATTACGTCGGCTGGACGTATTTTCAGGACAAGCTCATGCGCTACAACAACGGCCAGGACAACAGCCTCCTGACGAAGGCCGTCCAGTCGATGCGCGAAACCACCTCCTATGCCGGCTCCTGGCAGGGCTTCCTCTGGAACGAGGCCGTCATCCCGACCCTCGGCTGGCGTTATGACGAGGTCAAAGGCAAGGGCGTGACCGCGGCCAGCGTGGCCTCGAACCGCGCCATCCTGAATCTCCAGCCTGATGTCTACAAGCTGCCCGCCGTCTACCCGGCGAACCAGATCTTCAAGGATCACTCGACCAGCGGCGGCATCGTCGTGCACGTGAACAAACTCCTGCCGACGGATTTCCTGCCGATCAACGTCAGCCTGTCCTACGACAAATCCAACAACTTCCAGGTCACGGATACGCGCCGCGACATCTACGGCAACCCGATCGGCAACCCGAACGGGACGACCAAGGACTATGGCGTTCTCCTCTCGACGAAGGATGGGAAGTATTCGTTCCGGGCGATCAAGTACGAGACCGCGGTGTTTGGCGCCAACAGCCAGCTCAGCAATCCCACGGGCCTCGGCACGATCGTCCAGCAGATGCTGAAATGGCGCAATGTGTTCCTGTACAAGCTGGGCGTCTACGACTGGTCGAGCCGCGAGTCGTACGCCTCCCGCAACAACTGGGGCGCCACGATCAACCCGGCGACGGGAACAGTGGTCGGCGCCAATCAAAACCTGACGCACGAGCAAGGCCGGGTCCTCGAGGACGCCTCGATCAAGGCGATCAACGAGGCGCAAAAATGGCTGACGGACAAAGGCTTTTTCAGTGCCTGGGGCTTTACGCCGCAGCCGGTATCGGTGTTGACCGACCGCACCACCTACGAAGCCAACCCGAGCGCCTACACTCCGCCGGATACCTCGTTGGTCAACGCCTACACGGCCGTCGCCCCGCAGGGCTTCACCGTCACCGCTGACACGCAATCGAAGGGCTACGAGTTCGAACTCACCGCCAACCCGCTGCCGAACTGGCGCATTGCTTTCAATGCGTCGAAGGCGACGGCGGTTCGCAACAACGTGGGCGGCCCGGGCCTCGACGAGTACGTGACCTATATCGACAACCTGATGGCCAAGCCGATCGGCACGATCAACGGGGTTTCCTACACGGTCGGCGACACGCCGCAGTTCGGCAACACCAGCCTGTCGCTCAACGCGAATGTTTGGTCCGGCTGGCGCGGCAACTACACGCTGATGAAGCTGCAGGAAGGCACGGCCGCCTCCGAACTCCGCAAGTGGCGCTACAACATCATTACGAACTACACGTTCCGCCACGGCATCCTGAAGAACGTCGGCGTCGGCGGCAGCTACCGCTGGCAGGACAAGGTGACGATCGGCTACCCGGTCGTCCCGCTCACGGCGACGACCGCCTCGTTCGACCTGACGAAGCCGTACTTCGGGCCTTCCGAGGATGCGCTGGACCTGTGGGCCAGCTACGAACGCAAGATCACCGACAAGATCAATTGGCGCATCCAGCTCAATGTTCGCAACGCGGGCGCCAACGATGGCCTGATTCCGATCTCGGTCCAGCCGGACGGCCAGACCTGGGCTTCGGTCCGGACCAAGCCCGTGCAGGAATGGTTCGTGACGAATACGTTCTCGTTCTGAGTTCAGGGTTCTGTCTCCGCCGGCCCTCCTGATCAGGGTCGGCGGACGTGCCCAGGCTCCAACTTCAAATCCGCCGGGACAACCCGGCGGATTTTTTGTGCCTGTCAGTCCGCTGGGTCGCCGTCGCGGCCCGCTGGACGCCGGGGTTGATTTTGCCGCCGCCGGCCTCGTAGTCTGCCGCCATGCAGCAGAGCAACCGCGGTTGGGCGTATCATCTGAACCTCTGGGGCATGCCGCTGTTGCTGCTGGCGCTGGTGCTGGCCTGCTATTGGCCCGCCCTGCACGGCGGGATCCTCTGGGACGACCCCGCGCACATTCCCCGGCGGGACCTTCGCTCCTGGTCGGGCCTGTGGCGAATTTGGACCGATGTTAAGTCCACGCAGCAGTACTACCCGGTTCTCTTCAGCGCCTTCTGGGTGGAATATCGACTCTGGGGCGACCAGACGCTGGGGTACCACCTGGTCAACGTCGCGTTGCACACGACCTCCTGCTGCCTGCTCGCGTGGTTGTTGCGCCGCTTGTGGCAATCGCGGATCGAGCTGCGTCCCACTGCCGTCGCCATCAGTCCGGCCGGGGCCTGGTTCGCCGCCGCGCTTTTTGCCGTGCATCCGGTGTGCGTCGAGTCCGTGGCCTGGATGACCGAACAAAAGAACGCTTTGTCGCTGGTCTTTTATCTCGCCGCCGCCCTGGTCTATCTCGATTTCGACCGGAACCGGCGCCCCAGCCGGTATGCGCTGGCCACCGTGCTTTTCCTCTTCGCCCTTGGCGCCAAGACGGTGACGGTCACCCTGCCGGTCTCACTGCTCGTCGTCCTTTGGTGGCGGTGGGGCGGGCTGCGCTGGCGGCGCGATGTCATGCCGCTCGCGCCGTGGTTCGCTTTTTCGCTGGTGTCCGGCTTGCTGACCTCGTGGCTCGAGCGCCACGTGATCGGCGCCGATCTCGTCGTGTTTGACTTGAGCATCGTGCAGCGCGTGCTGCTGGCCGGGCGGGTGCTGTGGTTTTATGTCGGGAAGCTGGTCTGGCCGGTTGACCTCAATTTTTTCTATCCGAAATGGGACGTGCCGGCGGAAGCTTCGAACTGGGCGGCCTACGTCGTCGCGGGCCTGGCGGTCACGATCGGGTTGTGGCTGCTGCGCAGGCGGTGGCCCGGGCTGCTGGCCGCCTGGCTGGTATATGTGGCGGGACTGTTTCCGATCCTCGGTTTTTTCAAGGTGTTTTTTTTCGGCTTCACCTACGTCAACGATCACTTCCAGTACCTGCCCGCGCTCGCGCCCCTCGCGGCGGTGGGCGGTGCCGTCGGTCTGGTCCTGGCGCACCCGCGACGCAGCCTTCGGGTCGCCGTCGTCGGCCTGGCGGTCACCGTGGTGGGGCTGCTGGCCGTCGGCGCGAACCGGCAGAGCCGGAACTATCGCAGCAACGAGGAGCTGGCGCGCTCCGTCCTCGCGCGCAATCCGTCGAGCTGGATCGCGCGCGCCATCCTGGCGAGCACCCTGGCCAAGCTGCCCGACCGGCACGAGGAGGCCTTGGCGGAATTCCAGGCCGCGATCCGGCTCAATCCCGATTACCCGGAAGCGCACATCGGGCTTGGCGTGGAACTGGCCCGCCTGCCGGGCCGGCGCGACGACGCCATCGCCGAATACCAGCGCGCCATCGCCCTGCGCTTCGATCAGCCGGAGGCCCATCACAACCTCGGGCTCGAGCTCGCGCGGACACCCGGCCGGACGGCGGACGCGATTGCAGAGTTCGAAACGGCCCTCCGCATCAAGCCGGACTACGAGATGGCGCACGCCAACCTGGCGGACGTGTACGCCCGGTTCCCCGAGCACGTGCCCGAGGCGATGGCGCATTATCATGAGGCGCTGCGCCTCAATCCCGGCCTTCTCTGGGTCCGGTGCCGCCTCGCATTTCTCTTGAGCCGTCTTCCCGGCAAACAGGACGAGGCGCTGGCGGAATACCGCACGGTGCTGCAGATCGACCCGGATTACATCGACGCGCACAACGGGCTCGGGCTCTTGTACGCGATGACGGGCCGAGTCGTCGATGCGCGGCGCGAGTGGGAGACCGTGCTGCGCCTCGATCCGAGCATGGAATCCGCTCGCCGCAACCTCCGACGCTTGGACGAAATGCGAGCGCCGTGACCGTGGATGCAGAGAAGTTTGTCATATTGTTAGCCGGGCGAGCTCGCTGACAATCCTTGCATGCGCTGCGCGGGCCGCTCAATTTTCGGTGGCGCCCTCGGCTTTGTGCCGGCGTTACCCCAACAGATCCCATCCCCTCATGAATGCTTTCGGCCGCCGCGCGCGTGCATGGTGTAGCTTGCCCCTTCTCGTTCTTCCGTTGGCCCTGGCGGCCGAGCCCGATCCCGTGGAGGCCGTCGGCAAAGCGGCGGGCGAATGGGTGAAGACCCGGGCGGAGACCGTGCGGCTGCAGAGCGAGTGGTCCGCACAACGCGAACTGTTGGAGGCAACCGTGCGCGCCGTGCAGGAGCGGGCCAACAACCTCGAAGCCAAGCGCGACGACCTGAAGGCACGCACGGCGCAGGAACAGGACGAACTGGAGAAGATGGCCGCGAGAAACCAGGCGATGTCGGCCGCGCTCCAAGGCACGGGCGACCGGCTGAAGGCCCTGGACGAAAAACTCGTGCGCCTGCGCCCGTCGCTGCCCCCGCGCCTGTCCGCCGCCCTCGAGTTGCCGTACCGCAGCCTGGCGGCGACCGAGTTGCCGCTCGGGGAGCGGATGCAGCTGACGATGACCGTGCTGAACCGCTGCGTGCAGTTCAACCGCGTGGTCACCCACGGCGAGGAGGTCATCCAGTTGCCCGGTGACCCGGAGGCCCGGGCCTTGGATGTCATTTACTGGGGCTTGAGCCACGGTTACGCCCTCGATCGGACCGCCGGTCGCGCCTGGCTGGGTTCGGCCGGTCCGCAGGGCTGGCAATGGGAACCACGACCCGACGCCGCCCTGGCGGTGGCCAAGCTGATCGCCATCGCCGATGACAAAGCCGAACCCGAATTCGTGAACGTGCCGGCCCGGATGCAGCACGTGGGCGCCAACTCCAACCCGTGACCCACATGAAGGCGAAGATCCTGTTCCTTTGTGCGCTGGCGGCCGGCGTGGCGGGCGTGGCGGCGGATGATTTCAATCAGGCGGTGCAGAAGGCGGCGCTCGATTATGCGGAGCGCCTGCGCCAGGCGAACGTGGAGCTGACGGCGACGCGGGCGAAGATCGCCGCGGACAAGGCACCCATGCTGTCGGCCATGCGCGTCGCCGAGGACCGGCTGATCGCCGCGCAGGAGGACATGTCCCGGCGCACCACGGCCCACGACCAGGCGGACGAGACCCGCCATCGGCTGCAGCGCGATGCGGAGGCGTTGCTGCGGAACCGCTCTTACATCACCTCGGTGGCGCAGGACGGACTGAAGGCGTTTGCCGACGCGACGCTGCCGGGGGAGTCCGAGGTTCTGGCGGAACCGCTGCGCGCCTTGCAGGACCAGCTGGACAACCCCAACAACCCGGAAGGAAAGGCACCGACCGATGTCGCCGACTTCCTTTTCTCGCAGGTCGCGCGCGAACTCGGCGGCGCGACCGTGCCGGGGCGCGGAAGGTTTGATAATGACAACGTAGTCCTGGCCGGCTCGTTCGCCTTCGTGGGCCCTGAAGTTTATTTCCGGTCGGACAAGGGCCGCGCCGGCCTCGTGCTGCGACCGCGGGAGGAGGCCGCGGGCCCGGTGGCCATCGTGCACGCGCTTCCGGGATGGAAAGCGGTGGAGGCGGAGGCTCTCTTCCAGGGCCGGCCCGGCAGCATCCCGGCCGATCCCACCGTGAGCAAGGCCTTCCGCCTCGAGGAGACCAGGGGCGACCTGTTGGGCCACATCGCCAAGGGCGGAATGGTGGCCTATGCCATCGTCGGCGTCGGATTGCTCTCGCTTCTTTTGATCCTGATGAAGACGCGGGACGTCATCCGGCTGGGCGTCGACGCGCCGGCCAAGGTGCAGGCTTTCCTGGTCCAGGCGGGGCTCGACCCGGCCGCGGCGGAACGCGGGCTCCCGGCGCTCAAGTCGGCCACGCGCGAACTGTTCGCCACCGGGTTGAAATTCCGCGAGCAATCGAAGGCCACCCTGGAGGAGCACCTGCAGGCGCTGTTGCTGCAGCAGCGGCTTTTTGCCGAGCGCCGGCTGCCGCTGCTGGCGGTCATCGCCACGGCCTCGCCGCTGATGGGCCTGCTCGGCACGGTCGTCGGCATGGTGCGCACCTTTGCGCTGATCACGGTTTTCGGCACGGGCAACGCGGGCAAGCTGGCGGGCGGCATTTCGGAGGTGCTCGTGGCCACGGAACTCGGCCTGCTGGTGGCCATCCCGACGCTGGTGGCGCACGGCTTCCTGGCCCACCGCGTGCACAAGAAGCTCGGGATGCTCGAGCACTACGCGCTGGAATTTGTCACGACGGTGAAGGCGGGAGACCCGCTGGTCGACGCCGAGGAGGACGTGCCCGCGTGAATGCGCTCCGCGAATTGATCGGGAAGGGCGGACCGGTGATGATCGCGATCCTGGCGTTGTCGGTCGTGCTGTACTCGTGGTGCTTCAGCCTGCTGCTGAGCCTGCGCCGCGCCCGCCGCAACATGCGCACGGAACCGGCGGTCACGCCCGCGGAGATCCGCGCCCTGCGCCGGCGGCAGTCGGCGCTGCAGGAGAATTTCCGGCACCAGCGCCTGGCGCTCGGCGCGATGATCGCCGCGGCGCCGCTGATGGGCCTGCTCGGGACGGTAACCGGCATGGAGGCGACTTTCGCCCACCTCGCCTCCCAGGGGCAGAAATCCATGGAGGGCCTGGCCGGCGGCATTTCCGAAGTGCTGGTCGCCACCGAATCCGGCCTGCTGGTCGCGATCCCGGCGCTGCTGCTGGTCTACATCGCGCACCGGCAGACGCACAAACTTGTCGAGCGGCTCAACCGGCTGACCGGCCGGGCCCCGGGGGCGAAGCCATGATCGGACGCCATTTGGGCCCCAGCCGTTTCGAGACCACGCACATCGACATGGTCCCCATGGTGGACTGCATCATGGTGCTGGTGATCTTCCTGATGATCAGCAGCGTGTTCGTGAACGACCCGGGCATTGAAGTGCAGCGGCCCGACGTGACCGGCACGACCTCGAGCGACCAGAATGTGCTGTTGATCGCCATCGGGCCGGACAACCGGATCTTTTTCGACGGCCAGGAAATCCGCGTGGAGCAGGTCGGCGGCTTCGTCCGCCAGGCTGCGATCGGCCGGGCGCCGACCCTCATCATTCGCGCGGATCGCCGAACCGCCCACGGCGTGTTCGCCGCCGTGTATGCCGAGGCGAAGCATGCCGGCATCCAGCACGTCCAGTTCGCGACGGCGAAATCCGAGTAGTGGCATCCCACCATGACGAGCGAGTATCCCATGCATTTGGAGTCAGGCGCAACCGGCCTGCTGCAGCGCGGCCTCGCGGGACTGCTCCTCGGGCTGGCCTTCACCTCGGCTTTGTTCTTTGGCCTGGCCCACCTGGAACACGCGGCTCCTCCGGCACCGGAACCGGAATACAGCGACCTCCAGAGTGCGGCGTTGCCCATCGACCTGCCACCGCCGCCGCCGCCCACCGTCGGCCCATCCGCGCCCGAGGCGCCGGTCGTGCCGATCCTCGGGGGCTTGGGCGTCGACACCGGCGACGTGGGCGCCCCGGTCAAGATCACGGTGTCGCCGCGCGAGGTGAGCCAGCTCCTGCCGGCCCACGTCATCCAACCCTCGATGAAAGCTCTCACGCAGACGAACTACACCGACCTGAAGCCGCGGTTGAACCTGTCGTCGGAGTTCCAGCACGTCTACCAGCTCGCGGAAGTCGACGAGCGGCCGCAAATCCTCGTGGAACCCAAGCCGTTCGTTCCCCCGGTGGTTCGCATGGGCGCCAAGGAGCTCTCCGTCACGCTCCTCTTCGTGGTCGACACCACCGGGGCCGTGGCGAGCGTGCGCATCGCCCGCGCTTCGGGGAACAAGAATTTCGACGACATCGTCGCCGACTGCGTGAAGCGCCAGTGGCTGTTCAGCCCGGCGATCAAGCGCGGCAAGAAGGTCAAATGCCTGGTCCAGCGGGCGATTATCATCCGCTGGGTCTCCAACCCCTTTGAATCGTGATGCACCTGCGCCCTGGATTCGGCCTCGGAATTTTCCTCCTGCTGGCACCGTTCGTTCTCCGCGCCCAGGACGACCGCCAGATGGACCAGTACCTCCTCGACCGGATGGTGAGCAACCGCGGGCCGAGCAAGGTCAACGTCGACGCGAAACGGGTCATCAACCAGTCGAGTTCGTTCCTGAAGGAGCGCGAGCCCGAGATGACCGGCGAGGAGTACGCGCTCTACGAGAAGGTCGTCACGATGCTCGGGACCAACCCCGCGTTCGCGGTCAAGCTGCTCGAGGCGATGATGAACGAAAAGGAGCCGCCGAGCCCGGCCTTCGAATTCATCCTCGGCAACGCCTACTACAGCGCCGGGGACGTCGACAAGGCCGCGGCCAGTTACCAGAGCGCGGTGAAGCATTATCCCACCTTCGTGCGGGCCTGGAACAACCTCGGGGTCCTGTATTACGCGGCGGGCAAGTACGAGGAGGCGACCCCGTGTTTTTCCAAGTCGATCACGCTCGGGGACAAGGACCCGATGACCTTCGGCCTGCTGGGCTCGTGCCTCGAACGGGCCCAGGATTACGTCTCCGCCGAGCTCGCGTACATGCAGGCGCTCGCCGGCGATCCGTCCAGTTCCGAGTGGAAGGAGGGCCTGCTCCGCATCTGCATCCAGCAACGCCAGGACGCGCGCGCCGAGGCGCTGGTGAAGAAGCTCATCAAGGACCGGCCCGACGAAAAACGCTACTGGCTGGTCTATGCCAATCTCAAGTTGACCGAGGGCAAGAAGCTCGAGGCCATCACCCTGCTGGAAACGGCCGCGGGGACCGGCATTGCCGGCCCTGACGAGCTCACCATGCTCGGCGACCTCTACGCGGAGGAGCACCTGACGCCGGAGGCCCTGCGCATCTACCAAAAACTACTGGCCGCCTCGCCGGATGCCGGGGAGCACCGGTTGCTGGCCTATGCCAGGATGCTGACCTCGGCGGGCAAATATGCCGAAGCAAAGGAAACGCTGGACCGGCTCGAGCCCAAGGTCTCGCCGGCCAACCAGGCCGCGCTCCAGCAGGCGAGGGGTGAGTGGCTGGTGGCACAGGAGAAATGGGCGGAGGCCCGCGCCTTGTTCGAGAAGATTCTCCAGCAGGCGCCGTTCAACGGTCCGGCCTTGCTGGGCGTCGGACGCAGTTACGCGGCGGAGAACGATTTGGCGCACGCCCAACTGTCGTTTGAGGCGGCGTTTAAAGTGCCGGAAAGCAAGTATGCCGCCTGCCTCGAGCTGGCGAACGTGGAATTACGAAACCGGAATTATCGTCGGAGCGTAGATTACCTGCAGCAAGCGCTGTCGATTGAACGGACCGACGCGGTCGAGGATTACCTCGCCCGCATCAAGTCCCTCGTCAGCGACTAGAATCACGCCCCATGAAAATCTACGCCTTTTCCTGCCTCACGCTGGGGGCAGGACTACTCCCGTTGGCTGGCGCGCCGGCGGCGGCGCCGGAACCAGGCGCCCCCGATTTTAAGTCGGAATCCGTGGCCAAGCCCTACGTCGTGTTCATGCGGACCGACGTGACCGTGGAGCAGAACCGGCAGATGTTCCCGGTGAAGGACGTGTCCGGCCGCTCCTTTGTCGTGGTAAAGGATGGACAGCGGAAGGAAGTGCCGATGGTCGGCGAACCGCACAAGATTGGGTTCGATCACGTGCTGACCTTGGCCCGATCCACGGCATCGCTGACCAACCTGAAAAGCAAGCGGGCCTACACCCCCGGCACGGACCCGCGCATGGTGCGCATGCGGGAAGTGAACCTGGCCAATTCGGTGATCGGTGACAATGCGTCGCTCGCCCTGGGGCGGTTCAGCAATCCGCAAGGTGTGTTCGGTCAGAACGCCGGAGCGAATGTGCCGCGCGGCACCGTTGGGCCGGGTGGCGCAGGCGGCGGGTCCGGCAACAGCGGATCCAGTGCCGGATCCGGAACGTCGGGCGGCGGCCCCGGATCAAGCGTGGTGGCCCCTGCGCCCAGCACCGGTGGATCGACCTACGTTGATGCGTTCAATATAGACCCGAACCCAAACCCCATGAGAGGCGCGGCCGACCGGGCTTTTGATGAGATGACCATGGCAGAAGACATGATGGCTTCCAACATCGGTCAGGCCAGCATGGCGCGGCTCCAGGCGGAATCCGACCTGGCGAAGCAGATGTTCGACGCCGTCGAGGTGAGCTTCGAATTCTCGTCCCAGGTCTATCTCGAAAAACCTTACTTGGTTGTCGTCACCCACTTTCATACGCCGGCCGATGGCCCGGGTGAACTGCGCCAGGGCGTCTTCGCGAAAGCCCTGGACGCGATCGGCAGCAAGCCGACATGGATCGACGTGATTCACGGCGGCTTCCCGCCCGGCTTCGAACTCGATGAGGTGCAGGTGCATCTTTACAGCAACGGTCGCGAGATCCCGACCGAAGTCGCACCGAAGCGCGTCGCCTTGAGCCGCGACGACGCCTTTGAATACCTGAAGATCGAATACCTCTCGGGCCACCCGGGCGAGACGATGGTCGCCTCGCCGGCGATCGGCCGCCCGACCAAGGCGGAGCAACTCAAGCTGACTCCCAACCAGCTCAAGGCGGTTTACTACGCGAAGGTCTCGGCCGAAGGTGTGCCGCTCGGGACGTTTGCGGACGAGGCGTGCACACAGCCGGTCGAGGGATTGGTGGGCGAACTGGCGCAAAACGTCCGCTACTACCCGGCGATGGAGAAAGGCAAATTGGTCGAAGGGACCGCCCGCCTGAAGTTGATGGACCTGCCACTGTAGAACCGGGTAATCATGGTGCACCATGATCGATTTCGCCGGCGCGTTTCGAACTTTCTTATTCAATCCTGGCGCGCCGCCTGTCACGATCCCCCCCGCCAACGCTTTCCCCATGATTCCTCACCCTCGCTTTCTCGTTTCCCCACTGGCTGTCCTGTCCGCTGTTGTGTCCTTGCCGGCCACGCCGACCGCGGCCGGCGCGAAGTCTCCCTCGGCGGAGGCTGCGCCCTATGTGCTCTACATGCGCACGGACGTTTCCGTCGAGCAGCACAAGAAGCTTTATCCCGTTAAGGATGTTTCCGGTCGGTCGTTCATTGTGTCGGACGGGGGCAAATTGGCATCCGTGCCGATGGTGGGTGAACCGCATCGCATCGAGTTCGGGCACGCGTTGACACTGGCCCGGGCCTCGGCCTCGCTGACCGACCTCGTCACCGAACGGGCCTACACGCCGGCCAACGATCCGAAAATGCGGCGCATGCGCGATGCGGTGCGGGCTGAGGCGGCGATGGGGGACCAGGCTTCGCTGGCGGAAGGGAAATTCATCGCCGCGTTGAACAAGAATTATGTCGCGGTCGATGCTAACGCCAAGGCGCCGGACGGGAGTCCGCTGACTGGCGCGGCCGGCTCGGCCGCCGCGATCGATCAAGCCGCAGTCGTCCAAGCTGCGGAGGCCTTCAACTCGATGAGTCAGGCGGAGACCTTGCGCCAAGCCGACATGACCTCCGGTGCTTTCGCCCGGCTTGCCGCCGAAAACGATATGGCCCAAGAAACGTTCGATGCCGTCTCGATCCGATTCACGGTCTCGTCGGATGTCTACCTGGATAAGCCCTACCTGATCGCGATCACGCGGTTCCACACCCGCGACGACAAGCCGGGCGAGGCGCGCAATGCCGTTTATGCCCGGGCCCTGGAGTCGATCGGGAGCAAGCCGACGAGCATCGACGTGCTGCAGGGCGGAATGCCCCGCGGGTTCGAGCTCGAGCAGGTGGAGGTCCACCTGTACGACAACGGCCGCGAAATCCCGACCGAGGTTTCGCCCAAGCGTGTGCCTCTGAGCCGCGAAGATGCCTTCGAATACCTGAAGATCGAGTACCTCTCCGGGCACAAGGGCGACACGCTCATGGCGACGCCCGCGATCGGCCGGCCCACCAAGGAGCAGCAGCGCCAACTCGCCCCGAACCAGTGGAAGGCCTACTTTTACGCCAAAGTGTCCAAGGACGGGGTGCCGCTGGGCACTTACGCTGATGAAGCCTGCACGCAGCCCGTGGACGGCCTGGCCGGCGAACTCGCGAAGGATGTCCGTTATTATCCGGCGCTCGAAAAAGGCCGGCAGGTTGATGGGATCGCGCGGCTGTCATTGCGCGAGCTGCCCCTTTGATGGCGTCAGCCCGGCCTGCCAATGCGAGGGAATTCCGCCGGAATTCGCCCAGGTCCATGCCATCGCCATGGAGCTTTCTCCCTAGCTCGCCAATGAGGAGAGAACTCGGACCAAGGGCATTTCAAGAACTGTCAACCCGGTGTTTTCAGCCAAGCCTTGACTCTTCAGGAGTGACTAAATCGCAGGCAGATACAATTGTTTAAGACGTGGTCTAATGTGAGAACTATTTAGTTATTCCCGTGACTTCGATAAGAGCGTTTTTATAGTGCGCATAAGTAACGCAACCCCGGCGTTGCGCTGCTGCTACCAAATCCCCGACGACTCTCGGGACCCCTAAACCTGAGAGAGAGAACCCTAACTAGCACCGCTCAAACTATGAAAAACAGGTATATGCCTGCTTCGGCGGCATTGGCCCTCGTGCTGATGTCTGCCCCGACCGGTATGTGGGCCCAAGCCGCACCGGCTCAGCCCGCGAACACCAACAAGGAGGAGGAAGTCATTGTCCTCACTCCTTTCGAAGTCTCCTCGGAGGCCACGACCGGTTACCAAGCCACCTCAACCCTGGCCGGTAATCGTCTCGCGACGGAACTGCGCGACGTCGGCAATGCCGTCACCGTTGTCACCAGCCAATTCCTGAAGGACATCGGCGCGACTGACAGCAAGACGCTGCTGCAGTACACGACCAACACGGAGGTCGGCGGCTTCTACGGCAACTTCGCCGGTGCTGGGGACAGCTCGCACTTGGATGAATCGAGCCGGTTCACCAACCCGAATTCGAACACCCGTATCCGCGGCCTGACCTCGGCGGACAACACCCGCGACTACTTCCTCACGGACATTCCCTGGGAAGGCTACAACATCGACGGTGTTGACCTGCAGCGCGGCCCGAACTCGATCCTGTTCGGCCAGGGCAGCCCGGCCGGTATCATCAACACCCGCACGAAATCAGCGGCCTTCAAGGATTCGAACGAAGTCTCGATCCGCGTCGGCAGCTGGGGCAGCACGCGCGAGGCGATCGACATCAACAAGGTCCTCCTGAAAAACGAGCTCGCCATCCGCGTGGACGCCGTCCGCAACGACGAAAAGTTCAAACAGGATCCGGCCTATTCGCTCCAGAAGCGCCTCTACGGTGCCATCCGCTACGAACCCGGCTTCCTCAAGAAGGGCTCCGCGCGCACGGTCCTCAGGGCCAACATCGAGTTCGGCGACATTGGTTCGAACAACCCGCGCCAACTCCCGCCGACCGACCGCATTTCGCCTTGGTTCCTCACCGGTACCTATGCAGGTCTCAACGTCGCCAACCAGCCGTTCAACTATCCGAACCTGAACAAGCTGACGGTGAACCCGGCCCAGAACGAAGACGACAATACCGGCCGTCCGAACGTCGGCTATGACCGCACGAATCACAACGGTCCCGGCGGCAATTACCTCGGCTACCTGATTCCGAAGTATGCCAACGACCCGAACTTCGCCTCCGGCAAATTCGGCGGTACCCCGAGCGAATATTTCCAGCCCTGGATCTCGGGTAGCATGCTCGGTGTGTTCAACCAGCCGGACTACAACTTCCAATACAACGACGCCACACAGGGAACGGCCGTCAATTGGGAGCCGCAGGGCTACCATGGCATGGATACCAACGGCAATATCGGCGTGCGCTTGGATGCCACCGGCACGCGGTATGTCCGCCCCGCCAGCATCTCGCAGTATTCGGAATTCGCCCGGAAGGCCCGCCTGTATTACGGCAGCCTGCCGGCGTGGTCCTACGGCTTGTACAAGGACAAGTCGCTGACCGATCCGTCGACGTTTGATTTCTACAACAACCTCTACGACGGCCCGACCAAGCACGAATTCCAGAACTTCCGCGCCTCCAACATCAGCCTGGCGCAGACGTTCTTCCACGACCAGGTGGGCTTCGAGGCCACCTACAACAAGGAGTGGTACAAGAGCGGCAAGGTGCAGCTCCTGACGGACGACAGCATCAACATTGACATCAACCGCGTCTACTCCGACGGCACTCCGACCGGCAAGAACGGGATTCCGTTTGAAGATGGCACGCCGAACCCGAACCTCGGCAAGCCGTATGTCGGCGGCGACGGCGTCTTCGGCAACAACACCCAGGTCAACAATCGTGATGCGTCCCGCCTGACCGTGTTTGCGGATCACGACTTCAATGCCGATCACCACAACTGGGTGACCCGCGTCCTTGGCCGCCACGTCATCACCGGCCTGCTCGCTCGTGACCAGATCAAGACGGACAACCGGAGTTATCAGCTGTACAGCATCCAGGACGATGCCTGGGCTTATCTTAACAACGGGAATCCTGATCCCAAGATATACAAGGCGGTTCCGTTCACCTCCGACACGCTGAATCCGTTCACGCACATCTACCTTGGCAACTCGGTGATGGGCGCCAGCTCGGCCTCGGGTTTGCACATTCCGAATCCCGATGTTTTCCCCCACATCGTCAGCGGCAAGGCCACGCAGTTCAATGCGACCTGGCTGCCGTCGACCAACCCGGCCGACCCGACTTATGTGAACCCGGCTGCCTTCTGGCACGATCCGTATTATCCGTTGCCGGGTGATGTGCCGTTCACCACGGACGGCCAGTATCGTGACAACAATGGGAACGTCCTTCCGCTCGCAAGCGCCCCGGGTAACAGCACGCAATCGGCGAACCCGCTCAACTACAAGGGCTATCAGACCTACAACATCAATGTCCTCGATTCGCTCAAATCCAAGGCGAACCAGGATCTGAACACCCACGATGCCCGTCTGACGAAGTCCTACACGTTCTCGCGTGCCTTCGACTGGCAGGCGCACTTCTGGGACAACGCGCTGATCGGCACCTTCGGCGTCCGCAAGGATATCGCGAAGGCCTGGACAAAGTCGCTCAACACCTCGAATGGCGACAGCACGAACTACTATCGCCTCAACCTGGATCCGAGCGTCTACAAGCTCGCCGACAACCCGCAGAACACGCTCGAGGTTACCTCGCATGCGTGGACCACGGTCGCCCACTTGAACCAGCTCCCCGGCTTCAAGCGGCTGCCGATTCAGGTCACGTTGTTCTACAACCACTCGACCGACTTCCAGCCGGCCGCCCAGCGCGTCGACGTGTACGGCGTGCCGCTGTCCGCCCCCTCGGGCAAGACGAAGGACGTCGGCATCCTGCTCGAGACGAACGACGGTCGCTACAGCCTCAAGGTGAACAAATACAACACCGAGAGCGTGAATGCCTCCAGCTCCGGCCTCGGTGGCGCCTGGTTCATCGGCGCTTCGCAGGCTTGGGCTGGCAACTGGGTCAATCGCTTCGAGTTCGATTGGAAGGGTGACTCGATCAACAATGCCGCGCCCGCTCCCGACCCGACCAACACGATGTTCAACTACGAGCCTGCGCCCGGTGAGACCCTCGCTGACGCCCAGGCCCGTGAAGCTAGCGTCATCGCTGCCTGGCGTGCCTGGCAGAAGAGCGTCGATCCGCGCTTCTACGCGGCGTGGGGCATCAACCTGAATGACCACACGAAGGGCATCAGCGCGAACGTTCCCGCCGGCTTCGCCGTGACGGAGGACAGCTCGTCGCAAGGCTACGAAATCGAGTTCAACGCTTCGCCGACCCGCAACTGGCGCGTTTCGCTCAACGCGAGCAAGACGACGGCCCAGCGCAAGAACATCGGCGGCGCCAACCTCTCCGCCTTCATGGCCGCCTACACCAAGTTCCTGGGCACGGGCGCCAAGGGCAGCGGTGGTGACCTCCGCATCTGGTGGGGTGGTGCCGGCAACGAAACCACGCTCCAGGAATGGAACGGCAACATCAACTCGGAGTACAACCAGCGCAAACTGCAGGAAGGCACCAATGTGCCGGAACTGCGCAAGTGGCGCTGGAACGCGATCACCAACTACGACTTCGACCACGGCAAGCTCAAGGGCTTCAATGTCGGCGCGGGTGCGCGGTACGAATCCGACATCGTCATCGGTTACAAGCCGATCGCCGGGGCCGATGCGGGCTCGATCAGCTTCGACATCGCCAATCCTTATCGTGGCCCTTCGGACATCAACTTCGACCTCTGGGTCGGATACAGCCGAAGGGTGTGGAAGGACATCGACTGGAACGTCCAGTTCAACATCCGCAACGTCGGTATAGGCAACGAACTCGTGCCGATTACGACCGAGCCCGATGGGTCGATTGCCACCTACCGCATTCGAGCTCCACAGCAGCTGATGCTGACGAATACGTTCAGATTCTAGCCGTCAGCTGAATTGAATTGCGACGCCCCCGAGGTAACCAATCCTCGGGGGCGTTTTTTTTGGCCGCAGCTGCAATGTCGATTGCCCTTTCCCAGTCATCCGACCGCCGGGTTTCCCCCCGATTGGCGTGCGGGGTTGGCGCCGGGATCCTGCTCCTGGCCGCCCTCGCGGTGTATTGGCCAAGTCGGCACGCGCCGTTCGTTTTCGACGATGTGCCCGGAGTGCAGCGCAACCCAACGATCACGCAGCTTTGGCCTCCTTGGAAGGCGCTGAGCCCGCCGCGCGACGGCGCGGGCGTCACGGGCCGACCATTGGTGAACCTCTCGCTCGCGGTGAATTATGCGTTCAGCGGGTCGAGCGTGTTCGGCTATCACCTGACGAACGTCGTGCTGCACGCGCTGACGGCGTTCGTGCTTTGGCGATGGCTGCGCCGGACACTGCGTCTCCCTCGGGCGGGGATGGCCGGGGATGCCGGCCTGCTCAGTTGGTGCATTGTGGCGCTCTGGATTTTGCATCCCTTGCTCACGGAATCCGTGACCTGTGTGGTGCAGCGGAATGAGATTCTCGGGAGCCTTTTCTATTTGCTGACCCTGTACGGTTTTACCCGGACAATTGAGCCTTCACCGGAAGACCGGCGGCGAAAGCCCGGCGCTGCAACCACGGCCAGCCGGGGTTGGCTGGCGTTGTCGGTCCTGTCGTGCCTCCTTGGCGTGGCGACCAAGGAGATAATCGTCACCGCTCCGCTCGTGGTGTTCCTCTACGACCGCACGTTTGTCGCCGGCAGTTTTGCGGCCGCCTGGCGGCTGCGCTGGCGGTACTACACGGCCTTGGCGGCAACGTGGCTTCCGCTCGCCGGCCTCGTTTGGCTCAGTCGCCAGCGCGGGGGCACCGTAGGCTTTGGGCTGGGGGTCTCGCCCTGGGAATATCTGCTGACCCAATGCCAGGCGCTGGTCCTTTATCTGAAGCTGACGTTCTGGCCCCACCCCCTGGTGTTGGACTACGGCTGGGGCTTCGTGCGCCAACTGGGGCAGGTCTGGTGGCAGGCCATGGTCGTGGTCTCGCTGCTGGCCGGCACGGGGATCGCGCTGGTGCGGAAGCCTGCAATCGGATTTGTCGGCGCATTCTTTTTCATCTTTCTGGCCCCGAGTTCGAGTTTCGTGCCGCTCGCCAGCCAGACCATCGCGGAACACCGGATGTACCTGCCCCTGGCGGCGATTATCACGCTGGTCGCGCTCGGCCTGCGTGCGATCGGGGGCCGGCCGGCCTTGACAGTGGCGCTGGCGCTCGTGATTCCGCTGGGCTGGGCGACCGTCGAACGCAACCGGGACTACCGCACCGAGCTGGGCATCTGGATCGACACCGTATCCAAACGCCCCGACAACGCGCGGGCGCAAGGCAACCTTGGTCGCGCCTACCTCCGGCTGGGCCGTTGGGAGGAGGCCATCGCCGCCTGCAAGAAGGAGCAGGAACTGGCCCCGGGCTATCTCGGGGATGCTTTTGCCAATATCGGCCACGCCCTGACCGAGCTGGGCCGCAGCGCCGAGGCCTTGCCCTATTTCGAGCGCGGACTGCTGACGAAGCCCGACGACTTCGACCTGCACAACAATTACGGCATCGCCCTCGCGGCCCTGGGCCGCTGGTCGGACGCCATCAGCCAATACCAGAAGGCCATCCAGCTGCAGCCGGACGACGGCGAGCTCCACAACAATCTGGCGAATGCGTTGGACAAGAGCGGGCGTCTGGACGAGGCGCTGCCGCATTACGAGACGGCTCTCCGGTTGCGGCCCGATCTCACCGAGGGCGAAAGGAACTGGGCGCGCGCCCTGGCCGCGGCCGGACGCGCCCCGGAAGCGCTGCCCCATTTTGAACATTTGGTGAAGGTGCATCCCGACGCCGCGTCGCACTTTGACCTCGCGCTGGCCTTGGTGGCGGCGGGGCGCGCGGACGAGGCGTGCAATCATTTCGAAACGGCGCTGCGGATGAAGCCGGGCGATGCCTTGGTTCATTGTGCCTATGGCAACACGCTGGCGCGGCTCGGCCGCCTGCAGGAAGCAACCGCCCACTATGAGTCAGCCATCGAGCTGCAGCCGGCGCTCACGGAGGCGCACCACAACCTCGCCACGGCGTTGATGGGTTTGGGCCGGCCGGAGCAGGCCTTGCCGCACTTCGAGGCCACGGCGCGGCTGCTGCCCGCTTCCGCGGAAGCACAGTACGAGCTGGCCCTCGCCCTGGGGGAACTGCACCGCTGGCCCGAGGCCGTCGCCGCGGATGAACGTGCGCTGGTGTTACAGCCTGACTTGACCGCCGCGAAGGAACACCTCGCGTGGCTGCGCGACCAGCGGTGAGCCTGGGCATCGGACGAGTGGCTCCCGCCAAAACATAGCAGGGCGGCCACTCGCCGGCAGGCCAATCCCAATGACGCGGTCCGGCGACAAGCTCAGGTCCCGCCGGCGCTTTCCCGCCGGGCTAGGGTAGCTGCCGCAGGATCTCGCGGCAGAAATCCGCTGTCTGGGTGTTGCCCATGCGTTCCGCGATCGCCGCTCCTGCGGTCAGGACTTTCCGGGCTTCGTCACCACGCCCGACGGCCGCATAGGCCTGCCCAAGATAGAGCGAGCTCTGCGGATTATCGGGCTGCAAACGGTGATACTCTTCAAGCGGTCCGACGGCATCGCCAAACCGGCCTTGGAGCAGGCAGAGCGTGCCGAGGCGCACCTGGAGCTCGGGTTGGTTGCGATCGATGCCCACCCCTTCGCGGTAATGGCGTTCGGCGGCGGCCGGGTCCTTCTGTTTTTCCGCGGCCATGCCGGCGCGCAGTTGCCAATACGCCATCAGCCGCCGCGCCTGCGGCATTTCCGGATGCGATTCATAGAGCGGCTGCAGATATTGCGCTGCGTCTTCCCACCGGCCGGAGTCGATTTCAATCTGGGCCAGCATGGCCAGCGAGGCGGGAAAGGTCGGCTTCAGCGTGAGCGAACGTCGCAGCGCCGCGATGGCTTCGTCCAGCTGCCGGACGGCCAGCAGGGCGACGGCAAGGTTGTAGTTGGAATTGGTATCATCGGGATTGAGCGCCACGGCGGTCCGCAGCGCCTCGACCGCTTCCTCGCGCCGGCCGGCGTCGCCGAGCGCCACGCCCAGCGCATCGAAGAGCTCGAACTCCCGACCCAGCCGCGCCAGGCCGTCGCGCGCCACGCGCTCGGCGTCCACCGGCAGCTTCAGTTCGCGATAGGCCCGGCTCAGGTCCACGAAGTACATGACGGTGGGCTTGGTGGTCGAAACCTCCTTCAGCCCATTTTCGAGGACATCGCGCGCCTTGGCGGGATTGTTCAGCTCCAGGTACAGGCCGCCGAGGAGGCCATACGCCATCGGATTGGCAGGCTGCAACTGTATCGCCCGTTCGAAGTACGCCTGCCCGTGGTCGCCGTGCTTGGTCTGGTATTCGACCGTGCCACGGATGCACAGCTGCTCATAGTTGAAACACCAGGCCCCGAGTTCATCCAGCCACGGGTCGTCCGCCTCGCGGAAGCGGGTCGTTTCACGGCCGAGCCAGCGCTGCTTGTTTGCCGCCGCTGTGTCGCCATCGGCCGCCAGCATCTCCGCATAGAGGTTGTGGCCCGGGGAAAATTCGGGTGCGTCCTTGACGAGCCCCTCGATGAGTTCCCGGGCGCGCTTCTTGTCGCCCTCCTGCACGGCAACTCGCGCGAGCCCGAGACGCGCATAGGGATCGCCCGGCACCAGGGCGAGGCGCCGCTCGTAGCTGGCTCCGGCCGCCTCGATCTGGCCGGTCTTGAACTGGAGGTTGGCCAGTTGGAGCCAGGCCGGAGCGTAGCCCGGCGCAAGGACCGTCGTTTGCGCCAGCAGGCCGGCCAGGCCTTCATAGTCGCTGGCGACGCGGCGCAGGTCCGCCAGGTAATAGATCCAGCGAGCCTCCTTTGGCTCCGCCTTGTGCAACAGGCGCCAGCAGGTTTCCGCTTCCTGCGGAAAACCGCTGGCGTGATAAAGCCGGCCCAACTCCGCCACCCCGGCCAGCGTTGTGCGCGGATCGCGCGCCTCGGCCTCGGCCCGGGCCAGGCGTTCGGCCAGCATGGGCGCCATGCCGCTGGCGCCGGGCCTTGCCGGCAGTCCGGTGCGCAGCTCCGCCAGCGTCGCTTGGCGCCGCCAAGTGAGCGCGAGATAGCAGCCGGCCGCGACCAAGACGACGGCGGCTGTAGCGGCCACGAGGGTGCGCCGGCGTGCCGGGCGCGAACCCACGGATCGCACCGGCGGCGGGGACGATGTCATTTTTTCCGCCACAGCGTGATATTGCTCATCCGCTGATAGGGCGGGAGAGCGTGGAATCCGCCGGTGACGATCACGGGGACGCCATTGCCATCCAGGTCGCCGACCGCCGCCGCGACCATTTGGATCGGTTCGCGGGCGATCACCACCGGCGTGAAGTTCTCATGGCCGTCGTTCAGCCAGGCCATGAGCGACACGGTGGCGGGGTTGCTCCAGTCGGCAAAACCGCTCACCGCCACGAGATCCATGAAGCCGTCGCCGTTGAGATCCGCGGCGCAGGGCGCATAGGCGCCGGGCATGTCGCCGACGCGATGGAATTTGAAATAGCCATTGCCGAGGTTTTCGATCCATTGCATCCCGTGCCAGGGGCGGGAGCCGGGGACGGCATAGTCGAAGCCGTCGCCGTTGGTATAGATCAGATCCGGTTTCCCGTCGCGATTGACGTCGGCCACGGCGAGGCCGCTGCTGCCGTAATCCTCGTTGGTTGAGCCCCACACGACGGCGTCATGGAACTGCCCGTGGCCCAGATTGCGGAACAAGTGGACCTCCTCCCACTCTTGTGAGATCAACGCGGCAAAATCCGGCAGCCCGTCGCCGTCGAAATCCGCGACCGGCGTGTGGATGCAGCCGGACTGGGTGTTGACGATGTGGCTTTCGAATTTCCAGTCGCCCTTGTTCTCCAGCCAGCGTGTCTCGCCTTGGGCATAGCCGAACTGGCCGACCACGAGGTCGAGGCGGTGATCGGCATGGGCCGTCAGGTTGGCTCCGCGCACGTCCGTTACGCGCGCGACGTGTTCGAGCAGGACGTGCGGGCGAAAGTGGCGGTTGTCCAGGTTTTCGAGGACCACCACGGCCCCGATCCGGTCGTTGTTCGGCGTGACCTGGCCCATGCTGGCCACGAGCACGTCGAGGCGCCCGGTGCCGTTGACGTCGGCGACCGCCACGTGGGCCGGCGCAGCGACGTCCTCGGCGAGGATCTGCTCGGTGAACACGCCGCGCGGCGCCTGGCGGATCCAGCGCACCGTGTTCTTCCGGGCGTCACAATAGAGGACATCGGGCAGACCGTCGGCATCCAGGTCGGCGATCGCCAGGTGCGTCACGATCGGGCGGTCGTTCTCGCCGAGGGGACTCCCGATCGGCACCCGTTCGTATTCCAGGTGAGCTTGCTCCGCGGTCAGCGGGGCGCGCGTCTTTGCCGGCACCGAGGACGAATCCTTTCGGGCCTCGGTTTGGCGGGAACAGGCCGGGCTGGCGAGGAGGGCGATCGCCAGGGCGGGGACGAGCCAGCCGGCGGCCGTGAAAGAGGGTTGGGGCATGTTCATTACCGGTCGCGCAATTCCGCCGGCAGCAACTGCCGGGCGAACGCCTGCAGTTTCGGGTCGGCGATTTCGAGATGGAAGCCGCGGCTCATGACGAGCAGCCGGTGCAATGAGACGGTGGTCAACATCCGCAGGCGCGTCGCGTCCGCGTCGGCAAGGCAACTTTTCACGATCTCCCGGGCGGCCTCGATGCGTTTGGCCTGGACGAGGACGATGGCGAGGCTCACCTGGCGGTCCCAGGCCAGCAGGTCGGTGTCGCCCCGTTTCAGCGCCGCATCGATCTCCTGCAAAGCGCGCCGCGCCGCCGGCGCATCGCCGGCCGCTTCGCTCACCTGGGCGCGGGCCACCATCGCCCCGAAATCGGTGGGGAAGGAGCGCTCCAGCGTGTTCGCCACCGCGAGGGCCTGGTCGATCATGCCCATTTCGACGAAGTATTCGGCGAGATGGCTGAGGGCCGTCGCATTGTCCTGCACGTCGACCACCCGGAAGACGGCCACGGACTGGCCCTCGAAGCCATTGACGGCCGGGAGCTGGTACGGCACCGGCTGGAGCCAGCGCGGCGGCAACCAGCGGTGCAGGGAAGCCATGAGCGTGTGATCCGGCTGTTCCGATCCGAGGCGCGCATAGTCGTCGAGAAAGTTATCCCAGGACGGCACCACGATGTAATTCAGCTGGCGGGATTGGGCGACCGCCTGGGCCTCATCCGCCGAACTGGCGGCCGCGATTCGCACCGAGCCGAAGAAGCCGTCTTTGTTCTCCCCATAGGGAGTGCCGACCGCGCGCAACCCCCCGTGAAAATAGATCGACGCCGAAAGATTGGGCGGCGCCAGCACGATCGCGCGATCCGGAGCCGCCTGGCTTGCCAACCAGTAAGCGAGATCGCGTTCGACCAAGGCGATGACCTCGCCTTCGGTAACGGTGTTGCTGCGGACGGCCCGGGTCCTGGTGGCCAGCAGCCAGGCCCCCGGAGCCAGCAAGGCCAGCGCGGCGATGGCCGCAGACCACCGCGCCGTCCTGGAATTGGGCGTCGCGGCGGCGAGGGCGACCAACAGCCCGAGCAATCCGGCGTCGAGCGTGGTCCAAGTCCGGAGTTGCACCCAGGCGAAGCCGAACGAAATGAGCACCGGTCCCAGCGCCAGGGCGCACATCGCGCGCGGCGCCACCTCGCTGCGCCGGAACAAGAGCCAGCCCCCCAGCGGCACCAGCAGCAAGGGCAGGGTGGTGGCCACCACGGTCAGAGAGAAGCCGTCCCGCGACAGCCAAGCCCAGGAATCGAGGCCCACCGGGCTGCCCGACAATTCCGACAGCCGCCCGGCGCCCAGGTCCGCGGTGAAGAAGTCGTGCTGACCCTTGAGAACCAAGAGCGTGGGCGCCGCCGCCACGGCGAGGAGGGCCGGCACCAAAGTCGACAGAGAGCGCCAGCGCCAGGGCGGCGCCCCGAGTTGGATCCAGGCGGTGAGGCGTGCCAGCACCTCGCCCGCGCCGAGCCACGCGAGGCCGTACGCCGGATGCACGTTGCGGTCCGGCCACCCGCCCAAATAACCCGGAAAATATTCGACCAGATGGGCGATGAGACAGGTCAAAGCCCCGGCGAGAGCCCAGTGCCGCCAAGGGAGGGGTGCGATCGTCCCGCCGGTGCCTGCCGGGCGCCGCCACACGCTCGCGGCGATGAGCGCACCAAGGAAGATCCCGGCTAGAATCGGAAGCGCGCGGGCGACGTCGACCCACAGGCCCAGGCCGCCGGCCACTCCCGCGGCGACGAACCACCGGTTCGTGGATGCGGCCGGTGCTTTTGTATGCGCTTCTATTCCGGCCAGCAGGGGCAGCACGCCCCCCAGCGCACAAGAGAGGACCAGGGCGTTGTCGTCGGGCTGGCCGGCCAAAAACCATCCGGCGAAAGGGAAGAGGGTCGTGATGGCGACGGCCACCAGGATCGCCGATAGCGAGCCAAAGCGCCAAATCACGAAGGCAACGACCCCCGTCAAAAGCAGCAGTTGCAGGGCCGGGCCGGCATATAGGGCGGCATTTTCCACCGCCAATCCCGGTGAATGTCCTGCGACCTGGCGATCAATCCACGAGACCAAGGCCAGCCACCAGCGGAAAGGCGACGGCGTCAGCACCGTTCGCCCGGCGGGAGCATTGTCGTAACTGACATGCCGCACCCGCCATTCCCCGCCGGCCAGCATCTGCTGAGTCTGGGCGATCCACTGGTAGGAGTCGTTGTTGTGCTCGGGGACGATCAGTTTCCGCAGCCCGCCGGCATAGCCCGTGGGCGAAGTCGGATCGAGGGCCGTCTCGGTCTCGACCAGGTTGGTGACATACTCAATCCGGTGGATCCGGGCGGCGGCCATCCAGACGATGAATCCGAACGCCAAAAGCGGTGCCAGCAACCAGAGGAGAGAGGAGAACCGGGCGGCGGGGGTCATGCAGACACGGAAAATAGACGGCTGATTCTGCTAACGCTTTTCCGACTAGGCAAGAGCGATGGCAACCTTGACTCGCCGCCCGGCTGCCGGTGCACTTTCCCGCACGAATCATGGCCCCTTTCTACCACGACCCGGAGCGGGCGCGGAGCTTTCCGTCATCGCTCGCGCGCTGCCTGGCGGTGGTGGCCTGCCTCGGCGGCCTGGCGACGCTGGCCCGAGCGACGACGCCCGGGATCACCGAGGCGCCGCTGGCGGCTCGATCCGGTCCGCGCGGAGCCACGCTCTTCACGACGCTGAAGCCCGAGCAGACCGGCATCGTGATGACCAACCGTTATGACGATCCCCGGATGTGGGGCGATCATTACGAGGAGATTTCCATGGGGGAATTTGGCACCGGGTTGGCCATTGGTGATTACGACAACGACGGGCGGCCCGATCTCCTGGTCGTCAGCAAGACCGGCCGGATCTGTTGGCTGTTTCGCAATCTCGGCGACTGGAAGTTTGAGGACGTGACCGAAAAGGCCGGTCTGCCGCTGTCCCTGCAGCGTGCCGGTGAAGGTTCCGCCGGCGGCGACCTCGATGCCTGGCGCCAGGGGGCGGTGTTTGCCGACGTGAACAACGACGGCTGGCTCGACATCTACATCACCCGATTCCTCGCGCCCAATCTGCTCTACATCAACCAGCGCGATGGCACGTTCAAGGAGGAGGCCGGCCCGCGGGGCCTCGCAGTCGCGGACGCCTGTGGCGTCGGCGCGTTTTTCGACTACGACCGCGACGGCTGGCTGGATGTGTATGTCACGAGCAACATGCTCGACGCGACGCATCACCCCAACGGCCAGCGGGGATATTTGTTTCACAACAACGGCAACGGCACCTTTGTCGATGTCACGGCGAAGGCCGGCATCTTCGGCGAAACGCTGTCGCATTCGGCGACCTGGTGGGACTACGACAGCGACGGCTGGCCCGACCTGTACGTGGCGAACGATTTTTCCGAGCCCGACCGCCTCTACCATAACAACCGCGACGGCACCTTCACCGATGTCATCCAACGGACCGTCCCGCACATGCCCTTTTCCTCGATGGGCGCGGATGCCGGCGACGTCGACAACGACGGCCGGCTCGATTTCTTCGTGGCGGACATGGCCGCGACCACGCACGAGAAGGACCAGCGCGGGATGGCCTACTCGCGCACGCTCACCAACACCACGGAAGCGAACGCCCATGGGGCGCCCCAGTTTGCCCGCAACATGCTCTACCTCAATACGGGGACGGGGAAGTTCCTCGAGGCGGGGCGGCTGGCGGGCCTCGCCGCGACGGACTGGACGTGGGCGCCGCTCCTGGAGGATCTCGACGAGGACGGCCGGCTCGACCTTTTCATCACCAACGGCATGAACCGCGAACACCAAAGTCTCGATCTGCGCGAGCGGGTGTTTCGGGCCGAGAGCCCGGATGAGCGCATGCGCATCGTGCGGTCGAGCCCCCGGCTGGTGGAGGCCAACCTGGCCTACCGCAACCTGGGCGATCTTCGTTTCGAGGAAACCGGCGCCGCCTGGGGATTGAATCAGCGCGGCGTCAGCCTGGGCGCCGCGTTTGGGGACCTCGACGGCGACGGCGACCTCGACCTGGTCTACGCCAATTACGAGGGCAACGTCACGGTGCTGCGCAACGACAATGACTCTGGGCACCGCGTGCTGGTCGCGTTGCGCGGCGCGGCCTCCAACCGGTTTGGCATCGGCGCCACGGTGCGGCTGGAAGGCGCCGCCGGCGTGCAAGTGCGCACGCTGTTGGTCTCCCGCGGCTATCTCTCGAGCAGCGAGCCGGTGCTGCATTTTGGCCTGGGTGCGGTGACGAAGATCGACCGCCTGTCGGTCGCGTGGCCCGACGGGCGGATCCAGCACTTCACGGACCTGCCGGTGGACCGGAAATTCACGATCGACGAGCCCGCCGGACCAGCCGCACCCGGGCTCCGGGTCGACCCGCCCGCGCCCCCCGCCGGCCAGTTCATCGACGTCAGCGAAGCCATGGGATTTTCCCTGGACTCTCACGAGGACCTGCGGGCGGAAGCCAAGCCCCAGCCCCTGATCCCGGTCAGTTTTCGACGGCGCGGACCGGCCCTGGCCGTGGGCGACCTCAATGGCGACGGGCGGGACGACGTGATCCTGGGCGCAGCCGCCGGCAACCCCGAACGGGTGCTGCTGGGCGGCGGCAACGGGTTTACCGCCGCCTCGGTCGGCGTGCTCGACAATTCCACGCTGGTCGATGACGGCCCGATCCTGATCTTCGATGCCAACGGCGACGGCGCCTACGACGTGCTCGTGACCCACGGGGGCAACGCATTGTCGGCGAACGCGCCCGAATATCAGCCGCACCTGTATCTCGGCGACGGCCGGGGACAATTCCATCCGACCGCGGGGGTGTTGCCCGACCTCCCGCTGAGTGTCGGCGCCGCGGCCGCCGCGGATTTCGACCACGATGGACGGCTCGATGTCTTCCTCGGCGGCCGGGTGCTGCCCGGCCGGTATCCGCTGCCGCCCCGCAGCGGCCTGCTGGCCAACCGGGGCGGCCGGTTTGAGGACGTGACCGACCAGATCGCTCCCGGATTGCGGAACGTGGGGATGGTCAGCTCGGCCCTCTGGAGCGACGTTGACGGCGATGGCTGGCCCGATCTTCTGCTCGCCCTGGAATGGGGGACCGTGAAATATTTCCACAACGACCAGGGCCGGGCGTTTTCCGACTGGAGCGAACGCGCGGGCTTTGCCGCGGCCGGGTCGGGGTGGTGGACCTCGCTCGCGAGCGCCGATTTCAACGGCGACGGCCGGCCGGACTTCGTCGCGGGCAACCTGGGCTTGAACACCCAGTACCACGGTTCGCCCGAGTACCCGGCGACCATCTACTACGGCAGTTTTTCGGCGGGCCAGCCCCCGCTCGTGATCGAGGCCTATTACGAGAATGGAAAGCTCTACCCCTGGCGCACCCGGAATGAGCTCGGCGCGTTCCTCCCGTCCATCCTGCAGCGCTTTCCCAAGAACGACCTCTACGCGCGGGCGACGTTGGATGTGATCCTCGGCGCCGACAAACTGGCCGCCGCCCGGCGCTTCGTCGCCACCGAACTGCGCAGTGGCGTGTTTCTGAGCCAGCCCGACGGCACCTACCGTTTTGAGCCGCTGCCGCGAATCGCCCAAATCGCACCGATCCAGGGCCTGGTCGCCGGCGATTTCGATGGCGACGGCCGGGCCGACATCGGCGCCGTGCAGAATTCCTATGCGCCCATTTCCCACGTTGATCGTTACGACGGAGGCCTGGGCCAGTTCTTGCGCGGCGATGGTCAAGGCCACTTCACGGCGGTGCCGCCGCTTGAGAGCGGCCTGGTCGTGCCCGGCGACGCCAAGGCGCTGGCCGTCCTCGACCTCGATGGCGACGGCTGGCCGGACTTGCTTGTCACCCGGAACGATGCGACGACCCAGGCGTGGCGCAACTCCGGCGCGCCCAACCGGCGTGCGCTCGCGGTGCGCCTGCGCGGGCCTCGCGGCAATCCGGACGCCATCGGGGCGCGGGTCACGCTGGAACTCGCCGATGGCTCGCAGCAGAGCGCCGAGATCACCGCGGGCGCGGGGTATTGGTCCCAATCCGCGCCGATGGCATTTTTCGGATACTTGCCGGCCAATCCGCCCCGTGCCGTCACCGTGCGCTGGCCCGACAACACCTCGACCCGCCAACCGATCGCGGCGCCCACGCCCACGCTCACCATCGCCCATCCATGAATCTCCGCCTCCCTTCGATAATGGTGCGGCGCCCCGGCGTCCAGCCCGGCTGGCTTGCCGCCCTTGCCCTCCTCGTCGCGGTCGCCGCCGGAGACGAACCCGCGCCGAAGCCGCAGCCCGAGAGCACGCGGCGCATGGTGGAGTTGCTCGCGACCATTCCCCGCGACGTGGATCCCACCATCGTGCCGTATTTCGCCGCCAAGACGGCGCACCTGGTCAAAAAGAAATTCGACGCCGCCCGCACCGTCGGCGAACGCGCCAGCCTCCAGTGGTTTTATGCGACGGCGCTGCTGAACGACGGCCAGCCGAAGGATGCCCTCAAGGCCCTGGACGACCTGGAACAATTCCTGGGTGAACACGGCCTTTCGCCGAAGCAGGAGGACGCGGAGAAGATGTTCCTCTTCCGCGCGATTTGCTGGCTGCGCTACGGCGAGCTGCAGAATTGCCTGACCAACCACAATGCCGACTCATGCCTGTTGCCGATCCGTGGCGGCGGCGTCCACACCGACCAGACCGGATCGCGCGAAGCCATCAAGGTTCTGCAGGAGGTGCTCGACAATGTGCCGACGCCCTACGCGATCTGGCTCTACAACCTCGCCTACATGACGCTCGGCGAGTACCCGGACAAGGTGCCCGAGCAGTGGCGGATCCCGCCGGAAGTCTTCAAGTCGGACTACGACATCAAGCGGTTTCCCGACGTGGCGGGTCCGCTGGGACTGGATATCGACGACCAGTCGGGCGGCGTGGTCATGGATGACTTCGACAACGACGGGCTGCTCGACCTGATGGTGTCGGCCTCGGGCCTCGACAGCCAGCTGCGCTTTTTCCACAACAACGGCGACGGCACCTTCACCGAGCGCACCGAACAGGCGGGGCTCAAGGGCCTGACGGGGGGGCTCAACCTGATCCAGGCCGATTACGACAACGACGGTTTTGTCGATGTCTTCGTGCTCCGCGGCGGCTGGCTGGGTCGCGACGGCCACTATCCGAGCTCGCTGCTCCACAACAATGGCGACGGCACGTTCACCGACGTGACCGAAAGGGCCGGCGTGCTCCATCCGGGGTCGACGCAGACCGCGGTCTGGTTCGACTACAACGGTGACGGCCGGCTCGATTTGTTCATCGCCTACGAATCGCAGTCGCAGGCCGAGGGCGACAAGCAACCCTGCGTGCTGTACCGCAACGAGGGCGACGGCACGTTCACCGAATGCGCGGCCACCTGCGGCGTGGCCCTGACCGCCTGGTTCAAGGCCGTGGTCACGGGCGACTACAACAACGACGGCCGGCCCGATCTCTATCTCTCGGTTTTCGGCGGGCCGAATTACCTCCTGCGCAACGACGGTCCCGAGGGCGGGTCGAAAGATCCCCGCGCCCCCTGGCGTTTTACCAATGTCGCGGAATCGGCCGGCGTCACAGAACCGATCAAGAGCTTTCCCTCGTGGTTCTTTGATTACGACAACGATGGCTGGCCGGACCTCTTTGTCTGCGGCTATTCGATCAAGAATGCCGGCGACATCCTGGCCGACTATCTCGGCTCCGGGCCGCCCACCAGCGAGCGGCCGCGCCTCTATCACAACAACCACGACGGCACCTTCACCGACGTGACGAAATCCGCCGGACTCTGGAAGATCATCGAGGGCATGGGGGCCAACTTCGGCGATCTCGACAACGACGGCTGGCTGGACTTCTACATCGGGACGGGCGACCCGATCCTCGGCACGCTCATTCCGAACAAGATGTTCCGCAACAACGGCGGGGCGTCGTTCCAGGATGTGACGACCTCCGGGGGTTTTGGCCAGCTGCAGAAGGGCCACGGCATCGCTTTCGGCGACCTGAACAACGACGGCACCCAGGACATCTACTCCGTGGTCGGTGGCGCCCTCATCGGCGACCACTACCCGAACCAGCTCTTTGCCAACCCCGGCCATGGCAACCATTGGCTCAAACTGAAGCTCGAGGGCGTGCAGACGAACCGGTCGGCCATCGGCGCCCGCATCAAGGTCGTCGCCCGCACCGCCACCGGCGAGCGGGCCATCTATCGCACGGTCGGCAGCGGCGGCAGCTTTGGTTGCTCGCCGCTGCGCCAGGAGATCGGCCTGGGATCGGCGGTGGCGATCGACCGGGTGGAAATTACATGGCCGGTGACCGGAAAGACGCAGGTGATGCGGGGTCTGGCTCCGGACCGATGCTACCGCGTCCGCGAAGGAGACGCGAAAGCCGAGGAGCAAAGGCTGCCGACGTTCGCCTGGCCGGCTCCGAGCAGCTCGCCCATGCATCATCATCACGCACCGAACGGTTAGTTAGGTAAAAAGCGCGATTGGGGTGACGTCGGCGTTGCGGGGGGCGTGTGGCGTGGTAATATTGCGGATGTCCGAAGGGATGGGGCACGACCTGGTGTTATGCCCGGCAATCGAACCACGAATCCTTGTTTCCCATGAAACCTTCATTCCGCGCGTCTGGTGTTTCCGCTTTGGCCTTTCTCCTTGGACTCGTGCCGCTCGCGGCCAAGCAGGATTCACTGGTCATCTCCGTCTATTCGCGCACCAACACCGGCTATCGCCGCGAGTTCCTGCCCGACGGCAGCATCAAGCCGCAGACTTATGTCGTGGGCAATGGCGGTATCTCGAGCCTCCCGGGACAAACCGGGGCCGGCGATCCCACCTTGTTCCCGACGATCGTGAAGCTGATGGCCCGCCGGCTGGCCCTGCAGAGTTTCTATCCTGCGCGGCAACGGGCGGCCGCCGACCTGCTGCTGGTACTCCATTGGGGCACGACCGTGCCGTTCGACGACGCGCAGCTGCAGAATGCCAACGCCAATTTCGGTTCCGCCATGAATTTCTACAACAACGCCCAGGCCCTGGTCCGGGAATCGGAAGCCCGCGGCGAACAGCAAACCACCACCGACGGCATCCAGATTCCCATCCGGTCGGCGCGTGATGCCGCCCGCGAGGATGCCGAGACCCAGTTGCTCCAAAGCCAGCTTTTCCAGGACATGCGTTTGAAGGCCGACGAGGCGAATGCGCGCCTGCTCGGCTACGTGGAGGAAATCAACTTCCGCAACAATCCCGCCCGCTTTGCCGGCGCCGGCAATTACTTCGATGACCTGATGAACGACATCGAGACGCCCCGCTACTATGTCATCGTCCAGGCCTACGATTTCCAGGCGGCCCAGGCGGACGGTCGGCGCAAGCTGCTGTGGACGACCCGCATCAGCATACCCGCCGAGGGCAGCGATTTCAGCCGGTGTTTGCCGGCCATGCTGACCGATGCCTCCCAATATTTCGGCCGCGACACCGACCGCCTGGTGCGGAATTATCGCGAGGGCGTGGTTCACCTCGGCGAGCTCGAGGTGCTGGGCACCGTGCCGGCCCCGGAAGGCGACTAGAAACCGTCAGGGGCATGGAATGGCCGGGAAGGCCGGAACCAGTTGCATCCGGTCCCGGAATGATCTCGTATATTCGACTGGCAATGCGCGATGCGTGTCCAGCTGGGCGGCCGGTCGCGTGAGGCCCCCCGATCCCCATGAAATCCCTCCTCCTCGTGTGTTGTTCAGGTCTGCTGCTGGCGGCGCCCTTTGCCGGCGCCTCGGAAGGTTCGCTGGTCACGGCGGTCTTCTCGCGCGTCAGCAACGGCTACCAGCGCGAAAAACTGCCCGACGGCACGTTCAAGCGCGAATATTACGCCCTGACCAACGGCCATTACTACCCGGGCCTCGGCAAGAACCATTCGATCGACGCGGTAAAGTTCCCGCAGGTCGCCAGGCTCGTGTCGCAATTTCTCGCGCTCAAGAATTACTATCTGGCCCCGGATGCCAAATCCGCCCGGCTGCTGCTCGAAATCGCGTGGGGTACGACCATTCCCTTCAACGATTCGGTCTACCAGGCCAACGCCAGCTCGTTTTATTCCGCCTACAACCTCATGCGGTCAACCGCGGCCGCGGCGGCCGGCTCCGCGCCGTCGCTGGAAGGCATCCAGTCTCCCGCGGCGTCGGTGGCGCAAGCAGCCAACGAGGAGTTCACGCAGCAGTTGTACCAAATGCAGATGTTCGAAGACATGCGGCGCAACGCCGACGAACACAACGCGAAGTTGCTGGGCTATGTCGACGAGATCAACCGGGGCAACACCATCGCCCGCTTTGCGGGCGCGGGCGACACTTACCGCGACCTCATCGATGACATCGAGAACGAGCGCTATTACGTGATCATCGCGGCGTACGATTTCCAGGCCGCCCAGAAGGAAGGGAAACTCAAGCCGCTCTGGATCACCCGCGTCAGCATCCAGGCCCAGGGAAACAAGTTCAATGAGACGCTGGCTGCCATGTTGGACCGGGCCTCGCACTACTTCGGCCAGGACAGCGGCCGGTTGCTCCGGCAGTATCAGCCGGAGGGCAAGGTCAAGCTCGGCGAACTCCAGGTCATGGGCGTAATCTCGCAGTCGGAACTGAGCGACCGCGCTTCCGACGGGAAGCCGGAGGAAAAGAAACCGGGCGGCTAGGGACCGATTCCCTTCTTGGCGGTGGATGCTGCACTCCGTGCAGGTTGCGCGGTTGATCGCGTGGGAGCGCCGCCGTGTAGCCTCCATGGAGGCGGGGTGCCCTCACCCCGCGAGGCTTGGCGTCGATGGCAACCCGCGGGACGGGGGCGTCCCACCTCCAATCCGGAAGGCACCGACCCGCACGGCGCGTGGGCTCCGCTCCGGCCGGTCCTTGACTCGCCACCGCCGAAGCGGTCGTATACTGCCTCGATAATGTCCGCCGGCGCGAACCGCAATCGAACGAAACTGGGGAGATTGATGCCGCGGCTGGGGCGCGTCCTCTGGCTGGGGGCCTGCCTCGCCGCCGGCGCCAGCCGGGCCGCAACCGACGACCTGAAAGTGGAAGCGCTGGCGCCGCGTTCCGGGCCGCCGGGCCCGACGATGTTCACCGCCCTGACCGCGGCGCAGACGGGCATCGTGACGGAGAACCGTTTCGCCGATCCCGAAATGTGGGGCAAGCGCTACCAGGAACTCGTGTACGGCGAGTCCGGTTCGGGCGTGGCGATCGGCGATTTCGACCACGACGGGCGACCGGACATTCTGGTGGTCGAGAAAACCGAAGGCTGCCGGTTGTTCCGCAACCTTGGCGGATGGAAATTCGAGGACGTGACCGAAAAGGCCGGCATCGTGGAAACCAGGCCCGCCGGCTGGGAACAGGGCGTGGCGTGGCTGAAGCGCACCATGGGGCAGGAGAGTGGCGCGCCCGCGCCCGACGTGGCCGCCTGGCGGCAGGGCGCGACTTTCGTCGACGTGAACAACGACGGCTGGCTCGACCTCTACATCTGCCGTTTCGCCGCGCCCAACCTGCTTTTCATCAACCAGGGCGACGGCACCTTCAAGGAGGAGGCGGTCGCGCGCGGCCTGGCGCTCACCGACGCCTCGGGCATGGGCTGCTTCTGCGACTATGATCGTGACGGCTGGCTCGATGTCTACGTCACCGCCAACATGCTCGACGCCGCCGCGCACCCGAACGGCCAGCGCGGCCACCTGTTCCACAACAACGGCGACGGCACGTTCACCGAGGTCACCGCACGCGCCGGGATCGACGGCGAGGGCCTTACGCATTCCGCGACCTGGTGGGATTGCGATGGCGACGGCTGGCCCGATCTTTACGTGGCCAACGACTACAGCGGGGCCGACCGGCTGTACCACAACAACCATGACGGCACCTTCACGAATATCATCGATCGCACCGTGCCACACACGCCGTACTATGCGATGGGGTCCGACTCCGGCGACGTGAACAACGACGGCCGGCCCGATTTCATCGTCTCGGACATGGCGGCGACCACCCGGGAGAAGGAACTCCGCGGCATGGCCGGCTCGCGCGAACGCGCCCAGGTCGAGCCGGAGCGGCCGGACGAGGCGCCGCAATACATGCACGGGGCGTTGTACGTGAACACCGGCACCGGCCGCTTCCTCGAGGCCGCCTGGCTGGCCGGCATTGCCGCGACGGATTGGAGCTGGTCGGTGCGCCTCGAGGACCTCGACAACGACGGGCGCCTCGATCTCCACGTCACCAACGGCATGATCCGCGAATACCACAACGCCGACATCCTGCAGCGCGTCATGTCGGCCGAGGACCCGATGGGCTCGCGGCGCATGATGCGCGCCAGCCCGAAGCTGGCGGAGACGAACCTCGCCTTCCGCAACGATGGCGACCTGCAGTTCGAGGAAGTCGGGGCGCGCTGGGGCCTGAACCAGCGCGGCGTGAGCTTCGGCGCGGCCTTCGGCGATCTCGACGGCGACGGGGACCTTGACGTGGTTTTTGCGAACTACGAGGGCGGGGTGACCGTGCTGCGCAACGACTGTCCGGGAGGCCACCGGCTCATCGTCGCCTTGCGCGGCACGCAGTCGAACCGCTTCGGGGTCGGGGCGACGGTGCGCATCGAGAGTGCGCTGGGGACGCAGATGCGCCAGCTGCAGCTCGCCCGCGGCTATTTGTCGAGCAGCGAGCCGGTGCTCCATTTCGGCCTCGGCGACGACACGGTGATCTCGAAGCTCGTCGTGAGCTGGCCCAGCGGAGCGGAACAGATCTTCACGGGCCTGCCGGTCGATCGCCGGCTGGTCATCACGGAGCCGGCAGCTCCGCGCGCCCGTCCGTCGCCCGCCGCGCCGGCCGCGGCCGGGCAGTTCACGGACGTCAGCCAGTCGGCGGGCTTCGCGCTGGCGTCGGCCCGGGCGGCGGACGGCCGGGAGGAGATGGCGCCGCTCCAGCCGGTGCGGTTCAACCGCCGCGGTCCCGCGCTCGCCGTGGGGGACCTGGATGGGGACCAGCGCGACGACGTGGTGGTCGGCGGCACGATGGCGGACCCGGCGCGGGAGCTGGCCTGGACGACACCGGGAGCTTTTCAGCCGCGACAGGAATTGACGCGCGATACGCAGCTCGACGACGGCCCGGTGCTGATTTTCGACGCCGATGGCGACGGCGCGAATGATATCCTCGTCACCAAGGGTGGCGCGGGTCTTCCCGCCGGCGCCCCGGAGTATCAGCCGTTGCTGTGGCACAACGACGGGCACGGCCGGCTCCAACCGCAGCCCGGCGCGCTCCCATCGTTGCCGCTGAGCGTCGGCGCGGCGGCGGCGGTCGACTTCGATCGCGACGGCCGCCTCGATCTCTTCCTCGGTGGACGGGTGGTGCCGGGGCGCTACCCGGAACCAGCGCGAAGTGTGTTGCTGCACAACCAGGGCGGTCGCTTCGAGGATGTTACGGACACCTTGGCCCCGGACCTGCGGAAACTCGGCCTCGTGACGGCGGCGGTGTGGAGCGACGTCGACCTCGATGGCTGGCCCGACCTGCTCGTGGCGCTCGAATGGGGCCACGTTGAGTATTTCCACAATGAACAAGGCAAAGGCTTTGCCGACTGGACGGAGCGGGCGGGTTTCGCCTCCGCCGGCACTGGCTGGTGGACGAGCCTGGCGAGCGCCGATTTCAACGGTGACGGGCGGCCTGATTTTGTTGCCGGCAACATTGGCTTGAACACGCCGTATCATGCCAGCCCGGCGGCGCCCGCGGTGCTTTACCGCGGCGACTTCGGCCGCGGCGGCGCGGCCCAGCTCGTGGAGGGTGTTTACGAGGACGGACGCCTGCTGCCCTGGCGGACGCGGAAGACTCTCGGCGCCGCGATCCCGTCGGTCCTGCAGCGTTATCGGCAGGACGACAGCTACGCCCGGGCCACGCTCGAGGATATCCTCGGTGCGGACCGGCTCGCCGCCGCGAAACGCTACGCCGCCACCGAACTGCGCAGCGGTGTGTTCCTCAGCCAGCCCGACGGAACCTATCGTTTCGAACCCCTGCCGCATCTGGCCCAGATTGCTCCGTTCCAAGGGGTGGTCGCCGGTGATTTCGACGGCGACGGGCACGCCGACATCTACACGGTCCAGAATTCCTACGCGCCGGCACCGATGATCGGCCGGTTCGATGGCGGGCTCAGCCAGCTGCTGCGGGGTGACGGTCACGGCCACTTCGCAGCCGTGCCGCCGGCCGACAGCGGCCTCGTCGTGCCGGGCGACGCCAAGGCCTTGGCACGGGTTGACCTCGACGGCGATGGCTGGCCGGACTTCCTGGTGACGCGGAACGGGGACCCAAGCATGTCCTTTCGCAACGGTGGCGTGGCCGGCCGGCATTCACTGGCGGTTCGCCTCCGCGGATCCGCGGGCAACCCCGCGGGCATCGGCGCGCGCCTGACGCTGGAGCTCGTCGACGGTACCCGGCAGACCGTCGAGCTCCAGGCCGGCTCCGGCTACTATTCGCAATCCTCCGCCACGGCCTTCTTCGGCTGGCCGGATGCCACTCCCCCGCGGCAACTGCACGTGTTCTGGCCTGACGGGACGGTTACGAATATGAACGTGGCACCCGGCACGGCTTCGTTGATGGTTCCCAAGCCGTAGGCCGGTTCGACTGGCGAACAGGCGATGCGGCCTGAAACCGCTCGTGGGTCACGAGCGTCTCTATTGCTTGACCGCAACTGGAAACCAGCGCCGCTGACCTCATCCCCCACCAGTGTCCTCCGTTACTGGCTGGCCCGACTGGGCCTGTCGCTCGGCGTGACTTTGATTTTCTTTGCGGGCGGGGAGCTGGCATTGCGCCTGGCGGGCTACGGCCATCCAACCGACTTTTTCATCCCCGATGACCGGCCAGGGTGGTACCGCACCAACCCGTGGTTCACGAATACGTTCTTTCCTCCGACCTTCGGCCTCAAGCCGCTCAACTTCCGGCTGCCGCGGCAAAAGCCGGCTGGTGAATTCCGGGTCTTCGTTGTCGGCGAATCCGCGGCGATGGGCGTGCCCGAGCCGGGTTTCGGGCTGGCCCCGCAGCTCCGCGCTCAGTTGCGCGCCGCCTGGCCCGGCCGCAACGTCGCGGTCTACAACCTCGGGATCACGGCGATCAACTCGCACGCCATCGTGCCCATCGTGCGGCAGGCCGCGGAGTTCTCGCCGGATGCGTTTGTGATCTACATGGGAAACAACGAGGCGGTGGGACCGTTCGGGCCGAGTTCGGTGGCGACGCAGGGCGTGCCTTCGCGCGCCCTGGTGCGGCTCGATCTCTTTGTCCGGCGCTCCCGGATCGGCCAGCTGGTCCAGCGGGTCGTTCAGCGGATTGGGGCGGCGGGCGGCCAGGCGAAGGAATGGCGGGGCATGGAGATGTTCGCGCGCAACACGGTGCCGGGCCGCGATCCGCGGCTGGCCGCCGTTTACGCCAACTTCGCGGGCAATCTGCACGAAATCGTCGGACTGGCCCGGGACAGCGGAGCCCGGGTGGTGCTCTCGACCGTGGCCGTCAACGTGCGCGACTGCGCCCCGTTTGCCTCGGTACACTCGCCGCCGCTCGCGGCGGAACCGCTGGCCCGCTGGAACGACGCGATGGCGCGCGGCTCCCTGGGTGCGGCGCTGTTGGTTGACCCGGACTATGCCGAGGTGCATTTTCGGCTCGCGCTGCTGGAGGAAGCGGCCGGGAACCTGGTCGAGGCGCGCCGGGACTACCTCATGGCGCGCGACGCCGACGCCCTGCGGTTTCGCGCGGACTCGCATATCAATGGAATCATCCGGGCCGAGGTGCGGGCGGCGGACTCCGGCGTGGCATTGGTCGACGCCGCCCGCGACATGGGGGCGGCGGCCGACTCGACCGGCCTCCCCGCCGGCTGGAACTTCTTCCTCGAACACGTGCACCTGACCTGGGCCGGCAATTACGAACTGGCCCGGCTGCTGGCCGCGGGTGTGGCCGCCGGCTTCGGCCCGCCGGCGCGGCCTTGGTTGAGCTCTGAGGAATGCGCGGCCGCGGTAGGCTACACCGAATTCGGCCACGCCTCGGTCACCATGAGCATGGACCGGCTCACGTCCCGCCCGCCCTTCACGCAGCAACTCAACTTTGCCGAGGCGCGGACCCGGCTGCTGGATGAGATCAACCGGGCGAACCGGGCGGTGGCCACCCCCGGCGCCCTGGCGGCGATGGCCGGCGCCGTCGCCGAGGCGCGACGGCAGGATCCCGCCAACACCTTCCTGTGGTTCCACGAGGCCACGATACGCGCGCAGCTTGGGGACTACGGAACCGCCCTGGCGTTGAACGAGCAGCTCGCGGTGCGGGAGCCGGCGGCGCCGGAAGATGTGGCGCAGCGGGCGTACCTGCTCGGCCAGCTGGGCCGGGCCGACGAGGCTGAGCGCTTGCTGCTCCAGTCAGCGGCCGCCGACCCGTACTATTTCCAGACGTACTCGCTGCTCGGCTGGCTGTGGGGCAAGGAGAACCGTCGCGCCCGCGCCGTCGAGTTTTTCTCCGACCTCGCCGGACGCCTGCCGGGAAACCTGGCGGTGCTCCACACCTACGCCGATGCGCTGGCCGCCGCGGGCGACTGGACCCGGGCGGAGGCGCAGTGGCGGGCGATCCTGCGGCTGGTGCCCGATGACGAGGACGCGCTGCGTCCGTTGTGCGTCCGGATGATGAGAGACGGACGAGCGGACGCCGCCATCGAGCTCATGCTCGCGGCGCATGCCTACAATCCGCGGAGCTACGCCAACGATGCGCGACTGGAGCAGGTCTTCGAGTCGCGGGGTGACAAGCCCCGCACCATCGCGTTCCTGCGCGACCTGGCGGCCAGCGGGCCGGTGAACGCGCAGCTGTTCGTCGACCTGGCGCGGTTGCAGCGCGAGTCCGGTCAACTCGACGAGGCCGTGGCGTCGCTGCGCCTGGGCGCGAGAAGGTCCGCCGAGGCTGGCGACACCGCCGGGCTGGAGTCGATCCGCCGCGCGGAGCTCGACCTGGTGCCCGCCACGCCGTGATGCCGCGGCTCAGTCCCCGGATGGCTTCGGATTGAACGTGCGGCCAAAGGCCTGCTGGTAGGCCTGGTAAAGCACGGCGGCCTGGGAGCCAGGCACCCGCGGCTGATTGGCGATGCGCGTCAGCCAGTCGCGCGCCTCGGCCTCCTTGCCGGTCGAGATGGCATGGAAGGCAAGCGCACCGAGCGCCGCGGGGTCGCCCGGATCGGCCTCGAAGGCGAGCCGCATCAGCGAGATCCCGACCTCGTCCTGTCCGAGGTTGATGTAGAGCGTGCCGAGCTCGACATAGGCTTCGGGCTCGTTGGGCCGGAGCCGGATCGAGGTCTTGAATTCCTGGATCGCCTCGCCGGCAGATCCGGCGTCGCGCAGGCGTCGGGCTTGCAGCAGGTGCAGACCGGGCGAATCCGGGCAGTGTTCGAGTCCCTCCTTGAGCGTCGCCGCCGCGGCGATCGCCTCGCCACTGTCCGCCTGCAGGTTGCTCAGTTGCGCCCAGCCGTCGGAGAAAGTCGGCGCGATCTGCGTGCACCGTTCGAACTGCTCGCGGGCGAGCTTGGTGTCCTTGGTCGCGACGGCCAGGCCGCCGAGCTGGAAATGCGACGACACGTCGTCGGGCGCGAGTTCGATGGCCCGCAGGAGCAGCCGTTTCGCGCCGGCGGTGTCGCCGCTCTGCGCGGCCACGCCGGCGGTGATGCCGAGCCGGTAGGGATCGAAGCAATCGTCCATCAGCGCGCTGAGCCACGGATCGGGAAAATCGCGGTACGCACCCGAGGCCTTGGAGGAGCCGCGGATCGAGGCGGCTTCGCTGCTCAGGCCCAGCCGCTCATAGAGGCTGACGATCAGGTCATACCCGAGGTTGAAATGGGTCTGCCGCACGATGGCTTCCAGTTTTTCGCGGGCCTGGTCCCAGCGCTGGGCTTCGAGGTCGATCCGGGCCAGCCCGAGCCGCGCGTAGGCGTTGTCCGGGCTCAGCTTGAGCACGGTCTCGTATTCGGCGCCAGCCGCGGCGATCTGGTTGGATTTGAGCAGGGCGTCGGCCAGGCGCAGGTGCGCCGGCACGTAGTCGGGTGCGAGCTGCGTCACCCGCTGCCACATCTTGATGGCCGGGTCGAGTTCGCCGTAGCCGGCGATGATGAAGGCGTGCAGGTGCAGCCAGCGCGGCTCGGCCGGCTGGAGTTTCTCGAGGCCGGTATAGCAGGCCAGCGCGGCGTCGTAGTAGCCGTTGGCGTGATAAAGGCGGCTGAGGGCGACGAGCCCCTTGACCGCGGTGAACCGGCCGCGGGCCCGGGCGTCGGCCGCGACGATGGCGTCGCGCAGGGCGGGCGAGGCCGCGCTGAGATCCGGCACCGGCGGCAACGCCGGCCGGACCGCCGCCTGCTGCGTGCCGGCGCGCCACCACACCCAGCCGCCCCCAGCGGCGAGAATCGCGAGGACCAGGACGAGGACGAGGCGCGGCTTCATGGGGTGGAGCGTTTCCAGAGGGTGATCCGGCCCATGTCATCGTAAGGCGGATAGAGGTAGAAACCGCCGGTGATGAGCGTCGGGCGGCCGGAACCGTCGAGGTCGGCCGCGTCGAGCGTGATCTGGTCCTTCGGCACCCGTGCGAGAATGCGCGGTTCGAAGTTTTCGTGGCCGTCATTCCGGAACCACATCAGCGAAACAACATTCCGGTTTTTGTTCGTCCAGTCGGCATAGGCCGCCACGGCGACGACGTCCATTGCGCCGTCCCCGTCGAGGTCGACGCCGATGGGCGAGTAGGCGCCCTGCAGGTTGCCGATGCGGTGGTATTTGAAGAAGCCGCCGCCCTTGTTCTCCAGCCATTGCACACCGTGCCAGGGCCGCGGGCCGGGCGTGGCGGCCGGGCCGAAGCCGTCGCCGTTGGAATAGACGATGTCCGGCCGGCCGTCGCGGTTGATGTCGGCCAGGCTGATGCCGCTGCTGCAATAGTCCTCGTTGGTCGAGCCCCAAATGCGTTGGGAGGAAAAATTGCCGCCGCCCTTGTTCTCGAAGTAGTAAATCTCTTCCCACTGCTGCGAAATCAGGGCGACGATGTCCGGCCGGTGGTCGCCGTTGAAGTCCGCCACGCAGACGTTGATGGCGCCGGAGAGGTTGAGCAGGATGTGCCGGCGAAACTCCCAGGGGCCCGTCCGCTCGAGCCAGGAGACCTCGCCCTGGTCGTAGCCGAACTGCGCGAGCGCGATGTCGATCTTGCCGTCGCCGTTGAGGTCGACGGCGCGGACGTCGGTCACGCGGGAGGTGTTCTCGATGGCGATGTGCGGGGTGAAGTGCTCGTGGCCGTCGTTCTCGAGGACGTAAACCGTGCCGATCAGGTCGTTGTCGGGGAAGACGACGCCCATGCTCCCCACGATCAGGTCGATGTCGCCATCGCCATCCATGTCGGCCGCGTCGACGTGGACCGGCGCGCGGAGATTGTCGGCCAGCAAAACCTCGTCATAGCCGCCGGCGGCGTTCTGGTGCAGCCAGAACAACTTGTTCTGGCGCGATTCGGTGAAGACGATGTCCATGCGGCCGTCGCGGTCGAGGTCGACGGGCAGGACGTGCGCGATCCACGGCGGCTGGTCGACGGCCGCGCCGACGGGCTCCGGCCGCAGGTAGTGCAGGTAGCGGTCGGCCTCGGCGCGCGCTCGCGCCTCGGCCGCGGGATTGGCCGTGGTGCTCCCTCGCGGTGCGCAACCCGCCAACAGGATCAGGGCGGGGAGGGCCACCCAGGTTGCGCGAGACATCAGCGGTCCGAAACGGCTCTCGGGGCGAAGCGGCATTTGGCGGATTGTCCCCCCGCGCCGCCGTGACAGCAAGTCATTATCCCGGGGCTCCGGCCCTCCCGCGGCGGCTTGTGACCGCCGCTACCAACTCACCACGGCGGAGCGTGGTCGGTCACCCCGGGCCAGTCGTCGCTGCGGAAGGGAACTGCCGGCAGGCCGGCGCCGTTGAAGAGCGTCGCCAACGGATTCGATTGCCAGGCGTAGCGCACCGCCACGGGGTCGGGGACGTCGGGCGAGGACACGACGACATCATTGCCGTCGATCCTCGCCGCGGCCCAGTGCCATTGGCGGTCGGCCCCAGCCAGCGAAAACTCGCCGAGTTTTTCGCCCTTCACCACCAAGCCGCCGTCGGTGTGGTCGAAATGCACGCGGACCGCATGGCCTTCGCGCTCCATCGAGCGGAACGACGGGCCGTCGCATTTCACGTCTTTCCCGTAATGGCGCGCCAACGCGAGCAGCGCGAGCCGCTCGCCCACGGGCTTTTTCTCGTGCGGATGGATGTTCCCGGCGTCGCCGGTGTCGACCGTGACCGCCAGCCCCGCATTGGGCACCGTGCGCGCCGTGAGGGCCTGCGCCTCGCGCAACTCGGCCCAGTTGTCGGAGCCGGGGTGATCCTTGCGGGGTTCGAACGCCGGCAGGCCGGCGATGTAGAAGGGAAAGTCGCCCTGCCCGAAGGCGGCGCGCCAGTCGCGGATCATCGCCGGCAGCAGCGTCTGGTATTGGTGCGCGCGGCTCGAATTGGCCTCGCCCTGGTACCAGATGGCGCCGGTGACGGCGAGCGGGAGAATCGGCTGGATCATGCCCTGGTAGAGCACCGACGGCATGATGGGATAATTCTCGTAGCCGAGCGGCAGCGGGTGCGGCGGACTGGCGTCGACGCTGACCTTCGCCTTCCAATCGCCGGCAAGGGGCACGCTGGTGTCGCCCAGCGCGATGCGCAGTTCCTCGGGTTTGCTGAGGAAGCCGGCCTTGGATTTCAGTTTGAAGACGCGAACCGTGACGAGGTTCTTGCCGGGCTTCAGGACCTTGGCCGGGATGCGGTAATTGCGCGGATTCTCCACCCATGAGCTGGCGCCCACCCACTGGCCGTTGACCCAGGTGGTCTCCATTTTTTCGACGACGCCGAGCTTGATGAACGCGTCGCCGGCGGGCAGCGGATCGGGTAGCGTGACCTCGCGCCGGAACCAGACCACGGCGGGCACGTCGGCGAGACCGAGCTCGGCGAAGGCGCCCGGCAGATGGACGAGCTTCCAATCGCGATCGTCGAGACCGGGGTCGAACCAGCCGCTGCCTTTGATGCCGGTGTCATAGTCGTCGTACCAGTGCATGATGTAGTTGCCGTATTCCGGCGCGTGCGCGGCGCGCAGCCGCGCCACCTCCGCCATCGGCGGGGCGAAATCCTTCAGGCCGGCGAGGGTCGCCGGATTCATCCAGCACTCCACGGGTGTCCCGCCGAGGCAGTCCTCGACGAGGCCAATGGGAACGCCGGTCATGGCCTGGACCTTTTGGGCGAAGTAGTAGGCCACGGCCGAGAACCGGCCGGCGGTTTCCGGCGTGCATACCTGCCATGCTCCGGCGGGCGTCGCCACCGGCGAGTAGCCGGAACGCGGCCTGACGTTGAACAGCCGGATGGCCGGGTGATTGGCGGCGGCGGCTTCCTCCTTGCCGCCGGTCGCGTAGGCGAGGGGGATCGCCATGTTGGACTGCCCGGTGCAGAGCCAGACATCGCCGACGAGGACATCGTGCAGCACCACGTGGTCGGTCCCGTCGATCTTCACCTCGCAGTCCGTGCCCGCCGCGGGCGGCGCGACCTGCGCCTGCCAGCGTCCGTCGGCGCCGGCGACCGCCTCGGCGGTGCGATCGTTGATCGCGACGGTCACCTTGGCGCCCGGCGTCGTCCAGCCCCAGATCGGGTTGGGCTTGCCCTGCTGCAGGACCATGTGGTCGCCAAAAATCGGGCTGACGAAGGGCAGCGCCTCCTTGGCGCCCTCGGCCGCCCGGAGCAGGGGGGCGAGCAGCAACGCGAGGACTGGCAGGAGGAAGCGGGCAGGCAGGGTGGTGCGCATGGGTTCGAGCGTTTGGGGTGGAGGCTGCCGGAGGTTGGCGGCGGCGTCGGGAGGAGAAGCGACCAACGTAACCAAGTCGAACCCCCGACCAAAGCCCGAAACACTCTCACAATTGACCGGAGAAACCAGCGGGCGGCTTGTGCGAGCCGTTATTGCCGTAGCCGCGATGGAGCATGGCGACAGCGTGGCCACGCTTTCGCCTTCGGCTCAAGCGCGGCTACGGCTGAATTCTCTCGGCGCCAGGCCGCCTTGTCACCCAATCGCGGCGGGGCAGCTGCATGATCTCGGCGGGGGCGCGGTTCTGTCGCAGCAGCGCAACCATCGTCGACATCGCCGGCTCGACGTGCGCGAAGAACTTCTTGTAGCCCGCGCACAGGTAGTTGAGCCCCGGTTCGCCGTCCGGCGTGTGGAGAAAACGATGCTTCGGGCACTCGCCGTGGCAGGCGAAACGGACGGGGCATTCGCGACAGTAGCGCGGCAGGGTCGCGGACTTCGCCCGGCCGAACGCTTCCTGCTGGGGCGAGTCGACCAGCGATGCCAGCGAGCTGTTCATCAGGTTGCCGAGCTTGTAGCGCGGATAGACGTAGTGGTCGCAGCTGTAGATGTCGCCATTGTGCTCCACGGCGAGCGCCCGGCCGCAGTTCTCGGAAAAGATGCAGACCCCGGCGGGCTCGCCGACCCAGTTGGCGAGCGCGGCATCGAACTGCTGCACGTAAACCCCGCCGACATCCTGCCGCACCCATTCGTCGAAGACGCGGCACAGGAACTCGCCGTAATCGACCGGGCGCACGCTCCACGGCGTCACGTGCTCGTCGAGCGCCGCGGCGTCCTCGTGGTCCGGCGGCGGGGCCAGCCAGAGGCCGTTCTTTTCCGCGGCGAGGGCCGAGGCGCTGCGTTCGACGATCGGGATGAATTGAAGGTAGCGGGAGCCGGCCTGGCGCAGGAAACGGTAAACCTCCACCGGGTGGCGCGAATTCGCCCGGTGCACCGTGGTGAGCGTGTTGAACTCGACGCCATGCCGGCGAAGCGTTTGCAGGCCCTCCATGACCCGCGAAAAAGTCGGCTGGCCGCCCTTGTCGACGCGGTAGGCATCGTGCAGGTGCTCCGGCCCGTCGATGCTGATGCCGACGAGGAAGTGCTCGGCGGCGAGGAACTCGCCCCAGGCGTCGTTCAGCAGGACGCCATTGGTCTGGAAGGCGTTCTCGATCGTCTTGCCGTTGGCGTATTTCGCCTGCAGGGCGACCGCCGTGCGAAAGAACTCGACCCCGAGCAGCGTGGGCTCGCCGCCCTGCCAGGCGAAGCTGACCACCGGCCCGGGTTGCGCGGCGATGTAGTCGCGCACATAGGTCTCGAGCACCTCGGGCTTCATCCGCATGCCGCCCGCGTCGGTGTAGAGCTTTTCCTTCTCGAGGTAGAAGCAGTAGCTGCAATCGAGGTTGCACCGCGACCCGATGGGTTTGGTCATCAGGTGGAATGCCGCCCGCGCCGTGGCGGACGGGGGCGGCGTGGGCGGCGATGACATGGGAAGACGGAAGGCGGAAAAGGGCGGGGTGGCAAGCAGCCGGGCCGCTTGCTTGCCCAAAGCGTCCGACGACCTCATCCTCCGGCCATGGCACTGTCACCCCGCAGGAATCCGATCGGCGCCCCGCACCCCGGCGGCGTCAACCCCGGTCCGTCATGAGCCAGCCCCGCTACATTCTCGCCCTCGACCAGGGCACCACCAGCTCCCGCGCCCTCGTCCTCGACCGCGCCGGCGAGACCGTGTCGTCCGCCCAGGCGGAATTTCCCCAGATCTATCCGAAGCCCGGCTGGGTGGAGCATGACCCGCTGGAAATCTGGGCCAGCCAGAACGCCACCGCGATCGAGGCCATCACCAAGGCCAACCTCTCCAGCGACGCCATCGCCGCCGTCGGCCTGACCAACCAGCGCGAAACGACGGTCGTGTGGGAGGCGGACACGGGCAAGCCGGTCTACAACGCCATCGTGTGGCAGGACCGGCGCACCGCGGATTTTTGCGCACGGTTGAAGCTGGATGGCGCCGAACCCGAGGTGACGGCGCGCACCGGCCTGCGGCTCGACCCGTATTTCTCCGGCACGAAGATCCGCTGGATCCTCGACCACGTCACCGGTGCGCGCGCCGCGGCCGACGCCGGCCGGCTGCGCTTCGGCACGGTGGACAGCTGGCTGCTGTGGCAGCTCACCGGCGGCAAGGTCCATGTGACCGACGTCACCAACGCGTCCCGCACGCTGCTCTTCAACCTCCGCGAGGGCCGGTGGGACGACGCGATGCTGCGACTGCTGGGCGTGCCGCGTTCGCTCCTGCCCGACGTGCGTTCCTGCTCCGAGGTCTACGGCGAGGTTGCCCGCGGACTCTATCCCGCCGGCGCGCCGGTGGCCGGCATCGCCGGCGACCAGCACGCCGCGCTCTTCGGCCAGGCCTGCTTCGCCCCGGGCATGGCGAAGAACACCTACGGCACGGGCTGCTTCCTGCTGATGAACACCGGCGCCGAGGCCGTGCCGTCGCGCAACAATCTCCTGACGACCATCGCGTGGCAGATCGGCGGCCGGACCGAATACGCGCTCGAAGGCTCCGTCTTCATCGGCGGCGCGGCCGTCCAGTGGCTGCGCGACGAGCTGCAGCTCGTCCGCTCGGCCCAGGAGCTCGACCAGCTCGCCGCCACGGTGCCCGACGCCGGCGGGCTGTTCCTCGTGCCTGCCTTCGCCGGGCTCGGCGCGCCGCACTGGGACCCCTACGCCCGCGGCGCCGCCGTGGGCATCACGCGCGGCACCAACCGCGCCCATTTCTGCCGCGCCGTGCTCGAGTCCATCGCGCTCCAGTCGGCCGACCTCATCAGTTGCATGGAGAAGGACAGCGGCATCGCGCTGCAGGAGCTGCGCGTGGACGGCGGCGCCTCCCGCAGCCAGCCGCTGATGCAGTTCCAGGCCGACCTGCTCGGCACGCCCGTCGTGCGGCCGCGCAACCCCGAGACGACCGCGATGGGCGCCGCCTACCTCGCCGGGCTTGCCGTCGGCTACTGGGAGAGCCGCGACGACATCGCGCGGAACTGGTCGCGCGATGTCACCTTCACGCCCGCGCGCCCGGCGGGGGAGATGCAGGCCCTCCGCGCGCAGTGGGAACGCGCGCTCGAACGCGCCAAGGGGTGGGAAGCCGGCGGCTGAAATTCCCGCGGCAGGCAACGCACCTCCGGCCCTACGGCCGGTATGCCATTCGGCTCCGCGCGCTGCGGCACGCGAAGCTGCACCCGGCTTCCCGTTCCAGTGCGCGGGTCTGTCCCGCCCGCGGCTCGCGCGCGGCGGCATCTTCTCCGATTCAATCGGTCACGCCGGGCGTCCGCCTGAATAAATTCGGGAACTTTTTCCGTTCAACCCAAACGCGATAATCGCACGCGCGCCTTTACTTTCGGGGACGAAATCGCTCTGATATGGACCGAAGATCGGGCCGTCTTCTCATACCATGTCCGGCCCTTCCCGCCGGACTTTTTTGTATGACTGCTGCACCCCAACCAGGGCCAAACTCCACACACCGTCTCCGGATTTTATTCCTGGAAGACGTCGGGGGGGATTTTGAGCTCGTGCGGGACACCCTGGCCGGCGACGGCATCGCCTGCGAGCTCACGCGGGTGGCGACGAAGGCCGAGTTCTGCGCCGCCGTGAAGGCCGGGGGCCATGACGTCATCCTCTCGGACTACACGCTGCCCGATTTCGATGGCATGGCCGCGTTGCGTTTCGCCCGGGAGATTCGCCCGGGCGTGCCGTTCATATTTGTGTCGGGCACGATCGGCGAGGAGAAGGCCATCGAGGTCCTGACCCAGGGCGCCACCGATTACGTTCTCAAGCACCGCCTGCGCCGCCTGGCGCCGGCCATCCGGCGCGCCATGGACGAGGTGCGGGCGCGGGAACGCCGGGAGGAGACGGAGAATGCACTCCGCGAGAGCGAGACGCGTTTCCGGGAAATGGCGGACAGCATCCAGGAGATTTTCTGGAGCCGTTCGGCCGACGGCCAGCGATTCATCTTTGTCAGCCCGGCGAGCGCGAAGATCTGGAACCAATCCGCCGACGAATTGCTGTCGCGTCCCGGCGCCTGGTTTGACGCCATCTGCCCCGAGGATCGGCCGCAGATTCTTGCGGCCATCGACCGGCTGACGCGCGGCCACTCCTACAGCCTGCAGTATCGGGTGCTCCGGCCGGACGGCGAGTTCCGGTGGGTCGAGGATCGCGGTTACCCGGTTTGGGACGAGCTGGGGGCGGTCAAGCGCCTGGTCGGCGTGGCCGTGGATATTTCGGACCGCAAGCGGCTCGAACTCCAGCTGCAGCAGGCGCAGAAAATGGAGGCCATCGGCCAGCTGGCCGGCGGGGTCGCGCATGACTTCAGCAATGTCCTCACGGTGATCAACGGCTACAGCACGCTGCTGCTCGACCAGCATGATCTGCCCCCGGCCATGGCGGAGTCGCTGCGGTACATCTACGTGGCGGGGGGCAGGGCGGCGACCCTGATCCGGCAGCTGATGATGTTCAGCCGCAAGACGCCGGTGCAGCGCCGGCCGGTCGATCTCAATGAGATCATCGGCCAGCTGGCGCCGATGCTGCAGCGTTTGATCGGCGAACACATCAGCCTGCAGCTCGACCTGGCGCAGCAACTGCCCCTGGCCTTCGCCGACACCGGCATGGTTGAGCAGGTGATCATGAACCTGGCGGTGAATGCCCGGGATGCGATGCCCAAGGGTGGCAGCCTCGTCATCAGCACCGGTTGTTGCGAGGTCACCGCCGCGGACCGGGAGCGGGCCGACGGGGCCCGGCCGGGCTCGTATGCGTGGCTGAGCGTCCGGGACACGGGCGCCGGCATACCGCCGGAGGTCCTGCCGCGGATCTTCGAGCCGTTTTTCACCACCAAGAGCGCCGGAGCCGGCACCGGCATCGGCCTTTCCACCGTGATGGGCATCGCGCGGCAGCACGACGGCTGGGTCGAGGTCGAGAGCGAACTTAACGTCGGCACGCTGTTCCGGGTGCTCTTGCCGATTGCCGCGCGGGACGAGCCGGCCACGGCCGGCGAGCCGAGGGCGGACTTCCTGATCCGCGGCGGAAAGGAAACCATCCTGGTGGTGGAGGACGAGGTGTCGGTGCGCGAATATGCGCGCACCGTCCTGCAGATGAACGGCTACAAGATCCTGCAGGCGGGTTCCGGGCACGAGGCGCTCGAGGCCTGGAAGCTGTACCACGGGAAGATCGCGCTGCTGCTGACCGATCTCGTCCTGCCCGACGAGATGAGCGGCTTCGAATTGGCGGAAAGGTTGCGCGGACATAGGCCCGACCTGAAGGTGCTCTATACCAGCGGCTACAGCCCGACTCTCGCCGGCCAGATCGTCCCCGCCGAACGGGGCATCAATTTCCTCCAAAAACCCTACCAGCCCAAGACCCTTGCGCGCATGGTGCGCGAGATCCTTGATGGCGGGGCGGCCACGGCGAGCCGGACCTCGCCCTCGCAGGCACCCTTTGCCCCATGAATTCACCCTCGGCCAAGAACGGAACTGAATCGCGGCGCGAATCGGCGGCGTCCCTCCTCGTGCCGGCCGCCGGCCTCGCGCTGGGCTTGGGCGCAGCCGGCTGGCTCGCCCTCGTGCGCCGCCTGCCCGACCGCACGAGTCTCCTCTGGCTCGCCGTGGCGGGAGCGTTGCTGTTCGCCTGGACATTGGTGCAGGCGGCCCGCCGCCGGGACCGGCGCGCGACCACCCGCAGCCGGTCGGACCACCAGGCATACGACCAGCTCGTGAAGCTGCCGCTCCTGCGGGAAATGTGGGAAAAGGCCCCGCTCAGCTTCATGTTGTTCGACCCGTGCGACCCCAAGGTGCCGGTCAAGATCGTGGACTGCAATCCCATGGCCTGCGACATGCACGGCTATACCCGGGAAGAGCTGATCGGCCAGTCGATCGACTTCCTCGAGGCCCAGCCCTGGGCGTTTAACGGGGGGAAGGACTACCTCGAGGACCTGCGGGTGGCCCGCCGCCGTTACGGGACGGCCAAGCACAAGCGCAAGGACGGCACCATCTTCACCATCGAGTATTCGACCAGCCTCCTCGTGATCGACGGACACGAATATACCGTCGGCATCGACAGCGACGTTTCCGCGCGCATCGAGGCCGAGCGAAAACTCGCCCAGTCCGAAGATTTCCTGAACTCGTTGTTCGCCCACCTGCCGGTCTGCATCTTCCGGCGGGACGCCGGTGGCCGCACGACCTTCGCGAACGAGCGCTACTGCCAGTGGCACGGCCGGCCGCTGCACGAGATCATGGGCAAGACCGAATTTGACCTGGCCCCGCCCGACCTCGCAGAGTCCCGGGTCGCGGAAAATCGCCAGGTGATGGAGCAGCGCCATCCCGTGCAACGGCTCGAGGAGACGGTGTTGCCCAACGGCGAGCGGCGGTGGATCGAGATCGTCAAGGTGCCCGTGGTCGAGGACGACAAGGTCACGGGCGTACAGGGGATGTTCTGGGATGTGAGCGATCGCCGGCGCGCGGAAGCCGACCTCGTCCGCGAACGCGCCCAGCTCATGGGGCTCCTGAACAGCATTCCCGACAACATCTACTGCAAGGACCGCGAGTCCCGCTTCCTGGTCATCAGCCGGTCGCTGGCGCAGCGATTCGGGCTGAAGGATGGGTCGGAAGCCATCGGGAAAACCGATTTCGATTTCTTCAAGGAGGAACACGCCCGGCAGGCGTTTGCCGATGAACAACGCATCGTGACGACCGGCGAGCCCCTGCTGGATCGCGTCGAGAAGCAGACCTGGGGGGACGGGAGCGTCACCTGGGGACTCACGACCAAGACCCCGCTGCTGGACCAGACCGGCCAGATCATCGGCACCTGTGGGATCACGAAGGACATCACCGAACTGAAGGTCGCGCAGGAGCAGCTGGCGCGCGCGAAGGAGGCCGCCGAGGCCGCCACGCGCGCCAAGAGCGAGTTCCTCGCCAACATGAGCCACGAGATCCGCACGCCGATGAACGGCGTCATCGGCATGACCGGCCTGCTGCTCGACACCAAGCTCGACGACCTGCAACGGGAGTTCGCCGAGACGATCCGCGCCAGCGCGGACACGCTGATGACAGTGATCAACGACATCCTGGACTTCTCCAAGATCGAGGCGGGCAAGCTGCACTTCGAGGAGCTCGACTTCGACCTCGTGGAAACCATCGAAGGCACGCTCGACATGCTGGCCGAACGGGCGCAACGGAAGAACATCGAACTGCTGAGCGCGATTCCGCCGGACGTGCCCGTGGCGCTGCGCGGCGACCCGGGACGGTTGCGCCAGGTCCTCGTCAACCTGATCGGCAACGCGATCAAGTTCACGGAACGCGGCGAGGTGGTGGTCCGGGTCTTCAAGGAGGAGGAGACCGAGACCCATTCGATCGTGCGCTTCAACGTGGTGGACACCGGCATCGGCATCCCGCCCGACGTGCAGCAGCGGTTGTTCCAGGCCTTCACGCAGGCCGACACGTCGACGACCCGGCGCTACGGCGGAACCGGGCTGGGCCTGGCGATTTCCAAGCAGATCGTCGCCATGATGGACGGGGAAATCGGGGTGCACAGCGTGCCGGGCCAGGGCGCGACGTTCTGGTTCACGGCGAAGTTCGCCCGGCAGTCGGGTCCGCCCAAGGCCGCCGCCGCCTACAACCGCGACCTCTTTGACCTGCGCGTGCTGGTGGTGGATGACAACGCCACCAACCGACAGATTCTCCGGCACCAGATCGTCGCCTGGAAAATGCAGAAGGGGAGCGCGGCGAGCGGGCACGAAGCGCTCAAGATCCTGCGCGCCTCGGCCGCCGAGGGCAAACCGTACGATGTCGCCCTGCTCGACATGCAGATGCCCGAGATGGACGGGCTGACGCTGGCCCGGGCCATCAAGGCCGAACCGGCCATCGCCCGCACGCGCCTGATCATCCTGACTTCCCTCGGGCACGTCATGTCCACCGCCGAACTCAAGGCGAACGGGATCGACGCGTATCTGATCAAGCCCGTGAAACAGTCGCGCCTGTTCGACTGTTTGGTCGATGTCGTCGGGCAGACGATGGCGGAAAACGTGTTCGCCAAGGCGGCCTCGCCCGCCGCCGCGCCGGCCACCGCGCCCGACGGCGCGAGGGCGCGGATCCTCCTGGCGGAGGACAACGCGGTGAACCAGAAGGTCGCGCTCGCCCAGCTCAAGAAGCTCGGCTACGTGGCCGACGCGGTGGCCAACGGCCTCGAGGTCGTCCAGGCGCTCGATGAGGTGCCCTACGATGTCATCATCATGGACTGCCAGATGCCGGAGATGGACGGGTACGAGGCCACCCAGTGCATCCGCCGGCGTGAGGACGAGGCGGCCCGAGCCGGCCGCGTTCGTTCCCGCGTCCACATCATCGCCATGACGGCCAATGCCATGCAGGGTGACCGCGAGAAATGCCTCGCCGCCGGCATGGACGACTACGTCAGCAAGCCGGTGCGTGAGGCGGAGCTGCGGGCCGCGCTGGGTCGTTGGGGCGCAGTGCCGCCGCCGGCCAAGGATTCCTCCTAACGCCGCCCGGCCTGACTGGACCCCGCCTCGGCGCCTTGGCCTGGCCGGCGGCCAGATGGTCGGGGCGGGAAATATTCAACCGGAACCGGGATGGGTCCACCGGTTGGCGCGGCTCGGGTTTTGCTGGGAGTATCGCCGGCGGTTGGGCGGCACAAACGCTTTCTCCACCGGGAATATTTCGGTCGTTGCGAACGTAAGTAATGCCAAAGCCCGCCTTCGCGGGCCCATTGACCCACCCGCCGCTGCTCCCCCATGAAAGTCCTGCCTCCCACCAAACGGATCGGTATCATCGGCGGACTCAGTCCCGAGTCCACGGTGAGTTACTACCTTCATCTTACGCGCACGCATTACCAGCGCTACGGGTGCTATCCGATTATCTCGATCATCAGTGTCGATCTCGAGCGGTATCACTCCTGGCGGAATGAAGGCCGGTGGGATCTGATTGCGAAAGGCCTGATCGAAGCGGCGAAAGCGTTGGAACGCGCCGGGGCGGAAATCGGGCTCATCGCGACCAATACCATGCACAAGGTGTTCGACGACGTGCAAAAGGAGATCCGGTTGCCGCTGCTGCACATCCTGGACGCTACGTTGAACGAGGTGCGCCGGCGCAACATCAGGACGGTGGGACTGCTCGGCACCCGTTTCACAATGGGTGAAGCGTTCTACGTTGAGAAGATCCGCCGTCTTGGTGTCGGGTGCATCGTGCCCGATGGGGAGGCGCAGGAACTGGTCCATGGGATCATAGAGGATGAATTGGTGCGCGGACAGGTTCGCGAGGCTTCCCGACAGGTCTTCCTCCGGATCATCGGCGACATGGTCGGACGCGGGGCCGAAGGGATAATCCTGGGGTGCACTGAAATTCCCCTGCTGATCAGGGAGCAGGATTGCGCCTGCCCGCTGCTCGATACGGCGGTGCTCCATGCCGAAGCCGCGCTAGCCGCCGCCCGCGGCTGACCATTAGCGGCGGCCTTGGGATTTTGGCCCCATGTCAGGCCGCCGGCGAACCGGTCGGCCGTTTGCCGCTGCGTTTTCCAACCACTGCGTCCCAGGCCGCCATCGCACAATCAACGTTCGCGAGCAATTCCTCCCGCGGGGCGCCATCCCGGGCCTGGACTGAAAGCCCGTTCATCACCGCGGTGTAGAACGAAGCAAGCTGGTCGAGATTTGTCCCCTTCGGCACATCCCCTTCGGCCAGCCCGCGCTCCAAACGCTCCTTGATGAACCTGGGCCTGAGTTGACGAAGGGACCGGAGATGAGCCTGCACCTGATGATTTCCCTGCGTGCAATTGATCGCGCCCAGCACCAGGAGGCAGCCGCGTGGTTTGCCGGGCAAACAGACGGAAGCGACATAGGCCCGCAGCATCCCTTCGATGGAAGCCCGGGCCGTTGCGCCGCTGGTGAAGGCCAGCATTGGCGGTGCCCCAATGGTGCGCGCGCTGAGTTCGACCGCTTCCCGGAACAGCTTTTCCTTTGAACCAAAGGCGGCGTAGAGGCTTGTCGGGGTGATTCCTCCCATTGCCTTCTGGAGATCCTGCACCGTCGTTCCTTCGTAGCCGAGGGCCCAGAACACCTCCATCGCGCGTTGCAGCGCTTCAGCGCGATCGAAAGTGCGGGGCCGGCCACGAGGAGGCATGAGTAATTATGTAGTAGCTGCTAGAAAAAGCCTTGACGGCGCGAAGGCAAGGGGGAATGTCCAATGTAGCAAGCGCTACAGAATGCTTGCGCGAACCCTCCAACGTCACTGTTTGCCCTTTGAAACCGAAAACCATCCTCATCACCGGCGGCACCACCGGGATCGGCCTCGCCACCGCCATCTTGCTGGCGGCGGAAGGCGCCCAGGTCATCATCACTGGACAAAATCCGCGGACCCTCGAGACGGCGCGGCGCGAACTGCCCGCCAACGTCCGGATCATTCGTTCCGACTCCGCGGCAATGGAGGACGCCCGGTCGCTCGGCCACGAGGTCGCCAAACACGTCGACAGCCTGGACGGCGTCTTCTTGAACGCCGGCATCGCCCAGCTCGGGCCATTCGAGGCCATGCCCGCCCAGGCGTTCGACCAGATGTTCGCCGTGAACGTGCGCGGGCCCTATTTCCAGCTGCAGGCGTTGCTTCCCTTGCTCGCGCGCCCCAGCGCGGTCGTCTTCAACGCCTCGGTGCTGGCGGAAGTCGGCCTGCCGATGGCCTCGGTCTATGCCGCCACCAAGGGCGCCCTGGTCGCGTTGGCCAAGAGTCTCGCGGCGGAACTCGCGCCCCGCGGCATCCGGGTGAATGTCATCAGTCCCGGTCCGGTCCGGACGCCGATCTACGGCAAGCTGGGCATGCCGGCGGAGGCGCTGCAGCAACTCGAGGAGCAGATGGCCGCGCAGTCGCTGGCCAAACGAATGGGGACGGCCGAGGAAGTCGCCCGATTCGTGGGCCTGCTCCTGTCGGACGAGTCGAGCTACATCATCGGCGAGAACCTGGCGATGGATGGCGGCTTTCGGCTGGCCTGAAATACGCCCATGCCGCCGGCGGCGCCGCCCTGATCATCCGTCCAACCCAAGACCATCAACCATGACTCCTGAACTTGACAAAAATACCTACGGTCCCTGGGCGCTGGTCACCGGCGCCTCTTCCGGGATCGGACGTGAATTCGCCCGGCAGATCGCAACCTCGGGCATCAACACGGTGCTGGTCGCCCGGCGCCGCCCACTCTTGGAAGAATTGGGCCAAAGCCTGACGACGGAGTTCGGCATAAAGTACCGGGTCGTGGTGGCCGATTGCTCGAAACCCGATCTCCTCGCCCGGCTCGTCCCTGCCACCGACGATCTGGACATCGGCCTGGTCATCTCCAACGCCGGCACCGCCGAGCCCGGCCGGTTCCTGGAGCGCGACCGGACCGACATGCTCGAACTGATCCGGCTCAATGCGCTTTCGCATCTGGAGATCGCGCACTATTTTGGCGGAAGGTTGGCCAAGCGCGGCCGTGGCGGCCTGCTGCTGAGCGGCGCCATGGGCGCGATGATCGGCCTGCCGTTCATGGCGGCGGAAAGTCCGAGCAAGGCCTTTGTCCAGACAATGGGCGAGGCTTTGCACGTGGAACTCGAGCCGCTGGGGGTGAATGTCACGGTCCTGGTGATCGCGCCGACCGAAACCGCGGTCATTTCCAAGATCGGCCTGAATCACCGGAACATGCCGACGAAGGGGACGCGGATGAAACGGATGCCGGTGGAGCAGTGCGTGCGGGAAGGGCTGGAGGCGCTCCTGCGCAACCGGGCCACCCATATCCCGGGGCGCGTGAATCGTATCGCCTACGCTCTCATGCCGGCGTCCGTGGCCCGCGGCCTCATGGGCAAGATGCTAGGCCGGGCCGTGGCCGCGAAGGCGGGCGACTAGTCGCACAAGAACACCATGAGCAATTCAACCGACGGCCGCGCGGGCCGGACCGCCTACTGGATCACGACCGCCGCCTCCGCGGTCGCGTTCGCGATTCCCGGCGCCGCCAATCTTGCCCGTGTCCCGCACATCGCGAGCGACATGGCGCACCTGGGGTACCCGCCATATTTCCTGACCCTCCTTGGCACCTGGAAACTGCTCGCCGCGATCGCGATCCTTGCCCCCCGTTTCCCGCGTTTGAAGGAATGGGCCTACGCCGGCATGCTATTCGACCTGACCGGGGCGGCGTTCTCCCGCGCGATGATGCACGATGGCCCGGCCATGGTGGCGGTGCCCCTGTTGGTTGGTACCGTGGTCGTGGCGTCCTGGGCGCTGCGCCCTGCTTCACGCCGGTGGCCCGCGTTGCCTGACGTTCCGGTGCGACGAATGTGATGCGTCCGCCCGCGGTGTTCAGATGGTCGGGGCGAGAAATGTTAAACAAGAACTGGAATGATGCTAATAGTTTGTGTGACCTGTTTCACAGGGCGGCACACCCTGTTTCGGGCAATAGGATCGGTTAAGCATGAGGCTAATGAGTGAGGAGAACTGGCGGTGGGGAGGATCGGGCAGCTAAATTGGCACCAATTAACACCAGCCTTTGCCTGTATGATCACCGGCATCCTCGCTGTTTTGACCGCAATTGCCGGCCCCAGGCTCCCATGCGGATGAACAATCCTGTGCAGGCTTTCCGGCGCCACGCACGTTCCCCTTGACAATCGATGGGAGTCTGGATCCTCCTATCGAATATCAAGGGGAGTCTCCCGCGACACGCTATGGCCAGAAACGATTTCAAAACCGACCTGCTGCAGGGCACGCTCGATCTGTTGATCCTCCGCGTCCTTAGCCGCGGCGAAAACCACGGCTGGGGCATCGCTGACCGCATTGAGCAGCTTTCGAAGAGCGTGCTCACCGTGGGGGAAGGTTCGCTCTATCCGGCGCTCTATCGGCTGCAGGACCAAGGTTGGATCGAGTCCGAGTGGGGGACGTCCGACAACAACCGGAAGGCGAAATTCTACCGGCTCACCAAAGCCGGCCGGAAGCAGCTCGAAGTCGAAGTGGAGACGTGGGATCGGATAACCGACGCGATCGGCGCGATCATGCGTTCGGCATGAAGTTCGGACGAAAGGCGCATGAAATTCTTCCGTTCGTTCCTTAATCTTCTCCGCCAACGGAAGCTCGAGGCCGACATGGCCGAGGAGATGCGCCTGCACCTCGAGCAGCGCATGGAGGAAAATCTCGCCGCGGGCATGAACGTGGACGAGGCGCGCTACGCGGCGCAGAGGAAATTCGGCGGGGTCGAGCAGTTCAAGGAACAGGTGCGCGACGCGCGCGCGTGGCCTTGGCTTGAACAATGTTTCAGCGATGCGCGGTTTGCGACGCGCAGCCTGCGCCGGAGCCCGGGCTTCGCCGCGGTCGTCGTGCTCACGCTCGCGCTCGGAATCGGAGCCAATGCCACCGTCCTTTGCTGGCTGCGCAACCTCGTGCTGCGACCGATGCCGGGTGTCGCCGCCCAGGAGCAGCTCGTCGTCATCGCCTCGAACCAGGGCACCGGCCGCTGCGTCTCGACCGACGACCTGCGGGACATCGCGGATATAAAAACGGTTTTCACCGGCGCGGTCGCCTCACAGGTCTCGGCCGCCTCGCTGGTGGTGGATCGGCAACCAGAATGGACTTACGCCCAAGTCGTTTCGGCCGATTTCTTCTCGCTGCTGGGTGTGCAGCCGCTGATCGGTCGTACGTTTCTGCCCAACGAAGATCAGAAACCGGACGGCAATCCGGTGCTCGTCATCAGCGAGCGTTTATGGCGCCGGCGTTTCGCGGCCTCGCCCAAGGTCCTCGGCCAAACGGTCGAACTCAATCGCCATGGGTTTACCATCGTGGGGGTCGTGCCAGATTCCTTTCAGGGCACGATGCCGCCGTCTACCTTCGACCTTTGGGCGCCGCGGTCAATGAATTGGGAGGTGCGCAACCAGCGGCTTGAAGGCCGCAGCGCGCGCGGCTGGCACAATGTTGCGCGACTCCGGCCGGGCGTCACCCTCGCGCAAGCCAACGCGGCGGTCGCGACGCTCGACACCCAGCTCGCACGCGCTTACCCCGACACCAACCGCTACGTGCACCATGAAGTGCTGCCACTTTCAAAGGCTCCCTGGGGCGGCCAGACGATCGTGGGACCGGTGCTCCGACTGGTGCTGGCGGTCGTCGCGGGCGTGCTGCTGATTGTCGCCGCCAACATTGCCAGCCTGCTGCTCGCGCGCGCCACCGTGCGCCAAAAGGAAATCGCGATTCGTCTCGCAGCCGGCGCCAGCCGCGGACGTCTCGTCCGGCTGTTCCTGACCGAAAGCTTACTGCTGGCGCTGCTCGGTGGAGGGCTTGGTCTGCTGCTTGCGACGTGGGCCGTTCGAACGTTTTCCTACTTCCTGCCGACGCTGCCGGCGCCCGTCTTTCTCGACTTTCGCCTCGATGCCGCGACGGTTGGGCTGACGCTGCTCGTCACGCTGACAACTGGAATCTTCTTCGGTCTCGTGCCCGCGTTGCAGGCCTCACGTTCGGATCTAAACACGATTCTAAAAGAAGGCGGCCGAACCGCGACCAGTGGCGCGGCGCAACACCGGTTGCGCAGTGTGCTCGTCATCGCCGAAATCGCGCTTGCTCTCGTGTTGCTCGTCAGCGCCGGCCTGTGCGTCAAGGGACTCGACCGTGCCCGCCAGGTCGACATTGGCTTTGCCACCGACCACGTGCTAACGGCCAATCTGCAAATCGGCATGAACGGCTACACGCCGGAGACGGGGCCGGCGTTTTACCGACAGGCGCGAGCCCGGCTCGCCACACTTCCGGGCGTCGAGGAAGCAGCGTTTGCCAGTTGGTTTCCGCTTGGCTTCGGCGGTGATAAAGGCGCTGACGCGCGGGTCGACGGCTATGTGCGGCCGCCCGGCGAGGACCCCACCTACGAGTTCGCAATCATTTCGCCGCGCTACTTCGCGGCGATGCGAATTCCACTCTTGGCCGGCCGCGACTTCACCGATCAGGACAATGCCACCGCGCCCGACGTAGCCATCGTGAACCAGGCGTTCGCGCAACGGTTCTGGCCCGGCCAGGATCCGATCGGCCGCAAGTTCCGGACGCGCGGCAAAACCCGCACCATCGTCGGGCTGACTCCGACCGGAAAATACAACCGGCTCAGTGAGCCCGCCGATTGCTTCTTTTACTTGCCGTACCAGCAGGGCGTGCCCGAGTTGGATCTCAATCTCTGCGTGCGACTCACCGCGTCGAATCCGGTGGAACCTGGCATGACCGAAGAAGCCGCGGCCCTTCGCCAAGTCGAAGGGTTCGCCCCGGTCCTTCGGCACGCGATGCACGAGATCGACCCGGCGATCGCGCTTCTGGAAACCATGCCGCTGACCGAGCACGTCGCCGCCGTCTTTTTTGCCCAACGCATGGCCACGACTCTCTTGATCGCGCTGGGTGGGGTCGCGCTTCTGCTCGCCGCGATGGGCGTGTATGCCGTGATGGCTTACGCCGTCAGCCAGCGCACGCAGGAATTCGGCGTGCGGATCGCATTGGGCGCCACGGCGGCCGATGTGTTGCGCCAAGTAATTCGCCAGGGACTCCGCTTTGCCGGGGGCGGAGTGGCGGCCGGCATCGCGCTTGCTCTCCCGATCACGCACTTGCTCGCGAACTTCCTCTACGGTGTGAGCCCGTTCGATCCGGCGACCTTCATCGGCGTACCGGTTATCATGGCCGCCGTCGCCACCACGGCCTGCTACGTCCCCGCGCGCCGCGCGACCCGGGTCGACCCGATCGTGGCGCTGCGTGCGAGTTGATCTTGTCCGTAGAAAATCCACGTTTCCGTGCGTTGCGTCGCGCGGTTCGGGGCCACCGTGCTGTTGGCCGCGGAAAACATCGATGGAGAGGTTAAACACTTTAATTAACCTCGAAGCAAATAGGGCCTTTTTGATGGATTACCCCCGGCAAGATTCGAAATAACTACGAATCGTTTAACCGCGTATATCACTAGGCCCTAGTCGTATCCCCAAAAATCAAACGAACTCGAGCAGAGTTCGTTCAATTTTCCAGATGGTCGGGGCGGTGAGATTCGAACTCACGACCTCTACGTCCCGAACGTAGCGCTCTACCAGGCTAAGCTACGCCCCGATTTCTGGCTCCGGCTTGCGCCGGAAGAGGGGTCAAGAGACCCGAACTCCGGGGGGGATAGCAAACAAAATTTATGGGCAATAATCGGGTCAATTTCTGTAGGACGGGATCGCTGATCCCGCCGCGGGAAGGGGAGGATTATCGGCCGACCGGGACGGGGTAGGGCGCGCAGTCCCTGCGCGCCGCGGCGGCGAGCGGAGTCGCCGCCCTACCTTTAGCACCCGCACACCTTCGGCCCAACGTGTTGCGGAGCTGTGGGCCGGCCGTCGGCTTATGACGAATTTGCCGCTTGTTACGCCGGGCAGGACGCTATGCTGGGCCACGCACAGATGCACCAAATCTCCAGTCTCCGCGCCGACCGAAAAACATGATTGCCAGCGATGGTCTGGCTGCGCGTTGATTGCTCTCCCGTCCGGGGCGAAACCGCCTGACACCGCCCGGAGCGTGGCACACGAGTAGCTGCATTTTCCCCCGCCGATTTCCCACCACCATGTCCTCTCCTAACGACAACGACAGCGCCGCCCGGCCCGCCGCCGGCGGCCGGCCCGGCAAGCAGGGCCTCTACGACCCGTGGTTCGAGCACGACGCCTGCGGCGTCGGCTTCGTCGTGGACATGAAAGGGCGCCCCTCGCACACGATCCTCCAGCAGGGCCTGCAGATCCTCACCAATCTCGACCACCGCGGCGCCGCCGGCGCCGAGCCCAACACCGGCGACGGCGCCGGCGTGCTCATGCAGATGCCGCACAAGTTCTTCGCCGAGATCGCCCGGCAGGCGCGCATTCCGCTTCCCGCCGCCGGCGAATACGGCTGCGGCATCCTCTTCCTGCCGCGCAATCCCGCCGTCCGGCGCAAGATCGAGCAGAAGTTCGAGCAGATCGTGCAGTCCGAGGGGCAGGTCTTCCTCGGCTGGCGCACCGTGCCGGTCAACAACTCCTCGCTCGGCGACACCGCCAAGGCGTGCGAGCCGTTCATGCGCCAGGCCTTCATCGGCCGGGGCGAGAACGTGAAGGACGAGATGACCTTCGAACGGAAGCTCTACCTCATCCGCAAGCGCGGCTACAGCGAGATCCGCACTTCGACCATGCCGGGCGCCGAGCTCTGGTACGTCACGAGCCTGTCCTGCAAGACGATCGTCTACAAGGGCATGTTGCTCACCGACCAGCTCGAGAAGTATTTCCCCGACCTCGCCGACCCGCTGATGGAAACCGCGCTGGCCCTCGTCCACTCGCGCTTTTCCACGAACACCTTCCCGAGCTGGGACCGCGCGCACCCGTACCGCTACATCGCGCACAACGGCGAAATCAACACGCTCCGCGGCAACATCAACTGGATGCACGCCCGCGAGGCGCTCTTCGAGTCCGAGGCCTTCGGCGAGGACATGGCCAAGATCCTGCCGATCATCAACCCGAACGGCTCCGACTCGGCGATGTTCGACAACACGCTCGAACTCCTCGTGCTCGCCGGCCGCCCCATCGCCCACGCGATCATGATGATGATCCCCGAGCCGTGGTCCAACGCCACGGACATGGACCCGGCCCGCCGCGCCTTCTACCAATACCACGCCTGCATCATGGAGCCGTGGGACGGCCCCGCCGCCATCGCGTTCACCGACGGCAAGCAGATCGGCGCCATCCTCGACCGCAACGGCCTCCGCCCGTCGCGCTACACCGTGACGAAGGACGGCCTCGTCATCATGGCCTCCGAGACCGGCGTGCTCGACATCCCGCCGCAGGACGTCGTCCGCAAGGGCCGCCTGGCCCCCGGCCGCATCTTCCTCGTCGACACCGTCCAGGGCCGGATCATCGAGGACGAGGAGATCAAGCAGACGCTCGCCACCGAGCGTCCCTACGCCGAGTGGATCAAGGAGCACTTGCTCTACCTGAGCGACCTGCCCGACGCGCCCGAAGTGCCGCTGCCCGACCACCCGACGCTGCTCCAGCGCCAGATCGCGTTCGGCTACACGCACGAGGACGAGCGCGTCATCCTCATGCCGATGGCCCGCGACGGCGTCGAGGCGGTCGGCTCGATGGGCAACGACGCCGCCCTGGCCGTGCTTTCGAACAAGCCGCGCCTGCTCTACGACTATTTCAAGCAGCTCTTCGCGCAGGTCACGAACCCGCCGATCGACTGCATCCGCGAGGAGATCATCACCTCGGCCGAGACCCGCCTCGGCTCCGAGGGCAACCTCCTGCATCCCGGCCCGACGGCCTGCCGCCGCGTCGAGCTGAAGTGGCCCGTCCTGACCAACGACGAGTTTGCGAAGATCCGCCGCACCGAGCTGCCCGGCCTGAAGATCGGCGTGCTCAACATCCTCTTCCGCGTCGCCCGCGGCGGGAAGGGCCTCGCCAAGTCCCTCGAGGAACTCTCGATGATGGCCCGCCGCATGATCGAGGAGGACGAGGTCAACGTCATCATCCTCAGCGACCGCGGCGTGAACAAGGACTACGCGCCCATCCCGGCGCTGCTCGCCACCGCCGGCCTGCACCACTACCTCATCCGCGAGGGCCTGCGCACCCGCGTCTCCCTCGTGCTCGAGACCGGCGAGGCGCGCGAGGTGCACCACTTCGCCCTGCTCATCGGCTACGGCATCAGCGCCGTCAACCCCTACGTGGCGTTCGAGACCATCGACGACATGATCCGCGAGGGCGCGCTGACCGGCATCGACCACAAGGCCGCCTGCAAGAACTTCGTCAAGGCCGCCGCCAAGGGCGTCATCAAGGTCGCCTCGAAGATGGGCATCTCCTCGCTCCAGAGCTACCGCGGCGCCCAGGTGTTCGAGGCCCTCGGCCTCCGCCAGGACGTCATCGACCATTACTTCACCTGGACCGCCTCCCGCGTCGGCGGCATCGGCCTCGATGTCATCGCCCAGGAGGTGCTGTTGCGCCACCGCGCCGCCTACCCGGACCGCACGGCCAGCGCCCACGTGCTGCCCGTCGGCGGCCTGTACCAGTGGCGCGCCGAGGGCGAGGCCCACCTGTTCACGCCCGAGTCGATCCACGCCCTGCAGAAGGCGACGCGCACGGGCAGTTACGCCACGTTCAAGCAATATTCGAAGCTGATCAACGAACAGGGCGGCAAGCTTTGCACGCTGCGCAGCCTGCTCGACTTCAAGCCCGGCACCGCCATCCCGATCGCCGAGGTCGAGCCCGTCGAGGCCATCATGAAGCGCTTCAAGACCGGCGCCATGTCCTATGGCTCCATCTCGCAGGAGGCGCACGAGACGCTCGCCATCGCCATGAACCGCATCGGCGGCAAGTCCAATACGGGCGAGGGCGGCGAGGATCCCGCGCGCTACACCTGGACCAACGAGCAGGGCGACTCCAAGAACTCCGCCATCAAGCAGGTCGCCTCCGGCCGCTTCGGCGTCACGAGCCAGTACCTCGTCAACGCCCGCGAGCTCCAGATCAAGATGGCCCAGGGCGCCAAGCCCGGCGAGGGCGGCCAGCTGCCCGGCTCCAAGGTTTACCCGTGGGTCGCCAAGACCCGCGGCACCACCGCCGGCGTCGGCCTCATCTCCCCGCCGCCGCACCACGACATCTATTCCATCGAGGACCTCGCGGAGCTGATCCACGACCTCAAGAACGGCAACCGCGACGCGCGCATCAGCGTGAAGCTCGTGTCCGAGGTCGGCGTCGGCACCGTCGCCGCCGGCGTGGCCAAGGCCCACGCGGACGTCGTGCTCATCTCGGGCTACGACGGCGGCACCGGCGCCTCGCCGCAGACCTCGCTGCAGCACGCGGGCCTGCCGTGGGAGCTCGGCCTGGCCGAGACGCACCAGACCCTCGTCCTCAACAACCTGCGGTCGCGCATCGCGGTCGAGACCGACGGCCAGCTCAAGACCGGCCGCGACGTCGTCATCGCCGCGCTGCTCGGCGCCGAGGAATTCGGCTTCGCCACCGCGCCGCTCGTCGCCACGGGCTGCATCATGATGCGCGTCTGCCACCTCAACACCTGCCCGGCCGGCGTCGCCACGCAGGACCCGAAGCTTCGCGCGCGCTTCACCGGCAAGCCGGAGCACGTGGTCAACTTCATGAAGTTCATCGCCGAGGAGGTGCGCGAAATCATGGCGCAGCTCGGCTTCCGCACCATCGAGGAGATGGTCGGCCAGGTCGGCGCCCTCGAGCCGCGCGCGGCCATCTCGCACTGGAAGGCCAAGGGCCTCGATTTCTCCAACATCCTCTACGCGCCCGAGGTTGGGCCCGAGGTTGGCCGGTTCTGCTCGATGAAACAGGACCACGGCATCGAGAAGTCGCTCGACGTCACCACGCTCCTCGAGATCTGCCGGCCCGCCATCGAGCGCGGCGAGAAGGTCGTCGCCGAGCTGCCCATCCGCAACGTCAACCGCGTCACCGGCACCATCACCAGCGGCGAGGTGACGAAGAAGCACGGCGCCAAGGGCCTTCCGCCGGACACCATCCGCATCCACTTCAAGGGCTCGGCCGGCCAGAGCTTCGGCGCGTTCATGACGCGCGGCATGACGTTCTCCATCGAGGGCGACGCCAACGACTACCTCGGCAAGGGCCTCTCGGGCGGCAAGATCATCGTCTACCCGTCGCCCGCGGCCACGTTCAAGGCCGAGGAGAACATGATCATCGGCAACGTCGCGCTCTACGGCGCCACCGCCGGCGAGGTCTACCTTCGCGGCATGGCCGGCGAGCGCTTCGGCGTCCGCAATTCCGGCGTGGACGCCGTGGTCGAGGGCGTGGGCGACAACGGCTGCGAGTACATGACCGGCGGCCGCGTCGTCGTGCTCGGCCGCGCCGGGCGCAACTTCGGCGCCGGCATGTCGGGCGGCATCGCCTACGTGCTCGACGAGACCGGCGACTTCGCCAAGCGCGTCAACCCGCAGATGGTCGGCGTCGAAAAGCTCGAGGCCGGCATCGAGATCGCCGAGGTGAAGAAGCTCGTCACGCAGCACTTCAACTACACGAAGAGCCCGCGCGCGAAGCAGCTCCTCGACGAGTGGGACCTCACCGTCCCGAAATTCGTCAAGGTCATGCCCAAGGACTACAAGCGCATGCTCGCCTGCATCGAGCGCGCCCAGGACCAGGGCCTCAGCGGCGACGAGGCCATCATGGCCGCGTTCGAGGAAAACGCCCGCGACACGTCGCGGGTGGGAGGAAACTGATCACCCGGCAGGCGATAGGCTAAAGGCTGGAGGCCAGAGGCCCCAAAGCCACCCAACCCAAAACCAAGTCACCGACCCAACTGTCACCCAGCGATGCAACCTGCGGCTAGCCAAACCTCTCGCCTCTCGCCCATCGCCTCTCGCCTTTAAAACCCATGGGCAAACCAACCGGCTTCATCGAGTACTTGCGCGAACTGCCCGTCGACCGGGCCCCGCTCGAGCGCGTGCGCGACTTCAAGGAGTTCCATCACCACATGGACGAGAAGAAGCTGCGCAACCAGGGTGCGCGGTGCATGGATTGCGGCGTCCCGTTCTGCCACACGGGCAAGCTGATCAGCGGCATGGCCTCGGGCTGCCCGATCAACAACCTCATCCCGGAGTGGAACGACCTCGTCTACCGCGACCGCTGGCAGGAGGCGCTCCTGCGCCTGCACAAGACGAACAACTTTCCGGAGTTCACCGGGCGCGTCTGCCCGGCGCCGTGCGAGGGCTCGTGCGTCCTCGGCATCAACGCCCCGCCGGTCACGATCAAGAACATCGAGGCCTCGATCATCGACCGCGGCTGGGAGGAGGGCTGGGTCATCCCCGAGGCGCCCGCCGTCCGCTCCGGCAAGAAGGTCGCCGTCATCGGCTCCGGTCCCGCCGGCCTGGCCTGCGCCGCGCAGCTCAATCGCGCCGGCCACCTCGTCACCGTCTATGAGCGCGCCGACCGCCCGGGCGGCCTGCTGATGTACGGCATCCCGAACATGAAGCTCGACAAGCAGGAGGTCGTCCTGCGCCGCATCAAGCTCATGGAGCAGGAGGGCATCAAGTTCATCTGCAACGCCAGCGTCGGCTCCGGCGACAAGGACAATGTCGAGCCCGAGCTGCTCCTGAAGGAGTTCGACGCCACCGTCGTCTGCACCGGCGCCACGCTGCCGCGCGACCTCCCGATCGAGGGCCGCAACCTCAAGGGCGTCCACTTCGCGATGGAGTACCTGACGGCCAACACCAAAGCCGTCCTCGGCAACAACGGCAAGAGCCCCATTCTCGGCACGGGCAAGGACGTCGTCGTCATCGGCGGCGGCGACACCGGCACCGACTGCGTCGGCACCGCCATGCGCCACGGCTGCAAGAGCCTGCTGCAGATCGAAATTCTTCCCAAGCCGCCGCTGGAACGCGCGGCCGACAATCCCTGGCCCGAGTGGCCCAAGGTCTACAAGCTCGACTACGGCCAGGAGGAGGCCGCCGCGAAGTTCGGCGCCGACCCGCGCATTTATCTCACGACGGTGAAGAAATTCGTTGGCGACGCCAACGGCGCCGTGAAGGAACTCGTGACGGTCGAGATCAAGTGGGAGAAGAACGAGAAGGGGCAGTTCATCCCGAAGGAAGTTCCCGGCACGGAGAAGACGCGTCCCGCGCAGCTCGTGCTGCTCGCCATGGGTTTCCTCGGGCCCGAGCAGGCGCTGCTCAAGGACCTCAACGTCGAGACCGATCCCCGTTCGAACATCAAGGCCGAGCACGAGAAGTACTCGACCACGGTGAAGGGCGTCTTCGCCGCCGGCGACTGCCGCCGTGGTCAGTCCCTCGTGGTCTGGGCCATCAACGAGGGCAGGGGAGCGGCTCGCGAATGCGACCGCTACTTGATGGGTTCCACGGATCTTCCGTAAGGTGGAACGCGCACACCGTTGCGCGTTCGCCTTGATGTTTGGTCGGGCCTTACGCCCGACTGCCTCAGCTCCCCTCTATCAAGAGGGGTGGCCGAAGGCCGGGGTGTGTCGCACAATTCTTCCCCAATCCATTTTAACCGCGGATTCCACGGATGAACACGGATGGTAGGGCGCGGACTCCGCGCCGCTTCATTCTTCCCTGTAGGGCTGCCGCTTGCGGCATGCCTGGCTTGGTGCGCGACCATTCCGATCCATGGTTGGCCACAAAAAACACGAGGAACCACAAAAAGGGCCCCAATCCATTCAACCGCTGATACACGCTAATCGACGCGAATGAGGACTGGGCTCCGCGCCGCTGGAGCGCGCACACCGTTGCGCGTCTGCCTTGAAAATGGAGGGCCGGCGTCCCCGCCGGCCGATGTGGATTGGACCCAATCCATTTTGACCACGGATTACACCGATTACACGGATAGGTAGGGCGCGGACTCCGCTCCGCTTCATCCTTCCCTGTAGGGCTGCCGCTTGCGGCATGCCTGGCTTGGTGCGCGACCATTCCGATCCATGGTTGGCCACAAAAAAACACGAGGAACCACAAAAAGGACCCAATCCGTTTTAACCACGGATTACACGGATGACACGGATGGGTAGGGCGCGGACTCCGCTCCGCGCCGCTGGAACGCGCACTCCGTTGCGCGTTTGCCTTGAAATGGAGGGCCGGCGTCCCCGCCGGCTGTGTAGGGCGGGATCTCCGAATCCCGCCACTGTTCCCTGTAGGAGCGGCTTTACGCCGCGATCATTCTCTTTGGCCGCAAAGACGCGCAGGACGCGCAAAAAGACACAATCCATTTTGACCACGGATTACACCGATTACACGGATAGGTAGGGCGCGCCATCCCTAGCGCTATCGATCAGGTCAACCATTCCACACCAAGGTAACAAATCCAGCGTGGGCACGCTGGCTTCCTCTGCTCCCTCTGCGACCTCCGTGTTAAACCGTCTGTTTGTCCCCTGACGCTCCGCGCAATCCATTCAACCGCTAATGGACGCTGATCGACACTGATGATGCGTGGGCCACGCTCATCCGTGTGACCCGTGAAATCCGTGGTCAATTCCGAGAGGCTCCGTCTCAAGCTCTCAGGTTTCCTCCCGTAGGGGCTTCACATCTCGGAATTACGGTTCCGTCCCCATGGAGGACATTTGCTTCTTCGGACAAATTGGTCGCATGAAATCGCACCTTCGCACCTGCCTTCTCGTCCTGTTCCTTGCCGTGGAAACCCTGCTCGCCTTCGGCTGCGCCAACACCGGCCGCGGCCTCCAGAAGGACTACCAGCACAACGAGGACAAGATCGAAGGACATTGATCGGTCTTCACAGGAGGCAGCCGAACAGAGGATGGATCGACCTCTCGGTTGCCTCTGTTTGCTCCTATGAAAACGGGCTTCTGAAGGGCCCGAATCCGCCTGATCGCGGTCGGCTGCGCCTACACCGTCCGCGGCCTCCAAAAGGATTACCAACGCAACGAGGACAAGGTCGAGAACGCGGTCAAACACTGACCATTACCGCCCCACGCCCCACAACCTGACCCCGTCACAGGCTTTCACGGTCTGACCCCGTCAAATTGCCTGACTCCGTCAAGTTGAAGCCGCAATCTTTGCTACAGATCGGGTCAAAACCAAAGGGTGTCCTTGTGCAGATTTGAGCCAATGCCTCCGCTCTTCGTGAGGTAACGCCGACGCAGCCCAGAGAATTGCGCGATGTCCCCAAGGACCGTGACTATTCCAGCTTTCTTTTCGTTCACGGATCCAGTCGGTCATCCCATACGATTTGGCCACCAATGCACTGAGGCGGTCACGAATATTTGGGTGGCTAGCCTCCGCGATCTTCAGCGCGTCGCCCGCCGTACACAAAGCCGGCTGCTCGCAGAATGCTTGAAGAGTCCAAATCTGAATGAACGGAAGAAACCCGATTCGAGAGGTCTTAGCGATAGCTACTAATGCATCACCAATTTCCTTTGGTCGTTTTCGATCGCCCACTTTAAGGAGAAAGCGGACAGTATCCCGATAGACTGGGGCGAGCTTTTCCAGATTGGCGATAACGTCCCCAATGAAAACTCTGCTTCGAAGCGCCGCAGCTTTCCGTAGCGCGTATCTTGCCAGGCTTTGATTGAGGATGGATTCGCCCGTGGCTCGCAAGAAAAGCTCTCTTAGAATATCCTTATCCAAATAACTTGTATCGAAAGCAGACTCATCAATGTCGTTGTAATCGTCACCAACTAAGCGCTTCAATATATTAGAAATTCTGTCTCGTTTCGTTTCGAGCGCACTTTGTTCGGGGTCAAAGAGTTCTTCTCCTGCGAACGTGTCAACATCGAGAATTCGCGTCTTTGTCGGATGAAGCGACAGCCTATGCGCGGTGAATAGATATTCGGCTAGTTCGTGGAAGGCATGGTCGGCTTGATCGAGTGTCTCACAGAATATCCTAAAATCGTCTACATAGCGAACGTGAGTATGCCGCCGGCTCAGTTTGACATCGACGTCCGCAAGGCAAGCTTCTCCGAGAAGTATTCCTGCTGTAGGCCCAACTGGAATGCCCTTGCTATGGTGCAAAGCGTTAAGGCGTGAGAGGAATTGCTCCAAATTCTTACTACGGCCTTCCGGGACGCCTGCCGCGCTCAGTGCACCTTGAATGCGGTGATGGCTAGCTTGATTGTAGTAGTCAGAAATATCTGCGCAAAGGACGTATCGGAACCTTCTAGATGAAATGAGCTCGGCGGTCTTGTCATGATAGTCCTTCCATCCTGAATCGTCGCTAAAAAGTTTTCCTGACGTGTCACTTTCGACCCGAAATGCACAAGCAATTCGCTCCGCGCGGCCCATTCGATAGCTTTCGATTTGTGGCGCCGCTTCGTAAAGAGATGCACTCAACAAGAGAGAATCTAAGGGATCCAACTGAGTTGCTGCGCGATAACCACCACCGGCCTTGGGCACCATTAGTTTGGTGGCAGATGCCAATTCATGGGTCTCCAGATCGACAGCTGCGAGATGGTCGCGGAGATATGTCCAGTGCGCTTTGATTATTTGATACTCAAATGGGACCGGGAAAATATCCGTGTCGCCATAGCGAATTGTGTGCGCGAGTGCCCAATCTAGCGAGGCTGTGGTAACATGATCTGGCATTGGCGATGCTGCCTTCTTCGAAAGTTGGCGGACGCTAATGAAACGGTCGAGGAGGTAGCTCGAAGGTGGCGTCTGCACCGTACGACCGAATTTTATTTAGCAGAATAGACCGTATTTTCATCGGAGAGGGCGTGAGACGGGGTCAGGCCGTGGGGTGCGGGGCGCAAGAATGGGGTCAGGCTGCGGAGTGCGGGGTTTGGGAGGGAGAAGCGAAGAAGGGAGTCTTGCCTGACCATTGCCTCGAAGAGGCGCTGAGGCGGGGGTCAGGCAAGGTGGTGCGGATTCAGAAGGGAAGCGGCCGGCGTCAGGGGCGGCGCGCTGGGATCGTCTGGGAAGCCGTGGGCAATGACGGGCTTCAAGACGAGCCGGTAGAGCACCCAGGCGGAGCCCATCAGGAGCGCCTCGATCACGACGAAGCCGACCCCCTCCACCACGCCGTTCCCGCGGGGATCCGCCAACAGGGTGGCGTAGGAGAACAACACGAACCCGAGCGTGAAACAGAAGACTGACGCTACATGCGTGGCCGTCTTCCGGTCGCGATCCCGCCCATACCGCAATCCCGCGCGCAGGTACACGAACGCCAGGCCGCCGAAGAGGAGGGTCGCTCCGACGCACACCAGCATCAGCCCACTGCGCGAGGTCCCCGTCTCATTTGAGAGCTTGGCAAGGTCGAGAGTGGTGAAACCGGCCACCAAGCCCAAGGCGAAGATCGCGCCCAACAGGGCTTCCGCAATGGCCAGGACATTGATTACGAGTCGGCAGGATTTCATGGACGGATCAAGTTGTCCGCAGCGACGACGGAGTCGCGGACTGTTTGGGGAAAGCTTCCGCAATCGCCCGTTTCAGAACGAACCGGTGAAACAGGTACACAACGACCAGAACCAGAAAAACCACCGCCAGCTGCAGGATCGAATCTTCAACTCTGTGCGAGTGCTGCTGGTTCCATTTGCGGGTAAATCTGCCGAACAGGAACAGCGCAAAGAAGACACTGAAATTACCGATGACCTTCTTGGCCGAAGCCAGGTCCGGATTGCGCAGGTGTTGCCACGCCTGGCGAAAAAAGAAGTAGCCGAGACAACCGACGAGCGCCGTGAACACCAGAAAGCCGATGGTGATTGCCCTGCCGGCCTCACCAAACCCGGGCGGGAGCTTGCCGAAGGCATGAAAGCTCATGATGAGCAGGCTGCCCAAGGCCAACGTGGCGCCGAAGAACCCGACGAGCACGGCCAAGCAATTCAAGACGATGCGACTGGAATTCATTCCAACCCGCCGTGGCCCCGACGAGGTCTTGATATCTATCACCGTCCGCTCTCAGGGCAACCCAACAAATTGACCACGGATGGCACGGATCACACGAATTGGGCCCTCGCGCCCAAGCGTTACTTCTGGTATTTCTCGACGAGGCCAGCGCGCATCTTCTGATATTCATCCTCGGTGATCGTCTTGTTTGCCTTCATGGTGTCCAACTCCTGCAGTTGTTCGGCAAATGACTTGGTCGCAGAGGGCGGCACAGGCGCAACAGGGGCGGAAGTGCCGGGCGCGTTGAATTCACTATCGGGAATAGTGGAGGCAATCTGCTTCGATTGGAGGACTCCGGCCCGACCCTTGGCGTCGTCCACCAATTGCAGCGCGCTTCTAGCCGACCACATTCCCATCTTTACCTCCTGCCAGACGAAGTAATTTTTGCCGGCGTCCAACGACAAGTTAACGCTCGAGACGTTTTCGGTGATCGACTCGACGGTGTACCGCCCCGGGGGAACGGTGACATGGAAATAAGTCTTCGCGGCGGTCTGACCGAGCGTGCGCTTATTCACGGAGACCGTCATCGGGATGGCTGCTCCGAAGTTCTCGTTGCGGTAGATATAGAGTGAGGCCCGGTCGGGCAAGGGCTGGAATTCCTTCGACTTGGCATCCTTGTCTGTGGTGGCCATCGGAACGGAGGCGCACCCGGAGAAGAACAGCACGAATCCGGCGATGGCCGGGACGATCAGCAACCTGGGGATCATCTTCATTGGGGAATTGGTATGTTGGCGGAGTTACTTCGAATATTTGTCGACCAAGGAGGTGCGCATCTTGCCGTACTCTTCGTCGGTGATCTGTTTGGCCTCATGCAGCGCATCGAGCTTCTTGAGTTCGTCGATGAAGACCGCAGCTGAACTCTTGCTGACCGGCTCATTCGTTTCCGTCGTATTTTGCCGCAAAGTAATATTGATCGTCGTTGGCGTCAGATTGTATTGGGCACCGCTGATGGCATCGACGCCCCAGCCGACCAGGCCACCCGCAATAATATTGCCAAACACCGCGCCGCCGATGTTTCGGGTGATCGCCACGCTTTCCGTCTGATAGCCGGCTTTTTCGATCGTGAGCAAGTGGTCAGCCTTGCGCTTGGCTTCGATCTTCAGCGGGGTCTGGCCGAGCTTGTTTCCGTCCAATTTTACTTCGGCACCCGTGGGGTCGGACGTCACGGGAATGGGCTGGGTCGTGCCCTTGACGATAGACGCACAGCCGGAACTGAACAGGATCGCCACGAGGGCCGATCCGACGAGGAGTATGGGGTATCGTTTCATAGAAAGCGGCCTGGGCGGGAAGCCCAAGGCAGGCAATTCATGTTCGACATCCTCCAACCTAACCGAGGACGTGCGTGGCCAGACTCTGTCCGTTGAAGCACCGTTGCATGAACCCCGTCTGGCCCGACGAGGCCTCGAGCAATGACAGATGGGCCACGGCCCGCAAAGTCATTGTAAACAGGCCGAGTACTCAGAAGCCGCCGTGAATCCGTTCAGTAGTTTTCCGCCGCCTGGCCCACGATCGAACTTCGAGCGTTGACGGCCTTATGTGAGGCTGCGGGAGCTTTGGGCTGGGAGCTTTGGGCTGGGAGCTGTGAGCTAGGAGCCTCAGCCGAATCCATTCAGTCGGATCCGTGTAATCCGAGCAATCCGCGGCCAAATCCTCTCTCAGCTTTGCGCCTTTGCGCCTCGGCGTGAGATCCTCCGGGTTGGTCCGTGTGATCCGCGCAATCCGCGGTTCAAAGGCACTGGGACGGCGTCACGCTACGGTTCACCTGATTTGATGGACAGCGGCGAACCGCGAAATGGGGGAAACCCCGATGCCCAGAGAAGGGCCCCAGCCGTTCGGTCCCTTTGCTAGTTGCGATGGACTGGGCTACGATGCTGCCCATGAGCCAGACCAAGAACGAACAGTGGATCGGGCTCAGCGAACACCTGCGGACCCGACGCGACTCGATTCTGGCGGCCTGGCGAAAGGTCTCCGATGCGGATCCCGAGCAGACGACCGCGGTGTCGCTCACCCGCGGCCAGTTCAACGATCACATCCCCGAGGTGTTGGACGCCTTCGAGCTCCGCCTGCGCAGCCCGCCGGGCGGGAGCGGGGCTCGCGTGGCTGAAGGCGAGGAGAAGACGGAAGAGGGGAAACACGGCCTGCATCGCTGGCAGCAGGGCTATCGATTGCAGGAACTCATCCACGAATGGGGCCACCTGCAACTCTGCCTCTTCGAGGAATTCGAGGCCTACGCCGCCGCGCACCCCGAGTTCGAGCGCACGACGCACGCGGAGGCGAACCGCCAGATGATCGCGCTCGTCAACGAGGCCATCAGCGGCAGCACGGGGCAATACGAGCGCCTGCAAAAGGCGGAGGCCGCGGGCCATGTGCGCGACCTGGAAACCGCGCTCGGCCGCGTCAATGAGATGGAGCATCGTCGGGCGGAGCTGATCCACCAGGCCGTCCACGATCTGCGGAGCAATGTGCAAAATGTGAAGCTGGCGGCGACTGTGCTCGGCGACGGCAGGATCGCCGAGGCCGAGCGCTTGGAGTTTGCCACGCTCGTCCAGCGGAGCACGCACTCCGTCGCGGTCATGCTGGAGGATCTCATGGAACTGGCGCGGCTCGAGGCGGGCCAGGAACGGCGCGAGATTGTCGCGTTCGATGCCGCCGCACTGATCATCGAATTGGGCGGCGTCATCCAACCCACGGCCCGCGAGTGCGGGCTGTTCCTGAAGGTGTCCGGACCACCGCACCTGCCGGTCGAAGGCGATCCGGGCAAGACGAGGCGGCTGTTGCAGAACCTGCTCCTGAACGCCCTGAAATACACCGTCGAGGGCGGAGTTGTCCTGAGCTGGGGTGAGGAAAAGGGAAAGTGGTGGATGATGGTCAAGGACACGGGCCCCGGCCTCCTGGCCGGACCGGGTGCGCCCATGGTCGTGGGCCTGAAGGAAGCGACTGCGAGTGCGCGCGAATCGGACGAAAAGGCCGCCGCGACAACGGGGGAAACCTCCCACGTGCTGACTCCGCCTGCGGCTGCCCACACCAGCATGCGCAAAGCCCATCAACAGCCCGGGGAGGGAATCGGGCTGTCGATCGTGAAGCGCATTTGCGAACTGCTCGATGCGAGCCTGGAGATGGCGAGCTCGGCCGAAACGGGCACGACTTTCCGGGTGGTGCTGCCCCGCCGGTATCCGCGGCCGGCCGTCCTCCAGACCTGAAGCCCGCTGGCCGTCGGCGATCGAACCAGCAACCCAGCAAATTGACCACGGATGGCACGGATCACACGGATTGGGCGAGATCCACCTCACGCCAGGCCGCGAAGCGGCAAAGGCGGTCTTAGCGTCTTTGCGCCTTTGGCGTGAGGTCATCCGGGTTGGCGTGCAGTCATCCGGGTTGATCCGTGGAATCCGTGGTCAAATCAAGGGTGCGACGCTCATAGAACGCCGCTACAGCGAACCCAGCGCATCTTGGCGGCTGGGCGTGCGGTCAGCAGAAGACGGAGATCAGCGGGGCCGTGAACAGATAACGGTGAACCGCGAACCGGGAACCGTGAACCAACGTTCCCCTTGCTTCTGGCGCCTTTGGATTACTTTTGCAGGAAGCGGTTACTTGTGGTCCAACTGCATGTCCAAACCCGCTCATGAATATTCGCACCTTTCTCGCCGGCCTCGCGGTCGGCTCGTTCATTTTGTCCGGCGCGTTCGCGCAGGATAACCCCGCGGCCCCGGCTGCTCCGGCCGCGGCACCCACGGCGCCCGCGGCGCCGGCGCTGACGCCCGCCCAAGCCGAGCTGCAGGCGTTGATCGGCGACATCAAAACGAAACTGACGGCGAACCAGCGCACGCCCGAGGCGCTCGCCCCGGAACTGGCCCGCTTCGACGCGCTCGCCGCCAAGTACGCCGACCAGAAGGAAGAAGCCGGCGTCATCAGCTTCATGAAGGCCATGCTCTACCTGCAGGTCTTCAACGACGAGGCCAAGGGACGCGAGATGCTGCTCGCCTTGCAGAAGGCCTACCCGGGAACCAAGCCCGCCACCGCCGTCGATCGCGTCATCGCCCAGCTGGACCAGATGGCCAAGGCCCACGCCGCCCAGAGCGGCGTCGTCGGCAAGGCGGCACCGGAGCTGCATTTCAAGTGGGCCTCGCAAGAGGGCCTCAAGACCCTGTCCGCGCTCAAGGGCAAGGTCGTCGTGCTCGACTTCTGGGCCACGTGGTGCGGCCCGTGCCTGCGCTCCTTCCCGGAGGTGCGGGAGAACGTCGCGCACTTCAAGGATTCGCCCGTCGTCTTCCTCGGCGTGACCAGCCTGCAGGGCTACGTGGCCAACATGGGGCCGCGCATCGACACCAAGGACGATCCGGCCAAGGAAATCGCGCTAATGCCCGATTTCATGAAGGCCAAGGAAATGACCTGGACCGTGGCGATCAGCGACGAGGAGGTCTTCAACCCCGACTACGGCGTCGAGGGCATCCCGCACATCGCGATCATCGCGCCCGACGGCACCGTTCGATTCAATGGCTTGAATCCCCTCGATCCGAGCGCCGATGTCGCCGGCAAGGTGAGCAGCCTCCTCAAGGAATTCAACCTGCCCGAGCCGAAGGCGTAGTTAGCTATAAGCTTTAAGCGATAAGCAGTCAGCTGTAAGCCGTGAGCAGTAAGCCGTAAGCGGTGATGGAGGGCCCAGCTCCTGCTGGGCCGCGGCTCAGCGGGAGCTGAGCCCTCCACAATCGTATTTCGACGGTCGGCGTTCGACCCTCGGCGCTGCTCACTTCCCGTCGGTCGTGACGGTATAGCTCTCGAGCCGCGTGGACTTCTTGCCGTCGGGAGCCGTGGTCTCGATGGTGCGCGTGTAAGTGCCGTCGGCGTTCTTTTTCACACCGATCACGCGCTCGGTCGTCTTGCCGTTCGGGCCCGTGACGGTGGTGTCGCGGGTGTGGCCGTCGGCGGTCTTCGTGGAAGAACTGTTGAGCGTGGCTTGCTTGCCGTCCAGGCCGGTGATGGTGCCGGTCGTGGAATGGCCGGTGTCGGTCTTCGTCGTGGTAGCGTTGATCGTTTCCGTCTTGCCGTTGAAGCCGGTGCGGGTGGCGTCGGTCGTGACGCTGCCGTCGGCGTTCTTCTTCCGTGTGCCGTCGGTCTGGGCCGCGCGGCCGTTGGGGCCGGTGGTCGTGCGGGAGAACGTGCTCGTGCCGGAGGCCTTGTCGCGCTTGCGGGTCGTTTCCGACTTCAGCGTCTTGCCGTCCTTGCCGGTCACGGTGGTGTCCCGGGTCGTCTCGTCGTCGTCGCGCGTGGTGGTCGAGTCGACCGTGGCCTCGTGGCCCTTGTCGTCGGAGACGGTGCCCTCGCGGTGGCGAGTCTTGGCCGAAACACCGGCGGTGAAGGCGAGCGTTGCCAGGAACAACGACGCGACAGACAACTGGCGAAGGGTGAGCGTGGTCATGGTCGGTAGGTTGGGGTTCAAGACGAACCGAGGCGACACCGGTTTCCCGGGATTCCGTCAAGAATTCGGTAAAAGGCAACGGCGGGGTGGCGGGAGCTGTAGATGTAGGAGCCTGCTTGCAGGCGATGGACCGGGACGATGGCTCCCTTGGATCGCCTGCGAGCAGGCTCCTACAGGTTCGATGATGTGCGCGTCGTAATATCCAATCGGCACTTGTCGAAGCGCAACTGCCCGGCGAACCTCGGGCGAACCCCGCCCCGCCATGCCCGATCTTACCCGTCGTGATTTTCTCCGCGCCACCGCTGTCGCCGGCGCCGTCGTCAGCCTTGGTCGCTCGACGTTGCGCGCCGCCGCCGCGCCCGCCCCAACTGCCGTGGCTGCCGCCATCCCGCCGGCGCCGTCATGGGTCGACAAGCCGATGCGCTGGGCGCAACTCACGCTGGTCGAGGACGACCCGGGCAAGTTCGACCTCAACTTCTGGCTCGATTACTTTGCGCGGACGAAGTCCGACGCCGTCTGCCTGAGCGCCGGCGGTTGCGTGGCGTACTATCCGACGAAAATTCCCTATCACCACCGCAGCGCATGGCTGGGCGACCGCGATGTCTTCGGCGACCTCGTAGCCGGCTGCCGCAAGCTCGGCATGGTCGTCATCGCCCGCACCGATCCGCACGCCACCTACGACGACGCGCAGGCAGCGCACCCGGACTGGATCGCCGTGACCGCCGACGGCAAGCCGCGCCGGCACTGGGCCTCGCCCGAGATGTGGGTCACGTGCGGGCTCGGGCCGTACAACTTCGAGTTCATGACCGAGGTGAAGCGCGAGATCATGCGCGACTACAAGATCGACGGCATCTTCATCAACCGGTGGAACGGCCACGGCGAATGCTTCTGCACCCATTGCCAGGAGAACTTCAAGGCGGCGACCGGCTTCGCGCTGCCGCGCTCGAACGATCCGCAGGATCCGGCACGCAAGGCGTACATCCTGTGGAGCCAGGATCGCCTGTTCGACCTGTGGCAGACGTGGGACCGCGCCGTGCGCGAGATCAACCCCGATTCATGCGTCATCCCCAACGCCGTCGGCGGCGCCTTCAGCCCGCTCGACATGAAGCGCATCGGCGAGCTTGCCCCGACGCTCATGGCCGACCACCAGGCGAGGCACGGCGTCAGCGTGCCCTGGGCGAACGGCCAGAAGGGCAAGGAGTATCGCGCCGCGCTCGGCCGCAAGCCGGTCGTCGGGATTTTTAGCGTGGGTCTCGAGGAAAATTATCGGTGGAAGGACTCGGTGCAGAACCCGGCGGAGTTCCGCCTCTGGGCTCTCGACGGCATCGCCAACGGCATGCGGCCGTGGTTCACGAAGTTCGCCGGCTACATCCAGGACCCGCGCTGGCTGAAGCCGGTGGAGGAACTCTACGCCTGGTGCGCGGCGAACGAACGCCACCTGCGCAACGAGCGCCCGCTGGCGCGCGTTGGTCTTGTGTACTCGCAGCAAACCCGTTGGTTCCAGGGCGGGGCTGGCGCCGAGCAGCGTCTCGCCGACGCGGCCAACGGCTGGTACCAGGCGCTGGTCGAGGCGCGCGTGCCCTTCGAGATGGTGCACGACCGGCTGCTCGACGCGGAGCACGTGGCGGACTTCAAGACGCTGATCCTGCCGAACCTCGCGGCGCTGTCTGACGCCCAATGTGCGCAGCTGCGGGAGTTCGTGGCCCGCGGTGGCGGACTCATCGCCACGCACCAGACCTCGCTGCTCGACGAGTGGGGCGTGCCGCGGAAGGACTTCGGCCTGGCCGACCTGTTTGGCGCCAGCTACGCGGGCAAGGCCGAGGGGCCGATGCAGAATGCCTACTTGCGGCTCGAACACGACACGACGCCGCATCATCCGCTGCTCGCCGGACTCGACGATGCGCCGCGAATCATCCACGGCGTCTGGCGCACCGAAGTGAAACCCGCGACGGGCGTGGGCCCGCAGCCGCTGACGCTGATCCCGAGTTATCCCGACTTGCCGATGGAAAAGGTTTACCCGCGGGAATCGCGGACGAACATCCCGCAAGTGTTCGTGCGCGAGGTGGGGCAGGGGCGCGTCATCTATTTTCCGTGGGATATCGACCGGACATTCTGGGAAATTCTCGACATCGATCACGGCAAGCTCCTGCAGAACGCCGTGGCCTGGGCGACCAACGAGGCGCCGCCGGTCACGGTCGCGGGTCCGGGCGTGCTCGACGTCACGCTCTGGCGTCAGAAGCAGTCAATGACGGTTCACCTCGTGAACCTGACCAATCCCATGATGATGAAGGGACCGATCCGGGAGTATTTCCCGGTCGGGGCGCAGAAGGTGAGGGTGAAACTGCCCGAGGGCGCGTCACCGCGCGGCGTGCGGCTGCTGGTCGCCGGGCGGGACCTGCCGGCCGCGCCGATGGGCGGCTGGCTCGAGGTCGACGTGCCGTCGATCACCGACCACGAGGTCGTCGCGGTGGATTTTGCGTAGGCTCCCTTCGGTGGGCGCGCATGCAGGCTGCGCCCTGGCCAAAAATGGTAGGGCGCGCAGTCCCTTGCGCGCCGCCTTTACGGCGCGGATCGGAGTCCGCGCCCTACCTTTGTTCCCCGGCACGCCTAAAGTCGGCGCTGGTTTGGATCCCCTCTAACAAGAGGGGTGGCGCGAAGCGACGGGGTGTGTCGTTTTGCCGGTAACGCCAGAAAACAATCAAATTCCCGCTTGACGACAGCCTTTGTTTGCCACACTACCTTGGGCACGCAAGGTAGCTTGGCCACCAAAACATCGATGAGCGTCAACGAAAAGTTCCACCCGATCCGCAAGGGCCTGCTCGAGTTTCTCGTGCTGAAGATCATCGCGGCGAACCCGGTGTACGTCGCCGACATCCTGAAGGAACTGAACGGGACGGAATTCGCGACGCAGGAGGGCACGCTGTACCCGCTCCTGAGCAAGATGCGCCGCGAGGAGCTGGTCGACTACGAGTGGAAGGAGTCGGAAGCCGGGCCGCCGCGCAAATACTACGAGCTGACCGCCAAGGGCAAGGAGCGCCTCCGCGAAGCCTCCGAGTACTGGCAGAAGATCAGCGGCACCGTGAAGAACCTGGGCCAGAAGTGAAGCCGCGCCGCAACGCAGTGAAATCCCGCCAACCATGAACAAGGTAATTACGATCAACCTCAACGGCATCGCCTACCAGCTGGAGGAAAGTGGCTACGATGCCCTGCGCGAATATCTCGACACGGCCGCGCACCGCCTCGCGGGCAACCCGGATCGCGACGAGATCATCGGCGACATCGAGCAGGCGATCGGCGACAAGTTCCGCGCCCTCCTCGGCGCGCACAAGACGGTTGTCGTGACGAAGGAAGTCCTCGCGGTGATCGAGGAGATGGGCCCGGTCGAGAATGCCGCGGAGGAGGAGCAGCCCGCCGGGGCCGCCGCGGGGGCGACGACCGGAGCCGCGGCCGGTTCCGCGGGCCCGGGTGCGCGGACCGAGGCGGGCGGGGCGGCGAAGGCGGCCGACGGGGCGGGCGCGCCGCCGCCGGTGCGCCGGCTGTACTGCATCCGCGAGGGCGCGATGATCGCCGGCGTCTGCAACGGCATCGGCGCGTACTTCGGGATCGATCCCACGTTTGTTCGGATCGGTTTCGTGGTGCTGACGTTCTTCTGGGGTGCGGGCATCCTGGTCTACCTGTTGATGGCGTTCCTCGTGCCGACGGCCAGCACGCCGGCGGAAAAGGCGGCCGCCACCGGCGTGGCCGCGACCGCGCAGGAGTTCATCAACCGGGCCAAGGCGGGATACTACGAGGGCATGAAGCACTGGCACGACAAGGCGGCGTACCGCGAATGGAAGCGGCGCTACAAACAGGAGATGCGCGGCTGGAAGCGGAACTTCCAGCAGTCAATGCACGAGGGCGCGCGCTCGATGCACGAGAACGCCCAGCAATGGCAGCAGAACTGGCAGGCGCAGTGGGGCGCGCACCCGCGGCCGTTCGTCGGGCCCGCGGTCTGGCCGCTGCTCGGGATCCTGCGACTCGCGCTCGCTATCTGCATGATCTTCGCCGTGGTCTCGTTGGTGGGCTACGGGCACATCCTCGGATTCGCGATGCCCAGCGGCATCCCATTGTGGGTCGGCGTCGTGTTTGTCTTCATATTCTTCAACGTCCTCTCCTGGCCGCTGCGGGCCCTGAAGTGGTCGTGGTATTGCCAGGGTCCGCCCTACTACGGCATGCACCCGCGGGCGATCGGGCTGGTCGATTCGGTCCTGTGGCTCGTATTCGTCGTGGCCATGATCTGGGTGGCCGATCACTACTCGCCGCATTTCCACGAGTGGCTGCGGATGGTTCCCGGCTGGGTCCACGACTTCCTGGAGAAGGTCCGGGCGTGGTGGCAAACCGTCTGATTCCTGTGCGTTAACAGGGGATTAAGCGACGGGGGCGCGGCGCGGCCGCGCCCCTGTTTTTTCCACCGGCATGGAAGGCGAGGTGCCGTCACCCCGCTTTGCTGCGGGACGGGGCGACCCGCCTCCACTTTCCGCCCGCGCCGCGACCGACAGGAACGCTGCCAGCGCCGGCGCGAGCGGGTCGGCGGGCTTCCAGCCGACGACCAGACGGCTTTCCGGCGCCGAGCCCTTCAGCGGGCGAAAGGCCACTTCCGGCGGCAGTTCGCGCGCTTCCGAAGGGCACATGAAGGTGGCGCCGAGCCCGGCGCGCACGAGGCCCACGGCATTGGCGCGCGGCCAGACCTCCTCGGCAATTCGCGGCGTCACATGCACGCCGGCGAACGCGGCCAGGATCCGGTCGAAGAATCCGGGATTATGGGCCCGCGGAAAAAGCACGAAAGGCGTCGCGGCCAGGTCGCGCAATTGCAGCGCGGGCCGGCGGGCGAGGGGATGGTCGGCGGGAAGCAACACGCCGTTCCGTTCGCGCAGCAACTGCCGCGTTTCCAGCCCGGGCGTGGTGGCGTCGGGGTGGAAGAAGCCGCAGGCGATTTCGTCGGCCTGCAGGGCCGCGAGCTGCACGGCCGTCGGCGATTCGTTCAACTCGAGGCGGATGCCGGGAAACCTGCGGTGAAACTCCCGCAGGATCCCGGGCAGCACCGTCGCCATGGCCAGGCCGGTGAAGCTGATCCTGACCTGGCCCGTCTCGCCGCCGGCCAGCGCGTGCAGCTCAGCGGGAATCCGCGCGAGGCCGCGCAGGAGCGGCTCAACCCGCTCCAGCAGCGCCGCGCCGGCCGGCGTCAACTCGACCCGCCGCTGCGAGCGCGTGAAGAGCGGCGTGCCCAGCGCCTCTTCGAGCTGCGCGATCTGGCGGCTCAGGGCCGGCTGCGCCACGGACAGGCCCTCGGCGGCGCGGCGGAAATGCAGGTGGCGCGCGACCTCGCGGAAATACACGAGGTGACGGAGCTCAAAGCCGAACTGATACTCACGAGGCATCAATGACGACGAAATAAGTAATTCCCGGCATTGCAAGGTTCTGGTAACTTGCCCGCGCCAAACCCCGGCCCAACCGCCGTCGCCATGCCCAAATCACTCTTCCAGAAAGTCTGGGACGCCCACACCGTCCGCACCCTGGCCAACGGCCAGACGCAGCTGCTCATCGGCACGCACCTGATCCACGAGGTCACGAGCCCGCAGGCCTTCGGCATGCTGCGCGACCTCGGCCTCCCGGTGCTGATGCCGCACCGCACGTTCGCCACGGTCGACCACATCGTGCCGACGGACCAGCTCGTCGAGCCGTACGCCGACCCGCTGGCGCAGGCGATGATGGAAGAGTTGCGCAGGAATTGCGCGCAATTCGGGCTCACGTTCTTCGACCGCAGCTCCGGGAAGCAGGGCATCGTCCACATCGTCGGCCCCGAGCAGGGCATCACGCAGCCGGGCACCACGATTGCGTGCGGCGACTCGCACACCTCGACGCACGGCGCGTTCGGCGCCATCGCCTTCGGCATCGGCACGAGCCAAGTGCGCGACGTGCTCGCGACGCAGACCATGGCGCTCGGCGCGCTCAAGGTCCGGCGGATCGAGGTCAACGGCCGCCTGCGTCCGGGCGTCTACGCCAAGGACGTGATCCTGCACATCATCCGCACGCTTGGGGTCAATGGCGGCACCGGCTTCGCCTACGAGTACGCCGGCAGCGTGTTCGACGGCTTCACGATGGAAGAGCGCATGACCGTGTGCAACATGTCCATCGAGGGCGGCGCGCGCGTGGGTTACGTGAACCCGGATGAGACCACCTTCGCCTACCTCAAGGGCCGGCCCTACTCGCCGAAGGGAGCCGCGTGGGACGCCGCCGTCGCCCGGTGGAAGTCCTTCGCCTCCGATCCGGGTTGCCCATACGATGACGTGGTGAAGATCGACGCCGCGGAGATCGCGCCGACGGTCACCTGGGGCATCAATCCCGGCCAGGGCATCTCGATCAGCGAGACCATCCCGGACCCGGCGAAGGCCACCAAGGCTGACGAGAAAGCCGGCATCGAGGAAGCGCTCGCCTACATGAAGCTGAAGCCGGGCGCGCCGATCAAGGGCACCCGGATCGACGTGGCGTTCCTCGGCTCCTGCACCAACGGGCGGTTGTCAGACTTCCGCGAGGTCGCGAAATACGTGAAGGGCAGGAAAGTCGCCAAGGGCGTCAAGGCCATCGCCGTGCCCGGCTCGCAGATCGTCGCCCTGCAGTGCGAGAAGGAAGGCATCGACAAGATCCTCAGCGAGGCCGGCTTCGAGTGGCGTGGCGCGGGCTGCTCCATGTGCCTGGCGATGAATCCCGACAAGCTCGTCGGCGACCAGCTCTGCGCCAGCTCCTCGAACCGCAACTTCAAGGGCCGCCAGGGTTCGCCCACCGGCCGCACCGTGCTCATGAGCCCCGTCATGGTCGCCGCCGCCGCCGTCACCGGCACGGTGGCCGACGCCCGCGAGGTCTTCGCGGTCAACTGACCGCTAAGTTCACCGTTCACGGTTCAGAGTTCACCGTCTCGAAACCACCGTCCGGAAAGAACCTAGAACCGTAAACCCAGAACCAATAACCTAATTTCCCATGCCTCTCGCCAAAATCACCTCCGTCACCGGCCGCGCCGTCAACGTGCCCGGCAACGACATCGACACCGACCGCATCATACCCGCGCGCTTCATGAAGTGCGTGACCTTCGACGGCCTCGGCGAATTTCTCTTCCACGACGTTCGCAACGACCCGAAGACGGGCGTCACGACGAACCACCCGCTCAATGACCCGCGCTTCCGCGGCGCCACGATCCTGCTGTCGGGCGCGAATTTTGGCTGCGGCTCCTCGCGCGAGCATGCGCCGCAGGCGATCCAGAAGTACGGGTTCAAGGCCGTCATCGCCGAGGGCTTCGCCGAGATCTTCTTCGGCAACAGCACGACGCTCGGCATGCCCTGCGTCACCGCCGCGCGCGATGACATCGCGAAGATCGCCGCCGCCGTGGAGAAGAACCCGCAGACCGAGGTCACGATCGATCTCGTGAAGCTCGAAGTGCGTTTTGCCGGGCAGAGCGTGAAGATCACGCAGCGCGAGTCGGCGCGCGATGCGCTCGTCAACGGGCGCTGGGACGCCATCGGCGAGCTGCTCGACGGCCGCGAGGCGGTGAAGGCGACCGCCGCGAAGCTGCCCTACATGGTGGCGTGAGGGCGAATACCGATGGAGGTGGAACGCGCTGACCTCAGCGCGTTGCCGTTCAGCTGGATCGCTCTGAGCGCCATGAGGTCATGGCGCTCCACCTGTCAGCCCGCCGTCAGGTCGACCGCATCCCGCCCGAGGCTGGCCGCATACCGGCGGGCGAGGGCCGAGTGCTCCGCGACCACCGCGCCATATTTCGGGTTGTGGGCCAGGTTGGTCATCTCGAGCGGGTCGGCACTCGGATCGAAGAGCATCGCGCCATTGACGCCCTCGGGACCGAACTCGGCATAGCGCCAGCGGGCGGTGCGGACCGCGACCCCGTGGAGCGACTTGCCGTCTTCGCTCCAGACGCTGTAGGCCGGATGATCCCAGTCGGCGGCGGAATCGCGCAGGAGCGGCGTGAGGCTTCGCCCGTGCAGGCCTTGGGGCGGGGGCGGCAGGCCGCACAACTCCGCGAGGGTGGGATAGATGTCGAGGGACTGGACGATCCGCGGGCAGACCTGGCCGTTGGCCTCGGCGCCGGGCGCCGCGATGATCAGGGGCACACGGGTGCCCATCTCGAAAAGCGAGCCCGCCTTGGACCACTTGCCTTTTTCGCCGAGCTGGTAGCCGTGGTCGACGGCCAGCACGACGATGGTGTTGTCGCGCAGGCCCTGGCGATCGAGCTCGGCCAGCACCCGGCCGATATTCCAGTCGGTCCATGAGATGGAAGCGATGTAGGCGCGGATGACCTCGCGCGCCTCGGCCTCGCTGGCATGGCGGCCGATGAAGAGATCGGCGTTGAGCTTGCGGATCGCGGCGCTGGGAAAACCCGGCGGCACGGTCGGCCACGGCGCGAAGTCCGGCGTCAGGTCGATCCGGTCGGTGTGGTAGAGGTCGAGGAATCTCCGGGGCGCGCACGGCGGGCTGTGCGGCTTGACGAAGCCGCAGCCGATGAAGAACGCCTGTTCGCGATACCGGCGCAGATAATCGATGGCCTGGTCGGCGGTGTGGTAATCGGGATGTCCCTCGCCGTTGCCGTCGAGCACGACAATCCGGTCGGAGGTCGGGGCCTGTTGGACGTCCTGCGGCAGCGGCGGCTTCACGTACGGCGGCGGGGGCGGTCCCTCGGTCCGCGGGATGAACAGCGTGTGCCCGCCGGCGCCGCCCGGCCCGTCGGGAATGCCGCCGCCCTCGGTCCACGCCTGCGCATCATCCAAGCCCCCGTGGAAGATCTTGCCCCAGCGAAGCGACGCGTAGCCGTTTTGCTTAAAGAGCTCCGGGAGGCTCACCCAGTTCGGATGCAGCGTCCGGAAATTGGTGCGGTTGCCGAGCACCCCGGTGGTGGTCGGGTAACGCCCCGTGAACAGCGACGCGCGCGAGGGGTTGCACAGGGGAAACTGGCAGAAATTCCGGTCGAAGCGAACGCCGGTGGCCGCCAGCCGGTCGATGTTGGGCGTCAGCGCCCCGAACCGGCTTTGATAGCAGCCGAGCTCGACGCGCATGTCGTCGACGATGAAGAAGAGGACGTTGGGCCGGCGGGTGCGCGCGGGGGTGTTGGCATCGGCCCCGAATGAAGTTTTCACGGATCCGGCGAGGGCCGCGCCGGCGACCGAGGTGAGGAATTGACGCCGGGAGAGGGAAGGCATGGGGCAACCGCTCGCGCCAATGTCGTCGCGGCGGCCGCCGGCCTCAAGAGAATTGCCGCGGCGCCGGACTGTCCGCGCGTCGAGCCCGGGGCGACTCCCGGGCGGAGCGCGCTGCTAGCGCACCTGGCCGGAGCCCCGGACGACGTATTTGTAGGACGTCAGCTCCTCGAGGCCCATCGGTCCGCGGGCATGGACCTTGTCGGTGCTGATGCCGATCTCGGCTCCGAAACCGAATTCGAAGCCATCGTTGAAGCGGGTCGATGCGTTCCAGAGCACGACGGCGCTGTCCACGCCCTGGAAAAACCGCTCCGCGGTTGCGGCGTCCTCCGTGACGATCGTGTCCGTGTGGTGCGAGCCGTTCACGCCGATGTGCGCGATCGCCGCCGCCACGTCGTCGACCACCTTGACGGCAAGGATGAGGTCGAGGAACTCGGTGCGGAAGTCATCGTTGGTGACGGCGGTGACGAGTGACGAGTGACGGCTGGCAAGTTCGCCCAACGCCGCCCGCGCGGCCTCGTCGACGCGGAGCTGCACGCCGTACTTGAGCAATGCTTCGCCGACAAGCGGCAGGAACGACGCGGCGATGGCGCGGTGGACGAGCAGCGTTTCGGCGGCGTTGCACACGCCGGGCCGCGAGCACTTGGCGTTCACGACGATCTTCTCCGCCATCGCGAGGTCGGCGGCCTGGTCGACGTAGACGGCGCAAATGCCGTCGAAATGCTTGATCACCGGCACGCGCGCGGACTGCACGACGGTCTCGATCAGGCCCTTGCCGCCGCGCGGGATCAGCAGGTCGATCACACCGACGCTTTCGCCGAGCAGGCGGACGGTGTCGCGATCCGTGACCGGCACGAGCTGGACCGCGGCCGACGGCAACCCGGCCTCCTTGAGCCCGCGCTGCAACGCTGCGGCGATGGCGACATTGGAGCGCAGCGCCTCGGAGCCGCCGCGGAGGATCACGGCATTGCCGCTCTTGAGGCAGAGACCGGCGGCGTCGACCGTGACGTTCGGGCGAGATTCGTAGATGAAGCCGATGACGCCGAGCGGCACGCTGACCTTGGCGATCTTGAGGCCATTCGGTCGCGTCCACTCGCGCAAGACCCGCCCGGTTGGGTGGGGCAGGGCGGCGATCGCGCGGAGGCCCGCGGCGCAGGCGGCGACGCGCTCCGGCGTGAGCGTCAGCCGATCGACGAGCGCCGGGCTGCGGCCCGCGCGCTTCGCGTCGCTGACGTCGGCGGCGTTGGCGTTGAGGATGTCCATCTGCGCCGCCACGAGCGCCCCGGCCATGGCCTCGAAGCCGGCGTCGATGCGCGCGGGCGGCACCGCCGTCAGCTCACGCGCGGCCTCCCGGGCCTGGCGGCCGAGGCGGGCAATGAGGGTGGCGGGAGATTCCATCAGGCAAAAATTCCAAACGCCAAAGCCCAAACTCCAAACCAAGGAAGAATCCCAAGTTTCGAAATTCGAAATTCCTGACTTCTTTGGCGTTTGAGCATTGGCGTTTGGGATTTCCCGTCAGGCCCGGCTGACGGGAAAAAAGGTGCCGACCCGCTTGCCGGCGAGAAGGTGGTAAATCAATCCCGCCTTGCGGCCGTTGGCGATGTGGACGGGCACGCCAGCGTTCACGGCGAGTTGCGCCGCCTGCAGCTTTGTGACCATGCCGCCGGTGGAGGTGCGGCCCTTGTCCGCGCGCACCAGGTGGCCGATGGCGGCGAAGTCCCGGACGACCGGCACGACGTTGGCGTCGTCATCCTGCAGGCCGTCGACGCTGGTCAGGATGATCAGCAGGTCGGCGTCGACCATGATCGCGACCTCGGCGGAGAGCCGGTCGTTGTCGCCGAAGTTCAGTTCCTCGACGGCCACGGAGTCGTTCTCGTTGATGATGGGCACGACGTGGCCGCCGCCCAGCAGGTGGAGCAGGGTGTTGCGCGCGTTGTCGTGGCGCGTGCGGCTGTCGAGGTCGCCGTGCGTGAGGAGCAGCTGGGCGACGGCGAGGCCCTGGCGGGAGAACTCGCTCGCGTAGGCGTGCATGAGTTGCGACTGCCCGACGGCGGCGCAGGCCTGGCGGGCGGCGAGCTGCTTCGGCCGGGCGTCGAGGCCGAGCGTCGCGAGGCCCGCGGCCACGGCGCCGCTGGAAACGATCACGCACTCGTGGCCGGCGCGCACCAACGCCCCCACCTCGCGCGCGAGGCGGGCGATCTGGCGGCGACTCAGCCCGATGCCGCGCTCCTGCGACAGGATGCCGGAACCGAACTTCAGCACGATGCGTTGTGAACGTTTGCCCATGAACCGCCGAGCCTACTCACGGAAGGTCGCGCAACAAGCCGGAATCAAGCTTCCGCCGGGCGGCGAGAGCGGGCGCAGGGTATGACACGTTTCGCGGTGATCGCGCGAAAGCTATGACACGTCACCCCCTTGTCTCGACTTTCGCCGCGGGCGTTCTATTGGTTCAAACAAAATACAAGGATCCCCATCCATGAACACACTTTCCGCCCGTCATCCGGTCGCACCGCCCTCTGCCTGCAAGGGAGTCGTGTCGATGCTGGCGGCGGCCATGCAGCAAACGTTCACCGGCGCGACCACGCGCACCGCCTGAAATGGAAGCAAAATGCCCGCCATTCTCATGCCGACCGTTGCCGCTTTGCCGCGCACTTTTGACCTGTCCTTACCCGACCTTGCGCTCGCGCAAGGCGGCGTAGTCCGGTCCCATCGCGCGCGCGGATGGTGGTGGAGCCGCGAAGGCGACACCCCCGAAAAACCCCTGCCGGGCGTGCCCACCGTCCTGCTGGTGCATGCCCTGACGGGCAGCGCCCAGGCCGGCGGCACGGGCGGCTGGTGGGAGCCGGTGCTCGGCCCCGGCCGCGCGATCGACCCGGCGCACTACCGCATCCTTTGCCTGAACAACCTGGGCTCCTGTTACGGCAGCAGCGGGCCGGGCGTCGAGGGGTTCCCGGCCGCGCGGGACCTCGACCTCACCAGCCTCGATATCTCGCGGGCCATCCTGCAGAGCCTCGACCGGCTCGGCCTCGGCAAGGTGCACCTCACCACCGGCGGCTCGCTCGGCGGCATGGTGACCCTCGCGCTCGCGGCGCTGGATCCGCAGCGTTTCGAGCGTGTCCTGCCGCTCGCGACCAGCGTGTCGGCTTCGGCGTGGGTGGTGGGCTGGAACCATGTCGCCCGCCAGATCCTGCGGCTCGACCCGGGTTATCCGGACAAGGTCGGCCGGGGTCTCGAGATTGCCCGGCAATTGGCGATGCTCACGTATCGCGCCGAGGCGGGGCTCGACCAGCGGCAGCCCCGGCCGGCAAAGCCGGTGACGGCGCGCACGGGCTACCCGGTGCAAAGCTACCTCGAGCACCAGGGCGCGAAGCTGCGCAACCGGTTTGACGCGCAGGCTTACGAACTGCAGCTCACGGCCATGGACCACCACGACCTGCTCCAGCCGCTGCCCGGCGACACCCGCCCGGCCATCAGCCGCGTGCGGGCATCCGCGCTTGTGGTCGACATCGACTCCGACCAGCTCTTCACCCCCGTGCAGGCGGAGACGCTCGCCCTGCAGCTGCGCGCCGCCGGCGCGTACGTCGAGCGCACGACGGTCCGCAGCGTGCACGGGCACGATGCGTTTCTCATGGAGTGGGACACCCTCGCGCCCATCCTGGGCCGCGCGCTACAGCTGCCGGCGCCATCCCCATGAGCGACGGCTGGCAAGTCTACAAGTTCGGCGGCTCGTCGCTCGGCACGTCCGGCCGGCTGCCGCGGGTGCTCGACCTGGTCGCGGCGGCGCCCCGCCCGCTGGCGTTGGTCGTGTCGGCGCTCGGCGACTCGACCGACTGGCTCATCCTGGCCGCGCGCTCGGCCGAGGAGGGCAACATCAGCCAGGCGCGGCGCGAGCTCGCCCAGGTGCGGGAGCTTGCCACGGCAACCGCGCGCGCGGTGCTCGGCAGCCAGGGCCAGAAAGGCGTGAAGCACGACCTCGACGAGATCCTCACGCCCGTCGAGCGACTGCTCTCCGGCATCGAGCTGACCCGCGAATGCTCGCCCCGCACGCTCGACTCGATCATCAGCGTGGGCGAGCGGATCTCGGTGGCGCTGCTGGCCCGCGCGCTGAAGGAGCGCGACGTGCCGGCGCTGCCGGTCGATGCGCGCGATTTTGTCGTGACGGACAACAACTTTGGCGCGGCCACGGTCGACAAAGCCGAAACCGCCACGCGTTTTGCCGAGCTGAAGGCCCGCTGGAAGGAGAGCGTGCCGATCGTCACGGGCTTCATCGGCCGCACGCGGGATGGCACCACGACCACGCTTGGACGCAACGGCTCCGATTACACGGCGACGCTGGTCGCCGGCCTGCTCAAGGCCAGCGCGGTCACCGTGTGGACGGACGTGCTCGGCGTCATGACGGCGGACCCGGCGCTCGTCCACGAGGCCTCGCCGGTGGACCGGCTGTCCTACGACGAGGCGCTCGAGCTGGCATATTTCGGCACGCGGATGTTCCACCCGCGGACCATCATCCCGCTGCGGGAGTGTGGCGCGGCGCTCGTGATCCGCAGCACGACCCAGCCCGACGCCCCCGGCACGCGCATTGATGCCACCGGCAACCCCGACCCAAACCGGCCGACCTGCGTCACCAGCCTCGAGCGGCTGGCCTTGATCGGCGTCCAGTCGCGCCGCACCGGGCTGAGCAAGCCGGTGGGCGGCCGCATCCTCGCGGCGCTGGGCGAGGCGGGCGTGCGCGTCTGGATGACCACCGAATCGACGCTCGGGCAGTCGTTCTCCGTCGTCATTCCCGAACCCGACCAGCAGAAGGCGAAGCAGAGCATCGCCGAGGCGCTCGCGCCCGAGATCCAGTCGGGCGACCTCCGCATCGAGCCGGTCCTGTCGCCGGTGACGCTGGTGACGCTCGTCGGCGAGAACATGGGCCGGCGGCCGAACGTCGCGGGGCGCTTCCTCAATTCCATCGGCTCCGCCGGCATCAACGTGCGCGCGGTGGCGCAGGGCGCCTCGGCCCGCAGCATCTCCTGCGTCGTCGATGCCGACCAGACTGCGACGGCGGTGCGCACGGTGCACGGCGCGTTCAACCTCGCGCACACCGAGATCAACGCCCTCCTCCTCGGCAAGGGCGTCGTCGGCGGCTCGTTGATCAAGCAGATTCACCAGCAGAACAAGGCGCTCGGCCGCGAGCACGACGTGCAGGTGAAGCTGGTGGGTGTCGGCTCCAGCGGCGGGGTGCTGTTCGACGAGCACGGGCTCGCGACCGAGAAAGCCGTCGAGCTGCAGAAGACCGCGCTCGAGACCGGCAAGGCGGTGAAGGATGTCATCTCGCTGCTCGGACGCCTCGCCCAGCTGCCCAACCCGGTGCTGGTCGACTGCTCGGCCGCGCCCGGCATGGAGAAGCTCTACCTCGCGGCCTTCGACCACGGCGTCAACGTGGTGTCGGCCAACAAGCAGCCGCTGGCGCTGCCGCAGGCGCAGCGCGACGAACTGCTCGGGCGCGCCCGCAGGCATTTCCGCGCCTATCATTACGAGACGACCGTCGGCGCCGCCCTGCCGGTGATCGAGACGCTCAAGAACCTCGTCCGCACCGGCGACCACGTGATCACGATCGAGGGCGCGTTCTCGGGCACGCTCGGTTTCCTTTGCGACCAGCTGGCGCAGGGCACGGCGTTGTCGGTCGCGGTGCGCACGGCGCGCGAACGCGGGTACACCGAGCCGCATCCGCGCGACGACCTGTCCGGCCTCGATGTGGCGCGCAAGGCGGTGATCCTCGCGCGCGAGCTCGGCCTGCAGCTCGACCTGACCGATGTGGAATTGAAGCCGTTTGTGCCGTCGTCATACCTGAAGGAGGACGACCCCGGGAAGTTCATGAATTCGCTCGCGGCGCTCGACCAGGAATTCGCCGCGCGCGTCGCGGCCAGCAAGGCGCAGGGCCGGCTGCCGCGCTACCTCGCGCGCATCACGCCGGGCGCGACGGGCGCAAAGGTGACCGTGGGGCCGGTGGAGGTCGAGGCGGCGCATCCCGCGGCGGCCTTGCGCGGCGCCGAGGCGTTTGTCGCGTTCCATACCGAGCGCTACAAGGAGTACCCAATGGTGGTGCGCGGGGCGGGCGCGGGCGGGGCGGTGACCGCCGCCGGTGTGCTGGCCGATATCCTGCGGCTGGCGCAGAACATCCGCGGCCGCGGATAGACCGGAAAAACGACGCGCGGTGCGCCACATTAGCGCATCCGGGTAATATTCTCAGACTTTTGTTGACAGCGGCTGCGCCGAGAAACAACGTCTCGCCCGCTTCAATGAACCTCAGCGTTCTCCTCGTCGCCCTTATTACCGCCGTCCTGGCTCTTCTTGCCACGGACACAACCGAATCTGGGCGGCTCGCCGAAGCCACTAGCTCCTGAGAGAAACAAAACTCGAAACCGGAAGCCGCCCTCAAAAAGGGCGGTTTTTTTATTTTTCCCATATGACGCACACCCGCTATACCGAATCCTCGCCGCGTGACGGATGGTCCGCCACCGTGATCTGATCAATTCCCTCATGGATACCGGCAAAAGACATAGTCAGGTGGTCACCGAAGGTCCCAATCGCGCTCCGGCCCGGGCGATGATGAAAGCGGTTGGTTTTACAGATGAGGACTTGAAAAAGCCCCTCATCGGCATCGCGAACACCTGGACCGAGATCGGGCCCTGCAACTTCCACCTTCGGGACCTGGCCGAACATGTAAAAGCGGGCGTGCGGGCGGCGGGCGGCACGCCCCTGGAATTCAACACCGTCTCGATTTCCGACGGCATCACGATGGGCACCGAGGGTATGAAGACCTCGCTCATCAGCCGCGAGCTCATCGCCGATTCGATCGAACTGGTGGTGCGCGGCAACAGCCTCGACGGCCTCGTTTGTCTCGCGGCGTGCGACAAGACCAATCCCGGGGTGATGATGGCCATGGCACGCGTGGACATTCCGGGGCTGGCGCTCTACGGCGGCTCGATCGACCACGGCCGCCTGCAGGGCAAGGCGCTGACCGTGCAGGATGTTTTCGAGGCGGTCGGCGCGTTCAATGCCGGCAAGATCAACCAGCAGGAATTCCTGGCGGTGGAGAATGCCGCCTGCCCGTCCGCCGGCGCCTGCGGCGGCCAGTTCACGGCGAACACGATGTCCACGATCATGGAAGCCATTGGCATTTCGCCGGCGGGCCTCAATGGCATCCCGGCAACGGCGGCGGCCAAGAACCAGGCGGCATTCCGCTGCGGCGAACTCGTGATGGACCTGGTGCGGAAGAATCTCCGGCCGCGGCAGATCATGACCCGCCCGGCGTTCGAGAACGCCATCGCGGCCGTCTCCGCCTCCGGCGGCTCGACGAACGCCGTGCTGCACCTGCTGGCGCTGGCCCGCGAGCTGAACATTCCGCTGACGATCGACGAATTCGACGCCATTTGCGCAAAGACGCCGACGATCGCCACGCTGAAGCCGGGTGGCATCTACACCGCGGTCGAGATGCACAATGCCGGCGGCATTTCGCTGCTGCTGCGCCGCCTGCTCGAGGGCGGTTACCTGCACACGAGCTGCGTGACGGTCACCGGTCGTACGATCGCCGAGGAAGTGCGCAATGCGGCCGAGGCGGCCGGGCAGCAGGTCATCCGTCCGACGGACAAGCCGTTCAAGCCAAACGGCGGCCTGATCATCCTCAAGGGCAACCTCGCGGAGGAAGGCTGCGTGTTGAAGCTGGCCGGAACCGGGATCAAACATTTCAAGGGTCCGGCGCGCGTGTTCGACAACGAGGAAGCCGCCATGGCCGCCGCCACGTCCGGCCAGATCAAGCCGGGCGATGTGGTCGTGATCCGTTACGAGGGCCCGAAGGGCGGGCCCGGCATGCGCGAAATGCTCGGCGTCACCGCGGCGCTCGCCGGCGCGGGCATGGCCGAGTCGGTCGCACTGCTGACCGACGGGCGATTCTCGGGCGCGACCCGCGGCTTCTGCATCGGCCATGTGGCCCCGGAGGCGGCGGTCGGCGGCCTGATCGCGTTCGTGCGCGAAGGGGACCAGGTCGAAATCGACGTCGCCTCGCGGAAACTGTCCGTGGAGATCCCGTCCGCCGAGCTGGCGAAGCGACGTGCCGGCTGGGCGCCGCCCGCACCGCGCTACAAGACGGGCGTCATGGCCAAGTACGCCCGCACCGTTTCGTCCGCCGCCGAGGGCGCGGTCACGCTTTAAACCATTCCATCGAACCCGAGGGACATCATGAAACTGACCGGAGCAGAAATCATTTGGGAGTGCCTGCAGAAAGAGGGCGTCGACGTCGTATTTGGCTACCCGGGCGGCGCCATCCTGCCGACCTACGACGCGATGACCAAGTACCCGAAGATCCACCACGTGCTCGTGCGCCATGAACAGGGCGCGACGCACATGGCGGACGGCTACGCCCGCGCCAGCGGCAAGGTCGGCGTCGCGATCGCGACTTCCGGCCCGGGCGCGACCAACATGGTCACCGGTATCGCCACGGCGATGATGGACTCGTCGCCCATCGTGTGCATCACCGGGCAGGTCGGCTCGAAGGCCATCGGCACCGACGCCTTCCAGGAAACCGACGTGACCGGCGTCACGCTGCCGGTCACCAAGCACAATTACCTCGTCACGAAGCCCGGTGAGATCGCGCGCGCCATTCGCGAGGCCTTCTACATTGCCAAGAGCGGCCGGCCCGGCCCGGTGCTGGTCGACATCACCAAGGACGCCCAGCAGATGACCGCCGAATTCGACTGGGAGGGCGCCGAGCCGCGCCTGCCCGGCTACCGGCCGAGCTACCATGCCCCGGCCTCGGAGTTCGCGCGCGCCGCCGAGATGATTAACGGGGCGAAACGTCCGCTGATCCTCGCGGGGCAGGGCATCCTGAAATCCGGCACGACGGACCAGGTGCTCCAGCTGGCCGAGCGGGCCGGCATCCCGATCACCACCACGCTGCTGGGCATCGGCGCGATCCCGGCCTCCTCGAAGTACAACCTCGGCATGATGGGCATGCACGGCGAGGCCTGGGTCAACCAGGCCATCCAGCAGGCCGACCTGCTTCTCGCCCTCGGCATGCGCTTCGACGACCGGGTGACCGGCAACCTCAAGACCTACGCCCTCGGCGCGAAAAAGATCCACGTCGACATCGACCCGAGCGAGATCAACAAGAACGTCCCGGTCGACCTGGCGCTGATCGGCGACCTGAAGGAAGTGCTCGCGCTCATCCAGCCCCAGGTGAAGAAGGCCGCCCACGAGGAATGGTGGTCCAACATCCACGAGATGCGCGGCGACTCCGCGGTGCGCGACATCCAGAAGCTGCCGGACAGCGGGCACCTCTACGCTGCGCACGTGATCAACGACCTCTGGCGGCTCACGCAGAAACGCGACACCATCGTCGTGACCGACGTCGGCCAGCACCAGATGTGGGAGGCCCAGTATTTCCGCCACGAGAAGCCGCGGTCGCTCATCACCTCGGGCGGCCTCGGCACGATGGGCTTCGCCCTCCCGGCGGCCATCGGCGCGAAGTTCGCCTGCCCGGAGAAGGACGTGTGGGTGGTGTGCGGCGACGGCGGCTTCCAGATGACCTCGACGGAGCTCGCCACCGCCGAACAGGAGGGCATCAAGGTCAACGTCGCCATCATCAACAACGCCTTCCTCGGCATGGTGCGGCAATGGCAGGAGTTCTTCTACGACAAGCGCTATGCCGCCACGCCAATGACGGGCCCCGACTTCGTGAAACTCGCCGAGGCCCACCGCCTGACCGGGCTGCGCTGCAACCAGCGCGGCGACGTCGAGGCCACGGTGAAGAAGACCCTCGCCGAAAAAGGCACGGTGGTCATCGACTTCGTCGTCGAGAAGGAGGACACGGTGTTCCCGATGGTCCCGGCGGGCGCCGACCTCGACAAGATGATCCGCCGGCCCAAGCAGGACGTCCTCCTCGAGACCGGCTCGGACAAGGTCTGGGAAATGCCCGCGGTTCCCGGCACCACCGGCAGCCGCAGCGCGACGCCCGCCCACGCGAAGGAAGCCCGCAAGCCCGCGCGCCGCACTCCGGCCAAAACCGCCAAGACCAATCGCCGCTAACCACCGACTCCCATGCCCAAGCACACGCTCATCGCCTACGTGGAGGACGTGCCCGGTGTCCTGAACCGCGTCGCCTCGCTCTTCCGCCGCCGGAATTTCAACATCGACTCGCTCACCGTCGGCCGCACCGAGCAGCCCGGCGTCTCGCGCATGACCGTCGTCGTCGAGGCGACTGAGGCCGGCGCCCGGATCGTCGAGGCCAACCTCTACAAGCTCGTCAACGTGCTCCGGGTGGACGACCTCACCCACAAGCCCTCGCTCATGCGCGAGCTCGGCCTGGTCAAGGTCAAGGTCACGCCCCACACCCGCAGCGAGGTGCTGCAGCTCACGGAGGTCTTCCGGGCCCGCGTCGTCGACGTCGACGAGGCCACCCTCGTCATCGAGGTCACCGGGACGCCGGAGAAGATCGGCAAGTTCGAGCTGGTGATGAAGCCCTATGGCATCGTGGAGATCGTGCGCACGGGCGCCGTCGGCATGGCCCGCGGCCACGAGGAGCTGTCGGCGGCCCCGCCGCTGGTGCGCACCAAGGAAGCGGCCGAGCACCACCACCACGAGCCCGGCGTCTCGATGTCGGTCTGAACCCGTTTATCCCCCCACCACCTCTCATGGCTAAAATATACTACGACAAGGATGCGAACCTCGCGCTGATCCGCGGCAAGAACGTCGGCATCATCGGCTACGGCTCCCAGGGCCACGCCCATGCGCTGAATCTCAAGGACAGCGGCGTGAAAGTCCGCGTCGGCCTCGCGGCCGGCAGCAAGTCCGCCGCCAAGGCGAAGAAGGCCGGGCTCACGGTCGGCGCCGTCGACGCGGTCGCGAAGTGGGCCGACGTCATCATGGTGCTCGTGCCGGACCACGTCCAGGCGCGCCTCTACCGCGAGGCCATCGCGCCGCACCTGACCGCCGGCAAGATGCTGATGTTCGCCCATGGCTTCAACATCCGCTTCGGCGGCATCAAGCCGCCGAAGGACGTCGACGTCACGATGGTCGCGCCGAAGTCGCCCGGCCACCGCGTGCGCGAGGTCTTCCAGGAGGGCGGCGGCGTGCCCGGGCTCGTGGCCGTCCAGCAGAATGCCACTGGCAACGCCAAGAAGCTCGCGCTGTCGTATGCCCGCGGCATCGGCTGCACCCGCGCCGGCTTGCTCGAGACCACGTTCACCGAGGAGACCGAGACCGATCTGTTCGGCGAGCAGGCCGTGTTGTGCGGCGGTTGCTCCGAACTCGTGAAGGCCGGGTTCAAGACGCTCGTCGACGCCGGCTACCAGCCCGAGATCGCGTACTTCGAGTGCCTCCACGAATTGAAGCTCATCGTCGACCTGATGTATCGCGGCGGCCTCAACTACATGCGCTACTCCGTCTCCGATACCGCCGAGTGGGGCGACTACGTCTCCGGCCCGCGCGTCATCACGAAGAAGACGCAGCGGGAAATGAAGCGCATCCTCCAGGACATCCAGTCCGGCAAGTTCGCCCGGCGCTTCATCGCCGAGAACAACCAGTATGGCCGCAAGACGATGAACAAGTTCCGGGCGCGCGAGCGCAGCCAGAAGATCGAGGTCGTTGGTGCCAAGCTGCGCGCGATGATGCCGTTCCTCAACCCGGTCACGATCTCGAAATGATCTCCCGCTTCCCCTGATAGTTCCAAAGTGTGTGTGTTCCCCGTCCCGACCCCAGGGGCGGGGACATTCCACCCGACGAACGCCCACCCGCCATGAACACCGACTACGTCCGCATCTTCGACACCAGCCTCCGCGACGGGGAGCAAGCTCCCGGCGCGTCGATGACCTCGGCCGAAAAGCTTGAGGTCGCCCGGGCGCTGGCGCGACTCGGGGTGGACATAATCGAGGCGGGCTTCCCGGCGGCTTCGCCCGACGACCTGGCGGCCGTCCAGGCGATCGCGGCCGAGGTGGGGCAGACGCCGGTCGAGGGCCGGCCGCAGCCCGAGCCGCCCGTCATTTGCGGGCTGGCCCGCTGCACCCGCAGCGACATCGAGGCGGCCTGGAGCGGCGTCAAGGGCGCCAAGCACCCGCGCATCCACACTTTTCTCGCCTCGAGCGACATCCACCTGAAGCACAAGCTCCGGATGACGCGCGACGAGATGAAGGCCCGCGCGGTCGAGATGGTCGCCTTCGCCCGCACGCTTTGTGCGGATGTCGAGTTTTCGCCCGAGGATGCCGGCCGGAGCGACCCGGCGTTTCTCTACGAGCTGTTGGCGGCCGTCATCCAGGCCGGCGCCACGACGCTGAACATTCCCGACACCGTCGGTTACACGATGCCGGACGAGTTCGGCGCGCTGATCGCGGGCATCATCAAGAATACGCCGGGCATCGGGAACGTCGTCGTCTCCGTCCACTGCCACGATGACCTCGGCATGGCCGTCGCCAATTCGCTGGCCGGGCTGCGCGCCGGGGCGCGCCAGGCCGAATGCACGATCAACGGCATCGGCGAGCGGGCGGGCAACGCCTCGCTCGAGGAGATCGTCATGGCGATCCGCACCCGCAGCGCCAAGATCGGCCTGCACACCGGCATCGACACGACGCAGCTCTGCCGGACAAGCAAGCTGGTGTCGCGCAGCACGAGCTACCCCGTGCCGCCGAACAAGTCCATCGTCGGCACCAACGCCTTCGCCCACGAGTCCGGCATCCACCAGGACGGCATGATCAAGAACGCGCTGACATATGAGATCATGCGCCCCGAGGATGTCGGCGCGACGCAGACCGAGCTCGTGCTCGGGAAGCACTCGGGCCGGGCGGCGTTCTCGAAGCGACTGGCCGAGCTGGGGTACCCGCTCGAGGGCGAGGCGCTGTTGAAGGCTTTCGGCGAATTCAAGAAACTGGCGGACCGGAAGAAGGCCGTGCACGACGCCGACCTGGTGGCGCTCGCCTCCGACGAGCGCTCGACCGTGACCGAGCTGTGGTCGCTCGAGAATCTCCAGGTCGTGTGCGGCACGACCGGGCTGCCCACGGCGACGGTCCGGCTGCGCGACCCGGACGGCAAGCACCACACCCATGCCGCCATCGGCACGGGCCCGGTCGACGCGAGCTACAAGGCCATCGACGCCATCATCAAGGTGCCGGTCACGCTGCTCGAGTTTGGCATCAGCGCCGTGACCGAGGGCATCGACGCGCTCGCCGAGGCCTCGGTGCGCGTCCGCCGCGACGACGAGCGCTCCTGCCACGGCCTGGGCGCCGATACCGACATCGTGGTCGCGAGCGCCAAGGCGTACATCGCGTCCCTCAACCACGTGCTCGCGCGGACCGGCATCGGCCGCGCCCAGCACCCGCAGAAAACCGGCGCGGCCGCGGAGGCCACGCCCGCGCACGGCTGAACCCCGGCGCTGTTCCCATGCCCAAGACGTCTTCAACCTCCACTTCCGTCGTCGAGATCTTCGACACGACGCTGCGCGACGGCGCGCAGACCGAGGGGATTTCTTATTCCGTGGACGACAAGCTGCGCATCGCCCGCAAGCTCGACGAGCTCGGGGTGGCATTCATCGAGGGCGGCTGGCCGGGCTCGAATCCGAAGGACGCGCTGTTCTTCGAGCGGGCGCGCCAGGAACCCTGGCAGCACGCGAAGATCGTGGCGTTTGGCGCCACGCGCCGGGCGAGCCTCAAGCCGGCGGACGACCCGAGCGTGCGCGCGCTGGTCGACGCGGGCACGGAGGTATGCGCGATCTTCGGCAAATCGTCCGTCCTGCAGGTCAGGGAGGTGCTGCGCACGACGCTGGAGGAGAACCTGCGCATGGTCGAGGACACCGTGGCGTACCTGGGCGCGCAGGGGAAGCGGGTGATCTACGACGCGGAGCACTTCTTCGACGGGTACCGGTCCGATCCCGCCTACGCAGTGCAGACGCTCCAGGCCGCGGTCCGCGGCGGGGCGGAGACGATCGTGCTGTGCGACACCAACGGCGGCTCGCTGCCCTGGCAGGTGGAGGCGGCGGTGCAGGAGGTCCGCGCCCAGCTGGGCGCGGTACCCGTCGGGATTCACGCGCATGACGACACGGGCTGTGGCGTCGCCAACAGCGTGGCGGCGGTCCGCGCCGGCGCGCGGCACGTGCAGGGCACGATCAACGGCTACGGCGAGCGGTGCGGCAATGCCAACCTCTGCGTCGTCATTCCGAATCTCGAGTTGAAACTGGGTCTGCGGGCGTTGCCCGAGGGCGCGCTGGCCCGACTGCACGAAGTAGCGCTATTTGTCGCCGACGTCGCCAATGTGGCGCCGAACGAGCACATGGCTTACGTCGGGCACAGCGCGTTCGCCCACAAGGCGGGCGTGCATGTCTCGGCGATGCAGCGGCACCCGGACGCTTACCAGCACACCAACCCGGCGCTGGTCGGCAATGCGAGCCGGGTAGTGATCAGCGAACTGTCCGGCCGGGCCAACGTGGTCTCCAAAGCGGGCGAGCCCGGCTTTGAGAATGTTGACGCCGCCACCAGCGCGAAGGTCATCGAGATCATCAAGACGAAAGAGCACGAGGGGTATGCGTACGAGGCGGCCGAGGCCAGCGCCGCGCTCCTGGTGCGCCGCCTGGCGCCGGACTATGTGCCGTTGTTCACGCTTCGCGACTACCGCGGCATGGTCAGCCGCCACGGGACGCGCACCATGGCCGAGGCCACTGTCAAGCTCAGCATTGGGGGACACGAGGTCCACACCGCCGCCGAGGGCAACGGTCCGGTCAACGCCTTCGACCAGGCGCTGCGCAAGGCGCTGCAGCCGCTCTTTCCGCAGGTGAAGGACATCTCCC